>Ga0302157_10000885_pt1 | contig 37957 bp, 34 predicted proteins | sample I_Bog_N3_3_FD_193502 | JGI IMG/M metagenome (GOLD analysis project Ga0302157, IMG submission 193502) | Peat permafrost microbial communities from Stordalen Mire near Abisko, Sweden - I_Bog_N3_3 | ecosystem: Environmental > Terrestrial > Soil > Wetlands > Peat | place: Sweden: Abisko, Stordalen...
TATCAGGAGATATAAATTTGTGTATACGAAGGGCAGGCCCAAGCAATTCGCGTAACTGCGCCACGTATTGAGGCTTAAGTGCCCGAGTCGCGCCGAAGAGAGTGGGCTAAGGAGAAACTCGCGCTAGGCGCTTCGCTCACGCGGGACGCCAGGACAAGCGTCAGGCGATGGGAGCGAGCAGCCGGCTCAGGAAGGCCCGTTCCCACGCCTGCGCTTCGGCATGCTGGGGATAGCTGCGCTCCAGGGCGCGGAAGCGGGCGCTGTGCGGGGACTCGCCGCGGATCGGTGCGCAGGCCTGGGCGTGGTGGCAGAGCTCATGGAAGAGCACGTGCTCGACGAAGCAGCGCGCCACCCAGGGCTGGTCGAGCCGAGGATTGAGCTGGACGTAGGCGAGCGGATGACGGCGGTAGGCTCCGAAGCGGATATGCATCAGCGTCCGGCGTCCGCTCGATCGCGACCAGCCGACCGCAGGCTTGGGCAGATGCGAGAACCAGGTGCCATGGATGGCGCTGAAGACCGCATCCAGGGACAAGGGCCCCATGAGCGTCGGCAGGGTCGAGCAGGTGATCAGATCGCCGTCGGCCACGGCGGCGGCCGCCTGCTGGGCCAGCCAGACCTCCTGCAGGCAGCGGCGCAGCTGCGCCGAGGTGGTACGCCCCCTGCCGGAAACCCATTCCGGGATCTCGGCGATGATGCTGTCGTGGTCGAGCAGCCCGACATGCATGCTGACCGTCCATGAGTGTGGACGGCCGCGCAGGCTGAGCATGGTCCGGCGATTGGTATTCAGACGCACGCGGCTGATCTGGGCGCCGGTGTTGAGGTGGAGGTGCAGCGCCACCAGCCGGGCCTCCTGAAGGGCGCTGAGACGGTGCCGGGAGGCCATGCGCCGCACCTGGCGTGCCGCCGCCTCAGCGTTCCCGATGATCATGCGAACAGGGCCTGGCCGACACGCACATCGGTAGCCCCCTCCTCGACCGCGATCTCCAGATCCTCGGACATCCCCATGCTCAGCCGCTCCAGGCCATGCGCATGCGCCAGCACGCGCAAGGCGGCGAAGCAGCGTCGGGCCGCCGCTCCGTCCGGCTGACCATCGACCAGCGGCGCCATGGTCATCAACCCCAGGACCTCGAGCTGCGGCTGGGCGCGTGCCAGTACCAGGCGGGCCGGCAGCTGGTCGGGCGGCATGCCGGCCTTGTCAGCGTCCATCGCCATGTTGACCTGGAGGAAGACCGGCAGGTGCCTGCCGGTCGCCGCGCAGGCGCGTGCGAGACGCAGGATGTGGTCCTCCTCGCACAGGCTGTGGAGGCTGGCGCACGATGCGGCAATGGCAGCGAGCTGACGGCCCTGGACGCGGCCAATGGCGTGGAAGGCCGAGCCCGCTGGCGCCTGGGCGTGCATCAGCTTCAGGTGATCGAGACGGTTCTCGCCGAAATCGTGGATGCCGCAGGCCACCAGGGGCAGCAGGACCTCGGGGCCGCGGGTCTTGGTCACGGCGATCAGCCGCACGTCCGCCGGGTCTCGGCCTGCCCCCTGGCAGGCGTGGCGGATGCTGGCGCGCACCTGTGCGACATTGGCCGTGATCCTGGCGGCGGCGATGGGCGGTTCCCCGGCGGTGACCATGCAGGTCTCGTACCGGGCGCGGCCTGCTACCCAAGTGAATTCAGCGACCGCCCTTTCCCCCTGCCGGACGATCGACCGCACCGGGAGCCGGATCGCTCTCGACCCCCTGGTCGTCGTCTCCGCCAAGCGGGATCTTCTGCGACCGCGCCCACTGCCTCCAGGCGTCGATCGAGGCAGTCAGCTTTTCCTCTTCGGCATGGGCGTCGAAGTGGAAATCCTGCTTGGAGATCGCCTTCAGGAGGTCGTTGCACTTGATCCTCACCAGGGTGTTGCGGTCATGCAGGCCGATGATCAGGGCTGCGACCGCATCCTTGCTCTTCCCGCGCAGCGTGCCATAGGCCTGCTCGGACTGCTTGCCCTCGACGCTCGCCAGCTGCTGGACCAGCAGCACCAGGGCATCGACCGGCCTGGCCTCCTCCGGGGGAGCGGCATTGCGGTCCTCGATCCACTCGAACTTGTTCTGGTTCTCCTTCCACCACTTGTCGATCGAGGCGATGATCTGGGTGCGCTTCTCCGGCGGCAGGTCGGTGGAGAACGACCAATCGATGCCGGTGATCTTGGTGATCACCTGCAAGGCTTCGGAGACCACCTTGCGGTCGTCATTCTTGAGCAGCTTGATCAGGGCGGGGACGATCGACTTGTCGCGCAGATCGTAGAGGCCCTTGGCCGCCTCGACGGCGATGGTCGGATCGGGGCTGCGCAGCTGCTCGCTGAGCACCTGGCGCTCGGGGATGTTCCAGTTCAGGTCCCACCAGGCCTTGGCCTTGGCGCTGGTGAGGTCGGCCAGGGGCAGGAGGATGAGGGTGTTTACCCCCTCGGTTGCCGCCTTCTTGACCGCCTCGTTTGGGCTGTCCATGAGTTCGATCAGGCGGGGGACGAGGCGGCGATCGTGCAGCATGGGTCCAGCGAAGGCGAAGGTCTCGAGATCGTCATTGTCAGCGACGTGCTCGCTGCACTTTGCGATGAAGGCGAGCAGACGGCGCGCTGAGGCACGGTGCCCCTCCTTGAGCAGGCGGAGCATAATCTGGCAGGCGCCGTAGATGTCTCCGAAGTCAGGCCGCATCAGCGCCGCGCTGAGGCGGGAGAGGAGCTGCGGCCGGCAGTCGGCACGCAGCAAGGTCAGGACCGCCGAATCCATGTCATCGCTGTCGTTCTTGGCGTGGTTCATGCGTTCGATCTGGGCATCGACGAAGCCGGCATCTCCGCTGCAGGTGGGCAGAGTCAGGTCCCAGGCGACGTCCTTGGCGGCTGGCCCGGGGCCGGATGAGCCGCGGGTCGCCAGCGTGGCGCCGGAAGCGTCCTTGCTCGCGGCCGGTTTGATGCCTGCCGCGGCGATGCTGACCCAGCGATCACCCACCTTGACCTGGCCCAGCTTCAAGCGCGCAGCCTCATGATCCTTGTCGAGTTCGATGACCTTGCCGTAGTACTGGCGCGCGGTGGTCGGCTTGTTGTGCTCGGCGCACCATTCGGCCAGGGCGTACACCGCATCGGGACTGCTCATGTCGGTCTTCTTGATCACCTCCTCGAGGGAGTCCTCGCCGTGGATGAGACCGCACAGTACTATCAGCAGGCAAAGGCATCGGACCATGGTGTCCCTCATTGGTGGATGTGGCCTCGGTCACAGCCCGGGCTCACTGTGCAAATATGATGCCCAACGCGATCGACTGTCCCTGGTTCAGGCGAGTATGGGCCTGAATGGCCGCGCTGTGTGCCACGGGAGCCCGGTGGCCGGCAGCCCGTAAGGCTGGAGGCAGAACGATTTGTGCTGCGACGGTGAGGCACTATGGTCGCCTTTCCTGCACCCAGAGCGCGTCTCAAAGGACCCCCATGCCCATCCCCTATGTCATCGAGAAGGATTCACGCGGCGAGAGAAGTTACGACATCTACAGCCGTCTGCTCAAGGACCGCATCATCTTTCTGGGAGAGGCCATCGATGATTTTGTCGCCAATGTCGTGGTGGCGCAACTGCTGTTCCTGCAAAGTCAGAAGCGCGACGCAGACATCACCCTCTACATCAACAGCCCGGGCGGGGTGGTGAGCGCGGGATTCGCGATCTATGACACCATGGCCTATCTCACCTGCGACGTCGCCACGGTATGCATTGGTCAGGCCGCCAGCATGTCGGCATTCCTGCTCGCCGCCGGCACCAAGGGCAAGCGCTTCGCCCTGCCGCACAGCCGCATCATGATCCACCAGCCCATGGGCGGTACTCAGGGGCAGGCGTCCGATATCGAAATCCAGGCCAAGGAACTCATCCGCCTGAAGAAGGAGCTCAATCGCATCATCGCCGAGAAGAGCGGGCAATCGGTCGAGAAGGTCACCAAGGATAGCGAACGCGATCATTACATGAGCGCCGAGGAGGCTTGCGCCTATGGCCTGATCGACAAGGTGGTCTCCAAGCCCGTCAGCACCTGACCGCCAGACGATGCCGCGTGTCACAGGCCGATGATCACGGCCAGGGGGATGCGGCAGACCGACGATGGGGGCTGCGCCCATCGCGCACGCGATCACCCGTCGCCCCCTGAGAGAAAGGGCCATCTGGCCATGAAGCACAAATCCCGCGATGGCGACAAGGGCGGCGATACCTGCAGCTTCTGCGGTCGCTCGACCGAACAGGTCGAACGTCTCATCAACGGCCCCCCGGGGGTGTCGATCTGCAATGAATGCGTCGATGTCTGCTCGACCCTGCTGCGCGACAATCAGCGCAGCAAGCGCTCGGGTGACCAGCCCAAGCTCGGCAAGCAGCTGACCCCCTCCGAGATCAAGGCCCATCTCGACCAGTACATCATCGGCCAGGAGCAGGCCAAGCGCACCATCGCGGTGGCGGTCTACAACCACTACAAGCGCCTGCGCTCCAACCTCAGCTCGGCCGGCGGTGCCAATGCCGTGGAGCTCGAGAAATCCAACATCCTGATGCTGGGCCCGACCGGCTCGGGCAAGACCGCGATCGCCAAATGCCTGGCCAAGCTGCTGAACGTGCCATTCGCCATCGGCGACGCGACCACGCTCACCGAAGCCGGCTACGTCGGCGAGGACGTCGAGAATCTCATCCTGCGACTGCTCCAGAACGCCAATTTCGACATCCCGCGCACCGAGATGGGCATCGTCTACATCGACGAGATCGACAAGATCGCCCGCTCCGCCGGCAACGTCTCGATCACCCGCGACGTCTCCGGCGAAGGCGTGCAGCAGGCCCTGCTCAAGCTCATCGAGGGCACGGTCGCCAACGTCCCGCCTGGCGGCGGGCGCAAGCATCCGGAGCAGAAGTACATCCAGGTCAACACCGAGAACATCCTCTTCATCTGCGGCGGCGCGTTCTCCGGCCTGCCAGAGCACATCGCCCGCCGGCTGGGCGATAAGCGGGTCGGCTTCCGCATCGGTGGCGACGCGGAGGAGACCGTCAACGAGGTGGCCGAGGATGACAAGCTGCTCAGCCAGGTGCTGCCGGAGGACCTGGTGAACTTCGGCATGATCCCGGAATTCGTCGGCCGCCTGCCGGTGACCGTCGCCCTGCAGCCGCTCAGCCTCGAGGCGCTGATCAGCATCCTGACCCAGCCGAAGAACGCCCTGATCAAGCAATACCAGGCGATGTTCGCCATGGAAGGCGCCGAATTGCACTTCACCGACGATGCCCTGCGCACCGTCGCCAAGCGTGCCCAGGAGCGCAAGACCGGTGCCCGGGCGCTGCGCGCGATCCTCGAGGAGGTCATGCTCGACCTGATGTTCGACCTGCCCCAGCGGGTGAAATTCCAGAAGTCCTTCACGGTCGATGCCTCGGTGGTCGAGGGCAAGCGCACCATCTACACCCCGCTCCCCGCCAGCGATGCCGGGGCCAAGGAGACGGCGTGATCGCCGTCCATCCCCGCTCGTGAACGTAGCGCCAGGCCATCCCACCGACCGGCCATCGACCATGCCGACCCCATCCGGACCTCCATGACCACCGATCTCATCGCCGAGCTTGCCCACCACGATCTCGGCAACCGCCTGGCAGCTCTGAGCAAGCTCAGCTCGACCGCCACGCTGCCCGTGCGTGCCGGGACCAACAACCACGTCCATACCAACCACAGCTTCGGCGTCTTCCGCTCGCCCTGCGATGCGGTCTGGCGTGCCCTGGAGGCCGGCGTCGAGGTCTTCGGCATCAACGACTTCTTTACCACCTCGGGACACGCCGAATTCGCCGCCGCCTGCGCCGCGGTCCGCATGCCGGCGACCTTCAACCTCGAATGCATCGCCATGGATCGTGCGGCCGAGGCTGCCGGGGTGCTGACCAACGATCCAGGAAATCCCGGCAAGACCTATCTGTGCGGCAAGGGCGTGACGCGACCCGATGAGCCGCACGCCGCCAAGACCCTGATGGCCATCCGCGGCTTCCAGGAGCAGCGCAACCGTGCCCTCATCGCGGCCCTCGATATCCATTTCCGCGCCCGCATCTCCGCTCCTGGACCCACCTGGGCGAGCGTGGTCGACCAGACCCCCTATGGCAATACGACCGAGCGCCACGTCGCCAAGGCCGTGCTCCAGACCATCGTGACCATCGCCTCGCGCACCTCCGGCCTGCGCTCCGAGGATGCCTTTGCCACCCTCTTCGCCACCCTGGTCGGCATCCCGCCCAAGCCCAGCGATGCCGACCAGCAGAACCAGATCCGCGCCCAGTTGCTGAAGGCCGGCAAGCCATGCTATGCCCCCGAGGATCCGGCTGCCTTCCCGAGCGTCGAGGCGATCCGCGAGGTCTTCCTCCAGCTCGGCGGCATCCCCACCTATCCGGTGCTGGGCAACCCCGAGACCGGAGGCGAGCGCTCCATCCCGGAGCTGTGCGATCGCCTGGCCTCCTGGGGCTTCCATGCCCTCGAGCTGATCCCCGCCCGCAACACCGACGAGCGTGTGCAGCAGGTGGTCGACGAGGCCAAACGCCGCGGCTGGCCGGTGTTCGACGGCACCGAGCACAATACCCCGGCGATGGAGCCGTTGCTCACCCGTTGGGGCATGGACGCGCGTTTCCGCCCCCATTTCCATGACGGCGCCCTGGTGCTGCTGGGCCACCAGGCCCTCACCAGCGCCGGACATGTGGGCTACCTCGACGCAAAGGGCGTCCCCGTTCCCGGCGCCTACACCGCCTGCTTGGAGGCGGGCAGGCGGCAGCTGGCGCAGACCCGCCCCGCCGGCGGCTGAGGCCATGGGACGTACGCGAGTACTCTGTCGGTTTGCTGCGCTCGCTCGCCTCAAGCTGTGCGGAAAGGCGGCAACGTACTGCCCGACCGCAACGTATTCTTTGGTACGCTAGATGCTTCCAGCCTAGCAACCCGGATCACACGATGCCCTCATTCCGCCAGTCCTTCTCAGTTCCCTACACCTTCGACCTGCATGTGACCAGGGACTGCTTCGCTCCAGACAATGACACCCTGGTGCGGGCGATGAAGCCGTCGCGGGAGAACGGACGCCCGGTGCGGGCGCTGGTGTATATCGATGAAGGCACCCTGCGACAGAATCCCAAACTGGTGCAGCAGATCCATGTGTGGTTCGCCGCGCATGAGGCCGATGGCGTCCAGCTCGCGGCTGCGCCCGAGACGGTCACCGGCGGCGAGGTGCTGAAGAACGACCTCGCGATCGTCGACAAGGTCGGCCGCGCAGCCTTCGACAACGGCATCTGCCGGCACTCCTATGTCATCATCATCGGCGGGGGCGCGGTGCTCGATGCGGTCGGCTTCGGCGCCTCGCTGGTGCATCGCGGCATCCGCCAGATCCGCCTGCCGACCACCGTGCTCGCGCAATGCGATGCCGGGCTGGGGGTCAAGAACGGCGTCAACCGCTTCGGCTCGAAGAACTTCTACGGCACCTTCACCCCCCCTTCGGCGATCATCAACGATGCGCGCTTCCTCGAATCGCTCGATGCCCGCTCCTGGCGCGCCGGCATCTCGGAGGCGGTCAAGGTCGCGATCATCAAGGACGCCGCCTTCCTCGACCAGCTGGCGGCGCGCGCCGAGCTGCTGCACGCCCGCGACCTGCCCACCATGGAGTGGATGATCCAGGCCTGCGCCACGCTCCACCTCGACCATATCACCAAGGCCGGCGACCCCTTCGAGCAGGGCAGCTCCCGCCCACTCGACTTCGGCCATTGGTCGGCGCACCGGCTCGAGATCCTCTCCCAGCACCGGCTGCTGCATGGCGAAGCCGTCGCCATCGGCGTGGCGATCGACTCGCTCTATGCCCTGGAGCTCGGCCGCATCACCGCCGAGGATGCCGATCGCATCCTGACCATCCTGCATGCCGTCGGCTTCCGCCTGTGGGACGAGGTCCTGGATCTGCGCGATGCCGCCGGCCGCCGTGCCGTGCTTGCCGGGCTCGAGCAGTTCCGCGAGCACCTCGGGGGCGAGCTGACCCTGGCCATGCCGGCGGGGATCGGCAGCCGAAGCGACGTCCATACCTTCGACGAAGCGCTCTTCGAGCGTGCCCTGGCGCGCCTGCGCCGCTTCAAGCCCGCGGCCCGCAATCCCGCCACCCCGTGAGCGGCCTCGGCCGGCATGCCGGGGTTGGGCGGATAACGGGCCTGCTGGTTGAATTGCCGGACGGAAAGGCGTACATGACGCTCGGCTGCGCCGCGTTCCCAGATGCCGCCAGCGAAAGGCCCGCCATGCGCCTCTCCGCCTGCCGCCTCATCGCCCCTCTGCTCGCCTGCTGCCTGTGCGCCGTCAGCGCCAGCGCCGGCGAGAGCGCCGGGCTGTCGGAGTCGATCAACCAGGCGGCGACCGAGTTCGAGCAGGAGCAGGACCGCGCCTTCAAGCCTGCCGCGGCGTCGATCGAGAGCTGGCGGCGGCTGAAGCGCCGCAACGCGGCCAAGGAGCTCATCGAGCTGTTCGACAAGGCCGCTGAGCCTGATCGCCCCTTCGCCGCCTACCATGTGCTGAGCCTGGACCCGCAGAACCGGGCCGCACGCACGCTGCTGACCGCCGGAGGCGCCAGCGCGCCCTTCGACGAGCAGGGCGTGCGCAACCCGGAGGTCAAGGCCCCGCCCTGCATGAACCGGACGCTGATCGAGAAGATCGCCAACCTGCTCTACCCGCCCTTCAGCGAGGTCGCCGAGGTGGTCGGGCGGAAGTCCCCTTCGGTGCAGAGCTACTGGAAGAGCCAGGCCTCCGGCCTCGCCGATCTGCGCAAGCAGCTCCTGGGCCTGGCGGCCAAGGGCGATCCGGCGAGCGCCTACCAGGTGCTCGCCTACTACTGGCCGACCTGCAAGGAAGTGGTTGCCTACTACCGTTCGGCCAACAAGCCGGTGCCACGCCAGCGCACCTGGTTCCCCTGCGTCGACCGCTACCTGCTCGATCACGAGCTGGCAGGGGTCGATTGCCTGGAGACCCGCCTGTTCAAGCCGAGCTCCGGCCAGGAGCCGATCGCTGGAGACAAGGGCAGCGCGATCCATGGCACGACGTCCTGGGATTTCATGGAGAAGCTGCGCAACTGCCGCGTCGAATCCCTGCTCGCCATCCAAGGCGGCAGCGAACTCGATGTGGTGGACAGCGCCGGGCGCGGTGTGGTGCTCGAGATCAAGGGCAAGCAGCTGACGCTCGACCAGATCGAGGGCGACAAGCGCACCCTGCTCAAGCAGGTCGAGCTCGATGCCGAACCCGATGCCAATCCGCTGTCGGTGCAGCTGGAGGTGCACGGCCGCAAGGTCGCCGCCCTGATTGGCGGCGCAGTGGTGTCGAGCGGTGAACTCGCCAGCGAATATGCCTATGCGCGCTTCACCATCCATGGCGGGGTGACCGCCGAGCACCTGCGCGTGCGCTTCCTCGCCGATCTCACGGACGACGAGGTGCTGGCGAGCAAGGCCGCACCGGCCAAGCCGGTTGACGAGCCGTGGCGTGCCGAGCGCCTGAAGCAGCTGGGGCGGCCGGTGAGCTTCAAGTTCGATGATACGCCGGTCGAGGAGGCGATCGCGGCGCTCTCCCAGCTCACCGGGGTGAAGTTCACCTATGACAGCAAGGCCGAGACGCTGAAGAACCTGCCGGTGACGCTCACCGGCAAGGATATGAAGCTGCAAAGCGCGCTCGAATGGCTGGGACGGGTCACTGATCTGACCTGCACACCGACTGCAGATGGCGTGCTGCTGACCTGGAACAAGTAGTCGATCCGGGCGGGAGCGGAGCTGCAGCACGGGCCCGGCAGCGCCGCTGCGGTCTCTAGGAGCGGTAGCGCCGGCGCCGGCGCACGCGAGGCATGCGCTTGCGCCCGCCGACCGGGCGGGGCTTGGGCGGACTCTTGAGCAGGGCCTCGATGCGCTCGGCCACCTCGTTGGCATTCTCGGGGCGGTCGTCGGGGTCCTTCTCCAGCATCTCCATGATCAGGTCGACCAGCTCATCCGAGATCTGCGGCACCAGCTTGCCCAGGTCTGGCGGCGGCGTGCTGATGTGGGCGACCACCACCTGGCGGTTGGTGCCGGTGAAGAGCGTCTTGTTGGTGAGCAGATGGAAGGCCGTGGCGCCGAGCGCATAGAGGTCGGCGCGGCCATCGATGGCGCCGCCGCGCGCCTGTTCTGGCGCGACATAGTGCGGGCTGCCGAAGATGCGCTCCTGCGTGGCGACGCCGTTCTCGGCGATCGGGGCGGCGATGCCGAGGTCGGCGAGCTTGTAGGCGCCTTCCTCGTTGTAGAGGATGTTGTCCGGCTTGACGTCGCGATGGACCAGCCGCTGGGACTCGGCATAGGCCAGGGCGCGAGAGACATGCAGCAGCAGGCGGAGCATGGTCGGCTCATCGAAGGGCCCGCTGTCGCGCAGCGCATCGGCGGTCGAACCGGTCATCAATTCCATGATCAGCAGGTAGTTCTCGCCCACCTGGCAGACATCATGCACCTGCACCAGGTTGGGGTGGTTCAGGCGGCCTGCCCGCCGGGCCTCGGCGAGGAAGGCCTGGACGCTCTCGGGGTCGCTGCGGTACTCCTCCGCCAGCACCTTGACCGCCACCGCACGGCCGAGCGCCACCTGCATGCCCTTGAATACCGTGCCGTAGCGGCCGCGGCCGATGACGTCCTGGAGCTCGAAGCCGCCCAGGCGCTGGCCGATGAGCGGATCGATGGGCTGGTTGTCGCCGATCTCGAAGGTCATATGGGTGCGGCCGATGCGCACCACATCGCCATGGTATACCCGTCCGCGCGTGATCTTCTGGCCATTGAGCCAGGTGCCGTTGCGGCTGCCCATGTCCTCGACAAAGACCGCGTCGCCCTCGAGTTCGATCGAGCAGTGCGCGCGGCTGGCCTGGCTGTCGGCGACCGCTACCTGCGATACCTCGGAATCCCGGCCGACGACGCATGGAAGGACGCTGGTGGTCAGATCGACGATGCGGATGGCCGCTTCAGGGACATTGATGTGCAGCTTCAGATTCATTGCGCGTTCCCCGGTTGTAGGAGGTCACGCGCCCTTGCCAACCAGAAGGAATCGCCTGGCAGGCGGCGCAACCTGGCCGTGCCCTGCCTGGCCTGGCCGCCTGCAGGAGGCTGCCGGGGACCGCCAGGCTGCCTCTGGCGTTTTGCCACCGCGCCCCAACGTGTGGACAGAGCAACGGAGTGCACATGACGTACGACGCCTGGTTCCGCGATGCCGAGACCGGCACCGGCCGCTGGGAGCTGGATGAGATCATCTACCGCAGCCCTTCCGGTGGCCTGCTCGAGGTGGCGCACGATCTGGAGGCGCTGAAGAACCGCACGCCGGCGGGTTGGATGAAGCTGTGGGACGGGCGCTACAAGCGTACCCAGTGGCCGTTCTCCTCCGGCGTCTGGGGCAAGAAGGAGATGGTGCTGCCCGGCATCCCCGATGCCGACATCGTCAGCCTGGACGAGGGCGGGACCAACCTCTTCTGGGCCGAGCGCTTCGGCCGCGAACTCGGCATCCCCGAGCTGTGGGTCAAGCAGTGCGGGGTCAGCCACACCGGGTCGTTCAAGGACCTCGGCATGACGGTGCTGGTCAGCCAGGTCAACCACATCATCAAGTCGGGCAAGCACCAGATCATGGGTGTGGCCTGCGCCTCGACCGGCGATACCAGCGCCGCGCTGGCCGCCTACTGCGCCGCTGCCGGCATCACCAGCGTGGTGCTGCTGCCGCGCGGCAAGATCACCCCCGCCCAGCTCATCCAGCCGATCGCCAACAACGCCCTGACCCTGGCCCTGGACACCGACTTCGATGGTTGCATGCAGCTGGTGCAGGAGCTCACCGAGGACAAGAAGCTCTACCTCGCCAACTCGATGAACAGCCTGCGCGTCGAGGGCCAGAAGACCGTAGCCATAGAGATCGTCCAGCAGTTCGACTGGGAAGTCCCCGACTGGATCTTCATCCCCGGCGGCAACCTCGGCAATGTCAGCGCCTTGTACAAGGGCTTCGAGGAGATCCAGACGCTGGGCATCATCACCCGCATCCCCAAGATCGTCTGCTGCCAGGCCGAGGCCGCCAACCCCCTCTACCTGTCCTACAAGACCGGCTGGAAGGAATTCCATCCGGTGATCGCCGGCGAGACCCAGGCCAGCGCCATCCGCATCGGCAATCCGGTCAGCCGCAGCAAGGCGATCAAGATGCTGATGAAGCACGACGGCAAGGTCGAGCAGGCGAGCGAGCAGGAGCTCGCCGACGCCAGCGCGCGCGCCGATCGCACCGGGCTGTTCAACTGCCCGCATACCGGGGTGGCCCTGGCATCGCTGATCAAGTTCGTCGAGCGCGGCGAGGTGAAGAAGAACGAGCGGGTGGTGGTGGTGTCCACCGCCCATGGGCTCAAGTTCGGCAACATCAAGGCCGACTACCACACCGGCAAGCTGGCCGGCATCACTGCGACGTATGCCAACCCCCCGGTCGAGCTCGCCGCCGACAGCCAGGCCGTCTATGGCGCGGTGATGCGGCATATGGAAAAACGCTACGGCTGACACCATGCCGACCGCCGACCGAGGCCTCCTGCCTGCACCGCGTCCGCTCATCTGCGCGGTCGCGTGCCTGCTGCTGGCGCTCATCGGCCGGTCGCTGATGGCGGCCGAGGCCGCCCGCCTGACCTACGGCGGACTCGGGGTCGATGGGCAGACGGCGCTGACCACCCTGACCGAGATGACCGCGACGACCTTCGAGCTCGATACCGCCTGCCTGGTCGAGGGCCTGGGATCGGCCCGCCTGGCCTTTTCCCTGGTCGATGCGAGCCCGGCGTCGCGGCGGCAGGCGCTCGCGCACGCCCTGGGCTGCTGGTGGGCGCTCAGTGCGCACGGGCGCATCGTGCTGACCCGCTCACCGCTCCTCCCCCAGGGGCCGCTGCTGGTCACCACCTGCACCAGCACCCTGGTCCATGTACCGGGCTATGAGGAGCTGATCCACCGCCTGCTGGTCCCCTGGCTGGGCGGCGATGCCGGGCTGTCGCTGCTGCCCGACACCGGCATCTGGACCGCGAGCCTGGACGCCGCAGGGCAGTCGCAGCTCACCGAGATCATCTCCCTGCTCGAGCACGGCTCGGCACAATGCGCAAGCTCGCTTGGCGACCCCGATTGCCCCGATCTGCTGCGAGTGCTCACCACCCCCTGCCATGCCACCTCGTGGACCGGTTTGGTCGATGGCTTGGCGACGGCGATGTCCTGCTCGGTGAGCATCGATGCCATGACTACCGCCGGCCCCTTCCCCGGTGGTGGGGTGTCCATCGGCTTGTGCCATGTGGGGGAGGTGACCGACCTGCTGCAGGACGCCGGGCTGACGGCGCGCTTCATCAACGGCGTGCTGTGCATCTCCAGGACCGGACTGCCGATGCCTGTGCCACGTGAGCATCCAGGACAGCGTCGCCGCATCGCCCTGCTGCCGATCGCGCATCTGGCCGCTTCGCGCATCGATGGCGAACTGATCGTCACCACCCTCAGGCGCGTCACTGGCCGCGAGGAGGATTGGTGGGCGCAGCCGGGTGCGGAGCTGGACTACCTCGAACCCGTGCATGCCGTGCTGGTGGCGGCGGACCTGCCGACCCAGATGGAGGTGCTCAGGGCCCTGGGATGCCTGGACCGCCTGGGCCTGGCCGAAGGGGTTCACCACCTCGAGGAGCACGCACCCTGATCCCCACCGTCCCCATCCTGGGCGCGCCAGCGACCGGAAGCGGCGCTCTCGACACGCTGCCGCCTGTCTCCCGCATCGGGATGGGGTGATATGGACACCGTCACGCGCCGATCGGTGTACCTCTCCACCACCCTGCATGCCGCCCTGGTGCTGGTGGCATTCGCCCCCCGGGGGTGCAGTCCGACCCCGCCGACCACCCCGCCGCCGCAGGCCTCGGCCATGACTCAGCCGACCCCCCCGGCCCGCACCCCGCAAGCGGCCCACCCGGCCGCCGCACCCCGGGCTGGCGCCCTGGTGCTCGCTCCGCTGACCGTCCCCGCCCCGCCGCTGCCGCCCTTGGACCGCCTGCACCAGCCCCTGCCAGGCGACCGTGCCGTGCCTATCACCGCGGTGAACACCGACCATCCGGGCAGCACCATCGGGGCGGGCAGCCAGGGCGCCAACGCCACCCCCATCACCCCGCCGCCCAGCAGCCCGCACGACGGCGACCTGATCGCCCAGATGCGCGCGCATGCAATCAGCAACCTCGAACTCAGCCACGAGGAGAAGCTGCTGCGCACCACCCAGGAGTTCCTCGAGGATCTCCTCAACATCCAGGTCCAGAAGCGCTGGCGGGCGATCAGCGCGCGGGTGCGCCAGATGCGCCTGATCATCGAGGTCTCGATCGCCCCGACCGGCGAGGTCCAGGCCCACCTGGTCAACAGCAGCGGGGATGCCGAGTTCGACCTGGCGGTCGAGGACTGGCTGCATTCCCCCGACCTGCGGCTGCCGCCGATAAAGCCCGGCATACGTTATCCTTTCCTGGTGGTGATCCGGCGATAAAGGTGTGCTGAGCACCATCATGGACTCCCCCGCAATCTGGAACTGGTCTGCCCTGCTCTGGCGCACGCGCACCCTTGAGGTGCGCATGAGCTGGACGCTGATGGTGGCGATGCTCTTCGATGTGGTGCGCTTCACCCAGGGCCTCGTCTGGTGGATGATCCCCGCCGCCCTGATCATCCCGCCGCTGACCATGTACCTGCATGCGATGGCCCACGTCGGCATGGCCCGCCTGGTCGGCGGCAGCGCCGACCGCACGGTGCTCGCCCTGTTCAACGACCAGACCTCGATGAGCGTGCCGCTGACCCCGGCCAAGCAGGCGGCAGTAGCCGGCGCCGGACCGGCGATCAGCCTGGTGCTGTGGCTGACGTGCGCCCTGCTCGCGCCCTTCCTCAGCATGCACCAGGAGCACGCCAGCTTCGCCCTGTTCCTCCTCCCCCATGGCAATGAGTCGCTCTCCTACCTGATCGCCAGCTACGCCGCGGCCTGGAACAGCTTCGTCTTCCTCGCCAACCTTCTGGCCTGCTCGATCTTCGACGGCGCCCGCCTGTGGCGGGCGGCGCTCTGGCCGCTGTTCGGCCTGGTGCGGGCGGTGCGCTGGACGGTGTGGCTGAGTTACGCCTGCTCGCTCGCCATCCTCGTCCTTGCCGTGTGGGGTACGAGCTGGCTGCTGCTGTTCTTCGGCGTGGTCTGCCTGATGGTCACCATCCAGGAGCACCGCTCGGTGCGCCTCGGCTTCGATCCCGTTCTGCAGGTGGAATACGAGACCGTCAGCGAAGGCCGTCGCCCGCGCTCGTGGTTCGCGCAATGGAAGGCGCGCCGACGCCAACGAGCTGAGCTCGCGCGCGAACGTGAGGAGGCTGCTGAACAGGAACATCTCGACCGGCTGCTCTCCAAGGTCTCCGAGCATGGGCTGCAGGCGCTCACCGAGCAGGAGCGCAACCTCCTGCATACCATCTCACGCCGCCAGCGCGAACGCCAGGAAGCTGAGATCCCGTGACCACCGCCGCCCCCTCGGGCCCAGGGCAGGCTGGATGGGTCGGCGGCGGACCTGTTGCCGCTTGGCTGGCGCGCTCGCCAATTAGGCTGAAGCCATGATCCTGAGCGTCCCTGCGGTCGCGGCCCCCTACGTTCCCGCACGCCTGGCCTTTTCCCGCCGCAACAGCCGGGCGGTGATGGTCGGCGCCGTCCAGGTCGGTGGCGAGATCGGCGGCCGACCGGCGCCGGTGGTGGTCCAGAGCATGTGCACCACGCCGACCCAGGACGTCGCTGCCACCATCGCGCAGTGCATCAGCCTGGCCGAGAGCGGCTGCCAGATCATCCGCATCACCGCCCCGGGGGTGAAGGATGCCCAGGCCTTGGCGCCGATCCGCAGCGGCTTCAGCGCCGCCGGCTTCGCAGCCGTGCCGCTGGTGGCGGACATCCACTTCATGCCCGCGGCGGCGATGGAGGCCGTCGAGCACGTCGAGAAGGTGCGCATCAATCCCGGCAACTTCGCCGACAAGAAGCGCTTCGCGGTCAAGGAGTACAGCGACGCCGACTACCAGGAGGAGCTCGAGCGGGTGGCCGAGCGCTTCCGTCCGCTGGTGCGGCGGGCCAAGGAGCTCGGGCGCGCCCTGCGCATCGGCACCAACCACGGCTCGCTCTCGGACCGCATCATGAACCGCTTCGGCGACAGCCCGCGCGGCATGGTCGAGTCGGCGATGGAATTCGTCGCCATCAGCGAGGGCGAGGGCTTCCACGACCTGATCATCTCGATGAAGTCTTCCAATCCCAAGGTCATGGTGCAGGCCTACCGGCTGCTGTGCGCGCGTCTGAACGCCCATGGCGAGGAATATCCGCTCCACCTCGGCGTGACCGAGGCCGGCGATGGCGAGGATGGCCGCGCCAAGGGCGCCACCGGCATCGGCGCCCTGCTGGAGGACGGCATCGGCGACACCATCCGGGTATCGCTGACCGAGCCGCCGGAGGCCGAGGTGCCGGTGGCGCAGGCGCTCGCCGGGCTGTACCAGCGCCGGCGACCCTTCCCCGCGCCCGTCGGCGCGCCGGCGGAGCGCATCGATCCCTACTCCTACCAGCGCCGGATCAGCGATATCGTCCGCATCGGCGCCGGCATCCCGGTCGGCGGCGGCCTGCTGCCGCGGGTGCTCGCTGCGCTCACCAGTCCCGCCGCCTCGGCACATGAACCCGCCGCCGATGCGCTGGTCGACGACCAGCAGCTGTGGTTCGCGCAGGCGCACAGCATACCCGGGGCGGATGGCTGCCGGGCGCAGGCATCCAGCGCCCGGCCGTCCGCCCGGACCGCGCAGCCCTCCGCCATCCCTCTGGTCCACGCCAAAACCGGCTGCCGCCAGCCGCCGATCGTCCCCGGCAGCCTGGTGCTGCTGCGCCTGGGCGACCAGGAGCCGGTGCGTGCGCTGCAGCACAGCCTCGAGCAGCTGCCCGACGGGGTGCTGGTCGGCATCGCCGAGCCCGGGCTGATCGGCGAACTGCGCGCCTACCGCCTGCTTGCCGCCATCATCGATGAGCGCTTTCAGGCCTGCGAGCGCATCCAGGTGGGCAGCGGACGGCGCCCGCCGATCTGCATCAGCCTGCCGTTCCTCGGCGACGAGCTGGCGATCAGCTCCGTCTGCGGCAGCCTGCTGATCGACGGCATCGGCGACGCCCTCTACCTGCCCCGTGCCGCCGATCCGCGCCGCCAGGCCTTCACCGTGCTGCAGGCGGTCAAGGCGCGCGTGACGCGTGCCGATTACGTCGCCTGCCCGAGCTGCGGCCGCACCCTCTTCGACCTGATGGAGGTGACCAGCCACATCAAGGCTGCGACCAGCCATCTCGACGGCGTCACCATCGCCATCATGGGCTGCATCGTCAACGGACCGGGCGAGATGGCCGATGCCGACTTCGGCTTCGTCGGTTCGGGCCCCGGCAAGATCGACCTCTACCGTGGCAAGGAGAAGGTCAGGACCGGCATTCCCTTCGCTGGCGCCCGGGAGGAGCTGATCACCCTGATCCGCGAGGCCGGGCTGTGGAAGGAGCCCCCGATCGGATAGCCTGACGACCGGGCGCGAGCGCAGGCGACCGGGCGCGAGCAGAGCTCAGTGCAGTCGGACGCGCGTCAGGCGAACGCGGAGGTGTAGGGCAGCCGCTTGGCGGTCGAGCGCACCTGCTCCAGGCCGGCGATCAGTTCGCTGGTGGCATCCCACTGGCCGGTAAGGAACTGCTGGCGATGCCCTGCGCCCATCTGGCCCTTCCAGGTCGTGCCGGCGGCACGCACCTCGAGCGCATCGATGTCGACGGTCACCACCGTGCCGGGCTGGGCAGACACTGCCGCCTGGATGGCGTCGCTGTCGGCCACCGACACGCGCAGGCAGGGCAGACCCATGGCCACGCAGTTGCCATAGAAGATGTCCGAGAAGCTCACCCCGACGATGGCGGTGATGCCCCATTTGTTGAGCGCCTGAGGGGCATGCTCACGTGACGAGCCACAGCCGAAATTGCTGTTCACCACCAGGATCGCCGCTCCAGCGAAGCGCGCCTCATCCCAGGGATGCGTCTTGCCCTGGGCCTTGAGCTGGGCGCGATCATCCTCGAAGGCGTGTTCACCCAGGCCGTCGAAGGTCACGCAGCGCAGGAAGCGGGCCGGGATGATGCGATCGGTATCGATGTCATTGCCGACGACCGGGATGGCGCGACCGCTGAGCTGGGTGATGGTGACTGGTGCTGGCATGGGATTCCCTGGAGGATGGGGCGGCGCGACGGGGGTCAGGCCCGTGCCTGTGAACGGGCCAGCACCGTACGCACGTCGCTGACCTTGCCTTCGAGGGCGGCGATCGCCACCATCGCCGGGCTCATCAGCAGGGTGCGCCCGCTGGGCGAGCCCTGGCGGCCCTTGAAGTTGCGGTTCGAAGACGAGGCGCTGATCTGCCGCCCCGTGAGCTTGTCGGGATTCATCGCCAGGCACATCGAGCAGCCGGCATGGCGCCACTCGAAGCCGTGGTCAGTGAAGATGCGGTCCAGCCCCTCGGCCTCGGCGGCGGCCTTGACCGCCTCGCTGCCCGGGACGATGAAGGCTTTGACCTTGGCATTGACCTTGCCGCCGTGGGCGCGGATGACCCGGGCCGCCTCGCGCAGGTCGCTCAGGCGGCCATTGGTGCAGGAGCCGATGAAGGCGACATCGATGGGCACCCCGGCGATCGGCTGGCCGGGCTTGAGGTCCATGTACAGGTAGGCCTCCTCGACCGTCTGCCGCTCCTCGCGGGCGAAGCTCTCCGCCTGGGGGATGCGCTCGCCGACGCCCACACCGTGATCGGGCGAGATGCCCCAGGTGACGGTCGGCGCGATCTCCTCGGCGGCGAACTGCACATGGTCATCATAGACCGCATCGCGATCGGAGCCGATCGAACGCCACCAGGCCACCGCGCGATCCCAGGCGGGGCCGCCGGGGCTGCATTCGCGGCCCTTGAGGTAGTCGAAGGTCACCTGGTCGGGATTGACATAGCCGCAGCGTGCACCGCCCTCGATGGCCATGTTGCAGATGGTCATGCGCTCCTCCATCGACATCGCGTGGATGGTCGAGCCATTGAACTCATAGGCATAGCCGACCCCGCCCTTGGCGGTCAGGGTGCGCAGGATGTGGAGGATGACATCCTTGGCGTAGACGCCGGTCTTGAGCGCGCCATCGACCTGGATGCGCCGCACCTTGAGCCGGCTCATCGACAGCGTCTGGGTGGCCAGCACGTCGCGCACCTGGCTGGTGCCGATGCCGAAGGCGATGGCGCCGAAGGCGCCGTGGGTCGCGGTATGGCTGTCACCGCAGGCCACCGTCATGCCCGGCTGGGTCAGGCCCATCTCGGGGGCGATGATGTGCACCACGCCCTGCTTGCCCGAACCCGGCTGGAACAGGCGGATGCCATAGTCGCGGCAGTTGCGCTCGATGGCGACCATCATGTCCTCCGCCAGGCCATCGGCGTAGGGGCGGGCCTGGTTCTCGGTCGGGACGATGTGGTCCACAGTGGCGACCGAGCGTTCGGGGAACGGCACGCTCAGGCGCTTGTGGCGCAGGTCGGCGAACGCCTGCGGGCTGGTGACCTCATGGATCATGTGCAGGCCGATGAAGAGCTGGGATTGACCGCTCGGCAGATTGCGGACGGCATGCAGGTCCCAGACTTTGTCGAACAGCGTGCGTTGGCTCATAGTGCAGCGACCCCTTGGCAGGAGGACCCACGCTGGCGTCCGGAGCTCGTCTTACAAGCGGCAGCTCGCTGAGCTTACAAGCGCTCCCGGGGCCGGCGAACCCGTCAGCTGGTATACGACACCATCCGGTATTGAGATTTTTAAATGCTCGCCAAGATCCATGGACCCATGCTCAAGTTGGAAGTACTGAATACCGCCTTCAAGGGCAAGCAGTTCCGCTTCAAGGATGGGCTCCTGGTTGGCAGCGGACCGACCTGCCAGATCCGGGCCCAGCACCAGGAGATGCAGGAAGTCCATGCCCGCTTCTACCTGGAGGCGCTCAAGCCGATGGTGGAGATCGCCTGCAAGGAAGCGCACCTCTTCATCAATGGCCGCGATGTCGTGCGCAGCGAGTTGCGCCACAACGACGAGCTGGTGGTCGGGCCGCTCAAGTTCAAGGTCATCCACGAGAACCATGTCAGCTCGGGCAACATCCGCATCGATCAGCTGATCGACAACCTCGAGAAGCAGACCGATGGCGAGATCTACGATTTCGCCAAGGAAGACCTCTTCTACCGCACCACCAAGGAGCCCTCGCTGCGCTCCAACATCGCCTTCGTCATCCCCAGCCGCGACAAGTTCATCGATCAGGCCCAGGTGTTCCTCTCGCGCCTGGTCAAGGGCAGCGGCATGGAGGAGGAGAAGAGCGACGCCTTCATGACCTGCGCCAAGGAGCTGATCCTCAATGCCCATCGCCACGGGCACAAGTTCGACGAGACCAAGAAGATCACCCTGCGCTACCAGGACCGCGGCGACCGCATCTCCCTGGTGGTGATCGATGAGGGTCCCGGTTTCGACCACAAGTCGGTGATCGATGCGATGAAGCGCAAGGATGCCGCCCAGGCGGCGCGCGAACGCTACATGGCTGGTGGCTTCGGCGGCCTCGGCTTCAAGCTCATCACCCAGCTGGCGGATGAGCTGGTCTACAACGAATCGGGCAACCAGGTGACCGCGACGGTGCTCAAGAAATCGGCCAGCTAGCCTGGATTGGCGATGGCAATTCGCCTGCGGCCGCCTAACGTCCGCGGCCACGGGCGGACATGGCGGAACTGGCAGACGCGCGGGATTTAGGTTCCCGTACCGCAAGGTGTGTGGGTTCGAGTCCCTCTGTCCGCACCACCCATCCCGGCGCTGCTCTGACTGAGCCTGACCGTCCAGCGCCTCAACCAGCGCGCTCCGGTGACATCAGCCGGATGCGTCTTGCCGCCTGCGCCCGGGGCTCCTTGCATCTCTCCGACCTGATCGTCTCATGCCCTGCGCGCACACGCGTCGCCCCAGTCTCCCGCTGAGGTCCCATGCCGGATATCGCTCCCCGCCCGTATCCCCTCCCCCCGCTGCCGCCCAACCGCTTCTACCTCGACGGACCTGATCCTGCGCTGGTGGGCGACGGCGCCCTGGTGGTGGTCGAGGACTCGGACCCCTTCGACCGCTACACCTACCGCGTGTCGAGCATCCTCTACCAGGGGCGCACCGCCTTCCAGAACGTGCTCATCGCCGACACCTACAACTACGGCGTGGCGCTGTTCCTCGATGGCTCGACCCAGAGCGCGCGAGACGACGAGGCGCTGTACCACGAGCTCCTGGTGCAGCCCGCCATGCTGCGCCACAGCGACCCGAAGGACGTGCTGATCATCGGCGGTGGCGAAGGCGCCACCCTGCGCGAGGTGCTGGTCCACCGCTCGGTCCGCCATGCCACCATGGTCGACCTCGATCGCGAAGTGGTCGAGGTGTGCCGCGAGCACCTGCTGCCCTGGCACCGCGGCGCCTTCGATGACCCCCGCGTGCGCATGGTCTACGCCGACGGCCGCGCCTTCGTCGAGCAGGACGACGGCCGCTACGACGTGGTGATCATCGATGTCGTCGACATGCTCGACAATGGCCCGGCCCAGGCCCTCTATACCCGCCAGTTCTATGAACGTCTGCGCGCACGCCTGCGTCCCGGGGGCCTGGTGGTCATCCAGGGCCTGGAATTCAGCTTCATCGACGACAAGCCGCACGTCGCCTTGACGCGCACCCTGCGCACGGTCTTCCCCGAGGTCCACAGCTACCATGCCTTGGTGCCCTCGTTCCTCGGCATCTGGGGCATGATCATCGCCTCCGACTGGTTCGCGCCCAGCGAGCTGCGCGCCGAGGACATGGACCGCGTGATCGAGAACCGCCTGGGCACCCAGTGGCTCGACCACCTCACCGGCGATCTGCTCAAGAGCTCGTTCAGCCACTGCAAGGAGACCCAGTTCCTGCTCGCCCAGCCGGGGCCGATCCTGGAGGATGGCGTCACCTTCGTCCCTCCCCCCTACATCGACGATATCGAGCCGCCCTACGCGCAGTTCCCCATCCAGACCGGCTGACCCATGCCCTTGCTCACGGCCCCGACCCAGGCCATCCACGTCCAGGTCATCTTCCATCCCGATGGCGGAGCCGAGGCGCCGCCAGCCGACAGCGTCTTGCTGGCGCGCTTCGTCAATCCCCAGGCCTTCATCGCGGTCGCCAAGGTGGGCCCGCCAAGCGGCCTGCCGCCGATAGGCACGCAGACCATCGACCGCTTCGATGTGCTCTTCATCCCTGCCGGATCGGCGACCCCGTTCGAGCAGCAGAAGGAGGCCGAGGCCTGGATGGCCAAGGGCGATGATGCGCTGGCCGAGCCGACCATCGAACTGCTGCTGCGCAGCGACCGCATCCTCTGGCGGCCGGGACGCGCCCTGGTACAGGGTGCGGGCGATCGCTTCGGCGAGCTGCTCGCAGGGCTGGTCGACTTCGCCTTCCACGAAGGCGAGCTGCGCAAGCTCGAGCAGGAGCTCGATCGCGATTGGCCGATCTACGAGGCCGACATCCGGCTCACCCATTCGGTCGGCGATGCCGAGCTGCAGTCGCGCGGCCACGTCGATATGATGACGCACGCATCGACCAGGCGGCGGATGATCTTCGCCCGGCTTGAGCGCCCGCTCGAGAAAGCTTCCATCACCTTGCCGGGCGCGGCGCGCCGCCTGGTGAGCGAACTGATGGTGCAGGCCGAGGTGCTCGAGCGCATGAAGTCCGTCGACGACCGCATCGAGGTCTACGAGGACCTCTACGAACTCGCCAATGACCGCCTGTGCGAATACCTCTACTTCAGCACCGAGCTGCGCATCGAGCGCTGGATCTTCATCGTCCTCTTCGCCGAGTTGATCCTGACCCTGTGGGAGGTCATCTTGCAGATGCAGGACACCTGAGCGACCGCGCATCGCACCGCGACGCGCCGCCCAGCCGCCGGACGCTGGCTTTGGCCACACCTCACCCCACACTCGCCTCACAGCCGCCGGAGCGCCCGCGACCGTGCGCTGGGCCGACCCCCCTGCCGACCTGGAGACCCCCGATGCGCCTGCTCGCGCCGTTCATCCTCCTCAGCCTCATGCTGTGCTCATGCGACGACAACGCGCGGGGCATCGCCATCAGCGGCGATGGGACGGTGATGGCCAACACTCCCGAGCATCAACGCGACAAGGTGGTTGCCCATATCCAGAGCGAGCTGAATGAGCTGGTCGGGCCGCACTGGAAAAGCCGGGTGACGCTGACGGATCTGCCCGACTACGATGACGACGACGTCCATGCCCTGGGCGATCAATGGATCTGGCCGAAGGCCACCGTGGCGGTGGAGCTGGTCTCGGATGGCGCCACCGAGCTGCCGCAATCGGTCGAGAACCTGCATGATGCCATCTGGGAGTACATGCGCCGTCGCGTCGACCGCGCCAAGCGCAACCTGGTCGTCGCCATCACCACCGCGGTCGATGCTGCGCGCTTCGCCGCCGTCGCCCAGGGTACGGGATCCGCGCTGGCCCCCGTCAGCCACCCGGTTGCGCCGCCGACGCCAGCGCCAGCGGGACCGGCGGGAACACGCCGCTACACCATCCAGAGCAATGACACCTTGGCCGACATCAGCGCGGCTTTCTACGGCACCCCGGACCGCTGGCGCGCCATCCTCCAGGCCAATCCCGAACTCAAGGCGGCGCATTTGCCCCCTGGCACCGTCATCGTCATCCCACCAGCTCCATAAAGCCATCGCCGGGCGCCGGGCGCCGGGCGGGCTGCCGCGATCTGCCACCCTGGGCCGGTCAGGTCGGCGGAAGCAGAGCGACGCTGGTGCGACCGGCAAGCGTTAGGCCATGCGCGCCACGCCTGCTGGACCAGCCATGCGGATGTGAGTCAGGGGCTGCCACCATGCGCTCTGGCGCGTATGGCGCCCGTCCATCAGCTACCCCGCAGCCGACCATCACCGGGCTGCCAGCTGTTCCGTCGCGCAAGGCTGACCTGCACCGGGCCTGCACCCAGGTCCCGGGTGCAGCGCGCCGGCGGGCGTGGTCACTCGTCGTGCAGCACATCCTCGATGGTGAGGTTGTTCTTCTCCATGTGGGTCGCGCCCTCGATCGAGAGCGGCGTCCAGGGGATCAGCTGGAGACGCGTCCGGGGGATCGCCTCCTTGGTGTATTCGCACAGGCCATAGGGCAGCGGATGGCTCAGCTGGATCTTGCGTAGGGCCCGATCGATCTGCCAGAGGACCTCCTTCTCCTCACCGGCGACACCCAGGCTCATGTCCTGGAGGTCGGCATCCGAGCCACGCTCGGCGATGTGGTTGGGGGTCGTATGACCATCTTCCGCCTCCATCGCGTCCTTGACCAGGCCGTCGATGTCATTGGATATCTCCGCCCGGCGGGAGAGCAGCAGTTGGCGCCATTTGCCCAGATCATCGCTGGTAAAAGGCGATTTGAACAGCTCTTTGGCAGCCTTGGCGGCGATTTTGTCGGCGGATTTGCCGTTCGCCTTCTCGCTGGGCTTGGCGGCGTGCTTGTCGGCCTTGTCGGCCTTGTCCGGAGTGCGGTGGCTCTCCTTCGGACTGCTCTTCTCCCGCTCCTTGTCCTTGCCCCGTTCCTTGTCCTTTGAGTCCTTTACGGCCTTGACCATCTCAGCGCTCCTGGTGCAGTTAGCGGGCCGACACCATAGACTGGAACTGGCGTGTTCAAGCTCCAACATGCCTAGGCTGTGCCCAGCTCATCCTGCACGTCCCACCCTGGCTCCGGAAGAGCTCCGGTCAGGGGGCAGCGGAGCACGGTAGCGGACCGCTCCCGGTCCGGGCCGGGAGCAGGCAGGCGCGACATAGACAGGCTCTGGTAATCAGGTAAGAGAGTGACGTGAACAATGCGGAACTGATCGGCGGAGTGCCGCTGGTGTCGGTCATAGGCACACCTCGAACCATGGGCGAACGGCTTGGCAGCCGGCTCAAGCCCCGCCTCCAGGTACTGGCGCAATACCTTGCGGAGCAGCTGTGTACGCTGTCCAAGGCGAGTGGGCACTCGCTCACACCCCTGAAGCTCCGCGAACTCATCAGCCCCTGCACCCTGGCGATCTCCCGGCATGAGCCGTCGCTGTGGATGGAGATGGAAGCCAGCGGCCTGGCCAGCGACCTGCCAATCGAGGATCTGCTGCTGATCCATGGCTTCAGCGACCTGCTGAGCTTCCTGCAGTGTCAGATCCCACCTCGTCCCAGCACCTACCTCTGCATCGATTCGACCCATACGCTCGATGGGCAGCCGCTGATGGCGCTGTGCTGGCACATCGATCCCACCCTGCTGCCCTACCTCACGCTGCTGCGGCGCATGCCGACGCATGGACCGGTCTCGCTCAGCCTCGGACTGGCCGGCCTGCATCAGGTGGCCGGACTGAGCGAGGCGGGGCTGGCGGTGGCCAGCAACGAATTGCGGGTGCGCGATGGCAGCTGCGGCCTGCTCACCCCCCACCTGCTGTCATCCATGCTCACCGCCCCCGGGCTGGACGATGCCCTGCGCCGCGGCTACGCCTCGCCCCGCTACGGCGGGGCGGCGGTGCATGGCCTGGCGCAGAATGGCGAGCGCTTCTCCATCGAACTCAGCGGCCAGCAGACCGCCCGGCTGAGCGATCCCATGCTGCATGCCCCGCGCGTGCACACCAATCATGCCCTGGACGAGCGCATCATCACCGCAGTCTCCCAGGTCGATGCCACCTCGAAGCTGCGGCTCGAGCAGATCGCCAGCCAGGCGGTGGCGGTCAGCGGCATCACCCCGACGATGATCGCCAGCTGGTTCGGCTTCGAGGATACCTCCCAGGCGAAGCCGGATACCCAGCGCATCGAGGCGGATTCCGAGCGCATCGCGCTGTCGGCGGTGCTGGTCATCCTGGATCCGCTCAAGCGCGAGATGCATCTGCGCCGCAGCGGCATGCCGGGAGGGCTGGAAACAATCAAGTTGTGATGCGGCCTGAGCTCCACCGCGATGGCCCGCGGGTGGTCCAGCGCCTGGCGATGCCTGCCCACTCCTCCCCCCGACCCTGACGCCAGGCTGCATGAGCCATCCGCCCTTCCCCATCTGCAGGCTCAGCGGCCGCTGGCGCGAGGAGCTGCCCGCGAGCAGATGGCGGTGGCTGCTGCTGCCGGCCTGGTGCATCTACCGCCCGCTGGTCGCTGTTCGCGGCGCGCTCTACGACCTCGGCATCGCCCCTGCGCGGCAGCTGCCGGTGCCGGTGGTCTCGGTCGGCAACCTCACCGCCGGGGGCACCGGCAAGACGCCGCTGGTCGCCCATCTGGTGGACTGGTGCCGGGCGCGCGGCCTCTCGCCGGCGGTCCTGAGCCGGGGATACCGGGGCGATGGCACGGGCAATGACGAGACTGGGCTCATTGACGGCTGTCCGGTGGTGTGCGATCCCGACCGCATCCAGGGCGCGCTCACCGCGCTGGCAGGGGGAGCCTCCTGCCTGATCCTCGATGACGGCTTCCAGCACCGGCGCCTCCACCGCGACCTCGACCTGGTGGTGATCGACGCCACCCGCCCCTGGGGCCAGCCCGGCAAAGCCGCCGCAGCGCTGCTGCCGCTCGGCTACCTGCGGGAGTCGCGGCGCGCCTTGCGCCGCGCCGGCGTGCTGGCGGTCAGCCGCACCGAGGCCGTCCCGGCGGAACAGCTCGCGGCGCTGCTCGCCAGCCTGGCAGCCACCGGCATCCCGGTGGTCCAGCTGCAGGAGGAGGACCCGCATCTGCGCACCCTGCACGGCGATCAGCCCTCCGCGGTAGCGCGGCTGCGCGACCGGCCGGTCCTGCTGATCAGCGGCATCGGCAATCCGGAGGGGTTCGAGGATGCCGCGCGCCGCCATGGCTGGCAGGTGCTGGCCAGCATGCGCTTTCCCGACCACCACCGCTACCGAGCTCCCGAGGTGGCGAAGCTTGCCGCCGAGACCGCCCGCCGCGGCGCCGTCGCGGTGGTCACCAGGAAGGATGCGGCCAAGCTCCTGCCGTACTGGCCCGCCGCCATTCCGGCAGAAGTCCTGCATGTGCGCACCGCCATCCGGGCCGAGGACCGCCCGGCACTGGACGCCGTGCTGGGGCGCGCCCTCGGCCTGCCGCCGCTGGCATGAGCTGGCGACGCCGTAGCGGCTGGCATTGCCCTGGGCTCCGCTACACTCCGCCCCCGAATGGGAGCTCCGCCATGGGCACCGTATCGCCGCTGCGCTGCACCTCTGCAACCATGCTCGGCCTGTCGCTCGCGCTCGCCGCCTGCCTCGCGGGAGCCGCCGAGGGCCTGCCCGAGAATGTGCAGATCGCCTATTGCAGCCAGACCCTCAACACCCTGTCCTTGAGCCCCAGCATCGATGTCGCCACCGTCGCCAAGGTGAAGTTCTTCATCACCGCCGATGGCGGCAAGACCTGGGTGCTCGGGCAGGAGACCATCCAGCCGCCCACCAGCCGTGAACGCCCCCGCTTCCCCTTCAAGGTCGACCATGATGGCATCTACGGGGTGATGACCTGCGTGACCTTCCGCGATGGCCGGGCCGAGGTCGAACCCCGTCCTGGCCAGGCGCCGCAGTATGCGCTGGTGATCGATACCATGCCCCCGGTGATCGCCCGCTTCGACGTCAAGCTGGTCGGCACCTCCAGTCGCCGCTGCGTGGTCCAGGTGGCATGGTCGAGCAGCGATGCCAACCCCAGCAATGAACCCATCGCCCTCGAAGCGTGCAGCGATGGCACTGGCCATTTCACCGTCGTGCGGCGCGGGCCAGCCGAAGGAACCAGCGAGCTGACCATACCCCTCGATCCGCTCACCAAGCAGATCCAGCTGCGCCTGGTCGCCACCGACCGCGCCGGCAACTCCAGCACCTCGCCGGTCCGGACGCTGGCGGTCGCCCCGCCGGCGAGCGAGGCTGCCGTACCCAAGCCGGTCGCCAGCACCGCGCCCGCGGCGACGCCAGCACCTGCAACCCCGGATACGGCGCCAGCCGCACCGGCTCCCAGCGCCACCGCTCCCACGCCGGTCGCAACCGTACCCGCCACGGTGAGCCCCGCTGCCGCAGCGGAGCCGCTCGCACCGGCGCCGGCAGCTGCGCCTGCGCCCACCCCTGATGCCGTCAGCGAATTCGTCCAGGCCGCCAAGGGCCTCCCTACGCTCAGCGACATCGTCGCCGCACCCCAACCGCCGCTGCCGGAGATCCCGCCGGTGGCCCAGGACCGGCATTCTCCGGGACGGCCTGCGCCGGCCGCTCCCCCAGCGCCTGCCACGCCAGCACCGGTTGCCACGCAACCGGCCGCCGCGACGCCAGCGCCCAGTGCGCAAGCCGCTCCCCCGTCTGGCGGACAGCCCGATGTGGTGATCGCGGCGGTCCCCCAGGGCCGGGAGCCAGGGGCAGTGGATGCGCCTGCGACAACCCCAATCCCGGGGAGCAATGCCGTGGACCAGGAGGTCTACGACTCGCTCACCCGCAATGAGCCGACCTACCAGCCGCATCAACTTCGCCGTCCTCTGCCGGGCTCCGATGAGCCGACGAGCATGGCGGATCCCCACCACCCGCGGGCACTCGAACCAGGGGCAAGCGCCGCGATCACCCCCTCTGCACCGGCCCCGGCGCCACCACGTCAAGCAGCCGCACGCAGCGCTCCCCTCGCCCCGGCCCGGCTGAGCGAACCCGATTCCGGCAACGGTGATGGGCAGCATAGCCCTGCCATGGCAGCGACATACGTCCCAGATGACCAGGCCCTGCATACCCTGGGCTTGGCACGCATCGCCGTGCGCGGCCCGCGGTTCGACGATGGCCTGGATCTCTACGAGAGCCTGTTCGCCAGCTCCCAGGCACGCACCGCCGCCGCGGAGGAACTGCAGGCGCTCACCCGAGCCAAGCGTCCCCTCGACGCCCTGATCGTCATCGACGCCCTGCCGCGCGAACTGCTGGTCGACGCGGTACGTCTCGAGCATGGCCGCGCCCTCATCAGCCTGAAGCGCTATGATCAGGCCTTCGCCACTCTGACCCGCATCGGCAGCCGCTCACCGGAGAGCCGCGAGGCGCTGTTCATGCTCGCCACCTGCTACCGCGCCAAGGGACAACCAGGGGAAGCGCGCAAGCTGCTCGAATTCCTCGCCCGGGGCAGCGATCGCTTCGCCGAGCAGGCGGCCGCCCAGCTCGGACATCCGGCCCCGTGACGGCGTGCGTCCGCGCTTCCTAGCCAGCGGCGAGGCGCCTCCGCCCCGCGCGCTCGCGGTCGATGGGATGATGAGCGGGGCCGAACGCACCTACAGCCACTGGCGCGGCGCTCCGGCGCTGCCGGATGCGCTGCGCGCGGATACCAGCACCGGCATCCTGCTCAAAGCCGGCCAGGAGCCGCAGCGCTGGCTGGCGGGCCTGGAGTGGGCCTGCAACGACCATGTGGATGCCGACGGCCTGCTGGCGGTCGCGCTCGCCTGCCAACCTGGCCTGGGCAGAGCGCAGCAGGCGCTCCTGATCGGCGCCGCCGAGGCTGGCGACTTCACCGCCTATCCCGGGGCGGCCGCCTACCGCCTGCTGCTGCGCCTCAACCAGTACATCCGCTCCTGCTGCGCCCGGTCAGCGGACTGGCAGGCGGCCGCCTACCGCGACATCCCCGCGGCGCTGCCGGAGCTGATCAGGACCAGCGGCGAGGCCGACGACGAACGCGATGCGCAGGTACGCCTGGTCGAAGAGACCCAGGCACGCCTGCGGACCGGCGATGGCTTCCTGGTCGAACGCGCTGAGCGGTTGCTGAGCATCGGCTGGCGCCGCCGGCTCGGCCAGGGCAGCGACGCCTTCAACGTGGTGCATCAGCGCGAGGATCTGCCGCTGCATGCCATCGCCGCGATCGCCCGCGCGGACGAGTTCCAGCTCCTGGCCATGGCCACCCCCAGCGGCACGGTCTATCAGCTCGATGCGCCACGGCATTCCTGGGCGGAGACGGTCGAACTGCCGCATGTTCCCTGGCCCGACCTCAGCGACCTGCGCGATCGCCTGAATGCCGAGGAGACCGGGCCGGTGCGCTGGCTGGCCCGGCCGGAGGCATCCCAGGCCGGCTTCGTCTGCCTGCTCGCCAGCACCTCCCCGGCAGGCCAGCCGGAGGCCTCCTGCATCCCCCCCGAGCGGCTGCGCTCGGCCTGCGCCGAGGCCTTGGCGAAGCGCCCCTGAGACACACCATGGCGGCCATGAGCGACCATGTAGCCGACCGCCTCCACGCCGCCATCACCGCCAGCGGCTCGCTCGCCTGCGTCGGGCTGGACCCGCGACCATCGCTGCTGCCCCCCAGCGTGGTCGAGGAGGCCCTGGCGCGCCACGGCGATACCGCGGACGGGGTGGCAAGCGCCTTCCTCGCCTTCAATCGCGGGTTGATCGACGCCATCGCCGGCGCTTGCGCGGCGATCAAGCCGCAGGCCGCCTGCTACGAGGCGTATGGCTGGCAGGGCATGCGCGCCCTGATCGAGACCGTCGCCTATGCGCATGGCCGCGGGGTGCCGGTGATCCTCGATGGCAAGCGCGGCGATATCGGTTCGACCGCCGAGCACTACCAGCAGGCCTACCTCGGAGCCGCCCCAGGGCTGCGCACGTCAGCCATCCCCGGCTGCGGCGCCGACTGGCTCACCATCAACGGCTACCTCGGCGGCGACGGCGTGCTGCCCTTCCGCGACGCCCAGGCGCGCCACGGCGTGTTCGTGCTGGTCAAGACTAGCAATGCCTCATCCGGCGAGCTCCAGGATCGCTCCCTCCAGGTCGGAGCCGACGGCGCCACTTCGGTGATGCAGGCGATGGCCCTGCTGGTGGCCGGCTGGGGGGCGTCACGCCGTGGGAGCTGCGGCCTGAGCGATGTCGGCGCAGTGGTGGGCGCCACCTATCCGGACCAGGCGCGCGAACTGCGCCGCCTGATGCCCGACACCCTGTTCCTGGTCCCCGGCTACGGCGCCCAGGGCGGCAGCGCCGCCGATGCGCTGGCGGGCCTGCGACCGCAGGGCGATGGCGTACTGGTCAATTCCAGCCGCGGCATCATCGCCGCCTGGCAGAAGCACCCGTCCGGCGGCTGGGCAGCGGCCGCGCGGGGCGCGCTGGATGCGATGAACCGCGATCTCAACCGCCTGCGCTGACCTGCACTGGCCTGCTCAGGCCTGCGCTGGCGTCCTCAGACCTTGGTCAGCCAGGAGCGGTAGGCGGAATTGCGCGCATAGACCGCGTCCTCGTAGGCCTGCTGCACGCGTGCGGTGAGAACTCCGCGATTGCCGTCGCCGATCGTCCGGCGATCGACCGAACGCACATGCATGACCTGGCAGCCGGTGCCGACCAGGAAGATCTCATCGGCGATATAGAGCTCGGTGCGGCCGATCGCACGTTCGCAGATCGCCAGGCCCTGGTCCTTGGCGAGCTGGAAGATCGCCCGCCTGGTGATGCCTTCGAGGATATCGGCGGTCCGGTCGGGCGTGGTCAGCACGCCATCGCGGACGATGAAGATGTTCTCGGCCGAGCCTTCGCAGACCTGGCCGCGGTCGTTGAGGAAGATCGCTTCGTCATAGCCGTTGGCAATCGCCTCGCTCTTGGCCAGGGCGCTGTTGAGGTAGCCGCCGGTCGCCTTGGTGCGCGTGGGGATGCTGTTGTCCGACAGCCGCGTCCACGACGAGACGCAGACGTTGAGACCCTGGGCCGAGGAGAAGTAGTTGTCCAGCGCCAGCATGTAGCACATGAAGCCGTCCGGGACGTTGAGCAGCACCGGCCCCAGGCCAGTGCCCCGCTTGTAGACCATCGGGCGCAGGTAGATGTTCTGCCGCGGGGCATTGCGGCGCACCGTCTGGATGGCGATCTCGCACATCTCGGCCACCGCCGGGCAGCCCATCAGCAGGAGGCTGGCATTGCGCGACAGGCGCTCGAAATGCTCGCGCAGGAAGAGCAGGTTGATGGTCGCCCCGTCCCAGTAGCCGCGGATGCCCTCGAAGCAGCCAGTGCCATATTGCAGGGCATGGGTGTTCACGGGGACCTGGCACTCCGACAGCGGCTTCCAGCTGCCGTTGAGATAGGCCTGGGTGGTATTCTCGGGTTCGGTGCTCACGGTATCCTTATCCCGCCATGCACTGTCATGCCTGCATCAGCGTCGGGGGGCGCACTCTAACTCGCCTTGCCGCGAACTCCAGTCTGCCCAGTCGCAAGGGGTTACCACGCATCACCCGGGGGGCGTTGCACCTGCAACCTGGAGCGCAAACGATTTGACCGGCCGGAAAAAGACGATACATGAAGTCTCCCCTGCCCCCTGGGATACCACCGCATGACTCTGGCCAACACCCAATATGCCGACGCGATCACCAAGGTCGGCGGGTACTACAATTTCGTCACCCTCATCAATCGCCGGCTGAAGGAGCTCAATAACGGTCAGCCCCCCATGGTGCTGCCCCCGGCCGAGAAGAATTGGGACAAGATCGACCTGATCGTCAAGGAGATCGAAGCCGGCCTCCTGATCCTCAAGGTCGGCTGACCGCTATCGCCCATCACCCGGCCTGGCCAGCAGCCCGCTTGACGGACCCCATCGCAGGTCTATCGTTCCAACCCCTTCATCTCCGCATCTCCTCCGCCCACGACCAGAATCGAGCCTGTCATGCAGACCACCTTCGCCAAACTTGAAGACGTTTCACGCACCTGGTACATCGCCAGCGCCAAGGGCAAGGTCCTCGGTCCGCTCGCCACCAAGGTGGCCCTGGCCCTGATGGGCAAGCTCAAGCCGGCCTTCACCCCCGCCGTCGATGCCGGCGACCATGTGGTCGTCACCGATGTCGAGGGCCTGGTGTTCACCGGCCGCAAGCTGACCAACAAGATCTACCGCTTCCACAGCGGCTTCATCGGCGGCATCAAGGAGATCCCCCTCGGCGTGATGCACCAGCAGAAGCCCGAAGAGGTCTTCATGCTCGCGGTCAAGCGCATGCTGCCGAAGTCGATCCAGGGTCGCCACCAGCTCAAGCGCCTCAAGGTCTACAAGGGCGCGATCCACCCGCATGCCGGCCAGAACCCCAAGCCGCTGCCCTGAACCCGGGCCGCCGATGAGATGCGCGCTGCCCTGATGGCAGTGCAGGCGATGCACCCCGGGCACACGCCGGGGTGCACGCGTTTTCGCCCGCGAGCATGCTGGCGCCGGACCCGCGTCCTGCTCACGCCGGCGGAGCCGCCACCGTGACCACGGCTATGGTCGCAGACGGCCCCGATGCCTCGCCCAACTGCAGGACATCCTGCGGGTCGATGACCACGGTGATGGTATGGCTGCCGATGGCGGGCGCCGTGACCTGGACCGACTCGCTGGCCACGCCATTGCCGTCGATCTCGCTGATCATGCCGCTGGCCAGGACCGCGGAGGCATTGTCATCCAGGTAGATCACGTAGGGCACGTTGAAGAAGACATGGTAGGTGTTGTTGCTGACGGTGAAATCCACCGTCATCGGCGCACCGGCCACCGGTGGATCGGTGGTGACGACGGGCAGCTGCGCATAGCTCAACGGCGCGCTGGTTTCCTGTTCGCTGCCGGAGTGGTAGAGCGGTCCCGACCAGCCGCATCCTGCCAGGGCCATGGCCGACACCGCCAGCAGGGCCGACCGTACAGCGCGAGCATGCCGGAGCGCGTGCACCCTGGCGTCGACCATGATCACCTCCCGCAGCGGCAGCAGCGATCGTCGCCGCGAGCGCCTGGCAATCCAGCAGCGATCCTCAGCCCGCGGTGGGCATGCCTGGTGCGACCTGCTGCGCCGCTCCGTCCGGCCCTCAGCGGCCGGCGTCAGGCAGGCTTCCCGGAGCCCCCTGGGCGGACGGGGTCGGCGCCTGATGGAACGGATGGCGCAGTCCAAGGCCAGCCATGCTGAAGAAGGCCAGCAGGACCAGGGACGCCACCAGGGCGAACCAGCGCAGCTGGGCGCTGGTTGGCGGATGCGCCAGTGCCGACCACCACGGGTGCAGGGGCTCGGCTGGCGCGACGGCGATGGCCGCTGCCAGGGCGCGGTGCCAACGGTCATCATCGGCCAGCGCATCGGCAGTGCGGTTGAGCGCGGCGCCGATGGCCAAGTCCAGCCGGTCGTCGTCGGCGACCCGCTGCCGGCAGGCAGGGCAGCGGGCGAGATGCGCCTCCAGCTCGGCCTGTCGGTGGTGTTCGAGCTGCCCATCGCGTGCCGGGCTCCACAGCTTGGCCGCTTCATCGCAGTTCATCGCGCCTCCCCCCGCGCACCCGCCGGTCGGCCATCCGGCTCCTTCCCGGCGGCCGCGCCCAGGCGGGCGCGCATCTTGGCGCGCGCCCGCGCCAGGTGGGACATGACCGTGCCGATCGGCATCGCCATGATGTCGGCCATCTCCTGGTAGGTACAGCCGGCGATCGCACGCAGCAGGAGGATGGTCCGCTCCGCCTCGCCGAGGGTGAGCACCGCCGCGCGCACCCGGGCATCGAAACCATCGATCAGGCGCGCGGGCGCGGTCAGCACCGCTGCGCCGGCGTCTCCATCATCACATGCCTCCCCAATTGCACCCTGAGCGTATGCCGGTGCCGCGAGTTCGCCATCGAGCGGCACCGACCGCCGACGCCGGTTGTGTTGATAGGCGGCGTGCTGGAGATGGGTGAACAGCCAGGCGCGGGCATTGCTGCCGGGGCGGAAGGTGGCGAAGGTGGCATAGGCGGTTGCGAGCGCGCTCTGCAGCACATCCTCGGCGTCTGCCGGCTCCCAGGTGATGCTCCTGCTGAAAGCCACCAGCTGATGCTTCAACGGCAGGATGGTGTCGAGAAAACGTTCCTGCTGGTCGCTGGACGCGGCTCCGCTTGGCGCCTGAGCGTGCAGCTGGGCCAGCGGCACAGCAACAAGGCCGGCAGGTCGCGGAGATTGGGACGGCTGGGAGGAGGTCACACGTGTCATTCTGTGCACCGGTACCCGCGCACCACGGGCAATGGCGGGCTACCCGCCGGCAAACAGAAAAACCTTCCTGCACGCCCGTGTGGTGGCATGCAGGAAGGTTCCGAGGACCTCCCTCTGAGGCAATGGGCGCTTAGAAGTACAGCTGGAACTGGGCGCGGATGATGTTGGCGTCCGGATGGACGCCGTTCTGGCCCGTCTGACCATTCCAGCGCGTATAAGCGGTCTGGAGCAGCGTGTAGGGCGTGAAGATCCAGTTCACACCGATATCGATGACGTTGCCCGAGTTGTAGGCATCGGCACCGCCATAGGTGGCCAACCACTTGGGAAGGGCCGACGTCGTTGCCGAGTTGGCAACAGCCGCTGATCCGTTCCCAGTCGTCATGGCGCTATTGTAGGAAGCCTGCTCGTCGTGCTGCGAGTCCAGGTTCAGCTTCTGCCAGCGGATGGCTGGTTCGATGGTGATCCCCATGGCGGGGAAGGCATAGCCGGCCTGGGCGCAGAATACTTCGGACAGGATGTTGTTATTGACACCGGCAGCATCGTAGGCCGATTCCTTGGTGTGCATGGCACGGCCTTCAACCAGCACGCTCAGGCCATTGAGGTGGTAGAGCGCCTCGAAGCCGTAGCAGTAGGCATTCACCTTGTCGTTGGCCAGACCGTAGTCGGAGTTGTCATAGCCGATGTCCGCGGTGAGCATGAGGCTGTGGCCGGGCTTGCCCTGGTAGTCCTCATGATAGAGGGCCTTCTTGCCACTATCCGAGAACAGGGTGTACTCGATACGGGTCGAGTAGAACAGCCCTTCGCGATGATCGCCGGTAGTCTGATACGCCTGGGCCGTGGCAGCCTGGCCGGGATCCATGCTCTCATCGATATCGAAGCCCCAGTCGAACATCCGGCCGTTGATCATGAAGCGGGTGCCGACCGCGCGGTTGCCCATCAGGTTGCCGGACGCGCGCTGCTGGGGGAACAGCCACCAGGGATCGCCGATGATCGCGCGATTGAAGAACGGATAGTCCAGGCCGCCCTGGAGGGTGGCATTGTCGTCCTCATCAAGCTTCCAGATATGGCGGAGGTAGGCTTTGAAGAGCTGGACGTTGCGGCTCGAGTCGTTCTGTCCGCCAGCGCCGGCTCCGGTCTGCGCCTGGCCGGACAGACCATTGTCGCCATTGCGGTCGAAATTATCCGCATTAAGGCCCATGAAAAACTTCCAATCCGTGCCATAGGCGCCATCCATCAGCAGCCGGGCGCGACGCATGCTGAAGTCGACATCGTTGCTCTCGCCGGGAGCGCCACGGAACACATCGTAGGGAGAGCCTGCACCAGCACCGGCGGCATTGGTACCCGTTGAAGCATTGGCCACTTGCGCCCGTGCCTGTACGTCCATCCCGAAATTGAGCGTCAGATCATTGTCCGCGAGGGTCACGGCACCGTGTGCGAAAGGGGTGAAGCAAGCCATTGCACCAAGAGATGCAAGCAAGGGAACGCGCATGGTTTTCCTTCATGGTAATCCCGGGCGGATGTGCCCAGGGGCAGGAGTGTGCGGGCGCTAGGAGCGTCCGGTGAGCGGCACCTTGCCGCATAATGTTAAGAGTTTATGAATACACGGACAATTCTCTGGATGCCAGTGCGGCTTTCCACTGGAGTCGATCTGGAGCCATATGCACACCTCGCGCCTGGATGAAATCGCTGTGCACGGCGAGCGCCCGGGCCACGAGCCGAGGACATAGCCGCCCAGATATCCTGTCGCCCCATCGATAACCACGGATTTGCGCCATTTTATCGTAAATGTCGATATTCCATATTCTTGGGGTGATCAATGGCGCACTATCCATAGGTGGGATGGCATAGTTCACGGCGTCGTTGGGCCCCAGTTCCGGGCATGGCCCCAGGTGCCGCCGTGCGTAGGCTCAGCGCCGACTCAGTTGGGGGCTAGCCCACCACAACCACCAGCGGCACGTTCTGGACAGAAGCGTCCCGCGGCATCTGGTGGGCATGGGTTGCTCCGTCCCACGCGTATCCTGACCATCGCCCCACTCGTGTCCGTGATCCCGGCTGCTGGTTCAGCCAGCAGACTGCCGGTGCACACCGACGCCCAGTGGTCCAAGGCCGACCTCGGGCGTTCCCTCATGGGGATATTGCGGGCATCGGCAAGGATCGTCGTCGGACACGGTGCCGGGCTAGCCTGGATTTCCATGGGCAACAGTTGAGCTAACAATTGGGCCTTTAGCCCGTCATGGTCAGGGTCTTGCCACCCCACCACGGAACCGCGACTTTTTTCTCGAGCAATCCCGAAGCAATAATGATCGGCAAGTGTGCCCGGCGGTGGAAATGGACGGCCACGCCGGAGTCTGAGACGCGGACGTTTGCCGGCATCTGGATGAGATCCCGGAAGATGAGCCGAGCCTGGGCGTCGCCATAGCCGCGCATGCGCTTGGCCAGCAATCGATAGAGTCCGCTGGCTATGACCATCAGCGCCATGTCGAAATCGACCTTGAGTCCAACGGCAGAGGAAAGGGCATTGATGTGGAAAAAGCGGACGGCATCGGACAGCGCATTCTCGATCAGCATGCGTTGGGCATAGCGGGTGATAAGGTTGGCGTGGGTAGAGGTTTTGTCGTTGGTGATCAGGATGGTCGGTTCTTCATGGCCCAGGTCCTGGATGAAGAGCTGTCGGAGGTGGCAGCCTGAGAGAGTTATCTTCTGCTCGAACACACGGGGATTCTGGAATTTCCTGGTCGGGACATCGAGATGCACCGTCCGCCAGGCCGAGGTCGGCAGATTGACGACCTCCTTGATGAGTTCCCGGCTCCGGCGTCGCAGGGTGATGAAGGTAATGCCCAGCTGGTTGAGCTTGGCCAGGTTGGCATAGGTGGTCAGCTGGGAGTCGAAGACCAGGTGCTTGGGTTGCTCGCCGCGTGTACTTTTCCAGAAATACATTGCGCTGCTCCAAGCCGAGCCGACGGCAATACCGTGCCCGCGCCCGGCGCCAGATTCGGCGCGGGTTGGAGCAGTGCCGGGTTGAGCAAGACCGTCAGCGGATCATCGTCCGACGTC
>Ga0302157_10000886_pt1 | contig 37932 bp, 30 predicted proteins | sample I_Bog_N3_3_FD_193502 | JGI IMG/M metagenome (GOLD analysis project Ga0302157, IMG submission 193502) | Peat permafrost microbial communities from Stordalen Mire near Abisko, Sweden - I_Bog_N3_3 | ecosystem: Environmental > Terrestrial > Soil > Wetlands > Peat | place: Sweden: Abisko, Stordalen...
GCCGGCATGACCTTCCGGCGCCATGCGCCCTGGGGCGACCTGTGGATCAACGAGCATTTGCACAAGGGCCAGAGCGCGCAGGGCCTCACCGGGGTGCGCAAGGTCGAGGCCGCCACCGCCGCCTGCGCGCTGGTGGACACCGCGCTGTACCGCGAGCTCGGCGGCCTGTCCGAGGACTTCATCATCGGCGATTTCGAGGACTCGGATTTTTGTCTGCGCGCGGTGGCCGCCGGCCGGCGCAACTGGGTGGCCCTCGACATCGAGCTCTATCACCTGGAGCGCCAGTCCCAGGATCGCATCGGCGAGGCGCTGTGGCGCGCCAATCTGACGCTGTACAACTGCTGGCAGCATCACCAGCGCTGGGCGGCGCAACTCGCGCGCGGGGAGCGGCTGCGCCGATGAACCCGCGCGTGCTCATCGTCTCGCACGGCCACCCGGATTTTTCCATCGGCGGCGGCGAGATCGCGGCCTATGCGCAGTTTCAGGAACTGAAGCGCCGGCGCATCGAGGCGCTGTTCGTGGCGCGCACCGGCCACTCGCCGCGGCATGCCGGCGCCGCCTTCTCGAACCGCAGCGCGGATGGCCAGGAGATCCTGTTCAGCGCGCCGCCAGTGGATCACTTCCGCCACTCCCAACCGCAGCGCCAGGTGGTGTACGAACAGTTCCGGGCGCTGCTCGAGCGCTTCGCGCCCACGGTCGTGCACTTTCATCACTATGTACACCTAGGGCTCGAGCTCATCCGCGAGGCGCGAAAGTACAACCCGGACGTGCTGATCGTGCTCACCCTGCACGAGTTCCTCGCCATCTGCCATGCGCAGGGTCAGATGCTGAAGACCAACGGCTTGCTGTGTTCCAAGGCGGCGCCGCTCGACTGCCATCAATGCTTCCCCGAACTCTCGCCGCAGGATTTTTTCATGCGCGAGCTGTTCATCAAGTCGTATTTCAAGCTCGTGGATCAGTTCGTCTGCCCGAGCCATTTTCTGCGCGACCGCTACATCGATTGGGGCCTCCCCGCGCAAAAGATGCTGGTGCTGGAGAACGGCCAGCCGCCGCGAGCAGCGGGTCAGAAGGCCCCGGCGGCGCTCGCGCCGCGCTTCGTGCTGCTCGGGCAGCTGTCGCGACTGAAGGGCACGCTGGTGCTGGTGGAGGCGGTGAAGCTGCTGCCGAAGCGCCTGCGCGAGGCGCTCAGCATCGAGATCCACGGCAGCATCCAGTACGAGGTGGATGAATTCAAGGCGACCTTGGCGCGCGCGCTCGCCGGCCTCGAGGACACCGTGCGCTACTGCGGACCCTACCGACCCGAGGATGTGGGCGGCATCATCCAGAGCGCCGGCTGGGTGATCGTGCCCTCGATCTGGTGGGAGAATTCGCCGCTGGTGATCCAGGAAGCCTTCGCCGCCGGCCGGCCGGTGATCTGCAGCAACATCGGCGGCATGGCCGAGAAGGTGGCCGACGGCCTCTCCGGGCTGCATTTCCGGGTGGGCAGCGCCGCCGATCTCGCGGCGAAAATCGCGCAGGCCGCCGAACACCCGGCGCTGTGGGAAACCTTGAGCGCGGGCGTGCCCCAACCGCCCAGCATTCAGGACACCGTCGATCGCCTCCTCGTACTCTATGGCGCCGGGCGCGATGCGGCCGGCGCGCCCGAGCTGCCGGGGGGGAACGTGGTGTCCATCGATGCCGCCCGCTGAGAGCCTGGCCGGGGACTACTACCGCGGCAAGCAGGTGATGGTGACCGGCGGCCTGGGCTTCATCGGCTCGAATCTCGCGCGCCGGCTGGTGGAACTCGGGGCGGCCGTGGTGGTGGTGGACGCGCTGATCCCGAATTTCGGCGGCAACCGCGAAAACCTCGCCGGCTTCGAGGATCGGCTCAAGATCCACATCGTGAATTTGAGCGAGGCGAAGATCCTGGCCGCGCTGGTGACCGGCATCGATGTGGTGTTCAACCTCGCCGGCCAGGTCTCGCACCTCGACTCCATGAGCGATCCGCTCACCGATCTCGAGGCCAACGCGCGCGCGCAGATCGTGCTGCTGGAGGCCTGCCGGCAGTTCGCGCCGCAGGCGCGCGTTGCCTTCGCCTCCACCCGCCAGATCTACGGCAAGCCTGCTTACTGGCCGGTGGACGAGCGCCATCCGCTGCATCCCGTGGACGTCAACGGCATCCACAAAATGGCCGCCGAGGCCTATCACACCCTGTATCACGAGGTGTACGGCCTGTGGACGGTGTCGCTGCGCCTCACCAACACCTACGGCCCGCGCATGCGCGTCATGGACGCGCGCCAGACCTTTCTCGGGCTGTGGCTGCGCCGCGCGCTCGAGGATCAACCCCTCGAGGTGTGGGGCGGCGGGCAACAGCGCGACTTGACCTATGTGGATGACGTGGTGGAGGCGTTCCTGTGCGCCGTCGCGAATCCGCGCACCGCCGGCGGGGTGTACAATTTGGGCGGCTGCCCGCCGGTGCGCCTGACCGAGCTTGCGCAGACCCTGATCGGCATCGCCGGCGGCGGCACGATCCTCACGAAGGAGTTCCCCGCGGCGCGCAAGCGCATCGACATCGGCGATTACTACGCCGATGACCGGCGCTTTCGCGCGGCCACCGGCTGGGCGCCCAAGGTGATGCTGGCGGAGGGACTTGAGCGCTCGGTGGCGTATTACCGGGAGCGGCTGGGGGCGTATGTCTAACGGAATCCAACCAAATCCGGGCGAGTTTACGGTGGCTGTGGACGTCGTCACCTAATTTGGCGTAGCAAGACGGTTGGCCAGTTCGATGATGCGGGGTGCCGCGAGCCCTCCGAAGCGCGCGTCGATCTTGCTCAACAACTTCCCAGCGTCCTGGTGTTCGCCTCTCGATAACAACTGTTCGGCGGTATCCAATTGCCCATCGAGGTCCTGCTCGATGGCCGTGCGGCAGGCTGGAAGCTTCGTGGACGTCGTTGGGTCGCCGTGCAACAGGGTGCTCAACGCCCAGGCGAAGGCGGTTGATCCCATCACCTGGTGGCCGGCGGAGGGCTCGACATGACTTTGCACGTCAAATACGCACCACCGGCGCAGGGAGCGGATGCTGGACTGGTCCATACCCAGCTGCGAGGTGTCGGCTTCGCCGGTGACGTACACGAGCCGGGAGCGCTGCTGAAAGCGCTCGAACAAATCCTTGGGCGGCAGCGGAATTTGCGCATCGCCAATCGCATCGCTACCGGCGTTCAACAGGGCACCCCGGAACAGATCGGGATAGGCCAGCGCCAGTCGCAGCGCGACGCGGGCACCGCCCGAGAAGCCCGCGACGTACACCGAATCCGCGTCAATGGGAAATTGATGCATGGCGTTGAACGCGGCGAGCAGCGCCAACGGCTCGCGGCGGTCACTGACACCTTCGCTGTTACCGGAGCGGGCGGCGCTCACAAAGATGACGCCATAGCGCTCGAGGGTCGGCGCCCAACCGGCGGGTAATCGTGCGTCCTGCCAGGGCGGCACGAATACCAGCAGCGAGAAGCCGTGCGGCGGGCGCCGCGCAGGCACATAGACGACAAAATCCTCCTGCGCGAGCTTCAGGGGTTGTTCGATCACGGTCATTCCCGAGCGCACCGCGCGCCGCTGCAGATCCAAGGTGGTGAGCGGGCTTCCCATGCGTCGCGCGATTTCCGAGGCATTCGCGAACGCCGGGTACGCTGAAAATTCAACATGTCGCGCGCCCGGCACTTGCGCGGCCGCGGCATTTGCGAAGAGCACGAGGGCGGCAATCGCGCCGATGCGGATTTTCACGACAGCGGTGCGCAGGGCGCAGTTCGTGAGTCGATGGCTTGGGCCGCCATCAACCGGCGTCGGGTGCCGGCAGCAACAGCTCCGTGACGATGCGGTCGGCGAGTTGCGCGACGAGCGCGCTCAAGGCGCTCGCCATCGACGCCGCCCCTTCGCCGGAGCGGGGGGTTTGCAACCGCAGCGTGCCGCCGATTGATCGCGGCTGCGCTCCGGGCTGTGCGCCGTCTGAAGTGCCGAGCCAGCTGACTTGCAAGGTGGCAACCCGCGGGCCGGCGTCGAAGGAGAGTAAATCCACACTGACGGCGATGGTCCCCGGGGGCTTGGCGAGGTGCGGGAAGATCACCCGTCCGGCGGGCAGCCGCGCCGCGAGATCCGCGCTCAGTGCTTGGCGAATCCCCTGGCCGAGCGGGGCGATCCACTGCTCCAGATCGCTGACCTTGAACTCGCCCGGCGCCACCTCGCTCACGATGTCGCTGCGATCCAGTGCCGGCGGAATGTGCACGGCTGCCACGGCGATGGCGGGCCCGGTGTAGGAGCCGGCGATGGAGACGGGCGCAACCGGCTCCAGCATGAAGAACCGCGTCGGCGCGCTCTGGCACCCAGCCAGCAGGTTGGCCAGAACCAGCGCGACGCAAGGCGGCGGGATGCGGCGTGCGATCATTTCTCGGGCCGCTTGCCGCGGAGCAACGCTTCGGGATGGCGGTCGAGGTAGTCCGCCAGGGTGCGGATCGAGCGGGCCGTCTCGTTCAATTGCCGCAGCGCCTCGGGGAGGCCCGAGTCCGGGTCGCCGCCCTCGCCGCCCAATACCTGTTTGAGGGCGAGGGAGATGCCCGATACCTGTCCGAGCACGCCATCCAGTTGCGTGATGCTGTGCTGCAGGTGTGCCAGGCTGTCGGCGGTCTGGGGGGAGGTGGTCAAACTCGCGAGCCGGCTGGTGGCCGTCTCGAGCTGCTGCCCGATCTTCTCGATCGGGACGCGGTTCACCTTGGCGAGGAACCGATCGGCCTGGGCGGCGACGTCATCGAGCGACGCGGAGCCCGCGGCGCTCGGGATGCGCGGGAGCATGCCCTCGTGGGTCAGATCAGCCGCCGGCGCGCCGCCGACGTGCACCAAGGCGATGGACCGGGCGCCCACCAGGGGCGGTGACTGGGCCAGGCGCGCCCGGTAGCCGAAGCGGATGAGCTGGCGCAGCTTCGCATCGGTCGCCGAACGCAGATCCGCGATGCTGCCGGCGGCGAGACCCGAGGGATCCAGCTGCTGCGGATACAGCAGGGCGGTGACGCTGGTCACGGGTTTGCCGCTGCGCGCATCGTAGGCCAGATGCGCGGATTCGACTTCGCCGATCTGAAAGCCGAGCAAGGTGACGGCCGCGCCGTCCGTCAGATCGCCGGCATCGCCCGAGAACACCAGCGCATATCGCACGGTGGGACCGGAGAGGCCCTGTTGGGCGGCGTTGCGTGATGCATAGAGCGTGAAATCCGACTCGGAGCCGCTTTGCGGGCCCTGCGGGTTTTCCATGGTGGTGTCGAGTTCGATGCCGCCGGAGAAGATCGCGCCCAAGGGGGCCAGGCTCGCATCGAGGCTGCCGCCCGCGAAGGAGAGCTGCAGGGGGCTGACTTTCCAGAAGCGGGCACCGCTCTTGATGAGCGCATCGTAGGGCTGAAAGACGAACACCTCCAACCGGAAGCTGCCGTCGCCCGACAGCTTCACAACGCTCACCTTGCCGATCGGCTGGCCGTGATAGAACAGGATGGCGCCCTCATGGACCGAGCTCAAGGTGCGCGCGGTCAGCAGGTAGCGCGTGCCGCGATCACCGGGGAGCACGGAGGGGGCATGCTCCAATCCCTCGAAGCGGCGCGTCGGCGTGCCGCCCTCGCCGGGAGCATAGCCGATCGAGACGCCCGAGACGACCGCCCTGATCGAACTGAGATCAAAGGTCGGCGAGGCGCCGATGAGATAAAACCGGGCATTGGTATTGAGTCCGGGCTTCGCCTCGGGCGTGAGCCGCAGCTTGAAATCGAGCCGATGCCCATCCTTGTTGGGCAGGATGTCGACCAGCAGGCCGGCCTCGACGCCTTGGTAGGTGACCTTGGTCTCGCCCACCCTCGCCCCTCCGGACCGCGAAAAGGTGACCGTCACGATTTCTCCGCGTTCCACCACCCATTGAATGCCGAGGTAGGCCACGATCAGGAGCGCCGCCACCGGCAGCGCCCAAATCAACGCCGACCAGCGCGTCGTGCGGATGGCGGCCTGTGGCAGCGGCGGCGGCTGCGGCTCGGCGGGATCAGCCACCGGGGTGTGCCGCCCGGTCCCACATCTGGCGCGGGTCGAAACATTTGACGGCGAGCGTCGTCAGGATCACGACGGCGGCGAAGGGCGTGGCCGCGGGTCCTGCACGTCCGTAGAGCAGCACATTGAAATCCATGACGGGGATGAAACAGGCGATGGTGAACGGGTCGATCATCGACCAGCGACCGATCTCCTCGAGCAGCCGATAAACCCGCGTCTTGCCGATCAGCCCCTTGTTCGAGCGGCGCAGGCTCGACACCGCGCACCACGACAGGCCCGCCATCTTGAGGATCGGAATGGCGAAACTTGCGCAAAACACCAGCAGCGCCAGACCGAGGAGCCGCGACTTCGACAGATCGATGATGCCGCCCAACACCGTGTAGGCGGTGGGCCTGAAGTCGATCGGGATCGTGGCGATGGGATACAGGTTGGCCGGAAAATACAGCAGCACCGCCGCGAGCAGCAGCGCCATCGTCCGCGGCACGCTGTCCGCCCGCCGCGCGCGCACCCGGGCGCCGCACCGCGGGCAATGGGCGCCCTCGGCATCCTTGGGCAGCAACCGATCGCAGCCCGGGCACACGATGCCCGGGCCGGCGAACGGCGGGCCGGCATCCGCAGCGATCAAGCGCCACACGCGTCGCTTGTCGAGGGTTGCACGCACCACCAGGGAGAGCACCGCGCAGGCGATGAAACACTTCGCGCCCGTGTCGATGGTGACCGGGATGGAGACGTGCAGCCTGGCATAGGCCACGGCCAAGCCGACGAAGAACACGTCCAACATCGCCCAGGTCTGCAGCGTGTTGGCCGTGCGGAAAACCGGCCCGAGCCAGCGCGGCCGCGCGCCCACGCGAATCGCCAGCAGCACGGCGCTCAGGGCGGCAAAGCGCAACGGCGGAAACACCAGAACAAACAGTGCGAACACGATGCCGAGCAAGGGCCAGCCTTCCTGCCACAGCGCGCTCGCGCTCGAGGGCAGAATGCTGCTGCGCGTCGCGCCGAAGGCGGAGGTCGTCAGAAACGGCGCACACATCGCGGGAATCAGCAGCAGCAGCGTCGCGCTCGCGCAGGCGAGCGCCACATCAAGACTCTTGCCGGCGCAATGCACGAGCGGTGTGCGGCAGCGTCCGCAATAGGCGAGTTCCGGACCCGTACAGTGCGCTGTCCGTTGCAGCAGGCCGCAGCTTGGACAGCCGATGATGGCTGTCGCCGATTCGTTCATGCGCCAATTCAAAGCCGTCGCCCGAAGCCCGTCTGTGCGCCATCGTACGGAGCACCGGGCGTGGCCGTCTGTTGGTGGTACCATGGATTATCATGAGCGGACGTTTGAGCGGCAAGACCGCGGTGGTGACGGCCGCCGCCCAGGGCATCGGCCGGGCGACGGCCGAGCTCTTTGCCGCGCAGGGTGCCACGGTGTGGGCCACCGACCTTGATGCCGCGCGGCTTGCCGGCATCGCGGGCTGCCGCACCCGCGCGCTCGATGTGCGCGATGCCGCCCAGGTGGCGGCGGTGGTGGCCGAGGCCGGCCGCATCGATGTGCTCTTCAATTGCGCAGGCTTCGTGCACGCCGGCAGCATTCTCGATTGTGATCAGAAGGCCTGGGAGTTCTCCTGGGATCTGAACGTCACCAGCATGTACCGCCTGATCGGCGCGGTGCTGCCCGGCATGCTCGAGCGCGGCGGCGGTTCCATCATCAACATGGCCTCGGTGGTGGGCTCGATCAAGGGCGCGCCCAACCGCTTCGTGTACGGCGTCACCAAGGCGGCGGTGGTCGGGCTCACCAAATCCGTGGCGGCGGATTTCGTCACCCGCGGAGTGCGCTGCAATGCCATCTGTCCCGGGACGGTCGATACCCCCTCGCTGCACGAACGCCTGCGGGCCACCGGCGATTACGCCAAGGCCCAGGCGGCGTTCATCGCCCGCCAGCCCATGGGCCGGCTCGGAAGGCCCGAGGAAATCGCGGCGCTCGCGGTGTATCTCGCCTCCGACGAATCGAGCTTCGTGACCGGCCAATGCCACATCATCGATGGGGCCTGGTCGCTGTAGCCCTTAAGGTTCAGATTGGGTGCTGCCCGCCGATACAACCTGACGTGCGTCATTCGGATGGGTTTCCATGGAGATCAAGCTGACACCCGCGGCCCGCGCCCTGGGTTGGCGCATGCGATCGGGCTATGCCGTGGTGCTGCTGGTGCTGGCGAGCGGCCTGTTGGGCGCCGGCATGCAGTTCCTAAGGCAGCTCGACGTCGGTTCGCGCAATGCCGACCTGGTGTACCGGGCGGGCCGGCAGCGCGGTTTGGCCGCAGAAGTGGTGCAGCGCGCCTCCCGCGCCGTGCTGGCGCCGCTCCCCAGCTCGCGCGCCGACATCGAGGCGGCCCTGTCCGACTGGCGGCAGCGGCAGGATGCAGTCGTGAACCAGCTGCAACCCTATTGTGAGTCCCTTGCCGCCCTATGCTCGGAATTCGATGCCCTGGCGGGGCAGCAGCGCGCCATCGCCGCGCTGGTGGCGGATCTGCCGGCGGCGGGGTTGAGCGATGCCGGCAGACTGGAGCGTGCCGATGCCCTGAATGCCGCGCTCGGAACCTATCTAGTCGCCGCCGACCATTGGGTGGATGGATTCGACCGGGTGATGAGCCAGGAGACCCTCGCGCAGCAGCACCGCGTCTGGCTGTGGTCGCTCATCATGGTCGCCTTCAGCTGCATCATCGCGGTGCTCATGCTCGAGCCCACCATCCGCCGCCTGCAGAAAGAACGCGCGCAGTTCGATGCCGCCAGTTCTCTGCTCGAAACCGAAAAGGTGCGCGCCGAGACGGCACTGGCGCTGCTCGCGAGCCACAAGCAGGCGCTCGATCAGCATGCGATCGTCTCGGTGACCACACCCGACAGTTTTCTGAAATACGTGAACGATCGCTTCTGCAGCATCTCAGGGTACAGCCGCGAGGAGCTCATCGGACAGCACCGCTCCGTCATGGATTCGGGGGTGCAATCCGCGGAATTCCATGCCGACGTGATCGCCACCCGGGCGCGCGGCGAGGTGTGGCGCGGCGAGCTCTGCAGCCGCGCCAAGAACGGCCGGCTGTACTGGACCGACACCACCGTCGTGCCCTTCAAGGACGCCGCGGGACGCATCCTCGAGGTCATCTCGATCCGCACCGACATCACCGAACGCAAGCTCGTCGAGCAGCAGATCGTGCAGCAGAAGGCGTTGCTCGATGCCACCGGCCAGATGGCGCTGATCGGCGGCTGGGAATTCGACCCGGCCACGCAGCAGATGTGTTGGTCGGACATGCTGTTTCAGATTCATGAGATGCCGGTCGGCGAGACGCCGTCGCTCGAGCAGGCGCTCGAATTCCTGCCGGCCGCGGCGCGCGCAGACATCATGACGGCCCACTACGCCGCGCTCCAGCACGGCACGCCGTTCGAATTCGAATTGCCGCTGTTGACGGCCAAGGGCAATCACCGCTGGGTGCACCTCATGTGCCACCCGCAGATGCAAGATGGCCGCTGCGTGCGGCTGACCGGCGCCTTCCAGGACGTCACCGCGGCGCGCGAGGCGTCAGAGCATCTGCGGGCCGCGAAGGAAGCCGCGGAGGCCGCGAGCATCGCCAAGGGGCAATTCCTCGCCAACATGAGCCACGAGATCCGCACGCCGCTGAACGGCGTGATCGGCATGACCGGTCTGTTGCTCGATTCGGAATTGGGGTCCGAGCAGCGCGAATACGCGCAGATCGCGCGCTCGAGCGGCGAGGTGCTGCTCGCGCTCATCAACAACATCTTGGATCTGTCCAAGATCGAGGCCGGCCACCTGCAGCTCGAGAGCGTCGATTTCGACCTGCGCAGCCTGGTCGATGAGACCATCGATGCGGTGGCCCTGTTGGCGAGCGAGAAGCGCCTCGAGCTGTTGGTGGATGTCGATGCAAGCTGCCCGGTGGCGCTGCGCGGCGATCCGACCCGCCTGCGCCAGGTGCTCCTCAACCTGCTGAGCAACGCCATCAAATTCACCGAGGCGGGCGACGTGACGCTGCGCGTCGCACCGGCGCCGGCGCCGGCGGGCCGCCTCGGCCTCGCCTTTGCCATCGAGGATCAGGGCATCGGCCTGACTGCCGAGCAGATCGGCCAGCTGTTCGTGCCCTTCACCCAGGCCGATGCCTCGACCACGCGCCGCTACGGCGGCACGGGATTGGGATTGTCGATCTGCCGGCACCTGGTCGAGGCCATGGGCGGCAGCATCGGCGTGCACAGCACTGCGGGGGCGGGCTCGTTATTCTGGTTCCGGATCATCGTCGATCCGGCGGCCGCTGCCGCCGCACCGCCGCGGCATTTCGCCGGGCCGCTGCGCGCCCTGATCGTCGATGATCACCCCGCCAACCTGACCCTCCTCGCCGCGCAGCTGCGCGGATGGGGCATCTCGGTCACCACGGCCGGCAGCGCCGGCGAGGCGCTGCAGCGCTGGCATGAGCTGTGCGCCACCGGCGATCGACCGCAGGTCGCGATCCTCGACCAGCAGCTGCCGGATCATGACGGCCACTGGCTCGCCGGCCAGATCCGGCGCCAGGACGACTCCGGCCAGTGCCGCCTCGTGATGCTGAGCTCCCTGGCGAGTCACCTGCAAGGCCAGGGGAGCGCGCCCTTCGATCGCGCCATTTCCAAGCCGGTGAAAGCCGAGGCCTTGTTTCGCCTGCTCGAGGAGATCCTCGGCGGCGTCCGGCAGCGCGCACGCGAGGTGGCGGGCACCAGCGAGTTCAAGGGCCAGCGTGTGCTGTTGGTGGATGACAATAGCGTGAATCAGAAGCTCGGCCAGCGGCTGTTGGCGCGGCTCGGGCTCGAGGTGACCCAGGCCTGGAACGGCCGGGAGGCGCTCGAGGCGCTGCGCCAGAAGCCCTTCGATGTGGTGCTCATGGACTGCCAGATGCCCGTGATGGACGGCTATGAGGCGACTCGCACCCTGCGCCTGCCCGGCAGCGGCGTGCTCGACCCGAAGATTCCGGTCATCGCGCTCACCGCGAATGCCCTGAGCGGCGATCGCGACCGGTGCCTCGAGGCCGGAATGAATGATTATCTCGCCAAGCCCATCGACCCGGAGCGGCTGCTGATCAAACTGCGCAGCCTGCGCGAGCGCGCCGGCACAGACGCCGCGCCGAGCACCGAGCCGCCGAGCGCGGCGCCGGAAGCGCTCGACGTCGGGCGGCTGCACACGGTGTGCGACGGCGACCTTGAATTCGAAGGGGACTTGCTCGCGACGTTTCGCGAGTCGGCGACCGAATTGGTGGCGCTGCTCGATTCCGCGGCGGCACGCCAGGCCGGTGCCGATCTGAAAACCTTGGCGCATCAGTTGAAAGGCGCCGCCTCGAACATCTGCGCCGACCCGCTCGCCGCGGCGGCGGCCGCCGTCGAAACGGCCGGCGCCGCGGAGCTACCCGCCTGCATGGCGAGGCTGCGCCTCGCGTGGACGGCGGCCGAGCGCGCGCTCGCGGCCCGGCTCGCGGACCCGGGCGGCCGGGGCGCCGAGAGCGCGCAGCCCATCGAGGGCGGATCGGAGCCGCTGATCCCGGGCTGGCGGGCGTCGGGCTCGTAACCGGGTGCTGTGTCTGACCTAGCCAGTGGAGCCACCCGTGCGCCTGGCGAGGGCTGCGTTTCCGCCAGGTCACCCTAGGCCAACCCTGACGCCAGGCAGTCCGCCGAAATCCATTTAGGCCAGAATCCTCGGCGGACCTTGGTCGCGACGCGGCGATTGCCGGCCAAAATGGTAAGGTTTCGCGATGCCCATTCCCCAGACCGATCCCGGAGCCTTTGCGCGCGAGCATCGCGAGGAGATTCTCTCGGCCATCACGCGGGTGGTGGACGGCGGCTGGTACATCCTCGGGCGCGAGGTCGCGGCGCTCGAGATCGAATGTGCCGATCAATTCGGGCTGGCGCAGACCGTGGGGGTCGCCAACGGCACCGATGCCCTGGCACTCGCGCTGCGGGCGCTCGACATCGGCAGCGGCCAGACGGTGGCCACGGTGTCGCACACCGCGGTCGCCACCGTGGCCGCCATCGAGATGGCCGGCGCCGCGCCGCTGTTCGTCGACATCGATCCATCGACCCTGAACATCGATCCGGCGGCACTCGCCGAGGCGTTGCTGCACGAGCACATCGATGCGGTGGTGGTGGTGCACCTGTACGGCCAGCCGGCCGACATGCCCACGATTCTCAAGCTCGCCAATCGCGCCGGCATCCCGGTGATCGAGGATTGCGCCCAGGCGCATGGCGCACGGCACGGCGAGCGCTGCGTGGGCAGCTTCGGCGCCGCCGCCGCCTTCAGCTTCTATCCCACCAAGAACCTGGGTGCCTTGGGCGATGGGGGCCTGGTGGCGGGCGATGCCGAGGTGGCGGCGCGGGTGCGCAGCCTGCGCCAATATGGCTGGACGGCGGAGCGGGTGAGCGAGATGCCCGGGGTCAACAGCCGGCTGGATGAGCTGCAGGCGGCGATCCTGCGGGTGAAACTGCGGCATCTGGAGGCCGGCAACCGGCGCCGCGCCGACATCGCCCAAGCCTATGACCTCGGCCTCAATGCCACCGGACTGACACTGCCGGCACGCCAGCCGGGCACCACGCCGGTGTTTCATCAATACGTGGTGCGCCACGGCGATCGCGAGGGTCTGAAGGAGCGGCTGCTGGCCCATGGCATCGACACCCGCGTGCATTATCCCGTGCCGGTGCACGCCATGCCGGCCTACCGCGGGCGCTGCCCCATCGGCCCGGGCGGGCTGCCGGCCACCGAACAGGTGGTGGCGGAGATCCTGAGCCTGCCGATGTATCCGGAAATGACCGACGGCGCCGTGTCGCAGGTGATCGAGGCGCTCGGCCGCTCGCTATGATGGCCCCGGACCCCATGCAGGCGCGCGACGTGGACGATTGTTTCACGTTGTTCCTGGGCCGGGTGCCCGATTTGCACATCGCGCGCCAGAGCCTGGGCGCGCCGCTCGCGGAGGTGCTCGGGGGAATTCTGCGCTCTCCGGAATTCCAGTCGGCGGTGCTCGCGCCGCTGTTGCTGCGCGAGGCATTGCCGCAGGCCACTGTCATGGCGCTGCCGCCGCCGCGCCTGATCGACTGGGCGCAGCGGCGCCTGCCGCTCGGGTCCGCGACGCAGGCCATGGCCGGTGCCACCGCGAGCTGGCTCGAGCTCCTCGAAGTGGTGCTCTCTGACCCCGCCATCGCCGCGCTCGCGCCCAATCTCGCCGCCGCCGGCATCGACCGGTTGCTGCGCGAGCGGCTCGCGAACCAGCCGCTGTCGAAGATCACCCGCGCCGTGATCGGCGCCATCGATGCCGCCTCCTCGCTCGAGATCCGCGGCTGGGCGGTCGACCTCTGCGATCGCAATGTGCCGGTGCCGCTCGAACTGTATGCCGATTCGCTGTTCATCGGCGCCGTCACCTGCGGGGAACCGCGCGCCGACGTGCAGGAAGCCGTGGGCGGGGATGGGCGCTGCGGCTTCACCTTCCGCGTCCCGGCCGCGCGCCGCTCAAGCTTCGAGGGCGGCCGCGCACTCATCGTCATCGACGCGCTGTCGCGGGAGCGCATCGGCGTGAGCCTGCCGATCGAGGCGGATGCCACCCGCGGCCTCGATGTGCTGTCGGCGACGCGCCGCGAGCTCGTGCAGCTGCGCGAACTGCTGCAGCGCATCGAGGCGCGTCTGCCGGATCTCGAGCGCCTCGCGAGCGTGCCGCTCGATGCCTACGGGGATTACTGGGAGCGCTTTTATCGGCCGGCCGCCGACGCACTGGCGGCACAGAAGGTGGACGGCGCACGCTTCGCCTACCGGCCGCTCATCTCGGTGGTGCTGCCCACCTTCAATTCCGATCTACGGCTGCTCGATGCCGCGCTGCGCAGCGTCAGCGAGCAAAGCTATGATCATTTCGAACTCATCGTCACCGACGATGCCTCGGCGCCGAGCGAGGCCTTTCGGGCGCTGCTGCGCCGCCATGCCGATGAGCGCCTGCGCGTACTCGAGGCCGGCGAGCGCGCCGGCATCGCCGGCAACACCAATCGCGGCATCGCCGCGGCGCGCGGCGAGTACATCGCCTTCCTGGATCACGACGATCTGCTCGCGCCCGAGGCGCTGTACGAAGTGGTGCGCGCGCTGCAGGAGCACCGCTATGGACTGGTGTACTCGGACGAGGACCGCATCGAGGAGAACGCGTTTGGCCGGCTGATTCATCACACGCCGTTCTTCAAGCCGGACTTCGATCCGGATCTGCTCCTGTCGCTGAATTACCTCTGTCACCTGGTGGTGCTGCGCCGCGACGTGCTGGATGCGGTGGGCACCCTGCACACCGGCATCGACGGGGCGCAGGATCACGATCTGCTGCTGCGCGCCTCGCAGCAACTCACCGCGCACGAGATCCGCCACGTGCCGAAGATCCTGTACCACTGGCGGGTGACCCCGGGCTCGGTATCACACGATCCGGCGCATGCCGCCGGCCTGCAGAGCACCATCGTGCAGGTGGTGCAGGCACATCTGGATCGCTGCGGCGCCGCGGCGAGCGCCGAGGCGCATGCCGACCCGTTCGGCGCTGCGCGCCCGTTCGCCACGCGCGTGCGCTGGCAGCTGCCCGCCGCCGCGCCGCGCGTGTCCATCATCGTGCCCACCCGCGACCGGCTGGATCTGCTCGGCCCGTGCATCGACAGCCTGCTGCGCACCGCCGCGCATTATCCCGGGCCGATCGAGCTCCTCATCGTCGACAACGACAGCGTCGAGGGCTCAACCCATGAGTATCTGGCGCGCCTCGCCGCCACCTCGCCGGTGCGGGTGCTGCGCTACGAAGGCGCCTTCAACTGGTCGGCCATCAACAATTTCGCGGCGCAGGCCGCGCGCGGCGACGTGCTCATTTTCCTCAACAACGACACCGTGGCCCTGTCCGAGGACTGGTGCGCGGAGCTCACCGCCAATGCGCTGCGTCCCGAAGTGGGCGCCGTGGGCGCGCGCCTGTTGTACGAGGATGGCACGCTGCAACATGCCGGGGTGGTGCTCGGGGTGGAAGGCGTGGCGGGCCATGAATCCTCCGGCGAAGCCCCGGAGCGCGGCGGCTATTTCGGCCGCAGCCATCTGCAGCGCGGCGCCGCGGCCGTGACCGGCGCCTGCCTCGCCACCCGGCGCGAGCTGTTCCGCGAGCTCGGCGGCTTCGATGAGGTGCATCTGCCGGTGGCCTTCAACGACGTGGATTTTTGCCTGCGCGTGATGCGCGCCGGCTATCGCGTGCTCTACGATCCGTTCGCGGTGCTGTATCACTTCGAGTCCAAGTCGCGCGGCTACGACCTGTCCCAGGCCAAGCTCGCGCGCCAGAAGAGCGAGGCGGCGCTGTTCCGGGCGCGCTGGGCGCTGATCGTGGACTTGGACCCCTTCTACAATCCGCACTTCGAGCGCCACGCGCGGCCCTTCGACCGGCTCAAGGCGCCGCCGTGAACACCCGGGGCTCGTTGCCGCAGCTCGTATGGTAATATGGCGGTCCTTGCCATATAAACATATCCTCTATGAAAACGACGCTGAATATCGACGATACGGTCATGGCCCAACTCAAGCAGGAAGCGCTGCGTCAGGGGCGGACCATGTCTGACCTGGTGGAAACGGCGCTGCGGACGCTTTTTCGCGAGCAGCGGCGCCCGAGCTCGTTCGAGCCGCTGCCCAGCTTTCGCAGCGGCGGGACGCTCGTTGACATCGCCAATCGTGATGCGTTGCACGAGGCGATGGACAGGCGCTGAAGTTCGCGGTGCTGGTCGTCGACACCAATGTGCTCATCTACGCAGCGGATCTCGATTCGCCCTTCCATGGCGCGTGCCGCGGCTGGCTCGAGAATCAACGCCGCAAGGCGGAAGCTTGGTATTCGACCTGGCCCATTGTTTATGAATTCCTACGCGTCACGACCCACCCTCGCGTCATGCGGGCACCCTGGGCCAGCGGGCAGGCGTGGCTGTTCATCACATCTTTATTGAGTGCGCCGGGGTTCAGTCTGCTCGAGCCGACTCTTCGGCACGCCGACATACTCTCCCAACTGATCGAGGAAATGCCCCATCTGAGCGGCAGCATATTTCATGACGCGCACACCATCGTGCTCATGCGAGAGCACGGCGTGCGCCAGATCGTCACTCACGATGCGGATTTTCATCGCTTCCAGGGCGTCGAGGTCGTCGACCCGATCGGGTAGCCGGCACAGCGCGGGTTATTTCGTCCCGGAGGCGAACATTCTGCTACAGTTTTTGCCTGAGCGTGCGCGGGCGGGCGACATAACGGAGCGTTAGGGATTTGAGCCAGGCAGCGGCAACGCAGGCGGACAGTACGGCGGTGGCCGCGCTGGTACGCGTGGCCCGCCACCATGGCCTGGAGTACAGCGCCGAGGAGCTGATCCGCGCGCATCAATTCGAGGGGCCCGAGCCCGCGCCGGCGCTGCTGTCGAAAATGGCCGAGCGCGCCGGCTTGCAGGCCAAGGCAGCCCGAATCCAGCGCGGCGAACTCGCCGGGCTCGCCGACTCCCTGCCTGCCATCATGCTGCTGCCGCAGGGCAAGGCGCTGATCCTCGAGAAGGTGCACGATCAGGACGGGGTGAAGCTCGCGCTGATCGAGGATCCGGGGTCGGCCACGGGCACCACCGTGCTGGTGGACGAGCCGCGCCTGTTCGAGAGCTGGAACGGCGAGCTCATGCTGCTGTCGCGGCGCTGGAAGATCACCGATCAGGACAAGCCGTTCGGCTTCTCCTGGCTCCTCGGCCAGTTCGTGCTGGAGCGCCGGCTGGTGCGCGACATCTCCGTGGCCGCGATTTTCATGAGCCTGCTCGCGCTCTTCCCGGTGATGATCGTGATGGTGGTGCTCGACCGGGTCATCAACTACAAGAGCTTCTCCACCTTAGGCGTGATCACCGTGGCGCTGATCGCCGTCACGCTGTTCGAGACCACCTTCGGCTATCTGCGGCGGCTCATGATTTTGATCGCGAGCTCGCGCATCGATGCACGCATCAACCTGCATGTGTTCGACAAGCTGATCAACCTCAAGATGTCGTATTTCGAGAAGACGCCCACCGGCGTGATCAGCGGCAAGATCGGCCAGATCTGGAAGGTGCGCAGCTTCATCATGATGCAGGTGTTCGGCACGCTGCTCGACAGCGTGACCCTGCTGGTGCTGCTGCCGGTGCTCTTCTATCTGAATTGGAAACTGACCTTCTACGTGCTCGGGCTGGCGTTCGGGATCCTCGGGATCTACATCGCCTTCCTGCCGGAGGTCGGCCGGCGCACCGGCCGGGTCATCGCCGCCGAACAGGCCATGGGCTCGCACATGATCGAGACCATCTACGGCATCCGCACGGTCAAGTCGCTGTGCCTCGAGGGCCTGAAGCGCTTCCAGCGCGATCGGCGGGTGGCCAAGGTGATCGAGACGCATCGCGACCTCGACCGCATCAGCAACTGGCCGCAGACCCTGGTGATGCCGCTGGAGCGCATGATCTACAGCGGCACCATCATCATCGGCTGCTACATGGCGCTCACCGATCCGGACGGCACCACCGCGGGCACGGTGATCGCCTTCGCCATGCTGGCGGGCCGGGTCACCGGCCCCATCGTGTCCATGGCCGGCATGCTCAATGCCTTCGAGGATGCGCGCGGCGCGCTCGGCGAGGTGGCCTCGGTGATGAATCAGCCGCCGGAGGAAGGGCGCACGGGCACGGGGTTGCGGCTGCCCATCAGCGGCCATGTGATCTTCGACGAGGTGCGCTTCCGCTACTCGCCGACGGCGGCCTATGCCCTGAACGAGGTGTCCTTCGAGATCCCGCGCGGCACCATTTTCGGTGTGATGGGCCGAAGCGGCTCGGGCAAGACCACGGTGACCCGGTTGCTGCAGGGCCTCAATCGCGAATACCAGGGTACGATCAAGATCGACGGCATGGACCTGCGCCAGATCGACCTCGATCACCTGCGCTCCAGCATCGGCGTGGTGCCGCAGGAGAATTTCCTGTTCAGCGGCACCATCCGCGACAACATTTCCGCGCCGCGGCCCAATGCCGGCATGGAGGTGATCGTGCGTGCGGCGCAGATGGCCGGCGCCGAGGAGTTCATCGAACGCCTGGAGAAGGGCTACGACACCGAGGTGGAGGAGGGCGCGGTGAACTTCTCCGGCGGCCAGCGCCAGCGGCTCGCCATCGCGCGCGCGCTGCTGGTGGATCCGCAGATCCTGATCCTGGATGAGGCGACGAGTGCGCTCGATGCCGAGAGCGAGGCCATCGTCAACGCCAATCTCATGCGCATCGCCGCGGGCCGCACGGTGATCATCATCTCCCACCGCCTGTCCTCGCTGATGACGGCCGATGCCATCCTGGTGCTGGAGCGCGGCAAGTTCTACGATGTCGGCAAGCACGAGGAACTGCTGCAGCGCTGCGACATCTATCAGTCGCTGTGGTACCAACAGAACCGCCACATGGATCCCAAGAACGCCCATGCCCGCACTTCCGGTCGTCCTACGGCCCCCGCGTGACCCGGCCGCAGGCCGGCTGCAATTCGAATCCGCCACCGCGGAGGTCATCGGCCAGCCGTTTCCCGTGGCCGACCGCGGTACCCTCTACGTGCTCGCCGCGCTGGTCACGGTGCTCATCATCTTCATCTCGATCTTCAAGCTCGAGCGCGTGGTCAATGCCCCCGGGCGCCTGCTGCCCATCACCGGCACCATCACCGTGCAGCCCATGGAGAAGGCCATCATCAGCCGCATCATGGTCTCCGTGGGCGATGTGGTGAAGAAGGGCCAGATCCTCGCCACCTGCGATCCGACCTTCGCCACCGCGGATCTGACCAACCTGCAGCAGAAGATCCAGAGCCTGCAGGCGCAGCTGCGGCGCATGCAGTCCGAGGCCGCCGGCACGCCGCTGCCGGCTTCCGCCGACAACTCCTACGACACCCTGCAGTCCTCGATCTGGCAGCAGCGGCGCACCGAATACGCCTCCGGGGTGAGCGACTTCGACCAGCGCATCAACAGCACCGAGGCGCAGGTGTCGGGCTACCAGCAGAAGGTCACCGACGATGAGGCGCGCCTCGCCATCGCCGCCAAGATGGAGCACATGAATGCGGATCTTGCCAAGAACGGCTACGTGAGCCAGTTGGAATTGCTCAACGCCCAAAACCAGCGGGTCACCCTGTCGAGCGATCTGGCACAGAGCAAGACCGCGCTCGCCTCGGGTTTGCACCTGCTCGAATCCCTGCGCCAGCAACGCAAGCAGTTCATCGACAAGTGGCACGAGGAGAATCTCACCGCCCTTGCCACCACCCAGGATTCCCTGGATGCCGCCAAGCAGGATCTCGCCAAGGCGCGCCGCCTGAGCGATCTGGTGAACCTCGTGGCACCGCAGAATGCCATCGTGGTCAAGGTGCCGAACCTGTCGGCCGGCGCGATCGCGGTGGACGCGCAGCCGCTGTTCTCCCTGGTGCCGGTGGATGCGCCGCTCGAGGTGGCGGCGCAGATCGATTCCCAGGACATCGGCTTCGTCAAGGTGGGCGATCCGGTGACCATCAAATTCACGGCCTACAAGTTTCTCGAGCACGGCACCGGCGAGGGGGTGGTCAAGACCATCAGCCAGGATGCCTTCACCGAGGCCTCGAGCCAGGATGCGCTCACCGCGCCGGGGACGGCCGCCGGCAGCGCGCGCACGCCGTATTTCGACACCCGCATCAAGATCACCTCGCTCAAATTGCACGACGTGGCGAAGAACTTCCGCATGAGCCCCGGGATGACGGTGGAGGCCGACATCGTGGTGGGCAAGCGCACCATTCTCTGGTACCTGTTGGGTGGCATGCTGCGCTCGGGTGCGGAGGCCATGCGGGAGCCGTAGCCATGCGGCTCAAGGACTGGTTTCGATGGGGGCGGCGCGAGCCGGCGGTGCAGCTCGCGGCGCTGGAGCGCGAGCTCGCGGCGGGCTGGTCCGAGCGCGCCTTTACGCACTTGAAGGAACTGGCGGCCACGGGCGACCCGGCGGCGCAATTTCGCCTCGGCCAGGTGTATGAGCGGGCCGAAGGGGTGGTGCAAAGCCTGCCCGATGCGGTGCGCTGGTATCGCGCGGCGGGCGAAGCGGGCCACCTGCCGGCGCAGGCGCGTCTCGGGCTCATCTATTTCATCGATCCGCCCAAGCCCGCGGGCGTCACCGCCCTGGATCCCGGCGAGCCCGGCGCCGATGCGCGCCTCGAGGGCACGCTGTCGCAGTTCTTCCCCGAGGGCGTGTCGGTGCGCCAGGATTTCGTCGAGGCGCTGCGTTGGAACCGCCTGGCCGCGGCGCAGGGCTCCCCCGCCGCCCAGGCGCGCCTCGCCAATCAACTGGCGTTGGGATTGGGCACGGCGCGCGATCCGGTGGAGGCCGAGCGCTGGTTTACCGCGGCCGCGGTGCAAGGCGAGGCGGTCGGCTACCTCGGCCTCGGGCTGTTGCATGCCGGCGGCGAGGATCGCCCGGCGGATTACGCCAAGGCGGCCGCGTGGCTCGCGCGCGCCGCGCAGGCCGGCAACGCCATCGCCGAGTACGGCTACGGCAAATTGCTGCTGCACGGCGAGGGCGTGGCCGCGGATCCCAAGGCCGCGGTCGAATACCTGACCCGCTCGGCCGCCAAGGACTATGTGCCGGCCATGTATCTGCTCGGCATGATCCACTGGCAGGCCACCGGCGTCGCGCGCGACACCGGCAGCGCCGAAACCTGGCTGCGCCGGGCGCAGGTGCGCGGCCATCAGGAAGCCGCCTGCGCGCTCGCGCAGATGCAGCTCGAGAGCCCGGAGGATGACGGCGTGGAAGCCTCGGCGCTGCTGCGCGAGGCGGCCGAGGCCGGCAATCCGCGCGCCGCGAGCGCGCTCGCCGAGCTGTATCTGTTCGGCCGCGGCGTGCCGCAGGATGCCACCGAGGCGGCGCGCTGGCTGAAGGCGGCCGGCAGCCAGGCGCGGCCCGAGGCCTTCACGCTGCTCGCCTCGCTGCACGCGCAAGGGATCGGCGCGGAGCCGAACTTCGCCGTGGCCGCCGACTGGCTGCGCCATGCCGCCGATCGCGGCAATCTGGATGCGCTGTACAACTTGGGATCGCTGTACAAGCTCGGCCAGGGGGTGCCGCAGGACTTCGCCGAAGCGGCGCGGCATTTTCAGGCCGCCGCGCAGCGCGGCCATGCGGACGCGGACTATCAGTGGGGCTTGCTCAGCCTCGAGGGCCGGGGCGTTCCGGGGGATGCCTTGGGCGCGCGCGCGCGCATCGAGGCGGCCGCGCTCGCCGGCAGCGCCGATGCGCAGGCGTGGATGGGCGATTGTTGCCGCCTCGGCCTGTTCGGGCCGCCCAAGCTCGTCGAAGCCGAGGCCTGGTATCGGCGCGCCGCCGGCGCGGGCCATGTGGGTGCGATCGCGCTGCTCGCCAATGCCCTCGATCAGAATCCGACTCCCTCGCCGGCGGCGCAAAGCGAAATGTTCGGCTTGTGGCTGACCGCCGCCGCCGCCGGCGATGCGGCGGCACAATGCCGGGTGGCGCTGTGCTATCGCGACGGCCGCGGCTGCGCGCCGGATCGCGCCGCCGCCATCGCCTGGTTCGCGCGCGCCGCGGCGCAGGGTCATGAGGCCGCCAGCGCGGCGCTCGCGGCGCTCGAGACGCCCGCCGACACGGTGAACCCGGCCGCGACCATCACCCAGGCCGGTTAAAGCGATAACCCAGCGCGTGCCCCAGAAGTGGGCGAGCTGACATAATGCAAAGTCGATGTTGGTGCACGGCGTTCTTAGGTCGCAAAAAAAATTGCGCGGCCAGCAACAGAAATCGCGCGGCGACTCGGCGGTGAGAGCGAAAAAATCGCGGCGGCGAAAATAAATTCGAAATAGCGCTTGACCGCATTCCAGTATTCCGAGATATTGAACGCATCACAGATCGACTTAGAAAAGAATTGTCAATCAGGATTGATCTGATTCATTCGAGGTGGGTGGGGGCTCACCGCTGAGAGGTCACGGCTCCGTCAGGGATGAGTGCGTAGTGAAGGGAGACGGTATCTAAATGGAAATGGCGACCATCTGCGGCGGGACGCAGCATTATCAGGTGCGAGCCGGTATGCCCACGGCCGCCACCCTCACCCCCACGGAACGCCTTGCCGCCCTCAGCGCCTTGAACAAGCTCGGGCAGGCGTACGGCGCCACCAGCGGCATCTCCTCGGTATTGGGCGGCGGACTGAGCAGCGCCACGTTGAGCGGCGGCACGGTCAGCCTGGACAAGATTCAGAGCATCGGCAGCGATACCTTTGCCGGCGGCGTGGGCAGCGGCCTGAGTGCCTCGATCAACGCCATCGGCAGCGACACGGTGGTGGCCGGTTCGGCCTTCGCCAAGGGCGAGCTGAGCAGCACGGCGTCCTCGAAGTCCGGCACTTTGAACCTGAGCGGCGACACCATCAACATCGCCGGTGTCACCGCCGCGAGCGTCAAGACCGAGACCCCGGTGGTCAAGGCCGGCATCAAGATCACGATGCCCGACAAGACCAGCATCACCCTGACCGGAATTTCCACGCACGATCTGAAACATTGACAGCCGCTGTGGTGAGCCGCCTTGAGCGTCGAGGACAGCCGCCTCACGGTATTGTTCGAAGGCGTCGCCGCCGCCACTGACGAGCGGCGCTATCTGGACGCGCTGCGTCTGGCGGATTCGGCCCGGCGCCTGGCGCCCGATCATCCCACCGCCACTCTGGTGTATGCGCGCGCGCTGCTGCAGGCGGGCGAGGCGCGTCTTGCACTCGCGGCGCTGCACGGGCGCGAGGATCCGGACAGCGGGGTGCTCACGATCGATGCCGCCGCACGCGCCGGGTTCATCGACGAGGCGTTCGCGACCGCCGAGCGCCTGCTCGCCGGCACCGCGGTGGATTCCATCGCCGGTCTCATCCCCGCCGTCTCGCGCCTGTGGCGTCAGCATGGCGCGCGCCATCCCGGCTGGGTGGGCATCGATTCGCAGCTGAACCTCGTGGGCGAAATCCGCGCCGGCGGCCTGGCGCTGATCGAGCAGGGCGGCCAGAGCCTCGGGCATGTGAGTCCGGCCGGGGCGCCCGGCGTGCCGGTAAGCTTCGTGCGCGCCGCGCCCACCGGCGCCGGTGCGCTCAGCGTGCGGGTGGGATCCCAGCCACTGCTCGGCTCGGCGCTGCCCTGGCCGCCGGACTTCGGCGTATCCGGCTGGGTGGTGCTCGAGGGCTCGCGTCTCAAGGGCGAGGTGCGGATGGACTGGAATGCGCGCGCACCCGTCACCTTGGTGGTAAGCCAGGACGGGCAGAGCGAGCGCTTCGAGGTCGAACCGACGGGTGCCGGCCGCTCCCCCTTTGCCCTCGAGGTGCCGGCGGTCGCGGCCGCGCGCAGGGGCGATGTGGGGGTGGCGGCGCTGCTGCCGGATGGCCGTGTGAGCGAACTCGCCGGCAGCCCCTTGCAACGCATCCAGCCGCCGGCCGCGCCCATCGCCGAGCCGCCGCCGCGGCCCGCGAAGCGGCTGTCGAAGCAGGCGCGCGCGCGCTTGGATGCCGCCCCGCCGCCGCGGGTCAACATCATCGTGCCGGTGTATTCGGGCTTGGAGGACACGCTCGCCTGCCTGCGCAGCGTGCTCGCCACCACGCCGGCCACCTTGGGCACGCTCACGGTGGTCGATGATGCCACCCCGGATCTGCGCCTGCGCGCTGCGCTCGATGAGCTCGCCGCCGAGGGCTGCATCACCTTGCTGCGCAACGAGGCCAATCTCGGATTTCCGGGCGCGATCAATCGCGGCCTGCAGGTGCACCCGCAGCGCGACGTGGTGCTGCTCAATGCCGACACCGAAGTGTTCGAGGGATGGCTCGAACGGCTGCAGGCTGCGGCCTATGCCCGCGACGCCATCGGCACGGCCACGCCCCTGGGCGAAGCCGCCTCCATCGTGAGCTATCAGCTGCGCCGTTCGCAGCCCTTGAGTTCGGCCGAGGCCGCCGACATCGACCGCATCGCGCGCGTGGTCAACGCCGGCAAGACCCTCGACATTCCGGTGGGGGTGGGTTTCTGCCTGTACGTGCGCCGCCGCTGCCTCGAGGAGGTGGGCGAGTTCGACGAGCGCGGTTTCGGCAAGGGCTATGGCGAGGAGAACGACTTTTGCCTGCGGGCGCGGCGCCGCGGCTGGCGCCATGTCGCGGCCACCGGCGTGTTCGTGCGGCACGCCGGCGCGCGCTCCTTCGGCCGCAGCCGCGAGCTTCTCACCACCCGCAACCGGCGGGTGATCAATCACCGGCATCCCGGCTACGATGAGCTCATCCGCGAGTTCGTGGACGCCGACAGCCTGCGCGAATCGAAGCGTGCCATCGACGAGCGGCGACTGCGCGGCGCCCCCAAACCCGTGCTGCTGCTGAGCCTGGATCTGGCGGGCGGGGTGCAGCGCCATGTGGACCTGCGCCAGGCGGCCTTGAGTGCGGCCGGCCACACGGTGTTGACGCTGCGCGCCGATGAGGATCCGCGCCATCCGGGCTGGGTGGTGGTGACGGTGGTCCATGCCGCCGGCAGCGGCGCGACGGGGGACTTCGAGCACCTGCTGTACGAGCTGCCGCGCGAGGCGCAGGCCCTCAGGCTGCTGCTGCTCGAGCTGCGGCTCGCGGCGATCGAGATCCATCATTTTCTCGGCCTCGGCAGTGCGACGCTCGAGATGATCGCGGGCCTGGGTGTGCCGTATGCGGTGCACCTGCACGACTACACCTGGATCTGTCCGCGCGTGTCCTTCCTCGACAGCGCCGGCCGCTACTGCGGCGAGCCAGCGCTCGCGGCGTGCGAGGCCTGCGTGCAGCAAAACGGCTCGGCCCTCGGGGAGCCTTTGTCCGTGGCGCAGCTGCGCGACCGCAGCGAGCGGCTGCTCGGGCAGGCCGCGCGCATCGTCGCGCCCACCCAGGACGTGCGCCAGAGATTCTTGCGGTATTTCCCGGCACTGGCCATCGAGGTTGAGCCCTGGGAGGCGCCGCCGCCGCCGGCCGCGGCGAGGCGGCGCGCACGCGCGCCGGATGCGCCGCTCAAGGTGGTGCTGATGGGCGGCATCAACACCCAGAAGGGGCATGCGGTGCTGCTCGAGTGTGCGCGCGACGCCGCAGCGCGAAGCCTGCCGCTGCAATTCGTGGTCATCGGCTTCACCCGCGAGGATGCACCGCTCATCGACACCGGCCGCGTGTTCATCACCGGACCGTATCGCGAGGAGGAGGCAGCGGCGCTGCTCGAGCGCGAGCGCGCCGATCTGGCGCTCTTTCCCACGGTGGGCCCGGAGACCTGGTGCTACACGCTCACGCATGTGCTTTCACATAATGTGCCGGTGGTGGCCTTCGATCTCGGCGCAGTGGCCGAACGCCTGCGCGCTGCTGCCACCGGCGTGCTGTTGCCGCCAACTGCGACGGCGCAGGTGATCAATGACACGCTGTTGCGGTACGCTGCGGACAGCATGTCGAGCCATCCCGAACCTGCAGCCACCGGCACGCTGTCCGCCGCCGGCAGCGCCGTGGGCGCGAGCAGCCGCGGTGCGACGCCCGAGGTGCCCATCGGCGCGAGCGTGCAGCTCCTGAATCTGCCGGTGGGCATCTACGCCTTCACCGTGACGGGCGGCGGCGCCACCCGCAGCGGCGAGCTCGCGCTGCCCGCGCTGCAGGTGGCCCCCGCGCCCATGCGCTCGGCCGGCAGCATCGAATTCCTGTGCGCACCCTCGACGCTCGATCGCTGGCTCACCGGCAGTGCCGATGTGGTGACGGTGAAAATCAGCGGCGGCAGCGCGGCGCTGCTCCTGACTTCGATCCGCGCGCCCGACTCGCCGGTGCTGTCCATCGACGTGCGCCGGCTGGACGCGCCGGGCCCCGCGTTGCCGGCGATCCCCGCCGCACCCCCGCCGCTGCAGGCGCCGGTGCCCCCCGGCAGCGTGCAGGTGCCGCATATCAGCACCCTGGTGCACGTGCCCTATCTCGGCGATCTGGAGTTCTCCGGCGGCTGGGCCGGCCGCCCGGCCGAGAATCTGTGGATCGAGGGTTTTGCGGCGGTGGCCTCCACCGGCGGCGGGAGCGGTGCGGATCTGATCGAATACTGCGCCATCACCGAAGCGGGCCACGAGACCGGCTGGCTGTCGGGCGGCGCGCTCGCCGGCAATCGCGGCACGGGCACGCCGCTGGTCGCCTTCGCGGTGCGCATCAACGAGGCCGCCGCCGCACGCTACCACTGCCTCTATGCCGGCCAATTCCTGAGCGGCAATGTGATCGGACCGTTGAGCGAAGGACTGTGCCGCTCGGCATCCCCGGGCGATCCGCTGGTGGCCATCGAACTCGCCGTGTCGGGCGTGTGATCCATGCCGGTGCTGCTCAATGCCGGCGCGGGCCACGCCGATTCGCCCGTGCCCGGGTATTTTGCCGGTTGGCAGCAGATCCGCGTGGACGTGAACGCGCGTGTCAATCCGGATATCGTGGCGAGCATCACCGATCTGTCGGCGCTTGCCACGGCGAGTGTCGATGCGGTGTGGTCGGCGCACTGCGTGGAGCATCTGTTCGCGCACGAGGTGCCGGTGGCGCTCGCGGAGTTCCGCCGGGTGCTGCGCCCCGGCGGCTTCGCCGGCATCATCGTGCCCGACATCCAGGCGATCGCCGAGTGGATCGGCACGGACCGCCTGCACGAGATCATCTATCAGTCCGCCGCCGGTCCGGTGACGGCGCATGACATGCTGTGGGGCTTCGGGCCGGCGATCGCCGCGGGCGATGCCGCCATGGCGCATCGCTGCGGCTTCACCCCCACGCTGTTCCTCGAGCGGCTGAACGGCGCCGGCTTCGCCGAGATCGCGCTGCGCCGGCGCAGCAACTTAGAGCTCGCCGCACTCGCGCTGCGCGAGGTGTCGGGCGGCACCGGCCGGCGCGAGGCGTTGATGGCCGCGCTCGAGCTGTGATCCCAAGGGCATGATCGTCGTCTTCATCCACCAGAATTTCCCGGCGCAGTACGTGCACATCGCGCGCCGCCTGGCCGAAGTGCCGCACAACCGGGTGTATTTCATCACCCAGGCGGCGCAGCTGCAGCTGCCGCGCGTGATCAAGCTCATCTACAAGCCGGAGGCCGCCGGCGCGGCGCAGGTGCATCCATATGTGGGCGCCTTCGACCAGGCGGTGCGCAGCGGCGCGGCGGTGGCGGCGGTGTGCCGGCGGCTGAAGGCGGACGGCATCGTCCCGGACTTGCTGGTGGGACATGCCGGCTGGGGCGAGACGCTGTTCGTGAAGGACGTGTTCCCGGAGATTCCGCTGCTCGCGAATTTCGAGTTCTTCTATCACGCGCGCGGCGCGGATGTCGGCTTCGATCCGGAGTTCGCGCCGGCGCGCGAGGATGACGGGGCGCGCCTGAAGGTGCGCAATGCCATCAACCGCCTGAGCTTCGCCGCCTGCGACTGGGGCCACACCGCCACCGCCTGGCAGAGAAGCCTGTTCCCCGCGGCCATGCAGTCCGGCATCAGCCTGCTGCACGAAGGCGTGGACACGGCGCAGGTGCGCCCCGATCCCAACGCCTGGCTCGAGCTCGCGCGCGACGGGATCCGGGTGAGCCGCGAGGATGAGATCATCACCTTCGCGGCCCGCAATCTCGAGCCCTACCGCGGCTTTCATGTGTTCATGCGCGCGCTGCCCGAACTGCTCAAGCGCCGGCCCAGGGCCAAGGTGCTGATCGCCGGCGGCGGCGGCATCAGTTATGGCGAGCCGCTGCCGGGCGGCGGTTCGTACGTGAAGCTGCTGCAGGCCGAGCTCGGCTCGCGCCTGGATGCCTCGCGGGTGCACTTCCTCGGCCACCTGTCCCCCAAGCTGTACTTGAATCTGCTGCAGGTCTCCTCGGTGCACGTGTACCTCAGCTATCCGTTCGTGCTGTCCTGGTCGTTCATCGAGGCGCTGGCGGCGGGCTGTCTGGTGGTGGGCTCGGCCACCGCACCGGTGCTCGAGGTGCTCGCCGACCGGCAGAACGGACTGACCGTGGATTTTTTCTCCGGCGGCCAGCTTTGCGACCGGGTGGAGGAGGTGCTGGAACATGCCGACCGCATGCAGGCCCTGCGCGACGCGGCGCGCGCGACGGCGATCCGCTATTTCGATCTCGAGGGTTACATATTGCCGCGCTGGACCGAGCTCATCGGCACCCTGGCGGCCGGTCGCCGCCCGCCCGAGCAGCCGGCGACCCCGGGTCTGGCCACGGCGCAAGGATTGCGTTAGCGTGACTCCCTATAAAAACAGGAGCCGAGCGTTGACCACCGGAAACTTCGAATCGAGATCGCCCCTGCGTCCGATCGGCCTTGGCGCGCTGCTGCTGTCGCTGTGCCTCGGCCTGCCGGGCCTTGCCGCGAGCGATGTGTTCAACACCGAGGCCGGGATCTCGAAGGATGCGGCCCAGCCGCTGCTGAATGACGGCGATGCCTGCCGCCGCGGCCCGGTGCCCTCGCCGCTCACCTTGTTCGAGGCCATCGAGCGCACGCTGTGCGAGAGCCCGAAGACCCGCGGCGCCTGGGCCGCGGTGAAGGCGGCGGCCGCCGGCCTGGGCCAGGCCAAATCCGCCTACCTGCCCACGCTGGACGGCTCGGCCGCCGCGGGCCATGACCGCAACCGCACCGAGGTGACCGCCGCGCCCGGCCTGAATTCGGATTACTCGCAGAACGTCAACCTCGAGTCGCTGCAGCTCGCCTGGGTGCTGTACGACTTCGGCGGCCGCTCGGCGGCGGTGAAGAACGGCAAGCAGTTGCTGCTCGCGGCGCAGGCCAATCAAAACGCCATCCTGCAGTCGGTGTTCGCCGCCACGGCGCGCGACTACTATGCGGCGCAGGCGGCGGCCGCCAAGGTGGAATCGGCCCGGCGCATCGAGAACTTCTCGCAGAAGAACTTCGATGCCGCGGGCGCCCGCTACAAGTCGGGCGTGGTGCCGGTGACGGATCAATATCAGGCCAACACGGCGTATGCGCAGGCGGTGTACGAGCGTGCCGCCGCCGAGGGCGCCTATCGGCTGGCGCTCGGCACGCTGGCGGTGGACATGAGCCTGTCGCCGGACTATGCGCTCAGCATGCCGCCCATGGATCAGAGCGCGCAGCCGGACGCACGCTTCGTGCATGCGGTGCGTGATCTGCTCGATGAAGCCACGGCCTCGCATCCCTCCGTGGTCGCCGCCAAGGCGCAGTGGCAGGCCGCGCTCGAGAACGTGCGTGTGGTGCGCGCCGAAGGGCTGCCCAAGCTCGGCGTGGCCGGCTCGCTGGATCGCTCCAGCCAGCCGCTCAACGCCACGGTGGGCACCCTCGATTATCCGTCGGTGAGCCATTCGAGCTCCATCGGCCTCACGCTGCAGGTGCCGCTGTTCTCCGGCTTCAATCAGGATTACAAAATCCGCCAGGCGCAGGCCGCCGCCGATGCGCAGGAACAGGCGCTGCGCGATGCGCAGCAGCAGGTGTCCCTCGGCGTGTGGTCGAATTATCAGCTGCTGCAGACCGACACCGAGAATCTGAACAACACCGACATCGTGCTGCAAAGCGCCCGCCAGGCCTTCGAGGCCGCCTCGCAGCGCTACCAGTCCGGCGTCGGCAACATCCTCGAATTGCTGAACTCGCAGGCGACCCTCGCCGCCGCCGAGCAGCAGCGCATCCACGCGCAGCTCGAATGGCGCACGGCGCGGCTGCAGCTGGCCGCGAGCCTGGGCTCGCTCGGGATGTGGGCGATCAAGTAGGCGATACACCATGCACAAGGGATTCCGATCGACGCCGGCCCGCGCGGCCTTGGCGGCCTTGGCGGCGTTGCTGCTGCCGATGACCGGCACGGCCGGGCTGCGCTCGGCGCAGGAGAGCGCGTTTCGCGAGCTGTATCGCGAGCTGGTGGAGATCAACACCACGCGCTCGGTGGGCAGCTGCACCGCGGCCGCGCAGGCGATGCGCGCGCACCTGATCCACGCCGGGCTGCCCGAGGCGGATGCGCAAATACTCGCGCCGCCGCAGCGTCCGAAGGACGGGGCGTTGATCGCGGTGCTGCACGGCCGGGACCGCGCCGCCAAGGCCATCCTGCTGCTCGCCCACATCGACGTGGTGGAGGCGCGGCGCGAGGATTGGGAGCGCGACCCGTTCGTGCTGGTGGAGGAGAACGGCCGGTTCTACGGGCGCGGCGTGAGCGATGACAAGGCGATGGCGGCGATCTTCACCGACAGCCTGGTGCGCTATCTGCAGACCGGCTTCAAGCCGCGGCGCGACATCAAGCTGGCGCTGACCTGCGGTGAGGAGACGCCGGATGTGTTCAACAGCGTCAAGTGGCTGCTCGAGACGCAGCCCGAGGTGCTGTCGGCGGCGTTCGCGCTGAACGAGGGCGCGAGCGGCGAACTCGATGCCAAGGATCAGCCGGCGGCGCTCGACATCGAGGCGGGCGAGAAGGTGTATCAGGATTTCACCCTGGAAGCGGTGGATGTGGGCGGGCACAGCGCGCGGCCCACGAAGAACAATCCGATCGTGCGTCTGAGCGCGGGGCTGGCGCGGCTCGGCGCGTATCAGTTTCCGATCGCGGTCAACGCCACCACGCGCGGCTATTTCGAGCAGCAGGCACGGCTCGCGGCGCCGCCGCTTGCGGCCGACATCCGCGCGGTGCTCGCCGATCCGCCGGACGCGGCGGCGGCGGCGCGGCTGTGGGCCGTGAATCCGGGGTGGAACGGAGCGCTGCGAACCACCTGCACGGCCACCGAGATCAACGGCGGACACGCCCCGAACGCGCTGCCACAGCATGCGCGCGCCAATGTGAACTGCCGGATCCTGCCGGGGGTGCGCATCGAGGACGTGCAGCGCACCCTGGTGAGCGTGCTCGCCGACGAGCAGATCACGGTGGCGCCGAGCGGCGATCCCGGGCTGCAGGCGCCGCTGCCGCCGCTCAACGGGGCCATTTTGGATCCGGTGCGCCGCGTCGCGGCGACGCTGTGGCCGGGTGTGCCCGTCGTGCCCACCATGTCGGTGGGCGCCACCGACGGCCGGTTTCTGAATGCCGCCGGGGTGCCGACCTACGGGCTGTCGGGGGTTTTCGTCGATGCCGAGGGCAGCCATGCGCACGGCATGAACGAGCGCATCCGGGTCAAATCGCTGCTCGATGCGCGGCAGTTCCTGTACGAGGTGGTGAAGCTGTACGCGGACCAGGGGTGAGGGGAATTCCATGAAAACACGGCTCATCGGCAACAGCGGCATCGGCGTCGCGGAGATCGGCCTCGGCTGCATGGGCATGTCGGAGTTCTACGGGCCCGCCGACGAGGCGGACTCGCGCGCCACGCTCGAGCGGGCGCACGCGCTCGGCGTCACGCTGTTCGACACCGCCGACATGTACGGCTTCGGCCACAACGAGCGGCTGCTCAGCGCCTTTCTGAAAGCCCATCCGGCGGTGAGGATCGCCACCAAGTTCGCCATCGTGCGCGAGCCGGGCAGCCCGTCGCGGCGCATCGACAACAGCCCCGCCTACATCGCATCGGCCTGCGAGGCCTCGCTCGAGCGGCTCGGCGTCGAGGTCATCGATCTGTACTATGCGCATCGCATCAACCGCGAGCAGCCCATCGAGGAGACCATCGGCGCCATGGCCGCGCTGGTCAAGGTGGGCAAAGTGCGCGCGCTCGGCCTGTGCGAGGTGTCGGCGGCGACGCTGCGCCGCGCGCACGCGGTGCACCCGATCGCGGCGGTGCAAAGCGAATACAGCCTGTGGAGCCGCGAGCCGGAGGCCGCGGTGCTGCCGGCCTGCCGCGCGCTCGGCGTCGCCTTCGTGCCCTATTCGCCGCTCGGGCGCGGCCTGCTCACGGGCGCCATCGGACCGGACACGCAGCTCGCGCAGAATGATTTTAGGCGCCTCTCGCCGCGCTTTCAGGGCGGCAACCTGGCGGCGAATCTGGCGTTGGTGGACGCCTTGAAGAAACTCGCCGCCGAAAAGCGCTGCACCCCCGGCCAGCTCGCGCTCGCGTGGCTGCTGCATCAGGGGCCGGACATCATCCCGATCCCGGGGACGCGGCGCATCCGGTATCTGGAGGAGAACGTGGCGGCGGCGGACATCGGGCTGTCGGCGGCCGATCTCGCCGCGATGAACGCCGCGCTGCCGGTGGGGGCTGCGGCGGGGGATCGCTATCCGGCGGCGGGCATGGCGAGCCTCGACGCCTGAGACCGGATGAGGCTCGACGTCGGAGACTCGAGCCCTCGAGACTCGCGCGCTATTTCTCGAGGCGCCGGTCGAAATCCCGGCGTGCCTTCTCGATGGCATCGAGGTGGCTCATGGCCCAGCTGCCGAGCGCCTCGACCGGCGCCTGCATCGAACGGCCGAGGGCGGTGAGATCGTAGTCGACGCGCGGTGGAATGGTCGGCGTCACCGTGCGGGTGACCAGACCGTCGCGCTCCAGGCCGCGCAGCGTGAGGGTGAGCATGCGCTGTGAGATGCCGCCGATCAGCTTTTTCAGTTCATTGAAGCGCCGCGGCCCGGTGCGGAGCTGCATCACGATGAGCACGCTCCATTTGTCGCCGATACGCGAGATCACCTCGCTCACGCGGCTGCAGTTGCTCGCGAGGTGCACCTCGGCGACCGGCGCCTCGGCGAGCGCGGTTACAAGCTTGTGTCTCGGTATCAACGCTGTGCCTTCTTGACGGGTCCGGATAGGTTACCCAAGAATACCAGGTATCGATTTGATACCCCGAATTTCACTTTTCCAGGAGAACGGCTGATGAACATATTGCATCTGGACTCGAGCATCCTCGGCGGCAACTCGGTCAGCCGTCTGTTGTCCTCGGCAGTGGTGGCGCGGCTGCGCAAGACCCATCCCGGCGCCCACCTCACCTATCGCGACCTGGCCGAAATCCCCATTCCGCATCTGACCGGGGCCTATCTCGCCGCGGCTCAGGGCCCGGGCCAGCCCGACGCCGCGCTGCAGGCGAATCTGGAGCTCGGCCGCACGGTGCTCAAGGAATTCCTGGCGGCCGACATCGTGGTCGTCGGCGTGGCATTCTACAATTTTTCCATCGCCAGCCAGCTCAAGGCGTGGGTGGATCGCATTGCCGTGGCGGGCAAAACCTTCCGCTACACCGCCCAGGGTCCCGAGGGCCTGGCCGGCGGCAAACGCGTCATCCTCGCCATCTCGCGCGGCGGGTTCTATGGACACGGTTCGCCCGCCCAAGCCTTCGAGCATGCGGAGACCTACCTGCGCGGGGTGTTCGGCTTCATCGGCGTGACGGACATCGAGGTGATCGCCGCCGAAGGGGTGGCCGCCGGGCCGGAGGAGCGCAAGGCGGCCATTGCCCGGGCGGAGCATCAGATCGCGGAGATCGCCGCCTGAGCCGCGGGTGTATGTTTGACATAATGGAGTGAAATCGGGCGAAACGAGGGTTTTTAGCCTGTTTGAGGATATATATTGCGGTTTTCATTACTTGCATATACATTTGTTGTATATGCAAGTTAATGGAGACCACCATGCCCGAAACCCTGGCCAGGCCGAGCGATTGCAGCAACTTCAAGCTGCGCCAACTGGCGCGGCGCGTGTCGCACTACTATGACGCCGAGCTCGCCAAGGCCGGCCTCAAGACCACGCAGTATTCGCTGCTGTCGCGGGTCGCCCGCCGGGGGCCGATCCGGCCGGTGGATCTGGCCCAAGCCATGGCCATCGATGCCTCCACCCTGACGCGCAATTTGAAGCCGCTGCTGGCGGCGGGGTGGCTCCTCATTGCCGCCGGCGCCGATGGCCGCAGTCACACGGTGGCCATCACCGAGGCCGGCCGGGACAAGCGCAACGAGGGGCAGCGCCATTGGCTGGCGGCCCAGGAAGGTCTGGATGCGCTGCTCGGACGCGAGCGGGTGTGCGCGCTGCACGAACTCATCGACACCTCGCTGGCCTGCTTCGCCGCAACCGAACCGGCGGCCGCCCATGGGTGAGGCCGGCGCCGCCGCTGCGCTCGATCCGCGCACGCGGCAATTGCTGCAGGATCCCATCGTGCCCACGCTGGTGCGGCTGGGCACGCCCAATGTGCTCATCATGGTCGCGCAGGCCTCGGCCGGCCTGATCGAGACCTTTTTCGTCGGCAAGCTCGGCACCGACGCGCTCGCCGGCATGGCGCTGGTATTTCCGGTGGTGATGCTGATGCAGACCATATCGGCCGGCGCTTTTGGCGGCGCGATCGCCTCCTCGATCGCGCGCGCGCTCGGCGGCCGCCGGCGCGCCGAGGCGGACAGCCTGGTGTTGCATGCCCTGGCGATCGCGCTGGGGATGAGCCTGTTGTTCTCGCTGACGGTGCTCGGCGGCGGGCGGCGCCTCTACGGCCTGATGGGCGGCACCGGCGGGGCGCTCGAAGCGGCGGTGATCTACTCGAATCTGGTGTTCGCCGGCGCCGCGCTGGTGTGGGTATTCAATTCCCTGTCCGCGGTGATCCGCGGCACCGGCAACATGACGCTGCCCGCGACGGTGAGCGTGGCCGGCACGGCCCTGCTCATTCCGCTCTCGCCGCTGCTGATCTTCGGCTTTGGTCCCGTCCCGGCGCTCGGCATCGCCGGCGGCGCGGTGGCGCTGCTGATCAATTACCTCCTCGGCAGCCTCGCACTCGGCGCGTATCTGTGGTCGCGAAACAGTCTATTGCGGCCGTCCTTCGCCCAGCTGCAATTCCGCTGGCCGCTGTTTCGCGACATCCTGCGCCTGGGGCTGTTCGGCGCGGTCTCGGCGATCGCCACCAATCTCACCATTGCGATTTGCACCGCCATCGTCGGCGGCTTCGGCACGGCCGCCATCGCCGGCTACGGCACGGCCTCGCGGATCGAGTATTTGCTGATCCCGCTGGTGTTCGGCCTCGGCGGCCCATTGGTGGCCATCGTCGGTACCTGCATGGGCGCGGGCTTGCCGGAGCGCGCCCTGCATGCCACCTGGGTGGGCGCGGCCATCGCCGTGGCCCTGACCGAGATCATCGGACTGGCCGGTGCGCTGTACCCGCAAGCCTGGCTCACGCTGTTCGACCGGGATCCGGCCATGGTGTCGGCCGGCGTGCAATACCTGCATGCGGTGGGGCCGCTGTATGGCTTCTTCGGCCTGGGATTGATCCTGTTCTTCGCCAGCCAGGGTGCAGGGCGGGTGCAATGGCCGGTGCTCGGCAATGTGGTGCGGCTGGCGGTGGCCGCCGGCGGCGGCTGGCTGGCGCTGCGCTTCGGCGGCGGTCTGGTGCAGGTGTTCCTGGCGCAGGCCGTCGCGCTCGTGGTCTATGGCCTGTTCAATGCCGCCGCGGTGGCGGGTGGCGCGTGGTTCGGACCGGTGGGCTGGCCGCGCAGCACGCACAGGCTGGTGCGGCAGGTGCGGCGCGCGCTATGAGGCGGTGGAATGCGGGCGCCGATACCCCTGCGCCCACGGCTAAATGCTAGTATCCCAGCACCTTACATTGGTTGGTGGCGTCATGAAAAAAGTAGGATTGGTGCTTGGCGCCACGGTGCTGAGTCTGGGCCTCTCAGCCAGTACGATGGCGGCTGATGCGCCGACGACCGGCGCCAGCACGTCCACCGACGCGAAATCCACCGGCACGAAGTCGACAAAGAAGAAAACGACGAAGACGAGTCGGAACAAGACCGCCAGCGAAACGCCAAAGACCAAAACCGCGATCACGGGCGATTCATCCGGCACTCCGGACTCGAGTGCCCGCTCGAAGTCGGTCAAAATAAATCCGGTGGATACTATTAGGCCAGACCCTCCGCCTCCCCCTCCACCGCCGCCTCCGCCAAAGTAGACGACGAATACTGATTGAGCAGTCCGGGCCAACCGTTGTCCACGCCCTTGCGCATGGCTTCGCCCTCAGGGATGCCCATGCGTTCGAAGTGTCGATGTGTAGCTGGGCGACCGTGCGCAGGATCTCGGAGTTACGCTCCTTCGTGACCGGCGGGCCGGCGTTGACATTTCGGCTAGAGCACGAGAGTAACGGCGAGTTTCTCGAAATCGTACGGTCCGAGCGTGTTCTCATGAGTTGGCGCTGGAAGGGCGGTGTGGAAGACCCCGGCGAGTCGCGCATCGAAATCACGCTCAAAGCCGTTCCAGAAGGCACTGAACTCACCTTCGTCCATTCGCGACTGCACGATGAAGAATCGCGCCGCGGCCACGAAAGGGGTTGGACGGGCTCGCTCGACAAGCTCGAAGCGCTTTGGGCTCAAGAATTAAATGTCACGGCGCATGTGTAGGACGCTCATATCGGCTTTGTTCCTTGCCGTGTTTAGCCCGACGCTGGCGGACGCAGGCACCGCTCCTTATCCGAATATGGCTCCTCTCACGCAGTACTTATCGGTAAGCCGGACCGCCGAGATCGCCATGGCGCGTAGCGCAGCACCGGCTCCGATCTCGGACAAAGCGGAGATCTTGATCCTCGGTACTCACGGATTCGAGACCGCGGTCCGCGGTACCAATGGCTTCGTGTGTTACGTGGGGAGGTCTTGGGAGAAGGATTTCGACGACCCCGAATTTTGGAATCCAAATGTCCGTACACCCCAATGCTGGAACGCAGCGGCGGTAAGTTCGGTGCTCCCCCGGTATCTCAAGCGCACCCAATGGGTACTCGCGAAGGTTCCCAGGCAGCAGATGGCAGTGCGGACGAAGGCAGCCTGGGCGGATCACGAATTCGGCCCACCCGCTCCGCAATCCGTGGCATTCATGATGTCGAAGGACCAGTATATAAGTGATCCGACACTCGCATCAGCGGCCAATTGGTATCCCCACATAATGTTCTTCGTGTCGGCCACTGAGGACGCGAAGTGGGGCGCCAACGTGCATGGCGCACCCATCTTCGCCACCACCAGCGATGCGGAGCCGATCACGACCTTCTTCGTAGTCGCGCCCAAATGGTCCGATGGCACCCTCGGTCCCTACGCTCAGAGCGCCCCGACCACGACGAACCCCGAAACCGATCACCACCATTGAATTTTGCGAGCCTCGGTAAGGGACACATCGTACACAGTGGACCTTCGGGATTTGAACCACGCACGCCGCATCAGCCGGTGCGTTAAATCTTTGCGCCGTCTATGTACCTCGAGACATTCTGCGCCAGCACATCCAGTGGCACATTGCCACCGTCGACCACCGCCTGATTGAAGTCGCGCAGATCAAAATGCGCTCCCAGCGCTGCCTTTGCCCGAGAACGCTGCGCCAGTATTTCGGTTTGTCCCACCTTGTAGCCGCAGGCCTGGCCCGGCCAGGAGCAATAGCGGTCTATTTCGCTTTCGGCATTGCTGCGTGGCAGACCGGTGGCGGCGATGAACTCGGTCAGGGCACGCTCGCGCGTCCAGCCCAGGGCGTGAATGCCCGTATCCACCACCAGCCGGACTGCACGCCAGGAGAGGCCCATCAGTAATCCGACCCGCCCTGCTGGATCATCGTCATACATGCCGAGTTCATCGGCCAGTTGCTCCGCGTAGAGCGCCCAGCCTTCGGAATAGGCGTTGAAGGCCAGCATGGAACGGATCAGCGGCAGCTGCTGTGCATATTCGCCCTGCCAGACGTGGCCGGGAATGCCTTCGTGAAACATCAGGTCAGGAATGGTGACCTTGTTATGGATGGACGGATCACCCAGGTTGACCCAAACCTTGCCAGGTATCTTGCCATCGATGGAGCCGGGGCCGCCGTAAGCGGCGGGCGCACCGGGTTCTTCGGCCAGCGGCAGCCGACGAATCTCGAGATTTCCACGCACCAGGCGGCGAAATGCCTGTGGCAGCTTGGGGCGAATGGCATCAATCTTTCCTTGCATGTAGGCGATGATCTGTGCTCGCCCGGTATCGTCGTTTGGAAACTGGAATTCGGGGCGGCTTTGCAGTGCCATGGCGCGTTCCGCAACCGACCCTTGGGTGAGCCCCAGGCTCTTGAGAATGGTGTCCATCCTCGCTTGGAGTTCAACCAGCTGGCTCACCCCCATGGCATGTAACTCATCCGGCGTGCGGCGG
>Ga0302157_10000887_pt1 | contig 37904 bp, 26 predicted proteins | sample I_Bog_N3_3_FD_193502 | JGI IMG/M metagenome (GOLD analysis project Ga0302157, IMG submission 193502) | Peat permafrost microbial communities from Stordalen Mire near Abisko, Sweden - I_Bog_N3_3 | ecosystem: Environmental > Terrestrial > Soil > Wetlands > Peat | place: Sweden: Abisko, Stordalen...
TGGCTGCCTTGCCCGTGACGGCAACGAACGACACCAACTCGGTCAATGAGAACGCTTCCATCATCAATGGCAGCCTGACCAAGGATGTCGCTGGCCCCACTGGTGACACGCTCACGTTCACCGCTGGTACGACCGCGACGGCCCACGGCAGTGTCACGATCAATGCCGACGGCAGCTACACGTACACGCCGACCCAGGGCTATTCCGGTGCGGACAGCTTCACGTACACCGTCACCGACAAGTCCGGCCAGACGTCCACCGCCACGGTCAACATCACGGTGGGGCCGCTGCCCGTCACGGCGACGAACGACAGCAACTCGGTCAACGAGAACGCGTCAATCACCAATGGCAGCCTGACCAAGGACGTCACCGGCCCGGCCGGCGATACGCTCACGTTTACCGCTGGCACCACCGCGACGGCCCACGGCAGCGTCACCATCAATGCCAACGGCAGCTACACCTACACCCCGACCCAGGGCTACTCCGGGTCGGACAGCTTCACGTACGCGGTCACCGACAAGTCCGGCCAGACCTCCACCGCGACCATCACGGTGACGGTCGCGCCGCTTCCGGTCAGCGCCGGCAACGACACCAACGCGGTCAACGAGGACGCGTCCATCGCCAGCGGCAGCCTGGCCAAGGACGTCACCGCCCCGACGGGCGACGCGCTCACCTTCACTGCTGGCACGACGGCGACGGCCCACGGCAGCGTCACCATCAACGCCGACGGCAGCTACTCCTACACGCCGACCCAGGGCTACTCGGGCACCGACACCTTCAACTACACGGTCACCGACAAGTCCGGCCAGACGTCCACCGCCACGGTGAACATCACGGTCACGCCGATCGCGCCGATCGCCAAGGCCGACGCCTTCACGGTCACCGCCAACGGCCCCTCATCGGCGCTGAGCGTCAAGACCAACGACACGCCGGTCGCCGGCGAGACCAACACCTGGTCGGTCAAGACCAACCCCGCGCACGGCACCGTCACGCCGGCGGCCGACTTCGCCACCAGCGGCAACTTCGTCTACACGCCCACCGCCGGCTTCATCGGCACGGACACGTTCACCTACATCATCACCGACAGCGCGGGCCTCACGTCGACGGCCACCGTGACGCTCACGGTCGCGGCGGAAATCGCTCCCGTCGCGAACCCGGACAGCTACACCGCGACCGAGAACACGCTGCTCGTGCTCAACGGCATCGCGGCCGCGGCCAACCACGCGGTCACCAGCAACGACACGGACACCAATGGCAATCCGTTGACGGTCACCCAGATCAACGGCATCGCGATCGCGGACGGGGGCACCGTCGCCGTGACCAACGGCACCGTGACGATGGACGCGAGCGGCAACCTCCTGTTCAATCCGACCACCAACTTCGTCGGCACCGCGTCGTACACGTACACGATTTCGGACGGCCATGGCGGCACTTCCACCACGACGGACACGATCACCGTGTCGGCCGGCATGGACATTCCGACGGTGATCGCCAATTCCATCGGCCGCTGGCAGTTCAACGAAGGCACCGGTACCTCCACCACCGACGCCTACAACAACGTCACCGGCACGCTCACCGACCTGGTCCCTGCCAACGGCGGCACCGCGCCGACCTGGGTCACGGGCCACAACGGTACCGCCGGCACGGCGCTGAGCTTCGACGGCAAGGGCGGCGTGGTCTCGGTCCCGCTGGCCAACACCGCGGTGCTCACCACCACCAGTTCGCTGTCGGTGTGGTTCAAGACGACGCAGGTGGGCTCCACCACGGGCTGGGCCAGCCCGTCCATCATCGGTTCCGAGCACATTGGCGACGGCAACGACATCCAGTGGGGCACGATCAACAACAATGGGAAGATCGGCCTCACGGTGGGCGACGATGCGAGCGGCATCTTCTCTTCCACGGCGGTCAACGACGGCAACTGGCACGACCTCACGATCACGCGCACGGTCAACGCCAACGGCAGCAGCTTGGTCTCGGTCTACATCGACGGCGTGCTGAGCAACAGCGGCACGCTGGCTGCCGATCCGGCCGCCGCCACGGGCGTTCCCACCAACGAACTGGCCGGCTTCGGCTACACCAACGCCTGGTCGGGCACGACCGCCGCGCCTGTGGACGGCACCTCCGGCGACGTCTACTACAAGGGCACGCTCGACGACGCCGCGATCTACAGCCACGCGCTGACCGCCGACCAGGCCAAGGCGATCTACCTCGTCCAGAACGGCTTCGAGAACCAGGCCGTGGCCAACGACGGCGACGCGATCAAGCTGACGGTTGCCGACACCCACGCGACCGCCCTGCACGTCATCGGCGTCGAAGCCGGCATGACGATCAGCGACGGCACGCACACGATCACCGCCACCAGCAACTCGCAGGTGATCGACATCACGGGCTGGACGCTCGGGTCCCTGCAGCTCACCAACGTCGGCACGGGCTCGGCCAACCTCGAGTTCGACGCGATCAACACCGTGGGCGGCCAGACCGAAGACGAGTCGACCTACCTGAGCGTGGTCAACGGCACCTCGCTGATCGCCGGCACCACCGGCAACCAGACGCTGACGGCGACCTCGAACGAAGCCACGTACATCGTGGCCGGCACGGGCAACGACACGATCATCGGCGGCAACGGCCACGATCGCCTGATCGGCGGCGCCGGCAACGACACGATCACGGGCGGCACCGGCAACGACCTGATCGAGGGGGGCAGCGGCAACAACACGTTGACCGGCGGCGGCGGCAGCGACGTCTTCCGCTGGGAGCTCGCCGACCACGGCACGGCAGGCAACGCCTACGTCGACACGATCACCGACTTCAGCGCCTCGGACGTGCTGGACATGCGCGACCTGCTCGGCGGCACCAACCACACGGGCACCAACCCGGGCAACATCGCCGACTTCCTGCACTTCGACCTCTCGGGATCGGACACCATCATCCACGTCAGCACCACCGGCGGCTTCGCCAACGGCTACAGCAGTGCCCTGGAGAACGAGACGATCGTGCTGAAGGGGGTGGACCTGACGTCCAACGGCACGGAGACGGACGCGCAGATCATCACGCAGTTGCTGACGAGCGGGCAGTTGCACCTGCACTGATCTGGCGATCGGCGCCTGGCCCCTCCAGCGCCATTCGTGCGGGGTCAGGCCGAGCGCGGTCCCTGCACCACCGGGCCGGTCAGGCCGTCGACGCCGGCGGCCCACAGCGCGGCGGCGTCGTCCACCTCGGTGACGCCCTCCGCGTACACGCGCAGGCCGATGCCGTGCAGCATGCGCACGGTGCCGCCCACGTGCTGCGCGCGCGCGTTGTCGCTGGCCAGGCCCTGGGTCAGGCTTGCGTCGAGCTTGACGAAGTCGAGACCGGCCTCCAGCAGGCCGCGGGTCTCGCCCAGGCGCTCGCCCGCGTGCTCCAGGCCGATCTTCGTGCCCGATCCGTGCAGTTGCTCGGCGAGCTCGCGCACCAGGTGCAGCTGCTTGATGGCGCCGGCCTCGGCCAGCTCCAGCGACAGCTTCGTGGCGGCCGCCGCGTGCGCCACCACGAGCGTGTGCACGCGCGTGGAGAACGCCGAGTCGGCCAGCGACGACGGGCTCACGTTGACGGAGCGCGGCTGCGCATCGGCGGCGATGGCCAGCAGTGCCAGTTCCACCGCCAGCAAGTCGACCTCGGCGGTCAATTGCGCACGGCGGGCCATCGGCAGCCACTGCGCGGCCGACACCAGCGCGCCCTCGGCGCCCAGGCGCAGGCGCAGCGGCGACTCGTAGTGCACCAGCTCGCCGTTGCGGCCCACCAGCGGGAAGTCCACCAGCTGCGCGTTGCGCTCGGCCAGCGCCGTCTGGATGCGATGGCGCCAGGCGTCCTCGCCGAACGCGGCGTTGTCGCCACTGTCGTCGAGCTCCACCGTCCACGGGCCGCGGCTCTCGGCCCGCGCCAGCGCGTGGTCGGCGGCGGCCAGCAGCGTCGACATCGGCGCGCCGTGGGTCCAGCGCACCGCGCCCACCACGGCGTGCGCGCCGCCGTCATGCACGCGCAGCAGGCCGCGCAGGCGCGCGGCGACGTCGGCGGCGGCCTCGCGCAGCGAATCGACGTCGGGCAGCGCCAGCGCGAAGTCGCTGCCGTTCAGGCGCCCCACCTCGGCCGAGGGCAGGCGACGCGCGGACTCCACCATCGCGGCGGCCGCGCCCTGCAAGAGGCGGTCGGTGGCCGAACGGCCCAGCGTGCGGTTCAGCGACTGCAGCTCGACCAGCCGCACCATCACCAGGGCGCCGCTGGCGGCGCCGTCCTCGCTGTCGAGCATCACCTTCATGCGGCCCAGGAAGTGGGCCCGGTTGGACAGGCCGGTGAGCGGGTCGCAATGGGCCTGGCGGCGCATCAGCTCCACCTGGCCGGCCTGCTCGTCGAACATCGCCTTCACGCGGCCCACCATCGCGTTCATCGCGCGGGTGACGTTGCGCAGCTCGGGCATGTCGGGCTCGTCGACGGTGACGAAGCGGCGCTCGGTGATGGCCCTGGCCTGGTCCACGGTGCGCAGCAAGGGCACGCGGATGCGGTTGACGCCGACCGTGGAGAAGATGCCCGCCAGTACCACGAGCACCAGCAGCACGCCCACGGTGTTGAGCGTGCTCTGCCACAGCTCGTCGTCGGCGAAACCCGACTGGCTGCGCACCTCGAGGTGGCCGAGCTGGCGCCAGCCATCGCTGACCTGGGCCACACCGTCGGCCGGCGCCAGGCCCAGCAGCCCCACGAACCAGCCGGGCGCGTTCTGCGGACGGCTGTCGGACTGCTTCTCGACGATCGTCTTGCCGTCCGTCCCGACGAGGCGGATGCGTTCGTAGTAACCGGTGTCGAACTGGCTCGAGATGGCCAGCTCGCGCGCCGTCTCCAGTCCGCCCGGATCGCTCTTGAGCTGCGACAGCGTCAACGCGAGCGACTGCGCGGTGTCGTTGTTCTTGACGATCAGCTGGGCCTGGAGATAGTGGCGCGCCGCGTGGACGGACACGCCGATGGCGCCGACGAACGCCAGCAGCAATGTCACCGACAACATCAACCACACCTGGCGGATCAACGACATGCATACTCCTCATGGCCGACCGCGACGGATCGGTTGCCCCGTTCGATTCGACGGTATTTCATTGGAAACCATCCTGGCGCGCCCGGTCGACCGCGCCGCGCCACTTCGACAGGCGCACCAACGGGTCTCCGTTGGCACGGATGCTACCAACTCCCTGCCACAAACCTTCTGCATTGAAGCTGAACACCGGCAACAGGTCCGGCCGCTCGCCCGCGGGATGGATGGCCGGCCGCAGGTTGTCCAGCACCAGCGGCTCGGCGTCGGGGGTCGGGTAGTAGGCCAGCACCATGTGGGCGACGTAGCCGTTGGGCGCGCCCGCGATGCTGGCGCGCACGTAGACCATGCGCAGCCTGGAGTGCGGGATGCCGAGCGTGGTCAGCGTGAAGTATTTCCCGATCGCGTAGTCCTCGCAATCGCCGGCGCCCTTGCCCAGCGCCTCCAGCGGGCTCGCCCAATAGTCCTGCACGCCCCAGTTGTCGATGTCCTCCATGTAGGCCAGGCGCTGGTTGTAGAAGTCGTTGACCGCCTTGAGCCTGGCCGCATCGTCGCGGCCGGCGAGGCCTGCCATGAGCTGCTGCAGGGCCCTGGCGTTGGCGACGCCGGTCGGGCCGTACTTCTGGGCCGACCTCACGATGCGGTCGGTGTCGACCGCGTGCACGGACACCGCCACCAGCATCAGCGCGGCGAGCAGGCGCAGCAGCACGGCACGCAGCCAGGCAGCCGCGCCGACGACCCGGCAGGCCCGGTGCAACGGGGCGACCGGGACGGGCTGGCGTGAGGAATTCACGCTCGTCGGGGATGAACGGCAGGCAGCGAGGTTCACTCGAATCTATCGGCCGTCCCCCGGAGTACTGTAGGCAGGCGGGTCGGCCCGCGTCGCCGGTACACCACAAATGCGCGTCACAATCGATGGTTATGCGGAATGATTGCGGCATACCCTGCCCGGCATGGCACCGGCGCGAGAGTCGCCCCGGTATCATTGAAACAATTAAACACATTTCCGACGGGACTGCCCTTTTCCTCATGAAAAAGACGTTCATCCGCTTCAGCCTGCTCGCGCTGGCCAGCTGTGCCGCGATGGCGCAGACCACCTCCCCGGTGACGCAGTCCGTGCAAAAGACGATCGAAGGAAATCCCGAAGTTGCAGCCAAGTTCAATGCCTTTCGTGCATCGAACGACGAGATTGACGTCGCTTCCGGCAACTGGCGGCCGCATCTCGATGCCAGCGCCAACGGCGGCAAGCGCAACTATGACAACCCCTCCACGGTGCCGAGCGACCCGCGTTTCTACGAAGGCGGTGTGCGCCTGGAGCTGACGCAGTTGCTGTGGGACGGCCTGGCCACGCACCACGAGGTGGAGCGCCTGAGCCACGCCAAGCTCGAGCGCTATTTCGACTTCCTCGACGCCACCGAGCAGTTCGGCATGGAGGCGGCCAAGGCCTACTACGACGTCGTCCGCTACCGCAAGCTGGTGGCGCTCGCCGAGGACAACTACATCCAGCACAAGGTCTCGTTCGACCAGGTGCAGTCGCGCGTGAACGCCGGCGTCGGGCGCGGCGTGGACCTGGAGCAGGTGGTCGCCCGCGTGGCGCTGGCCGAATCCAATCTCGTGACCGAGCGGGCCAACCTGCACGACGTCACCGAACGCTACATCCGCATCGTCGGCTCGGTGCCGCCGGCCGAGAACGTCAGCGCCGTGTCGATGGTGCGGCAACTGCCCGCCACCGAGCAGGAAGCGATGCGCCTGGCCGCGCTCCAGAGCCCCTCGGTGGCCGGCGCCATCGAAGGCCTGCGCTCCGCGCGCTCGGCCGCCTCCGGCCTCAAGGGCGCCTTCCAGCCCAGGCTGGAGGCCCACGTGCGCGGCGCCACCGGCCACAACCTGGACGGTGTGCTCTACGAGAAGCACGACGCCACGGCCGAGGTCACCCTCACCTGGAACATCTTCAACGGCGGCACCGACTCCGCCCGCGAGCGCCAGTACGCCAACCTGCTGACCCAGGCCGAGAACCTGCGCGACAAGGCCTGTGTCGACGCGCGCCAGACCGTGTCCGTCGCGTTCAACGACGTCAAGAAGCTCAACGAGCAGCTGGGCTACCTCGACCGCAACGTGGTGTCGATCCAGAAGGCCCGCGACGCCTATCGCCAGCAGTTCGACATCGGCCAGCGCAGCCTGCTGGACCTGCTCAACTCCGAGAACGAGCTCTACACCGCCAAGCGTTCCTACGTGCTGGCCGAGGAAGACCTCGCCACCGCCATCGTGCGCACCTACGCCGGCATGGGAACGCTGCTGGCCAGCCTGGGCCTGAAGAAGCCCGACTCGCCGGATCTCGCGCCCGAGGCGCAGAGCTGGGGCATCGACGGCGACGCGTCGTCGCGCTGCCCGCTGGACGCCATCGACGTGGGTGGCGCCTCGTTCACGCAGCTCGACCAGCGCGCCGACAAGATCGCCGCCGACCGCGCGCCGACGGCCCTGCGCCCGGTCGCGCAACCGGCCCTCGCCGCCTCGGCGCCGACGCCCGCGCTGCGCAACGTGACGGCGGTCGCCGTGCCCGCGGCGGCGACGCCCGCGCAGTCGGTCACCATCTCCGTGCAACGCCTGCAGGACTGGGCCAGCGCGTGGATGAGCCACGACGTCGACCAGTACCTGAACTTCTACGGCCCGGACTTCAAGCCGCTCAAGGGCTCCCGCGCCGACTGGATCGCCGCGCGCCGTCGCCTCGTGGCCAAGCCCGGCGCGATCACCGTGACGCTCAGCAACGTCCAGGCCCATGCGCTGACCGACACGCGCGTCGAGACGAGCTTCGACCAGGCCTACACCTCGGCCAGCTTCAGGGACACGATGCACAAGACGCTCACGTGGGATCGCGTGGGCACGGAATGGAAGATCGTCGGGGAAAGCAACCGCTGAGAGTGATTCCACGTGTATCCGGGGGGCGCGAGTGCGCCCCTTTTTTATGCACTCCGGACAATGGCCGCCCCTATTTTCGATAGACTCACGCGCAGTCGCCCCTGCGGCCGACAGTCCCTTTGAAAACACCAGAATTGCCACCATGCGCGTTTCCCGCCCTTCGATGACGTCGCTGCATCCGCTCTCGCGCGCCGTCGCCGCGCTCACGCTCGTGTCCGGGCTGTCCACCGCTGCTGTCGCGCAAACCGCGCCGGCCTCCACGCCCGCGCAAGCGGCCACGCCGTCGCCCGAGGCGCTCGAGATCCAGCGCCTCATCAAGAGCGGCCAGAGCACGCAGGCCCTGAAGCTGATCGACGACGCGCTCGCGAAGAACCCGAAGGACGCGGCGATGCGCTTCCGCCGCGGCGTGACGCTGTCGATGCTCGACCGCAAGGCCGAGGCGCTGCAGGTGTTCCAGAAGCTGGTGGAAGACCACCCGGAAATGCCCGCGCCCTACAACAACCTCGCGGTGCTCTACGGCTCGCAGGGTGACTACGACAAGGCGCGCGCCGCGCTCGTGGCGGCCATCCGCACCAATCCGCAGTACGCCACCGCGTACCAGAACCTGGGCGACGTCTACGCGCAACTGGCCAGCCAGGCGTACTCGAAGGCGCTGCAGCTCGACAAGTCCGACACCACCGTGCCGCCCAAGCTGGTGCTGCTGCGCGAGCTGATCGCCAACCCGGGCCAGGCCGCCGCGACGCCGCCCGCGCCCGCTCCGAAGCCGACCCAGGTCGCCATCGCCACGCCGCCCCCCGCGCCCGTGGTGGCGCCCAGGCCCGCACCGGCGCCGGTGCCCGTCGCGCCGCCGCCGGCGCCGGTTCCCGCACCCCGGCCCGCGCCCGTGCCGCCACCGATCCCTGCGCCCAAGCCCGCGCCCGCGCCGACGCCCGCTCCGGCGGTCGCCTCCGCCGACGCCGTCTCCGATGTCAGCGCGGCCGTGCACGCGTGGGCCGAGGCGTGGAGCCACCGCGACATGGGCGGCTACCTCGACGCGTACACGCCCGACTACGCCACGGGCGGCAAGTCGCACAAGGCCTGGGAAGAAGACCGCAAGGCGCGCATCGTCCCGCGCAAGCGCATCGCCGTGGAGGTCTCCGACCTGCGAGTGAGCGTCAACGGCGACAAGGCCCAGGCGCACTTCAAGCAGACCTACGAATCCGACACGCTGACCACCTCCGGACACAAGACTCTCGATCTGGTGCGCTCGCCATCCGGCAAGTGGCTGATCAAGCAGGAGTCCGTGGGCGGATGACGATGGAAGACGACGCAAGCTCCGCGTCAACGAAGGCATCGCTGCGGCCTCGCTGGCCGCGCATGACGGTCGCGATCGGCTCCCTCGTCGTGGCCGGTGCCGGCCTGCTCGCCAGCACCGAGCTGCACGGCATTCCCTCGCTGCACGCCACGCCGCAGGCGCAGCGGGCCGCGATCGGCGCCACCATCGCGCTGGCCGACGACGCCCCGCCGCCGCCCACGCGCTCGTTGCTGGCGCTGCAAGCCGCCCCGCGCGCCGTGGCGGCCAGTTCGCCGTTCGCCGGCGCGTTCAAGGGTTCGCCCGAGAGCCGGCTGATCGGCATCTACCGCGCCATCGGCCAGCAGCAGCCCGACGTGGCGCTCGACGCCGCCGCCGCGCTCACGCACGACGTTCCCGGCTTCCGCCTGGCGCAGCTCGTGTACGCCGACCTGCTGGCCGTGCGCACCGGCAACACCGCCGGCTTCGGCGCCGCGGGCGCGGCCTCGGCGTCCGACCCGGTCGTGGCCGCCGAGCTCGGCGACCTGCACGACGAGGCGGTGCAACGCCTGCACGCGCTGCAGGAACGTCCGCCCGCGGGCCAGGTGCCGGCCGAATTCATCATGCTGCCCAAGGCGATCCACCACGCGATCGCCGTCGACACCACGCGTTCGCGGCTGTACCTGTTCGAGAACGGCCCGCAGGGCCTGCGCCTGGTGAGCGACCATTACGTCTCGGTGGGCAAGCAGGGCGTCGACAAGACGATGGAAGGCGACCAGCGCACGCCGCTGGGCGTGTACTTCGTGTCCGACCGCGTCGGCCAGGGCTCGCTGGGCGAGGCCTTCGGCGCCGGCGCCATGCAGCTCAACTACCCCAACCTGCTCGACCAGCTGCACGGCCGCAAGGGCTCGGGCATCTACGTGCACGGCGTGCCGTTCAACACCTATTCGCGCCCGCCCAGGGATTCCGACGGCTGCGTGACGCTCGCCAACGACGAGCTGGTGATGTTGATGAACACCGTGCCCATCCACGACACGCCGGTGATCATCACGCGCCAGATCCACTGGGTGGGCGACAACGCCGCGCGCGTGCACCGCGCCGAGATCCTCGACGCCGTCAACCAGTGGCAGAGCGTGCGGGCCCGCGACGACGCCGGCGCGCTGCAGGCGTTCTACGCGCCCGGCGCCGCGCCGCAGACCCCGGCGGCGCCGCCGACCCGGCCGCCGCAGCCCACCGTCGTGATGATCCGCGGCAAGCGCCACGTGCTGCCGCCGCCGGCGGTGCCGCCGCGCGACCCGATCTCGTTCGACAACCTCAGCGTGATGACGTGGTCGGACGCGAAGGAGACCATGGTCGTGACGTTCAACGAGCGCGGGATGCGCTCGCACCGCGAGATGGCGCTGCGGCAGTATTGGGAACGCGACGCGTCCAGGTGGAAGATCGTGGCCGAAGGCACGGTGCGCTGATCTCCCGGCGCGAGGCCGGGCACGCCGAATGCCGCATGTCGGAAATCTCACGCGAGGAGTCCCGACATGAAGTTCCACAAGGCCCCCGAACTGATCGCCGTCACCATCACCGTGGCGGCCGTATTTTCCACCTTCTCGGTGGGCGCGATCTCCGCCGACGCGCCGGCGCCGACCGCGGCCGAGCAGCGCTACCAGCAGGACCACGCCAACTGCCTGGCCGGCAAGACCGCCGAGAGCCAGAAGACCTGCCTGAAGGAAGCCGGCGCCGCGCTGCAGGCCTCGCGCGCCCACGACCTCAAGGCCGCCACTGCCTTGCAATTGGCGGCGAACGAGCGCAAGCGCTGCGACGTGCTGTCGGGCGACGACAAGTCCGATTGCCTCAAGCGCGCGGCCGGCATCGACACCACCGTGTCGGGCAGCGTTGCTGCCGGAGGCGACCTGAAGGAGACGGTCACCGTGATCCCCGGCACCCCCGGCACGGTCACGGAGGTCCATCCCGAGACGATGCCGTCGGCGGCCGCCGGCCCGGCGACGCTGCCGCCCAAGCCCTAGCCCTGGCCTTGAACAGGCACGTGGAAGTCGATCACCGACCCGGCCTTCTGCGGATCGAAGCGGCCGTCGTAGAGCTCGAAGTCCGGGCCTTCGACCACCTTCAGCCCCGAGGCCGGGATCAGCTCGCCCCAGATGGCGGCCATCGCCTGCCTGACCTGCGGGTGCAGCGCCGAGCCGTCGAGCGTGATGCGAAATACCGCGTAGGTGGCGGCCGGGATCTGCTGCACCGAGAACCCCGGCGGCGGCGCGCAGCCCGGCTCGACGCCGACGCCGGCCATGTAGCGAAAACACCCCTCGCCCTGGTCCCCGCTGGAGACCACGCCATAGGTGGCCCAGCTGGGCAATTGGCCCGCGAACGGCAGCGCGCCGATCAGCACCGGCCACAGCTGCGGGATCTCGGCCTTCGTCGCCTCGTCGAACAGCCGCGACGGCCCGGCGACATGGAACGCGGCCAGCCTCACGAGCTCAGGCAGGCGGACGACGGGCGCGGCGGAACCGGTGGGTGCATTCATGGGGAATTGTCCTTCGATGGGATCGACGGCGAAACCGGTGCGGAATCGCCCGGGCGAGACGCCGAACACGCGCTTGAACGCCCGCGTGAACGCCTCCTGGGAATCGAAGCCGCAGTCGAACGCGAGCTCGACGAGCTTCAGGTCGGGCTCGTCGCACAGCCGCCGCGCGCCGCGCACGAGGCGACGTCCGCGCACGTGGGCCATCAGGCTGCGGCCCATGCGCGCGGTGAACAGGCGCGAGAAGTGGTACGGGGACAGGCCGGCCTGGGCGGCGATGCGAGCCAGCGTGAGCGGCTCGTCGAGGTGCTGTTCGATCCACTGCACCAGGGCGGCGAAGGGATCGGTGGCGGGGCTGTCCATGGCGGCATCATCGCCGAGCCGACAGGGGACGTCCTGACCGAAGTTGCTGCGCGAACCACGTCACATCTGAAGCCTTGCCAGAGCTCGGTTGCGGCAAACCAGGCAGGAATCGAATCAATGTGAACCGTCAGCTCCTCGCCGTTGGTCACTTCGGCCACCAGGCGATGCGCGTCTTCGGAGTTGTCGAAGATGAGCGCTCGGTTCGCGACATCGCACGCCACACGCAGAAGGCCGATCGACTTCGGGTATCGCTTGTCGATGTTGGCAATGGCCACAGGATGGCCGCCCAGATCGACGCGTTGCTGAACGCGGTCGATGCTGATGGCAACCTCTTCAGTCGCGATGAAGTAGAGGTCGGTCCGATAGCCCCGGCGTCAAGCCTCTGCCTCGCGGCGATGTATGAGTCCATGACATCGGCAGGAACTTGAACACGGGTTCCCACCAGGTTCAACTGCCTTGCCAAGCGCTCCGCCAGATCGTTTTCAAGGCGGGCAGTAGTCAGAAGCACATTTCGCAATCGCTCGAAGCGAGTGGCAGCATCATCGCCAAGCTCGAAAGCGGCCAAATCGAACTCGCCTGCACGCTTGATTGCACGCTCGACGTCATCGGCGTTGATGTAGATCCCGATCCATTCAGCAGGAAGCGTCTCCAAAAGCGTGCTCTTGCCCGAGCCATTCGGACCCGCAAAGACTCGGAGGCGAGGCATGCAAGGTCAGCGCTTCTTCAGAACGGTACCTGCACGAGCAGACTGGGTGGCTGGAAGACTTCTCAAGACCTGGACGGAGCCGTCGCGCTTCTCGACCACAAGCGAGTCGCCATGCTGTTTCATGACTGAGCCGCGCCGCTCAAGTCCCCGACTGTGGGCGAACTGTCCAGCTTTGGTCGCGTAACCCTGCAGCGTTCCGACATCGAACTCCTGCTTCTTGACCTTGACTCTGCCTCCTGTATCTGCCATTTGGCCTTGCCACCCGGCCATTTTGCGCGTGCTTCGGTCCAACTGCGCCCAATGGCAGATTGGTCGACACCGCTCGCTCTGGAATTTACCCGGCATGCTCGGCGAAGCGTCAACCCCAACAAAAAGGGGCGCCGCGGCACCCCTTGTCATGTCGCGCGCTACTTGCGCTGCGGCGGCAGGTCCGTGCAGCTGCCGTGCGCCACCTCGGCCGCCAGCCCGATGGATTCGCCCAGCGTCGGGTGCGGGTGGATGGTGCGTCCGATGTCCACCGCGTCGGCGCCCATCTCGATGGCCAGCGCCACCTCGCCGATCATGTCGCCGGCGTTCATGCCGACGATGCCGCCGCCCACGATGCGGTGCGTCTGCGCGTCGAACAGCAGCTTGGTCTGGCCTTCGTCGCGGCCGTTGGCGATGGCGCGGCCGGAGGCCGTCCACGGGAACAGGCCCTTCTTGACCGCGATGCCCTGCGCCTTGGCCTGGTCCTCGGTGAGCCCCACCCACGCCACCTCGGGGTCGGTGTAGGCGACGCTGGGGATCACGCGCGCGTCGAAGCGCGCGAGCTGGTCGCCGGACGCGACTTCCGCCGCCACGTGGCCCTCGTGCACCGCCTTGTGGGCCAGCATGGGCTGGCCGACGATGTCGCCGATCGCGAAGATGTGCGGCACGTTGGTGCGCATCTGCACGTCCACCGGGATGAAGCCGCGATCGCTCACGACGACACCCGCGTTCTCCGCGCCGATCTTCTTGCCGTTGGGCGTACGACCCACGGCCTGCAGCACGAGGTCATAGATCTCCTCGCGCGTGCCCGCCTCGCTCTCGAACTTCACCTTGATGCCGTCGGCGGTGGCTTGCGCGCCCACCGTCTTCGTCTTCAGCAGGATGTTGTCGAAGCGCTTGGCGTTCAGCTTCTGCCAGACCTTCACCAGGTCGCGGTCGGCGCCCTGCATCAGGCCGTCCAGCATCTCGACCACATCGAGCCGCGCGCCCAGCGTGGAGTACACCGTGCCCATCTCCAGGCCGATGATGCCGCCGCCCACGATCAGCATGCGCTTGGGCGTGTCGCGGAGCTCGAGGGCCCCGGTGGAGTCGACGATGCGCGGGTCGTTCGGGAGGAACGGCAGGCGCACGGCCTGCGAGCCCGCCGCGATCACGGCCTGCTTGAACTTGACCGTCTTGGCGGTGCCTGACTTCTCCTGCGCCGCGCCGCTGGTCTCGTCGACCTTCACGTGGAACGGGTCGATGAAGTTGCCGTAGCCGCGGATGACCGTCACCTTGCGCATCTTGGCCATGGCGGCCAGGCCGCCGGTGAGCTTGCCCACCACCTTGCCCTTGTGCGTGCGCAGCTTGGCGATGTCGAGCTGCGGATCGCCATAGGCCACGCCCAGGTCGGCGAAGTGCTTGACCTCGTCCATCACCATCGCCACGTGCAGCAGCGCCTTCGACGGGATGCAGCCCACGTTGAGGCACACGCCGCCTAGCGTCGCGTAGCGCTCGACGATCACCACCTTCATGCCGAGGTCGGCCGCGCGGAACGCAGCCGAATAGCCGCCGGGGCCGCCACCGAGCACGAGCAGGTCGCACTCGACGTCGGCGCCGCCGGCGTAGGTCGACGCGACGGGCGCCGGGCCGGCTTGCGCGGGCGCCGGCGCGGGGGTCGCGCTCGCGGGCGCCGGGGCGGGCGCAGGCGCAGCGACGACGCCTTCGGCCGCCTCCAGCGTCAGCACCACCGAGCCCATGTTGACGACGTCGCCCACCTTCACGCGCAGTTCCTTGACCACGCCGGCCGACGACGACGGGATCTCCATCGATGCCTTGTCGCTCTCGACGGTGATCAGGCCCTGCTCCACCTTGACGGTATCGCCGGGCTTGACCAGCAGCTCGATGACGCCGACATCCTTGAAGTCGCCGATGTCGGGGACTTTTACTTCGATCGTTGCCATGTCGTTGCCGCCCTTTACAGCATCACCCGGCGGAAGTCCGCGAGGACCTGGCCGAGGTAGGTGTTGAAGCGCGCGGCCGACGCCCCGTCGATGACGCGGTGGTCCCAAGACAGCGACAGCGGCAGGATCAGGCGCGGCACGAAGGCCTTGCCGTCCCACACCGGCTTGGTCGCGCTCTTGCACACGCCCAGGATCGAGACCTCGGGCGCGTTGATGATGGGCGTGAAGTAGGTACCGCCGATGCCGCCCAGCGAGCTGATCGAGAAGCAGCCGCCGGTCATGTCGGCCGGGCCCAGCTTGCCGTCGCGCGCCTTGGCCGCGAGCTCGTTCATCTCCTTGGCGATCTGCACGATGCCCTTCTTGTCGGCATCGCGGATCACCGGCACCATCAGCCCGTTGGGCGTGTCCGCCGCGAAGCCGATGTGGAAGTACTTCTTCAGTACCAACGTGTCGCCGTCCAGCGAGGCGTTGAACTCGGGGAACTTCTTCAGCGCGGCCACGCAGGCCTTGATGAGGAAGGCGAGCATCGTCACCTTCACGCCGGCCTTCTCGTATTCCTTGTTCAGCGTCACGCGGAACGCCTCGAGCTCGGTGATGTCCGCGTCGTCGTGGTTGGTGACGTGCGGGATCATCACCCAGTTGCGATGCAGGTTCGCACCCGAGATCTTCTTGATGCGCGACAGATCCTTGCGCTCCACGGTGCCGAACTTGGCGAAGTCCACCACCGGCCACGGCAGCAGGCCCGGCAGCGAACCACCGCCTGCCGCGGCGGCGGCGGGCGCCTTGGCGGCCTGTGCCTTCGTCTGCGTGGCGCCGGCCATCACCGACTTCACGAAGCCTTCCAGGTCGGCCTGCGTGATGCGGCCGTGCGAGCCGGAGCCCTTCACTTCCTCCAGCGGCACGCCCAGCTCGCGCGCCGCGCGGCGGATCGAGGGCGAGGCATGCGGCAGGTTCAGCGGCGCGGCGGTGGGCTCGTGCGGTGGCAGCGCCGCGGTGGGCACGGTCTTCTCTGCGGCGGCTGCAGGTGCCGGCGCGGGGGCCGATGCGGGCGACGGCGCGGCGGCGGCCGGCGCGGACGCGGCAGCGCCGCCGGTGGCCTCGATCGTGGCGACGACCGAACCCTTGGAAACGCGGTCGCCCACGGCCACCTTCAGGGCCTTGATGACGCCGGCGTGCGACGACGGGATCTCCATCGACGCCTTGTCGCTCTCGACGGTGATCAGGCTCTGCTCCACCGCCACGGTGTCGCCCACCTTGACCAGCAGCTCGATGACGCCCACGTCGGCGAAGTCGCCGATGTCGGGCACCTGCACGTCGATCGTGCCACCCGCCGCGGGAGGGGCGGCGGCCGCAACCGGAGCGGCTGCGGGCGCCGGTGCCGGCGCCGCGGCGGCGGCCTGCGCGGGTGCAGGGGCCGGCGCGGCCGCCGATCCCGAGGACTCGAGCAGCAGGATCACCGTGCCTTCGTTGATCTTGTCGCCGAGGGCCACCTTCAGCTCCTTGACGACGCCCGCCGTGGACGACGGGATCTCCATCGAGGCCTTGTCGCTCTCCACGGTGAGCAGGCTCTGCTCGGCCTTCACGGTGTCGCCCGGCTTGACCAGCAGCTCGATGATCGCCACGTCCTTGAAGTCGCCGATGTCGGGCACCTTCACTTCAACCAATGCCATGTTGTCGTCTCCGTGAGGGTTCTTTTACGCGTTCAGCGGGTTGATCTTGTCGGCATCGATGCCGTACTTCCTGATGGCCTCGGCCACCTTGGCCAGCGGCACCTTGCCTTCGTCGGCCAGCGTCTTCAGCGCCGCGACGACGATGTAGTGGCGGTTGATCTCGAAGTGCTCGCGCAGCTTGCTGCGGAAGTCGGAGCGGCCGTAGCCGTCGGTGCCCAGCACGCGGTACGCGCGGCCGCGCGGGATGAAGGCGCGGATCTGCTCGGCGTAGCTGCGGATGTAGTCGGTCGAGGCCACCACCGGGCCCTCGAAGGCGCCGAGCTGCTTCTCGACGAACGACTGCACCGGCGTCTCGGTGGGGTGCAGCAGGTTGTGGCGGTCGGCGGCCTGGCCGTCGCGCGCCAGCTCGTTGAAGCTGGGGCAGCTCCACACGTTGGCGCCGATGTCCCACTCCGTCGCCAGCAGCTCCTTGGCCGCGATGGACTCGCGCAGGATGGTGCCCGAGCCCAGGAGGTTGACCGTCAGCGTGTGCTTGCCGGCGGGCTGCAGCAGGTACATGCCCTTGATGATCTGTTCCTCGGTGCCCGGCTGCAGGCCCGGCATCGCGTAGTTCTCGTTGAGCAGCGTGATGTAGAAGTACACGTTCTCCTGGCGTTCCACCATGCGCTTGAGGCCGTGCTGCATGATCACCGCCACTTCGTGGGCGAAGGTCGGGTCGTAGCTGACGCAGTTGGGGATCGTGCCGGCCAGCACATGGCTGTGGCCGTCCTCGTGCTGCAGGCCCTCGCCGTTGAGCGTGGTGCGACCCGAGGTGCCGCCCAGCAGGAAGCCGCGCGCCTGCATGTCGCCCGCCGCCCAGGCCAGGTCGCCGATGCGCTGGAAGCCGAACATCGAGTAGTACACGTAGAACGGGATCATCACGCGGTTGTTCGTCGAGTACGACGTCGCCGCGGCGATCCAGCTGGACATGCCGCCCGGCTCGTTGATGCCTTCCTGCAGGATCTGGCCGTCCTTGGCCTCGCGGTAGTACATCACCTGGTCCTTGTCGACCGGCGTGTAGTTCTGGCCCGCGGGGTTGTAGATGCCGATCTGGCGGAACAGGCCTTCCATGCCGAAGGTGCGTGCCTCGTCCACGAGGATGGGCACCACGCGCGGGCCCAGCGCCTTGTCGCGCAGCAGCGCGGTGAGGAAGCGCACGTAGGCCTGGGTGGTGGAGATCTCGCGGCCCTCGGCCGTGGCGTCGAGCACCGCCTGGAACGCCGACAGGTCGGGCACCGGCAGGGTCTCCTCGGCCTTGGTGCGGCGCTGCGGCAGGTAGCCGTCGAGCGCCTTGCGGCGTTCGTGCAGGTACTTCATCTCGGGCGTGTGGGGCTCGGGCTTGAAGAACGGGATGTCGGCGAGCTGCTCGTCGGCGATGGGGATGTTGAAGCGATCGCGGAACGTCTTGATGTCCTCGTCGGTCAGCTTCTTGGTCTGGTGCGCGGTATTCTTGCCTTCGCCGCTCTTGCCCATGCCGTAGCCCTTGACCGTCTTGATCAGCAGCACGGTGGGCTGGCCGACGGTCTTGACGGCCTTGTCGTAGGCCGCGTACACCTTCTGCGGATCGTGCCCGCCGCGCTGCAGGCGCCAGATGTCGTCGTCGCTCATCTTGGCGACCATCTCCAGCGTCTTCGGGTCCTTGCCGAAGAAGTTCTTGCGCACGAACGCGCCGTCGTTGGACTTGTACGACTGGTAGTCGCCGTCCAGCGTGTCCATCATGATCTTGCGCAGCGCGCCGTCCTTGTCGCGCGCGAGCAGCGGATCCCAGTAGCTGCCCCACAGCAGCTTGATCACGTTCCAGCCGGCGCCACGGAACTCGCCTTCGAGCTCCTGCACGATCTTGCCGTTGCCGCGCACCGGGCCGTCCAGCCGCTGCAGGTTGCAGTTGACGACGAAGATCAGGTTGTCGAGCTTCTCGCGCGCGGCCAGGCCGATGGCGCCCAGCGACTCGGGCTCGTCCATCTCGCCGTCGCCGCAGAACACCCACACCTTGCGCTTGCTGGTGTCGGCGATGCCGCGGGCGTGCAGGTACTTCAGGAAGCGCGCCTGGTAGATGGCCATCAGCGGCCCGAGGCCCATGGACACCGTGGGGAACTGCCAGAAGGTGGGCATCAGCTTCGGATGCGGGTAGCTCGACAGGCCCTTGCCGTCCACTTCCTGGCGGAAGTTCAGCAGCTGTTCCTCGGTGATGCGGCCCTCGAGGAAGGCGCGGGCGTAGATGCCCGGCGACGAGTGGCCCTGGATGTAGAGCAGGTCGCCGCCGTGCTCGCCGTCGGCGCCGTGCCAGAAGTGGTTGAAGCCGCAGCCCAGCATCGTAGCCAGCGAGGCGAACGACGAGAGGTGGCCGCCGAGGTCGCCGCCGTCGGCCGGGTGCAGGCGGTTGGCCTTGACCACCATCGCCATCGCGTTCCAGCGCATGTAGGCGCGCAGGCGCTCCTCGATGTCGACGTTGCCGGGGAACTGGGCCTCGTCTTCCGGCGCGATCGTGTTGACGTAGGCCGTGTTGGCCGAGAACGGCAGGTCGATGCCCTGCTGGCGCGCATGATCCAGCAGTTGCTCTATCAGGAAGTGGCCGCGTTCACGGCCTTCGACGGCGATGACCGCGGACAGCGCGTCGGTCCATTCGCGGGTTTCCTGCGCGTCGGCGTCGTTCGCGGCGGCACCAGGAATCGAGTTGGGAATCGCGGACATGCCTAGTCTCCTGATCTTGTTGGGGCGAGGGGTCTGAAACGGGAACGGGCGGAGTTTCGCACAACCTTTCTTGAATTTCAAATGGCGGCAGTGAGTTTCATATTGTGATATTTCGCTGCGGCGCAGCATGACCGAATCACGTGCCGCGCGCCGAAAAGCCGGCGCGGGCCACTCGATAATGGCGCCGATGGAACCCGCCCAAGAGTCCGGCTCGACCCCGTCACCGTCATGGACGCAACGCGTCTTCGGCCGCTGGTGGCGCAGCCAGTCGCCTTCGCGCCAGGATCGTTTCGCCACCTTGGGGCCGCTGGTCTCCGTGCTGCTGTTCCTGGCCGCCATCGTGGCCGCGTTCTGGACGCTGCGCAACGAGGAAATCGAGCGCGCCACCGACGCCGTGCGGCGCGACACCGAGGTGGCCCAGCAGCAGATCCGCTCGCGCCTGAGCGAAGACCAGGAGCTGATGGTGCGGCTGTCGCGCGACATCGTGGCGCACGACGTCGACAACGACACCTTCTTCACGCAGACCGCCAGCTTCGCGCCGGCCCGGCCCGAGCTGACGCAGGTCATCTGGCTGGCCGCCGACCGCACGCCGCGCGCCACCTTCCTCGGCTCCATCTTCCGCGGCGCGGCCAGCCTGCGCAACAGCGCGGAGGACCCGTCGCTGCCGCACCAGGGCGCGGCCACCGCGTCCGAGGCCACGTTCGCCGCCGCGCGCAACACGCACGTGCCGCAGTTCTCGAAGCCGTTCATCGACGTGGACGGAACGGCGGTGTTCCAGGTGCAGATCCCGCTGATCTCGCACACCGCCTTCGTGGGGACCCTGGTGGCGGAGTACTCCATCGAGGCGCTGCTGCGCCACGCGGTGCCCGAGGAGGTGACCAAGCGCCGCGCCATCGAGGTGCTCGACGAGCACGAGGAACTGCTCGCCAGCACCATCACCTCGATGCCGGGACGGCCGTCGGCCGTCCCGTCGATCCAGTTCGAGGCGCCGCTGGCGCCCGCGTCCAACGGCCTGATCCTGCGCGGGCTCGGCTACCGCACATCCGTCGGCTTGATCAGCAACTCGCTGTTCTGGATGGTGCTGGCGCTGTCGGGCCTCACCGTCTGGATGCTGCTGGGCACCTGGCGCCACGTGCGCCGGCGCGCGCAGATCCAGAGCGCGCTGGTGCACGAGACCAACTTCCGCCGCGCGATGGAGAACTCGATGCTCACGGGCATGCGCGCGATGGACATGGAGGGCCGCATCACCTACGTGAACCCGGCCTTCTGCGCGATGACCGGCTTCTCCGACGGCGAGCTGGTGGGCCGGCTGCCGCCCTTCCCGCATTGGCCGCACGACCGCATCGAGGAGAACGCGCGGCTGCTGCAACAGGAGCTGCAGGGCCGCAGCCCGGCCGGTGGCATCGAGGTGAAGATCATGCGCAAGGACGCGTCGGTGTTCGACGCCCGCATGTACGTCTCGCCGCTGATCGACGCCAAGGGCGTGCAGACCGGCTGGATGACCTCGGTCACCAACATCACCGAGGCCAAGCGCGTGCGCGACCAGCTCTCGGCCTCGCACGAGCGCTTCACCACCGTGCTGGAGGGCCTGGACGCCGCCGTGTCGGTGCTGTCGGTGCAGCAGGGCCAGCTGCTGTTCGCCAACCGCTCCTACCGCCTGTGGTTCGGCTCCGACGCCCACATCCACGCGGTGCTCGCCGGCGGCATCGACGCCAGCGTGCCGCCCACCGATCTCGACACCGAGGACGGCGTCGACGGCTACAGCGGCCTGCCGCAGAACGAGCTCACCGAGGCCGGCATGTCGCCGCGCGAGGTGTTCGTTGAATCGCTGGACAAGTGGTTCGACGTGCGCGCGCGCTACCTGCAGTGGACCGACGGCCGCCTGGCCCAGATGCTCATCGCGACCGACATCACCGCCCGCCTGCGCGCCGAGCAGCTCGCGCAGCAGCAGGCCGAGCGCGCCAACTTCACCGCGCGCCTGATCGCGGTCGGCGAGATGGCCTCGTCGGTGGCCCACGAGCTGAACCAGCCGCTCACCGCCATCTCCAACTACTGCAGCGGCATGGTCTCGCGCGTGCGCAACGAGACCATCGCCACGGAGGACCTGATCGCCGCGCTGCAGAAGACCGCCAAGCAGGCCGAGCGCGCCGGCCACATCATCCACCGCATCCGCAACTTCGTGAAACGCCGCGAGCCGCAGCGCCAGGTGGCGCAGGCGCGCGAGATGGTGGACGACGCGGTGGAGCTCGCCTCCATCGAGCTGCGCCGCCGCAACGTGGGCATCCAGGTCTACGTGGCGCAGCGCCTGCCGCCGCTCCTGGTGGACCCGATCCTGATCGAGCAGGTGCTGCTGAACCTGCTGAAGAATTCGGCCGAGGCGATCGACGGCGCGCAACTGCCTTTGCTGCGCCGCCACATCGAACTGCGCGTCGTGCCGCGCTACACGCCCGACGAAGGCGGCGTGATCGAATTCAGCGTCAACGACAAGGGCCCCGGCCTCAAGGAGGACGTGCTCAATCGTCTCTACGAGGCATTTTTCTCCACGAAGGTGGAAGGAATGGGCATCGGACTGTCGTTGTGCCGCTCCATCATCGAGTCGCACAGGGGTCGGATCAGGGCCCAGAACCTCTACAATGGAACGACGGTGGTGGGGTGCAGTTTCGCGTTCACCCTGCCGGTCGAGACAACGCAACGGGTCGATTCGGCGAACGCGCTCAGCACGTTCGAGGCCGGCATCAAGCCCGAAGCGAACGGCAACGATTCGTGAATCCCGGGCTCGCCCGGGATGGCGTTTTCGAGCAGTGTGGAAGCACGGAGCTTTACTGAATGAGCCTGATCCCCAAGAAAGGTACCGTCTACGTCGTCGACGACGACGAGGCGGTTCGCGATTCCCTTCAATGGCTGCTCGAGGGCAAGGACTACCGCGTCAAGTGTTTCGACTCGGCTGAATCGTTCCTGTCGCGCTTCGACCCACGCGAAGTGGCGTGCGTCATCGCCGACATCCGCATGGACGGCATGAGCGGGCTGGAGCTGCAGGATCGCCTCATCGAACGCAAGAGCCCGCTGCCCATCGTCTTCGTCACGGGCCACGGCGACGTGCCGATGGCGGTGTCCACGATGAAGAAGGGCGCGATGGATTTCATCGAGAAGCCTTTCAAGGAAGACGACCTGGTCGCGCTGGTGGAGCGCATGCTCGACCAGGCCCGCTCGGCCTTCTCGCAGCACCAGGAGCAGGCCAGCCGCGACGCGCTGCTGCAGCGCCTGACCACGCGCGAGGCGCAGGTGCTCGAGCGCATCGTCGCCGGCCGCCTCAACAAGCAGATCGCCGACGACCTGGGTATCAGCATCAAGACGGTGGAGGCGCACCGCGCCAACATCATGGAAAAACTCAACGCCAACACGGTGGCCGACCTGCTGAAGATCGCGCTCGGCGCGCCCTCCAACAAGACCGCCTGAACCGCCGCGCATCAGGGGAGGCCGCTGAAGTTCAGCGGCCTCTTTTCGTTTCGGCGCCCGACCCCATCTACGATTCCAAGGAACCCGGCCCATGACCGCTCAACTCATCGACGGCGTCGCGCTGTCGCGCAAGATCCGCGAGGAAGTCGCCCAACGCGCCGCCGCCCTCACCGCCCGCGGCCACCAGCCCGGCCTGGCCGTGATCCTGGTGGGCGAGGATCCGGCGTCGGCCACCTACGTGAAGAACAAGGTCAAGGCCTGCGGCGAGGCCGGCGTGCACTCGGTGCTCGAGAAGTACGACGCGACGCTGTCCGAGGCCGACCTGCTCGCGCGACTGGACGCGCTCAACGCCGATCCGTCCATCCACGGCATCCTGGTGCAGATGCCGCTGCCCAGGCACATCGATCCGCAGAAGGTGATCGAGCGCATTTCCACGGCCAAGGACGTGGACGGCTACTCGGTGCAGAGCGCCGGCGACCTGATGGCCGGCCTGCCCGGCTTCCGCCCCTGCACGCCCTACGGCTGCATGAAGCTGATCGACAGCACCGGCGTGCCCGTCAAGGGCAAGCACGCGGTGGTGATCGGCCGCAGCAACACCGTCGGCAAGCCGATGGCGCTGCTGCTGCTGCAGGCCAACGCCACGGTGACGATCTGCCACAGCGCCACGGCCGACATCGGCGCGCACACCCGCCAGGCCGACATCGTCGTGGTGGCCACCGGCCGGCGCGACACGCTGCGCGGCGACATGGTCAAGCCCGGCGCCATCGTCATCGACGTGGGCATCAACCGCAACGACGAGGGCAAGCTGTGCGGCGACGTCGACTTCGCCTCCGTCGCGCCGCTCGCCTCGTTCATCACGCCGGTGCCGGGCGGCGTGGGCCCGATGACGATCACCATGCTGCTCATGAACACCATCGAGTCCGCGGAGCGCGTCGCCGCCTGAAGTCGATCGCTTGATCCGTCACCCTGCGCACAGTCGCAGGATCCACGCGCCGTCGGGCTCTCACGAAATGACCTCCATGACCAATCCCCTCCTCGTCGGTACCGCCCTCCCTCACTTCGACGACATCCGCCCCGAGATCGTCACGCCGGCGATGGACGTGCTGCTGGCCGACGCCGACGCGGCACTGGAGCGCGTGGTGGGCCCGGACGTGCCGCCCGACTTCGACGCCATGTCGTCGGTGTTCACCGTGGCCACCGAGCGCCTGTCGCGCGCCTGGCGCGCCGTGGAGCACCTCACTGGCGTGGCCGACACGCCCGAGCTGCGCGCCGTGCACGCGGAGAACCTGCCGCGCATCACCGAGTTCTTCACGCGCCAGGGCGCCGACGAGCGCCTGTACGCGAAGTACCGTGCCCTCGCCGCCAATGCCGATGCCGCCGGGCTGAGCCCGGTGCGCCGCAAGGCCCTGGCCAACTGGCTGCGCGACTTCAAGCTGGGCGGCGCCGACCTGCGCGGCGCCCCGAAGGCGCGCTACACGGCCATCCAGGAACGCCTGGCCGAGCTGTCGCGCCAGTTCTCGGAACACGTGCTCGACGCGACCGACGGCTACGCGCTGTACGTGCCCGAGCCCGACCTCGCGGGCGTGCCCGCGGATGCGATCGCGGCCGCGCGCGCGGCCGCGGAGGCCGACGGCCACGCCGGCCTGTGCAAGCTCACGCTGCACTTCCCCAGCTACCTGCCGGTGATGCAGATGGGCCGCAACCGCGCGCTGCGCGAGAAGCTCTACACCGCCTACGTCACGCGCGCGAGCGAGTTCGGGCCGGCCGAGCGCGACAACACCCCGGTCATCCGCGAGCTGCTGCAGCTGCGCCAGGAAGAGGCCGAGCTGCTGGGCTACCGCAACTTCGCGGAGCTGTCGCTGGTGCCCAAGATGGCGGGCTCGCCCGAGGAGGTGGTCGCGTTCCTGCGCGACCTCGGCCGGCGCGCCCGGCCGAGCGCCGCGGCCGACCTGGTCGAGCTGCGCGAATTCGCCGCGCAGGAACTCGGCATCGACCAGTTGCAGGCCTGGGACGTGCCGTTCGCCAGCGAACGCCTGAAGGAGGCCCGCTACGCGTTCTCAGACGAGGAGGTGCGCCAGTACTTCACGCTGCCCAAGGTGCTGCAGGGCCTGTTCCGCATCATCGAGACGCTGTTCGAGGTGAAGATCGTCGCCTCGTCGGCGCCCGCCTGGCACGACAGCGTCGGCTTCTACCGCATCGAGCGCGGCGGCGCCCTGGTGGGCGAGTTCTTCCTGGACCTCTACGCGCGCGCCGGCAAGCGCCCGGGCGCGTGGATGGACGACGCGCGCCAGCGCTGGCTGCGCGCCGACGGCCACGGGCTGCAGACGCCGGTGGCGCACCTGGTGTGCAACTTCGCGGCGCCGGCCACCGGCCGGCCTGCGCTGCTCACCCACGACAACGTCATCACGCTGTTCCACGAGTTCGGCCACGGGCTGCACCACATGCTCACGCAGGTGGAGGATCTCGGCGTCTCGGGCATCTCGGGCGTCGAGTGGGACGCCGTCGAGCTGCCCAGCCAGTTCATGGAGAACTTCTGCTGGGAATGGGACGTGCTGCAGCAGCTCACCGAGCACGTGGACACCGGCGCCCCGCTCGCCCGCGCGCTGTTCGACAAGATGCTGGCGGCCAAGAACTACCAGAGCGGCATGCAGACGCTGCGCCAGGTGGAGTTCGCGCTGTTCGACATGCGCATCCACGCCGAGCCCGGCTCCGCCGAGCGGGTGCAGGCCACGCTGGACGCCGTGCGCGCCGAGATCGCCGTGCTGGTGCCGCCCGCCTTCAACCGGTTCCAGCACAGCTTTTCACACATTTTCGGCGGTGGTTACGCCGCCGGGTACTACAGCTACACCTGGGCCGAGGTATTGTCGGCCGATGCGTTCAGCGCGTTCGAGGAGTCGGGCGTGCTCGACCTGGATACGGGTCGCCGCTATCGGCGCGAGATCCTCGAGGTGGGCGGCAGCCGCGACGCGCTCGACAGCTTCAAGGCCTTCCGCGGACGGGCACCGCGCATCGACGCGATGCTGCGCCACCTTGGAATCGCGGCATGATGGTGTCCTGAGAGTACGTGAACAGAGCCCGTCCGGGCAGGTCGGCGGCCACGGCATGTCGCGCGTTGAACCTGCACCCGCCGGCCGCTTCTTGCGAAGCCCCTTCTCCTTTCGTACGATGCCACGATGAACAACCTGAATACCCCCTCCCGCATGGCCACCCGCACTTCCCGTCTCGCGCGCGTCGCCGCGGTGGCCCTGCTGCTGGGCGGCACGGCGGTGGCGGCGCTGGCGCAGTACAAGATCGTCGGCCCGGACGGCAAGGTCACGTACACCGACAAGCCGCCCACGCCGCAGGACATCAGAATGCCGTCCGGCAACGGCGCCTCGGCGAGCGGCAACCCGGGCTTTCCCTTCGCCACCCGCCAGGCGATGGGCAAGTACCCGGTCACGCTTTACTCGGCCAGGAACTGCACGCCTTGCGACCAGGCGCGCCAGGCGCTGCGCCAGCGCGGCGTGCCTTTCAACGAGTTCTCGGTGAGCTCGGACGCCGACATCTCCGCCATGCAGAGCCGCCTCGGCGAGGCCACGCTGCCGATGATCACCATCGGCGGCCAGTCCATCAAGGGCTATTCCTCCAGCGACCTGGCCAGCTACCTCGACGCGGCCGGCTACCCGGCGCAGGCCCACCTGGTCGGCTACAACTGGCCCGCCGCGACGCCGCTGGCGCCGCAGGGCGCGCCCGTGGCCGCGAACTCGGGCGACGCCACGCCGGCTCCCGCGCCGGCCGCGCAGCTGCCCCCGCCCAGCAAGAGCGGCATCCAGTTCTAGGCGCCTGGGCCCATGGCCATCGCCTGGCTGCAAGCCGAGACCCCGCTGCCCCCCACCTCGTCCGCGCTGGACGAGCACTCCGACGCCCCCGGCCTGCTCGCGGCCGGCGGCGGCCTGTCCGTCGCCCGCCTGCGCGCGGCCTACGCCATGGGCGTGTTTCCCTGGTACAGCGCCGGCCAGCCGGTGCTGTGGTGGTCGCCCGACCCGCGCATGCTGCTGCGCACCGATGACTTCAGGCTGTCGCACTCGCTGCGCAAGACGCTGCGGCGCTTCCTGCGCACGCCCGGCTGCGAGCTGCGCATCGACCACGACACGCCCCGCGTGATGGCCTGCTGCGCCCAGGCCCCGCGCGAAGGCCAGGACGGCACCTGGATCGTGCCCGAGATGCGAACCGCCTACGCCGCCTGGGCGCGCGCCGGCGACGTCCACAGCGTCGAGACGTGGATTGACGGCGAGCTGGTGGGCGGCCTCTACGGCGTCAACCTGGGTCGCATGATGTTCGGCGAGTCGATGTTCTCGCACCGCACCGACGCCTCCAAGATCGCGCTGGCCGGCCTCGTGGCCTTCTGCCGCTGGAACGCGATGCCCGCCATCGACTGCCAGCAGGCCACGGGCCACCTGGCCAGCCTGGGCGCGTCGCCGGTCCCGCGCGCCGGGTTCGAGGCCCTGCTGCACGCGCAGGTGGCGCAGGCGCCCGCGCCCGAGTGGGCCTATGATTTCCGCATGTGGAGCACGCTGGACCTGGGCGTGGCCACCGCTTCGTCCACTCCCCTGCCCGCCCACGATCTCACCCCGTGACCCACCCGAAGGAAGCGCCCTTCGCATCGTTGCAGTTCTATGCAACGGCGCCCTACCCGTGCAGCTACCTGCCCGGGCGCATGGCGCGCTCGCAGGTGGCCACGCCGGGGCACCTGATCCATGCCGAGGCCTATTCCGCGCTGGTGGCCACCGGCTTCCGGCGCAGCGGCGTGTTCACCTACCGGCCCTATTGCGACCGCTGCCGTGCCTGCGTGCCCATGCGCGTGCCGGTGGCCGGCTTCCAGCCCACGCGCAGCCAGCGGCGCGCCTGGACGGCGCATGCCGGCCTGAGGGTGCGCGTGATGCGGCTCGCCTTCGTGCCCGAGCACTACGACCTGTACCTGCGCTACCAGGCCGGACGCCACGCCGGCGGCGGCATGGACCACGACAGCGTCGACCAGTACACGCAGTTCCTGCTGCAGAGCCGCGTCAACACGCGCCTGATCGAGTTCCGCGACGCCGACGACGGCCCGGCGCCCGGCGCGCTGCGCATGGTGGCCATCGCCGACATCCTCAGCGACGGCCTGTCCGCCGTCTACACCTTCTACGACCCCGACGTGCGCGGCAGCTTCGGCACCTACGCCGTGATGTGGCAGATCGAGCAGGCGCGCTCGCTCAAGCTGCCCTTCCTGTACCTGGGCTACTGGATCGCCGAGAGCCCGAAGATGGCCTACAAGGTCCAGTTCAAGCCGTACGAGACGCTGGTCGACGGCCACTGGCAGCCCCGGGACGACGCCGCCGTCCCGGGCTGAGCGACCGCACTGAGCTTGTCATCCTGCGCGCAGTCGCAGGATCCACGCCGGCCGATGCGTTTCCTCCAGGGTGGATCCGCGACTCCGCTTCGCTCCGCGCTGGTTGACGGCGTCGTCCCTGGCGGACCGCGCGGCGCATTTCGTCGCGCGCTTTCGCGTTTGATCGCCGCAGGACGTCGGCCCGTCGCCTGCCCGGCGACAGCCACCCCCGGGCTGCCTACAGTCCCGCTCATCGATTCCACCGATCACGAGGAGCCCAACATGCACCGCATCACCGCCAACGCCACCCACCTGGCCGCCACGCTGGCCGTCACCGCCGCCGCCGTCCTCGCCGCCTTCGCGATGCCGCTACCGGCCCAGGCGCTCACCATCAGCCTGGTCAGCGACGGCGGCAACACCATCAGCGGATCCGGCAAGGAGGTGAGCGTGGCGCGCCAGGTCGGCGCGTTCTCGGTGCTGCGCCTGGACAGCTCGGTCGACGTCCACGCCCACCCGGGCGCGGCGGCCGCCGTCGTGGTGCAGGCCGACGACAACATCGAGCCGCTGGTCGAGACCACGGTCGAGGGCAACACGCTCATCGTGCGCCTGAAGAAGGGCACCAGCTTGCGCACCAACCACAAGATGATCGTCGACGTCACGTTCACCACGCTGACCGCGTCCCAGCAGCAGGGCAGCGGCGACCTGCACATCGACAGGCTGTCGGGCCCGAATTTCGAATCGTCGATCGCCGGCTCCGGCGACCTGCACATCGACGGCGCGCAGCTGGGCACGTTCGCAGTGAGCATCGCCGGCTCGGGCGACGTCACCCTCTCCGGCACCGCCGACGCGGCCCGCTTCGGCGTCGACGGCTCGGGCGACATCGACGCCCGCAACTTCGCGGCGAAGAAGGTGGCCGTCAGCATCGCCGGCTCCGGCGACGCCCGCGTCAACGCCACCGAGTCGATCGACGCGAAGGTGGCGGGCTCGGGCGACATCACCTACTCGGGTCACCCGCACGACGTCATGCGCAAGGTCTCGGGCTCGGGTTCGATCGAATCCGCGCACTGAGGGTTCTGCCGCCTGGGGGATTCCGAGGCAGCGATCGAACCCTTTCCAACCACGACGGCCCGTCGAAACACGCGTCGGCGTGTCCGTTCGACGGGCCGATTTCAAGCCCGCTTGGTCGCGGCACGAGGAACGGCTATCCGGTGCCCGCGCCGGGCCTGTGCGGCGGTCGGGCCTGCGGCCCGACTTCGCTGCGCCCCCCCGCAACTGCGGTGCTCGCCGCCACCCAATCGGCCATCGCGGGCTCCGGGCAGCCGTTCCTCGTGCGAGGCGTTCTTGCATGCAGGCGACGGAATGCAGAACCCGGTCTTCCAGCGGGACGGGCGAGTCGCGTAGCGAATCACAGAAGCCGCCCGAGGCCCGGATCGGCCCGGCCGACAACGGTCGTTCGGCGGGCGAACGCGGAGGGCGGCTGTCGCTGCATTGCTGCCATCGCGGCGCGCTTGCCGATCGGCAAAAACCGACCCAAAGCTGAATTCCGTGGTCGCAGCTGGGGAGTCAGCCATCGGACATTCAGCTGAGGGCGACAGGCCACTTCCCATCCCACGCGGTCGCAGTTCCGGCACTGGGAAGGCCCGCCCGCTTCCGCTCGACAACAGCATGGAAATCAATGTCAGCGCGATGAGTGCAAGCTGGCCAGCGACGACAGGCCTGCCAGTGCGTAGTTGCTCATGTCTTCAGCCAGGGAGGCAGGATCGGCCATCAGCGCTGGCAATGCCTGGCGAAGCACAGGTCGCGGCGCGACCACGAGCATGATGCACGGGAGCACGACGAACGCGAGGGCTCGCTGAACGAGCGGATGCTCCTGCGGGACGCCAAGAAATTCAGCGATCATGGCCACCGCCACACGCAGCTTCGGCAGCACTGCTTGCTTCAGCAGCACGTTGACGTGAGTCGACGGGCTCATGAATTCACGCACCAGAACGCGCAGGCCCCAGGGCAGATCGACGGCTGACGATCGCCCGACGATGAGCGCGATCAGCTCGCGAAGCTTGGCTTCCGCGGTGACCGCTGAGCGCGCTATCGACTCCAGGTCGTCGAGCCCGACGATCTGTCCGTGCGCCTCGACGAGCACGGCCTCGTACAGGCCGTCCCTGCTGCCGAAGTGATAGTTCACAGCTGCCAGGTTCGTGCCGGCGGCCGAACAGATCTCCCGACTGGTGGTCCGCTCGAAGCCCTTTTCGGCGAAAAGCTGGCCGGCGACCTGAAGGATGTGCAGGCGAGTCTCCGCACCATCCGAGCGGACGGACCGGGGAGCAGGCTTCGGCTTGCGGATAACTCGAGCTGTCATCGAACAAGCGTAACCGCAAACGCACGACGTAAACCTCAAATTCAAATTTGAAGTTGATGTATGCTATGTCTTGCCTACGCTTTCGTCGGAGATCAAGGCCCATGAACAAGAAGATCCTTTTGCCCCTGGCGATCATCGTCGTGGTCGCGGCAGGCGCGGCAACCTGGGCCTGGATGGCGCATCGGCACGCCGGCGATCCCGATGAACTCACGCTGTACGGCAACGTCGACATTCGCCAGGTGTCGCTCGCGTTCAATGCCAACGAGCGGATCTCCGAGATCCGCGTTCGCGAGGGCGACAAGGTGCATGCGGGTTCCGTATTGGCAGTGCTTGACGAGCGCACGTCCCTCGTCCGGCTGGCCCAGAGCGCGGCGCAGATCGGCGTCCAGGAGCAGGCGCTACTCCGATTGCAGGCGGGGAGCCGACCCGAGGAGGTCGCCCAGGCGAAGGCCAATCTCGCCGCGGCGCAGGCCAATGCGGATCTCGCGGCGCGGCAGCTCGCGCGCCTGAAGTCGACCAGCGAGGCAACGGCGGGCAAGGCGGTCAGCCAGCAGGATCTCGACACGGCGCTGGGACACGCCCAGGTCGAAGCGGCGCAAGCGGAGAGCCTGCGCAAGACGTTGCAGCTCGTGGTCGCGGGGCCGCGCAAGGAAGACATCGCGCAGGCCCGCAGCCAGCTCGCTTCCGCGCGCGCCGAGCAGGCACTCATCCAGCGCCAGATCGACGAGTCGGAACTGCACGCGCCGATCGATGCCGTCGTGCGAGCCCGGTTGCTCGAACCTGGGGACATGGCGTCGCCCCAGCGTCCGGTCTTCACCCTCGCGATCACCGCGCCTAAATGGGTGCGCACCTATGTCCTGGAGTCGCAGCTGAGCCGCATCGCCACTGGTATGAACGCCGGAGTGACGACGGACAGCCGGCCGGATCACGTCATCCCGGCCCGCGTCGGCTACATCTCGTCGGTGGCAGAGTTCACGCCCAAGACGGTCGAGACCCCGGAGCTGCGCACCAGCCTCGTCTACGAGGTGCGGTTCATGGTCGACGACCCGCAGGATCAACTTCGGCTAGGCATGCCGGCGACTGTCCGTCTGCGACTGCCGGCGGCCGCTGAGGGCCAGAGCGTGAAGCCATGATGCCCGCTGCCGTCGCACTGAATGGCGAGCACCTGCGGCGCACCTTCACGGTGAAGGAATCGAAGCAGCAGGTCGTCGCACTAGACGACGTGTCCATCCAGGTGGCAGCCGGTTCATTGACGGCGCTCGTCGGTCCTGATGGCGCCGGCAAGACCACGTTGCTACGCCTGGCCGCCGGCCTCCTGGTGCCCGACGGCGGCACGTTCACGGTGCTGGGCATCGACGTCGTGCGCGACCCGCAGTCGGTGCAGGATCGCATCAGCTACATGCCGCAGCGCTTCGGGCTCTACGATGACCTGAGCGTGCAGGAGAACCTGGATCTCTACGCCGACCTGCACGGCGTGCCCGGGTCCGAGCGAACTGCGCGCTACAAGAAGCTGCTCGACATGACCGACCTGGGCCGCTTCACCACACGGCCGGCGGGCAAGCTGTCGGGTGGGATGAAGCAGAAGCTGGGGCTCGCGTGCACGCTGGTGCGCTCGCCCGAACTACTGCTGCTGGATGAACCCACGGTAGGCGTCGACCCGCTGTCGCGTCGCGAGTTGTGGCAGATCGTCCAGCAGTTGGTCGATGACGAGCAACTGACCGTCGTGGTGAGCACCGCCTATCTGGACGAGGCCGAGCGCTGCGCGCAGGTCTTCCTGATGCGTCAGGGGCAGGTGCTGGCGCAGGGCACGCCGCAATCGCTGCGCGTCCACGCCGACAAGCTCTGCTACGTGGCGACACCGCCCGCCGACCGTCCCGCTCGCTGGTTGCAGGCGCGGCTACTGGACGACACGCATCAGGTGCTCGACGCAGTTCCGCAGGCGGGCGAAGTCCGCTTCATTGCGCGCCCCGGCACAGACATTCCTGCATCGATCGTCGCGTTGCACGATATGCCGGTGCGCGCCGTGGCAGCCCGGCTGGAAGACGGCTTCATGGCACTGCTTCGCCTCAAGGAGCCCGAGGGTGCCGCGGTCATGTCGAGTACCGCTGTCGACGCTCCGGCCGCGGCACGGGCGACGGAACCCGTGATCGAAGTGAAACATCTCGTGCGCAAGTTCGGCGACTTCGTCGCGGTGCAGGACACCTCGTTCTCCGTCCGCAAAGGCGAGGTGTTCGGATTGCTCGGTCCCAACGGCGCGGGCAAGACGACCACGTTCCGCATGCTCTGCGGCCTGCTGCCGGCCACCAGCGGGAGCCTCAGCGTCGCGGGCGTGAACCTGCGCGACGCCCGTGCCACCGCGCGTCGCAATGTCGGCTATGTCTCGCAGAAGTTCGCGCTCTACGGCAACCTGGACGTCGATGAGAACCTGCGCTTCTTCGCGGGCGCGTACGGCCTGCGCGGGCAGCGCGCCAAGGATCGCATCGCCGCCGTGATCGACCAGTTCTCGCTGCAGTCGCTGCGCAGCACGCCCAGCGGCCAGCTGCCCGGCGGCTACCGCCAACGCCTGGCCATGGCGGCGGCGCTGCTGCACGAGCCGCAGATCTTGTTCCTCGACGAGCCCACCAGCGGCGCCGACCCGCTGGCGCGCCGAGAATTCTGGCGTCGCATCACGGCGCTCTCGGAAGGCGGCACGACGATCGTCGTCACCACGCACTTCATGGAAGAGGCCGAGTACTGCGATCGCATCATCATCCAGGATGCGGGCAAGGTGTTGGCACTCGGCACGCCGCAGCAAGTGCGGGAACAGGCGAGTGAGGCAGGTACCGCGCCAGCGGTCAAGCTCGGCATGGAGGAGGCATTCATCCATATCGTCCGGCGATCGCGCGATGAGCAACCGCAACGAGCTGCAGCGGAGACGACGGCATGAACGTCGCCGCGACGCCCCGCCATGGCGGCTTCTGGAGTCGCCTCGTGGCGCTCACGCGCAAGGAGGTGCGCCAGCTGCTGCGAGATCGCAGCAACCTGGCCATCGGCATCGCCCTGCCCGCGCTGCTGATCCTGCTGTTCGGCTACGGGATATCGCTCGACATCGACAACGCGCCGATCGCGATCGTCCTGGAAGACTCGTCTCCGACGACGCTGGACGTGCTGGAGGGGCTGCGATTGACGACCTACGTCACGCCGGTCTATGTCGGCACCATGCCGGAGGCTACACGCCTGATGCAGGCGCACGAGGTGGACGGCATCCTGCGCGTCCCGAGCGACTTCGCCAGCCGGCTGGCCGCCGGCCAGGGCCAGCTGCAACTGATCGTCCACGGTGCCGACGCGTCTACCGCGCGGACCATCCAGGGCTACGTCAGCGGTGCGTTGGCGCAGTGGTCGCTCCGCAACGCCGACAGCCAGGGAGATCTCGCATCGACTTCCGACGATGCGCCTTTCGGCACCGTCGTCGTCCAACAGCGCATGTGGTTCAACTCGGCCAACACGAGCACCTGGTACCTGGTGCCGGGACTGATCGTCCTCATCATGACGCTGGTCGGTGCGTTCCTGACGTCGTTGGTCGTGGCGCGCGAGTGGGAGCGCGGCACGCTCGAGGCGCTCTTCGTCACGCCCGTGCGACCGCTGGAGATCCTCCTGGCCAAGCTGATCCCGTACTTCGTGGTCGGAATGATCGGATTCGCCATGTGCATGGTCGCCGCGCGCTTCCTGTTCCACGTGCCCATGGAGGGATCGATGTGGCTGCTCGTGCTCAGCTCGGTGCTCTACATGTTCGTCGCGCTCGGCGTGGGGTTGCTGATCTCCTCGGCGACCAAGAACCAGTTCATCGCGAGCCAGGTGGCGTTGCTGACGAGCTTCCTGCCCGCGATGATGTTGTCGGGCTTCCTGTTCGACCTCAACAACGTGCCGACCGCGGTTCGCGTCATCGGCGAGTTGCTGCCCGCCACCCACTTTCTCGATTTGATCAAGACGCTGATGCTGGCCGGCAACGTCTGGCCCATCGTCGTCAAGGACTGCGCCATCCTGGCGGCGTACGCCGTGACCCTGCTCACCGCCGCGCGGCTGGTGACCCGCAAGCGCATCGCCTGAGGCCGCCCCGTGACCGATTTCCTGTTTCGCCTGATGGCCCTCGTCCGCAAGGAATTGATGTCCGTGCTGAAGGACCCTTCGAGCCGCGCCATCCTGTTCGTGCCGGTGCTGCTGCAAAGCCTGATCTTCGGATACGTCGCCACGTATGACCTGTCCAACGTGCCCTACGCCGTGCTGGACCAGAGCCGCAGCCCGACCTCCGCCAGCCTGCTCGCGCACCTCGACGGCACCGGCTTCTTCCGGCGCGTCGCCACCTTGCAGTCGGACTCCGCCATCGCGCCCCTCATCGACTCGCAGAGGGCGCTGATGGTGCTGCGGATCGGGCCACGATTCGAGCAGCAACTCATGGCAGGGCAGCCGGAGCAGATCCAGCTGATCCTCGACGCCCGCAATTCGACCACCGCGAATTCGGCGGCCGCGGCGGTTGCCGAGGTCGTCGACGCGTTCAACCTGGAACAGGCGCGCCAGCGCGGCGGCGGGGCGCCCGTGCTCACGCTCGAGACGCGCGCCTGGTTCAACCCGAACCTGGAGACGCGCTGGAATTTCATGCCTGCGCTGATCGCGTCGCTGAGCATGCTGCAGACGCTGATGCTGACCGCCCTGTCGGTGGCGCGCGAACGCGAGCAAGGCACTTTCGACCAGCTGCTGGTGACGCCGCTGTCGCCCGGCGAGATCATGATCGGCAAGGCGATCCCGCCCATGATGATCGGCCTGGTGCAGTCCACGCTGGTGCTGCTGGTCACGCGCTTCTGGTTCCACATTCCGATGGCGGGTTCCGCCGGCACGCTCTACGTCGGCCTCGCGGCCTTCATGATCGCGGGCGTCGGCATCGGGCTGTCGGTCAGCGCACTCTCGGCCAACATGCAGCAGGCCATGCTCTACACCTTCGTGCTGCTCATGCCCATGATGTTGCTGTCCGGCCTGACGACACCGGTGGCCGCGATGCCGCGCGTCCTGCAGATCGCGACGATGGTCAACCCGCTGCGCTACGGCATCGACCTCGTCCGGCGGGTCTACCTGGAGGGCGTCGGCCTGTCGGTGGTGATCCCCGACCTCGTTCCCTTGTTGCTGATCGCCGCGGTGACCCTGCCCGCGGCTGCCTGGCTGTTCCGCAATCGCCTGGTCTGAAAAGGACTTGTCCATGACATCGCTTCCGCACTCCCGTTCGCGCGCGAGCGCACGACCCCGCAGCGCGATGGCCGTGTCGGCGGCCGTCGCGTGCCTGGCAGCGCTGGCAGGCTGCAGCGCGGTCGGCCCGGACTTCGTCCGCCCCGACGTCGACGCCGCTGCGGACTGGTCGCAACGCCATGGCGGCTCGCCCGAGCTCTCCGCACCGCGCGAGTCGAGCGCGACGCTGCCGGCGGACCGCTGGGCCGTCTTCGGCGATGCGCAATTGCTGCATCTGCAGGCCATCGCGGCGACGGCCAACCAGGACGTCAGGACGGCCGCCTTGCGCGTACTCCAGTCGCGCATGGACGAAGCAACGGTCAGCGCCCAGCGCGGGCTGCAGGTCCAGGGCCAGGGCGGCATCACGCGCCAACGTCAAAGCGAATCCGGCAGTTCGGCACGCCTCGTCAACCTGATCGGCGGTACCGACAAGCAGATGCTGCTGGACGCGCTCAGCGCGCCCTTCACGCTCTATCAGGCAGGTTTCGACGCGTCCTGGGAGCCCGACCTGTGGGGCCGCGTGCTGCGCTCGGAAGAAGCCGCGAAGGCGAACACCGATGGACAGCGGGCGGCGCTGCAACAGGCCCGCTTGAGCGTCGAGGCCGAACTGGCCCGATCCTACTTCTCCATGCGCGCCGCGCAGAGGCAGCAGCAACTCCTGCGCGCGGAACTCGCAGCGGCGCGGGAGGCGGTGCAGTTGCTCGATGCGCAGTTTAGCGGCGGGCTGTCCGATGAATCGGCGCTGAGTCAGCAACGCGCCCAGGTTGCGAGCCTCCAGTCGACACTGCCTGCCGCGCAGTCGCAGGAGGCACTCGCGATGAACCAGATCACGCTGCTCTGCGGCATGACGCCGGGAACGCTCAACGCTGAATTGGCCTCCGATGGCGTGCAACTGGACAGCCGTCCGTTGCCAGATCTGAGACTCGGGCTGCCTTCCGACCTCGCGCGCCGCCGTCCCGACATCCAGGCCGCAGAAACACGACTGCACGCTGCCACGGCCAACATCGGCATTGCCGTGGCGGACCTGTACCCGCGTATCACCTTGGGCGCCAGCTTCGGTCTCGAATCAGTGGCCAGCTCGACGTTCGGCGACTGGGGCAGCCGGCAATGGAGCGCCGGCCCCAGCCTGACCATCCCGATCTTCGATCAGGGCCGGCGCCGTTCCACGATCGTCCTGCGGGAGTTGCAACAGCAGGAGGCTGCGGTGGCCTATCAGCAAGCTGTCCTGGCGGCTTGGCACGATGTCGACAATTCGATTTCCTCTTACGTGGCCGAGACGCAGCACGCGAGCCGAATTGCCGAGCGGCTGCGCCTGTCAGAAAACGATGCAGACCTGGCGCAGGCGCGCTACGCCAATGGACTGACTACGTTCCTGCCAGTGCTCGGCACAAGAACGCAATTGCTGGAGTCCAAGCGTGACCTCTCCGATAGCCGCGCGCGAGAACAGACGGCGCTTGTCGCGATCTACAAGTCGCTGGGAAGCGGACAGCTTCCCTGACGGCGTCTGATCCTCCGCATGCAGCAGGATCGGATTTCCTTGCGACATGGCACCGGGTTTGCAACATCTGGGCGTTGAGTTTCATGAGGTCTTTCATCGCCGGGATTGGACGGAAGTTGCGTCGATTCGCCAATATCAGGCACTTCAGATGAACAGTGCACGAGGCAGGCTGACACGTCGCGGCGTCGATGCGCCCGAACGGGCTCGTCCGGGCGCGACGTGTGACGAGCTGGACGACATCGCCATCTACATCCAGATGCAGATCTGCCATTCGTTGATGAACGAAAGGCTCAGACGTGCGCTTGGGCCGCACGCGATCAGCAACCGCGGCTACTTCGTGATGGTGGCGCTGCGCAGTCGCCCCGACAACCTGGTCGACTCGTCCGAACTCTGCGATGCCACGGGCGAGAGTCGCGGCAACATGACTCGTATTTGCGACGACCTTGTCGGCATGCGCAGCAAGGCTCACCCCCTGAGCCTGCGGCCCGGCACAATCGCCCTGACCGCCCCCACCTGCCCCGCATGCTGAACCTCCACTTCTCGAACCGCTTCGAGACCCTCGCCGACCAGCTC
>Ga0302157_10000891_pt1 | contig 37844 bp, 30 predicted proteins | sample I_Bog_N3_3_FD_193502 | JGI IMG/M metagenome (GOLD analysis project Ga0302157, IMG submission 193502) | Peat permafrost microbial communities from Stordalen Mire near Abisko, Sweden - I_Bog_N3_3 | ecosystem: Environmental > Terrestrial > Soil > Wetlands > Peat | place: Sweden: Abisko, Stordalen...
GGCCGGCATCCGGCTGCGCCCGATCCTGATGACCACCGCGGCGATGGTGCTCGGCGTGCTGCCGTTGGTGTTCGCCAGCGGTGCCGGCGCCGCCTCGCGCTACGCCATCGGCCTGGTGGTGTCGACTGGGCTGGCGATCGGCACGTTGTTCACGCTGTTCGTGGTGCCGGGGGTGTACATGCTGGTGGGCCAGGACCATTCCAAGCGCGCCGCGGCAACCGATGCGCTGCCTGCGCCGCACGCCACCTGAGCCCATAGCTCCCATAGCTGTGGGCTACGTGGTTTCACCGGTCTCGAGACAGGACAGGTGGCGCGGCGAGATGGCAGCGCGGTGGGCCAGTTCCTGCTGGCTCAAACGGCGGTCCACGCGCAGCGATCTGAGCAGCGCTCCGGGACTCTTGGGGGCGAGCATGTCTGCAAATTTATCATGCGCTTTGCAGTCCTGGCATGACCTCGGAGGTCATGGATATCCCCCAATCTGTGCCACATAGTCTGCGCACTTTCAGCACGGAGGGTTTTCTTGTGAAGAGCATCGCGGCAGGTTCGAGGGGCTCGGACGCCGTACTGCGCGATCCATGCCGCTCATCCGCTGCCTGACTTGCGGGCCCGATTCTCCAGACAGCATCGCCCGCAAGTCCGCGGCAACGATGCGTTCATCCTCGACAATCAATATCGATCGTAGCGGCGCAGTAGACTGGTTGGCGCGGCGGATGCCCGGTCTTGTGCAGCGCTAGGCACACCGTTCCCAGTGGTTGGCGCCTGTCTGCACGCAGGTCAACGCCTCGTCCAGTGCGCCATTTTCTTTGTAGACCAGCAATTGCAGCACCGGACGCCCGCGTTCCCGCGACAGTTCCAGGGAAATCGCGCCGGTCACAAACCACGTGGCGCCAGCGTCGCCCCAGGCGAGCCATACGGCGGCCTCCGGCAGGGCATTCTTGCGTGCCAGGCGGCGCAGCGGTATCGACAGCTCTGACAACGAGGTCATCCGAACCGCACCCGGTGGGACCATTTTTCTACCGCGGACGCAAGCGTCGACTAGCTCCTCGCAGTGATTGGGCTTCTGGATCGAGCGTAACCGGACCGTTTGCATGTAGATTTCCAGGGCAGCATGATTCCCCCGCAATGAGACGTCCAAGCTTGACGCCGCGACCAACGCCCAAGCTACGCCATCGACGCCAGGTCCGTCCGTGCGTTGCCCAACGTCCAGGACTGAGCTGCCAGCCCACACCGATCCTCGCGGTTCACGTCGGCGCTTCCGAATTGTTTGGGCCGCCGTACCACACAGTTCTCGATGCCGCGACTTTGGCGCCGGAATGCGGCAATATCGGCGCCGCCCAATCCTGGTCGACTGCCGGCGCCGCTATGCCTACTGACTCCATCCACTGGCTGTCCCTTCAGGGCGCCGAACTCAGCGCCCGGATCGACCCGCTGGGTGCACAGCTGTCCGAGCTCAGGGATGCAGCTGGTCACGATCTGCTGTGGGGTGGCGATCCGTCGGTCTGGTCGGGGCGCGCACCGCTGCTGTTTCCGATCGTTGGCGCGCTCGCCGGCGGAGAATACCGGGTTGATGGCAAACCCTACCGCCTGCCGCGGCACGGCTTTGCGCGCGTCAGCACTTTCCAGGTCCTGGACGCCAGCGCCAGCAGCGTCAGCTTCCGGTTAAAGTCGGACGAGACGACGCTGGCGGTATATCCGTTCGCGTTCGAGCTCGATGTACAGTATGTGCTCGACGGCGCTACGCTCTCCATCACGACGCTGGTGCGCAATCCGGGCGAGCGGAAAATGCCCGCAAGCTTCGGCTATCACCCGGCGTTTCGCTGGCCGCTGCCGTTCGGGCAGGCGCGCGAAGATCATTTCATCGAGTTCTCCAGGGAGGAATCCTCACCGGTGCGACGCCTCGACGCCGCCGGACTGCTGTTACCCGACCGTTACCCGACGCCGGTGGAACATCGGCATCTGGCGCTGACCGACGCACTGTTCGAGGATGATGTCCTCATTTTCGATGACTTGCGCAGCCGCTCGGTCACCTATGGCGCGCAGCAGGGACCGCGGCTGCGGGTGAGTTTTCCGGATTCGCCTTACCTCGGTCTGTGGAGCAAGCCGCAGGCCGGGTTCGTGTGTATCGAGCCGTGGCACGGCGTTGCCGATCCACAGGGTTTCTCAGGCAATTTCAGCGCAAAACAGGGCGTCTTCATGGTATTGCCCGGCGCCGCCATGGCGGCAAAGATGGCAGTCACGCTGTTGCCGTGACCACCTGCGCGGCAGCCGCCCCGGCGGCAGGAGCCTAGGCCGTCGCCGCCTCGATGGTCCGGGCCTCGTCGGCTTCTTCGATCTCGCCCGGAATGCCGTCCGTGGGCAAGCTGTTCGGCAGGTCCAGCCGCGCTACTCCAATGCGATCATCGGCCATGCCGTAGTAGACGTCGAAGCGATCCGGCAAGCCGAGGTCATCGCGCCGGTCGATGCCGGTGGGAAACACCACATCGGCGATCGTGCCGCTCATTTCCTGCGGCAGCGTCGGTGTCAGTATCGGTTCGGCCGAGCGATAAAGGATCGTCCAGGGGTGCTTTTCCGACAGCACCATGACCCCGGCCGAATAGCGCAGGTGCGGCGCACCGTTCGCCTCGTCCGCGGCTTCACTGACGCCGTGGTAGATGACCAGCCAGCCGTGCCGCGTCAGCACCGGCGGTGTGCCGGCGCCGATCTTCAGCCGCGCCCAGGGCTCGACCGGCGCCGCCAAGCGGTGATGCGAATTGAACAGTCCCAGCGCCTGTGGCGCGGGTTCCGCTGACGGCACCGGGCTCGCGGAAATCCAGATGCTCTCGTGGTCGAGGTCCACCTCGCGCGGGCAGTCGATGCAGGCGGTCTCCTCCGGACGCGTGCCTGGAAACAGCGGCCGGTGCAGCAGCGCGATCTGCATCTTGCCGGCATGATTGGCGATGGCGAGCGGAAACAGGCTGGCGTCCTTGTTGTCGACGTGCACGAAATCGATGCCGTCATACGGCGCAAAGCGCACCAGCCCGATCCTGGTCCAGTGCAGCAGATCCACCGATGTCGCCAGCGCGATGCGCGGACCGATCGATGACAGCGCGGTGTAGGTCATCACATAGCACTGCAGCGGTTGCACGAACGAGATGCGCGGATCCTCGCAACCGGCGTGGCCGTCGCCTGCATGCTCATAGTCCGCTTCAGGTTCCAGCGCAATGCCCAGCCGTTCGACGCCGCAGGGGTCGCCGGCGCTGTTGAACTGCACGCGGGCGATGCCAATGCGCGAATAATTGCCGCGCGCCACCAGTCGTGGAAACAGATAAAGACAGCCGTCAGGCCCGCGCGCGGCGGCCGGGTTGAGCACGCCTTCGACCTCCATTGGATTGCCGGCTTGCGGTTCCATGATCTGGCCCAGGCGCTGCAATTGAAAGCCGCTCATCGGGGCGGCTCGGTGCAGGCAATGATCGCTTCCACCACCCGCTTGGTCTCATGCGGTTCCCTGACTTCGATCGACACAGCGCCCGCCTGCTTGGCCGGATAGTCGTTGCCGCCGGGAAACAGCGCATCGCCGACAAAGATCATCTGTTCGATGCCGATGTGCAGTACGTCGCGCAGTTTGCGGATGCCGTAGCCCTTGTCGATGCCTTGCCTCGTCACATCAATGGAGGTCGCCCCGCCCAGTGCCACGGCGAACTCCGGGATCAGGGTATCGAGGGTCGCCTTTATCTTGCCGCGCTTGGCGAAGTCCGGATCCCATTTCTTCTTGTCTTCCAGCGGCGCCTCCTGTCCCAGCGCGGAGTACGTGATCTGGCTGCCGCGATCCTCGATCACCTCGCCCCATGTCTTGCCGATGTCGCGCTGCTGTGGCTCGCTCGCCTGCTTGAGCGACGCCGTGATCTTGGTCTTTTCGGCCGCGGTAAAGTCCTCCGCGTACAGCAGCTTCCACGCACCGTCGTGTTGGTAGAACCGGGTCCCGCAGGTAGGCAGCAGCGACAGGTTGTCCAGCCGCGCAATAGCGGCAGCGCCAGCGCCGGCGTCAGCGCCTGCCGCGGCGTCGTTGCCGGCGGCGAGTTGCGCCAGCAGCTGCTGCTGGAATTGCGGCCAGGCACCCCCGGAGATCACGGCCACCTTCGCCACGGCGAGCAGGCGATCAAGCAGCGCCGCCATCTCCGCATCGATGGCCGCCTTGCTCTCGGCCAGCGTGCCATCCAGGTCAAAGACAATCAGGGTTTTCATGGCGGCAGCGCAATCTCCAGCACGCTGCCGACCCCGTTCGGCCGGCAACTGCAGGCGCCAAGCTCGGCAGCCAGCAACAGCACATCGCCTTTGGCGACCGGATAATCGACGCCGTCGTGCTGCAGCTGCAGGCTTCCTGACAGGCCGACCAGCACCCGCGGCGCATCCGCCGTGCCGACATCGAACGGCACCTGTCCGGTAATGCGCGTGACGTCGAAGTGCTCGCTCTTCACCAGCTGCTCGCGCAGCACCGGCCGGGTCTGCTGCGTCAAAGGCGTCCCCGGACCGACGGCGCCCTGGCTGAAATCGATGCAGGCCATGGCCTGCTCCACCTGCAGCGGCCGCGGCTGGCCGGTTTTGGGATCGACGTGGTTCCAGTCAAACAGCCGAAAGGTGACGTCGCTGTTCTGCTGCACTTCAAACACCACCACATCGCGCAGCGCATGCACGGTGCCGGCGGGTATGAAGACACTGTCGCCGCTGTCCGGCGCGAAGCTTGCCAGCTGCTGCGGCAAGCTGCCGCTGGCGATCGACTGCCGCAGCACGCCCTTGGAGGCCGTGGGTTGCAGGCCGGCGTAGATGCGCGCCGCCGGGCCCTGCTCGATCACGACCCAGGCTTCGTCCTTGCCGCTGTCCCCGCCCGACAGCAGTTCCGGATGCGCATCGGACGGGTGTACCTGGACTGAGAGCCGCTCACTGACGTCGAGGAACTTCAGCAGCAGTGGGAAGCGCTTGAAACTGCCATCGAGCCTGCCGAGCATCCGCGCGGGGGACTGCTGCAACAATTGCCGCAGCGTGCTTCCGGCCAGCGCTCCGGTGGCAACGATACTCGGATGCTCGTCCCGGTCACTCAGCACCCAGGCTTCACCGATCGGTCCATCGCCCGGTAGCGCTGCCGACAGCAGGTTGCCCAGTCGCCGGCCGCCCCAGAGCCGATACTCGTAGATCGGTTCGAACCGCAGCGGATACAGAGCAATATCATTCATTCGAGGTGTTCCGGCTTGGCCGCTGCTGGGTCCAGATGATGCGGCCAAAGACTGCGCGCATTGGCGCCCGATCACCGTACGCCAGCGCACGGACGCCAGCACACCGTCGCCAGCGCGCGCACGCCACCGCGCGCGCCAGGGGGTGGAACTTCAGGGTGCCTTCAGGTCTCCGCCCACGAACGCAGCAGCGCGTGATAGTGCGCCGCCAGTCGCACCATCGACTGGGCATCGGCGCCGGTCTGGGTCAGCTGCTGGATGGTGCGATCGAGTTCGAACAGCTGCGAGCGCCGGAGGTCGTCGCGCACCAGGCTTTGCACCCAGAAGACGCTGGCGAGACGCACGCCGCGGGTAACGGGGTTGACCCGGTGCAGCATCGTAGCCGGGTAGATGGCGAGGTCACCGGCGGCCAGCTTGATGCTCTGGCTGCCGAAATCGCTGTCGATGACCAGCTCGCCGCCGTCATAGGACGCCGGCTGGGCCAGGAACAGCGTCGCCGACAGATCGGTCCGCAGCTTCTGCCTGCTGCCGCGCAGCGCGCGAATCGCGCCGTCGACGTGGGTTCCGAACTGCATGCCCTCGGCAAAACGATTGAACATCGGCGGATAGACCCGGTACGGCAGCACGGCCGACACGAACAACGCATTGCGCTCGAGTGCCGCCAGCACCACGCCTCCCAGCTCGCGCGCCAGCGCGCTCGACTCATCGAGTTGCTGGTTGCTCTTCACCGCGACGTTCTGGTGTCCGGCGGTGACGCGGCCATCGACCCACGGCGCGCTGTCGGCTGCAAGCTGCCGTTCGATGGCATCGAGCTGGGATTCGCCCAGTACCCTGGGCACATGCATGAGCATCATCATTCACACACCCTGATTCACACCACCGGGGAACGCTGGTGAAGCCAACCCGCGCGGCCAGCCGGCCGCGGCGCGCTCGAACCAGATCGCCGCCTCTGTCATGCGCCGCGCGTGCAGCAACAACGTGGCCCAGTTGTACTGTCCGCGAAAGTAACCGGCTTCCGCCGAGCGCTGGTACCAGCCGGCGGCGGCGGCCGGATCGCGCGGCGTACCCCAGCCCTCCTCGCAGCAGCGTCCGACCAGGTTCATGGCGCGCTCGTGCCCCTGATCCGCGGCGCGCCGATAGCAGCGGTAAGCAGCGTCGGCATCGCGTTTGACGCCGCGCCCGTCCAGGTACAGGTGACCCAGGTTGTACAGCGCCCACGCATGGCCAGCGTCGGCTGCACGGCGGTAGTGTCGGGCCGCCGCTTGCGGATCCTCGGGGGTGCCCCAGCCATTGTCCAGGCAGCGCCCGACCATGTTGATAGCGTCGAGGTTGCCTTGCTCGGCGGCGCGCAGGAACCAGTCGAGCGCCGCCGGCATGTCCTGCGGCACGCCGGTGCCTTCCAGCAGCATGCGGCCGTAGCACAGCTGCGCCTCGGCCATGCCTTCGCGCGCCAGCACCGATACCCACGGCGCCGCCTGGTGTGGATCGCGGCCGAACAGCTCGCGCAGGCGCGGCGCGCTCCAGCTCGACAGCAGCGAGGTTACCGAGCTGATGTCCAGCGGCACGGCGCCAGCTCCTCTAGACACGATGCGGCCATGTCAGAACCGGTAGGTCGCGGTGCCAATCAGCGTGCGCCCGGCGGACGGCAACGCATGATTCTCGGCGACGCCGCTGTAATAGATGCTGGTGAAGTACAGGGCGTTGGTGACGTTGTTGAGATTCAGCTGCAGCTTGAAATGCGCGTTGAGCTGGTACGACAGCATCGCGTTGTAGACCACGTAGCCGGCAACGCCGGCGCTGTTCTCGGTGTCGGCGTAGCGATGACTGACCGCGGTGGCACCGGCGCCGATCTGCAGTGCCTCGGTCGGCTCCAGGATGCTCCAGACATTGCCCGCATCGTGCGGCGTATTGGGCGCAAACTTGCCCTGCGACAGCGGATCGCTGCTCGCGGTGATCCTGTCGTCCATATGGGTGTAGTTGGCGGTGAGCTCCCAGATCTTCGTCAGGTAGCCATTGATGCCGAGCTCGACCCCCTTCACCTCCTGGTCGAAAGGCGCCTGCTGTACCGTCGGATCATCCGGATCGGAAATGCGCGCGTTGGTGACCCGGCTGTCGAACAGGGCGCCGGTGACGCTGGCCGCGCCGCCCAGGATCCTGATCTTCGCTCCCAGCTCCAGCGTGCCGTTCTTCTCCGGCGCCAGACTCTGGTTGGTGGGAGCGATGATCAGGTACTCGATCACCGGGTTATACGAGGTGCCATAGGACAGGTAATAGCTCTGGTCATCGTCGGGCTTGAAAATAACGGCGACACGCGGACTGACGAAGGTGTCGGTACGCGTGAAGCTGGTGCCGGTATAGGGTTCGCTGAAACTGGAATAAAAATGGTCCCAGCGCAGCGCCACATCCAGGTCCCACTTCGGGCCCACGGCGACATTGTCCGACGCATACACGCTGACGTCATCGCCCCGACCTTGCGGCGCCGAATAGACCACCAGCGGCGTCGGCGGTGTATTGAATGGATCGGGCGCCAGTAGCGGCGTCGGGGCAATGTTGTCGATACCGTTCTGGAAGCGCGTGACGTTGGACTCCTCCTTGCTCAGTTCCAGGCCGCCGGTCAGCGTATTCCTGGCGCCACTGATATCGAATGTGCGGGTGATATCGCTGCGGTTGATCAGCATGTTGGTGTCACCGGCGCTGCTGGGCTGGTCGCGCGATACCAGGATGTCGTCCAGCGGCGTGCCCGGTGGCGGCGGATTGACGTAGTCGTTACCGAGGTAGGGTGCGCTGACCAGGTAGCGGAAACCGTAGGTGGCATAGCGCAGGCTGTCGCTGAACGTGATGTCGTCCGCGACATCGTGCTCGAAGCGCACCGTACCGATGCCGTTATTGGTGCGCGTGCGGTCGTAGTTGACCAGCCCGTAGTAGTTGCTGCGATCGACATCCGCCGGGCGGCCATCGATGAACGGGATGCCGTAGTCGGGCAGGTTGTTCTCGACCTCCTTGAAGTAGCTCAGGGTCAACCGCGTCGGCGTATCCACACCCAAGGCCAGCGTCGGGGCGACGCCATAGCGGTTGTTGGTCACCTGGTCGCGATCGACCACGTGATTGTGCTGGTCCATCAGCGTCAGGCGCGCCGCGGCATGCTCGCCCAGCGGCAGGTTCAGGTCCGCGGTGCCGCGCCAGAAATCCGCCTGGCCTGCCGACACACTCAGCGCCGCCAGCGGCGTCGGCAGCGGCTGCTTGCTGATCGAGTTGATGACGCCGGCAGTGGATCCGCGGCCGAACAGCGCCGAGGCGGGTCCGAGCAGCACGGCTATCGCGTCGGTATTGAACGTGTCGCGCTGGTACTGGCCGATGTCGCGCACGCCATCCAGGAAGAAGCTGTCGGGGATCGACAGCCCCCGCAGGTTCACCGAATCCCCGTGCGAGCCACCCTCGCCGGAATTGAGGGTGATGCCCGGAACATTGCGCAGCGCGTCCTGCAGCAGCGTCACGTTCTGCTCGGCCAGTTCGCGCGCATCCACGGTGTCTTCCGACTGCGGCACATCGCGATCGGACGCAATCGCGGTGCCGATGACCTCGATGCCCGGCAGCACCGTGGGCTGCGCGTCCGCGGGCGCCGGCACATCAGCCTGTGCCCCGCCAGACATGAACGCTCCCATCGCGACCCCGGCGGCCGACACGGCCGTCACGCGGTTCGACCCACTCGCAGACCCATTCGCTAAACCATGCCGGAACAGATGCCTGTGCATGCCTCGCCACTACCCCCTTGAGTACCAAAGTTAAACTTAACAGGAATCATTCGCATTTGCATTACGTTCCGTTGTGCACCGCCCTACCACTAAGCTAAGCTATTGGTTAGTATGGAATAACTACCTCTACAACAACGACCGCCGGGATCCTTGGGGGACATCGTCATGCCCGTTCGAGCGCTGGTCTTCGATGCCTACGGGACGCTCTTCGATGTGCTGTCGGTATCCGGGCGCGCCCGAGAACTTTGCGGCGACAAGGGTGATCTGGTGACCCAGCTGTGGCGGCTCAAGCAACTCGAATACACCTGGCTGCGCAGCCTGATGCAGTCCTACGTGGACTTCTGGTCGGTGACGCGAGCGGCGCTGGAATTCACGCTGGCGGGCGTCGGTATCGAGCCGCAGGCGGCGTTGTGCGATCGGCTCATGGACAGCTATCTGCACCTGGAACTGTATGAGGAGGCGCTGCAGGCGTTGAGCGTGCTCGGTGACTTCAAGCTCGCCATCCTCTCCAATGGCAGTCCCGCCATGCTCGACGCGCTCATCCAATCCTCAGGCGTCGCTGATCGCTTTGCCGATGTCATCAGTGTCGATCGGGTCAGGAAGTTCAAACCCGACCCGGCCTGCTATGCGCTGGTGGAGCCGGCGCTCGGGGTCACCAGGGAAGAAGTCCTGTTCGTGTCGTCGAACGGCTTCGATGTCGTCGGCGCCAAGCGCTTTGGCTTTCGCGTGGCCTGGATCGAACGTGGCGGCGCGCACGCACCAGCCGACCATGGCGCCATCGGACCGGCTGAGTTCTACCGTATGATTCGTGGACGCGCCGAACACCTCGGCTATGAGCCCGACCACCGGGTGCGGCGCCTGACCGACCTGGCATCGCTGCTCGGCCCGTCCCTGCCCGGAAACAGTCAATGACCAGCCGGTACGCAGAAGTCTACGCACAGTGGCAGGCCGATCCGCAGGCCTGGTGGGCCCGCGCGGCGTCGGCCATCGACTGGTACCGCAAACCGGTGCGCGTCTTCGATCCGCAGCAGGGTGTCTACGGGCGCTGGTTTCCCGACGCCAGCTGCAACACCTGCTTCAATGCGCTCGATCGGCATGTCGCTGCCGGGCGGGGCGAGCAGGCCGCCCTGCTCTACGACAGCCCGCTCGCTGCCACTACGCAGCGCATCAGCTACGCCGAACTGCTCGATGAGGTCGCCACCCTCGCCGCGGTGCTGCGTGACTTTGGCGTCGCCAAGGGCGATCGTGTGGTGCTGTACATGCCCATGATCCCGCAGGCCATCGCCGCGATGCTCGCCTGCGCGCGCATCGGCGCCGTTCATTCCGTGGTGTTCGGCGGCTTCGCGGCCAAGGAACTGGCGACGCGCATCTACGATGCGCGCCCCAAGCTCGTGCTCACCGCGTCCTGCGGCCTTGCGCCCGGCAGCATCATCCAGTACCTCCCGCTTCTCGATCGGGCCATCGAGCTGGCCGCCCACAAGCCGCCTGCGTGCCTGGTGCTGCAGCGCCCGCAGCATCCGGCGACGCTCAAGTCCGGTCGCGATCATGACTGGGCCGCGACGATGGTTGCCGCCAGGGCCGCGGGCAAGCGCGCCGACTGCGTCGAACTGGCCGCGACCGATCCGCTCTATATCCTCTACACCTCCGGCACCACCGGTATCCCGAAGGGCGTGGTACGCGACAACGGCGGCCACATGGTGGCGCTGCAGTGGTCGATGCAGAACATCTTCGCAGTACAGCCGGGCGAGACCTTCTGGACCGCGTCCGACATCGGCTGGGTGGTCGGTCATTCGTATATTGTTTACGCACCGTTGCTGCACGGCTGTACCAGCGTGCTGTATGAGGGCAAGCCGGTCGGCACGCCGGATGCCGGCGCCTTCTGGCGCGTCATCGAACAGTACCGCGTGGTCACGTTCTTCACCGCACCGACGGCCTTTCGCGCGGTGCGGCGCGAGGATCCCGTAGGCACGCTGCTGCGCAAGTACGCCACCGGCTCGCTGCGCGCGCTGTTCCTGGCGGGCGAGCGCGCCGATCCGGACACGGTCGCCTGGGCCGAGCGGATGCTGCGGATTCCGGTGATCGATAACTGGTGGCAGACCGAAACCGGCTGGCCGATCGCCGCCAACCCGATCGGACTGGGCCTGTTGCCGGTCAAGCGCGGATCGCCGGCGGTGCCGATGCCCGGCTACGACATCGAGATCGTGGACAACGACGCCAGGCCGGTGGCCCGCGGCAGCATGGGCTCGATCGTGATCCGGCTGCCGCTGCCGCCGGGAGCGCTGCCGACGTTGTACGGCCAGGATGAGCGCATGGTGGAATCCTACCTCGCCGAATTTCCCGGCTTCTACAAGACCTCGGACGCCGGCTTCAGGGACGCGGACGGGTATCTCACGATCCTCGGCCGCACCGATGACATCATCAACGTCGCCGGCCATCGGCTGTCGACCGGCGGCATCGAGGAGGTGCTGGCCTCGCATCCCGACGTCGCGGAATGCGCGGTACTCGGCATCCGCGATGACATCAAGGGCGAGCAGCCCTGCGGCTTCGTGGTCATGAAATCCGGCGTCACCCGCCCGCAAGCACAGATCGAGCAGGAGATCGTCGCACTGGTGCGCGAGCGCATTGGCCCGGTCGCCGCCTTCAGGATCGCGATCGTCGTCAACCGGCTGCCCAAGACCCGATCCGGCAAGATCCTGCGCGCCACCATCAAGAAGATCGCCGACGGTGAACCGTGGACGCTGCCGGCGACGATCGAAGACGCCAGCGTGCTGGATGAGATCCGCGCCGCGCTCAGCGGCCGCGGCATCGGCGTCCGCGTCGGGCCCGCGTAAAGCTGGCTGGGCAGCGCCCGGCCGATCAGGGCCGGGCCGCCAGCTGCACGCAAACCCGGTTGCGGCCGGACTCCTTGGCCTGGTAGAGGCTGCGATCCGCCGCGGCCAGCACTTCATCGGCACTCATGGATGTCCCCAGTCCCGATTCGATCACCGCGCCGCCGAAGCTTGCGGTCACATGGATGTCGCGTCCCTCGTAGCTGACGTCGAGCGCCTCGACGGCGCTGCGCAATTTCTCCGTCACCGCGCGCGTTGCATCCAGCGTGCATTCCGGCAGCACCAGCGCAAACTCCTCGCCGCCATAGCGCGCGATGACATCGATATGGCTGCGCAGGTTGGCGGACAGCACGCCGGCGAATGCCTGCAGCACCGTGTCGCCGCCAGGATGGCCGTACGCATCGTTGACCCGCTTGAAGAAATCAATATCACACATCACAACGCCGAGCGCGTGGTCAAAGCGGCGCGCGCGCGCCACCTCACCCTGCAGCATCGCATCCAGGTGACGGCGATTGGAAAGGCCGGTCAGCGCATCCGTCAGTGACATCTTGACCGCCTGCTCGTGCGCCCCGCGCAGTCGCTGCTCCAGCCCGGCGATGCGCCAGCCGGTCTTCATGCGCGCCAGCAACTCCGCACCGTCGACCGGCTTGGTGACGTAGTCGTCGGCGCCGGCGCCCAGCCCCACCAGCAGCGATGCGCGCGAGTCCTGACCGGTCAGCATGATCGTGTACACATAGCCGGGCCAGTCGCCGTCGCGCACCGCGTGGATCAGACCCAGTCCGTCCATCACCGGCATTTCCCAGTCGGTCAGCAGCACCGGGAAGTACTCCCGGCGCATCGCGACCAGTGCCGCCACTCCATCGCCCACGCAGGTGACCGTGTAGCCGCCCTGCTCCAGCAACCGCCGGGTGATCATCGTCGACACCGCATCATCGTCGGCCAGCAGCACCCGGCGCGGCTCTGCGGCGGCTAGCTCGGGCAACGCCACCAGCTGCGTCGTTGCCACCGCTGGCGTTTCCAGGAGCGCCGCCACCACTGGTTCCGTCACCACCGGCGTCGCGACCACTGGCGCCTCGATGGTGATGGTCATGTCGACTTCGGGCGCGCTCATTGCAGCACCGCATTGCGTTTGGCATCGAGCAACGAGCGCAGTCGTGGCTGCACTGCCGCCCATGCCAGCCGCAGCAGCTCTAGCCGCGAAGCCCTGGCTTCGTCGCTGGCCAGCTCGAGCGCGCTGGCGGCGGCTGCCATCGCGCCGGCGCGGGCACTGCCCGACGCGCCCCGCAGCTGGTGTGCAAGTCGGGTCACGGCGGCGGTGTCATGCGTCGCCGCCGCGGACTGGATTTGCGTCATCAAGGCCAGCGCGGAGTCGGCAAAGGTCTGCAGCAGCTCGTCCACGAACTCCGGATCGCCGTCGAACTGTTGGTGCAGCCCGGCGCTGTCGAGCACGCCCGGATCATCGCTGATGCCGTGATCGGCCACCGGCAGCACGGCGGCCGCAGGCAGTGCGGCGGCCGCAGGCAGCTCCAGCACCGCCTGCAGCGCGGCGCGCAACTGCGAGGCGTTGATGGGCTTGGCAAGATAATCGTTCATGCCGGCGGCAAGGCATCGGTCGCGATCGCCTGACAGCGCGTTGGCGGTCATCGCGATCACCGGCACGGAAGAGTCCAGCACGCCGCTGCCGGCCTGGCGCAGCATGCGCGTGGTGTCGTAGCCATCCATGTCCGGCATCTGGCAGTCCATCAGCACGACGTCGAACAGCTGCACCTGCAGGTGTTGCAGTGCCTGCCGGCCGTTCCAGGCCTGGGTAACCTGGAATCCCAGTCGCGCCAGCTGCCGCTCGCCAAGTTTCTGGTTGACCGGATTGTCGTCCACCAGCAGCGCCCGCAGACCCTCGAACGGCGACGCCTCGAGCGCAGTTGTCGACGCCGGCTCCAGCTGGCCGGCGGTCAGTTCCGACAGCAGCCGAAACAGCGCATCGCCCTTGACCGGCTTGGCGAGCGTGCGGTCGAAGGTTCCCCGATCGCGGTTGCGAAAGCGCGAGGTCAGCGAACTCAGCAGTACCAGCCTGCAGTGGCCGGCGCGGTCGCGGCTGCGCAGCTGCCGCGCGAGCCATTCGGCATCCTGGTCGGGCAGCTGATGATTGATGATCGCAAGATCGGCAGTCTCGCCAGCGCTCGCCATGGCGTCCCAGCGTTGCAACGCCTCCGCAGCGGTTCCGGCCGTCTGCACCGCGATTCCCCAGTCACCCAGCCGCGCGCCCAGGATCCGCCGGCTGGTCGGATGATCGTCGACCAGCAGTACCCGGATTGGTCCGAGCATCCGCAGCTTCTGCGAGGTGCCAGTGTCTGCACTCCGATCGAGCTCTATCCGAAAGTGGAACGTCGTGCCGTGGCCGGCGACACTGTCGACCGCAATCTCTCCTCCCATCGCCGTGATCAGGCGCCGGCAGATCGACAGCCCCAGTCCGGTACCGCCGTGGCGACGCGTGGTGGAGGCGTCGGCCTGGGTGAAGGGCGTGAACAGCCTGCCGATCTGGTCCTGCGGAATGCCGATGCCGCTGTCCTGCACGGTGACCGCAAGGCCGAGCCTGCCCACGGCCGCCGCAGCGGGTGCCACCGCTACCATGACGTCCCCGGCATTGGTGAACTTGACCGCGTTGCTCAGCAGATTCAGCAACACCTGTCGCAGCCGCGTCGGATCCCCGCGCACGAAGCGTGGGCAGGCCGCTGCGACATCGACCAGCACCTCCAGCTGCTTCTTCGCCGCTTCCAGCGCGATGCCGTCGACGGTCTCGTCGATCAGGTCACGCAGGTCGAAATCGATCGATTCCAGCGTCAGGCTCCCGGCTTCGATCTTGGAGAAATCCAGGATGTTGTTGATCAGCGCCAGCAACGATTCCCCGCTGGAGCGGGCGATCTCGGCGAACTCTCGCTGATCGGCATTGAGCGAGCTCTCGAGCAGCAGGCCAGTCATGCCAATGACGCCATTGAGCGGTGTGCGGATCTCATGGCTCATATTTGCCAGGAAATCGCTCTTGGCGCGGCTGGCCGATTGTGCGGCGTCCCTGGCTGCGCGCAGCGTTTCTTCGGACTCGCGCATCACGGTGACGTCCTGGAAGGCGCCGATCAGCCGCACCACGTGCCCATCGCGTAGTTCCGGCTCCCCTATCGCGCGTACCCAGCGCCGCCGGCCCTTCGCTGTCACGAATGGCACGATCAGGTCGAACGGCGTTGCGCTGGTGAGCGCCGCGCTTATCGCGCTCGCTATCACCTCGCGCGTGCCGGGCGGATAGAACTCGAGCGCCTTCGCCAGCCGCGGCGGTTCGCCCAGCGGCAATTCACAGATGGCAAACACAGTGTCCGACCACACGATTGACGCGGTGGCCGGGTCGTATTCCCAGCCGCCGACGCCGGCCACGCGGCTGGTGGCGGCGAGCAGCGCCTCCTGGCGCGCCAGGCGCTCCGCGGTGTGCCGGCGATCGGAAATATCGCGCGTCACCTTGACGAAACCCACCAGCTTCCCCGCCGGATCACGCATCGGCACGATCACCACATTGGCGAAGAAGCGACTGCCGTCCTTGCGCATCCGCCAACCTTCGACTTCGACGCGACCGTCGCGCACAGCGTCCAACAACTCGCGTGCCGGCTTGCCGGCGGCGATATCCGCCGCCGGAAAGAAAGCCGAGAAGTACCGGCCGACGATCTCGTCTTCGCGCCAGCCATTGAGCCGCGCGGCGCCCGCATTCCAGCCCGACACCAGCCCCTTCTTATCGAGCGTGACGATGGCGTAGTCGGTCACGCCCTCGACCATGATGCGGAATTTTTCGTTGCTCTCGCGCAGCGCCTCATTCGCCCGCTGCAGCTGCGCCAGCGCCTCGTCCTTGGTGTCGCGCGCGTCGACCAGCCGGTCGGTCATGCTGTTGAGCGCGGTCGCAATCTCCGCGATTTCATCCCCGGTGGAAACCTCCAGCCGCTGGTCGAGCTCGCCCGAAGCCACCGCCTGGATCGCCTGCAACACGTTGCGAATCGGCTGTCCCAGGGTGCGCACGGTGCGCCGCGTATAGGCAAACAGCAGGCCGGCGGTCACGACGAAGCCTGTCACCAGCGCCCACAGCAACTGCTTGAGGATGCTGGCGACGGCGGCGCGCCGTTCAGTCAACTGCCGCATTTCCAGGGTTATGGCCTCGGCGCGCAGCGCGCGAAACTCATCCATCAGGCGCTTGCCGTGACCATCGAGCACGATGCGTAGCGCGTCGGCGCGCTCTCCGGCGCGTGCCAGCGAGATGGTGCTTTCGATTTCACCCATCCGGCCGCTGACCACGGCGTCAATCCGATCCAGGATCGGCGCTGCCGCCGCTTCGGTCATCGTTTGCCGCAGCACCTGCTGTCGGCCGCGCACGTCGGCGGCTGCAGATTGATAGGGCTGCAGGTAGTGCTCATCCTGTGTCAGCAGGTAGCCGCGCTGCGCGGTCTCGCCATCGAGCAGGTCCTCGCCCAGCAGGCGCAGGTTGCGTTCGACGCTCTCGTATTGCGGCAGCGTCGCGCGCACCGCCGCAACGCGCTGCAGCTCCAGCAGCAGCAGGGTAGTGAGTACCAGCAGCGCTACCAGCGAAACAGTGAACAGCTGCCAGATGCGTGCCGTGATGGCAGCGCCAAGTGTAGGATCGGGCTCTGGCAGGCTTCGCATCTGGCGTACAGTCCTGGAATGTTGCTGTTGCTGGCCGTAGCGAACGCACAGCCCCAACGGTCAGAACTGGAGCGTCGACGACCATAGCACGCTCGGGTGGGGCTGCCGCGTAGGCGCGCACCGCTTAATGGCGGCATGCGCGCAATCGCGGCGTGCACATCGCGGCATGCGCATTGAAAAATCTACTATCGCAATGGCTATGGCTGCTCAGGCACTGGCTGCTCAGGTCGCTGCAGCCCGGGTAATCGTCGGCTGCTGCTCAGGAGCCCTGTGACTCGGTAGTGTGCAGTGAGGCGGCGTGTGCGGTCTCGAGCAGCAACGGCGCCAGCCTCTCGCGCAGCTGATCGAGCGTCCAGCGGCTGGTGGGTCCCGACAGGTTGACCGCGGCCACTGGCAATCCGCCCTTGCCGATGATCGGTGCGCCGATCGTCAGGTCCCCGAGATAACTTTCCTGGGTTGCCCACGCGTAGCCGAGTTCGCGCGCGGCATCGATGATGTCGATGATGCGCGGGATATCGTTCAGCGTGTGAGCCGTCAGCTTGCGCAGCGTCGAACGCTCCAGGATTGCGCGCACCTGTGGCCGCGGCAGCGCCGACAGGTAGGCACGCCCGGCGGCGGTGCAGTACATCGGCAGTCGCCGTCCGACTGACATATGGATGAAGAAGCGCTTGTGGCTCGGGAAGCGCGCGATGAATACCATCTCGACGCCGTCGGGTTCCGACAGGCTCACCGATTCCCCGGTCGCATGGTTGAGGTCGGCCAGGTGGATCGTCGCCTGTTCCAGCACGGTATGGCCTGCCAGGTACGGATAGCCGATGTCGAGTGTCTTGGCGGTCAGCGCCCAGCCATGCAGCCGCGCCATCCGGCGCAGGTAGCCCAGTTCCACCAGCGTGTGCACGCAGCGCTGCGCGGAGCCTGCGGTCAGCCGAGTGGCCGCGGCGATCTCAGCCAGCCCCAGCACCCGACGTTCGGCCGAGAACGCGGCCAGCACCGCAAACGCCTTCTCGACCGACTGGTTGAACAGCCGGTCGCCGCTGCGCGTCGCAACGCCACGCGACGGCGCAACGCCACGCGACGGCGCAACCCCACGGGACGGCGCAGCGGCACGCGGCGTCGCGCCGACACGCGCGGCCCTGGCAGCCTTGCGGGCGTGCGCCGGCGGGGGACGCGACTTGGGGCTGCGGGCTATGGTGGACTCGAGTAAGGGCACACGATGGCGGGGCAAGAATAACAGAGCCGCGCCGCGTTATTTTGCGTCGCTCGCGGCAGCTGGTTATGCTTCAGCATCCGCCTGGCCTGGAGTTCGCGCGCGATGATCACCCTGCGCATCAACGGCGAGAATCGCAGCGTCGATGCCACCGGCGACGTACCGCTGCTGTGGGCGCTGCGCGATCTGCTCGGGCTTACCGGTACCAAGTTCGGCTGCGGCATCGCCCAGTGCGGCGCCTGTACCGTGCACCTGGATGGCAAGGCCGTGCGCTCCTGTGTGCTGCCGATCTCGCTGGTCGGCGACCGCGCGATCACCACGATCGAGGGCGTCGGCAAGACTCCGACTGGCGCCAGTGTGCAGAACGCGTGGCTTGACCTGGAGGTGGTGCAGTGCGGCTACTGCCAGTCGGGACAGATCATGTCGGCGGCGGCGTTGTTGGCCGAAACGCCGAACCCCGATGACGACGCGATCGATGCCGCGATGTCGGGCAACATCTGCCGCTGCGGCACCTACGTGCGCATTCGCGCCGCGATCAAGCGCGCGGCGAAGGCCACCGCAGCCACGGCGACCTGAGGGCCTGATACCCATGAGCGCGCCGGTTGATATGCAGTCACCGCTTGATCTGCAGTCGCCGCGACGGCGCGCTCTGCTGCAGGTCGGTGCCGCCGCCGCCGGTGGCGTGCTGTTCGGCTTCCATGCCGGCCGCGCCATAGCGGAAAGCGCTGGGCGCCGCCCGGCCGATGCACTGTTCGCGCCCAATGCCTTCATACGTATCGATACCCACGGCAGCATCACGCTGATCATGCCGCAGGTCGAGATGGGACAGGGCGTCTACACCTCACTGGCCATGGTGCTGGCCGAGGAGCTGGATGCCGACTTCGCGCGGGTGGTACTGCAGGCGGCACCGCCGGACACCAAGCTTTACGCCAATCCGGTCTTCGGTGTTCAGGCGACCGGCAACTCCAATTCCATCCGTGCATTCTGGATACCGCTGCGCAAGGCCGGGGCCGCGACGCGCGCGTTGCTGCTGCAAGCGGCGGCCCGAACCTGGAAGGTCGATGCGGCGAGCCTTGCGACCGACCGCAGCACTGTCATTCACCAGCCCAGCGGACGCAAGCTCAGCTATGGTGACCTGGCCGCCACGGCCCTGGCCATGACCATGACCGGCGCTGCAACGATACCGGCCGATCCGCCGCTCAAGCACATCAGCGAGTTCAAGCTGATCGGCAAGCCGATCAAGCGCCTGGATGCGCCGGACAAGGTCAACGGCAGCACGCGCTTCGGCATCGATGCAATGCCCGCAGGCCTTAAGTTTGCGACGCTGGCGGCATCGCCGGTATTCGGCGGCACGGTTCAGCACGTGGATGATCGCGCCGCCCTGACGGTCCCCGGCGTACGCCAGGTGGTTGTGCTGGACAACCTGGTCGCGGTCATCGCCGATCACACCTGGGCGGCGATGCGCGGCCTTGCGGCACTGGAAATTACCTGGAACGAAGGCGCCAACGCCACGGTCGGGCAGGCGCAGATCTGGCAGCAGATCGAGCGCGCCAGTGATGCGTCCGGTGCGGTCGCCAAGGCGGTCGGTGATGCCGACAAGGGCCTCGCCCAGGGAGACAGGCACGAGGCGGTTTACCGGTTGCCGTTCCTGGCGCATGCGCCGATGGAACCAATGAACTGCACGGTGCACGTGCGCCCCGATGGCTGCGAGATCTGGGTCGGCACCCAGGTCGCCGCTCGCACGCAGGAGATCGCGGCGAAAGTGTGCCAGCTTCCTACTGACAAGGTGATTGTCCACAACCAGCTGCTGGGCGGCGGCTTCGGACGCCGGCTGGAAGTGGACATGACCGAGAAGGCGGTGCGCATCGCCCAGCACGTCGCTGGGCCGCTCAAGGTGATCTGGAGCCGGGAGGAGGATATCCGCCAGGACCTGTACCGCCCGATGTACTACGACCGGCTCACCGCCAGCGTGTCGGACGGCAGGATACTCGGCTGGCACCATCGCATCACCGGCTCATCGGTGATGGCGCGCTGGCTGCCTGCTGCGTACCAGAAGAACATCGATGGCGACGCCGTCGACAGCGCGGTCGATATCCCCTACGACATCGCCAATCTGCGCATCGAGTACGTACGCGATGAGCCGCCGGCGGTGCCGACCGGTTTCTGGCGCGGCGTCGGACCGAACAACAACGTATTCGCAATCGAGTCGTTCTTCGACGAACTGGCCGCGGCCTCGCACAAGGACCCGCTCGCCTTTCGCCGCGACCTGCTGCAGGGCCAGCCGCGGCTGCGCGCAGCGCTCGACCTCGCTACCAGCAAGGCCGGATGGGGTACCCCTGTGACGCCGCGCCCCGGGCAGAGCGCCGGCGTGCGCACAGGCCGCGGCGTCGCCGCGCAGGTCGCGTTTGCGAGTTATATCGCCACGGTGGCGGAGGTCGAGGTCGGGCCCGATGGCGAAGTGCATGTGCGGCGCATCGTGTGCGCCGTGGACAGCGGCATCGTCGTCAATCCGGATACCGTGGTCGCGCAGTTGCAGGGTGGGCTGATCTTCGGCCTGACCGCAGCGCTGTATGGCTCGATCACGATCAGCAAGGGTCGCGTGCAGCAGGGCAATTTCAACGACTACCGCATGCTGCGTATCGACCAGGCGCCGGCGATCGAGGTGCACCTGATCGCCAGCGATGAGTCCCCCGGAGGCATCGGCGAGACCGGCGCGACCGCGGCGCCGCCGGCAGTCGTTAATGCGATCTACGCCGCCACCGGCATCCGGCTGCGCCAGCTGCCGATCGATCGCGAGATCCTCGCTGGACGCAGAAAGGCCTGACCCCGCGCGTCCCCGCGCGCGGCCCCGCGCCCTGCCTCACACCGCGATGCAGGCGTTGCGTCCATTGTTCTTCGCCTTGTAGAGCGCCGCGTCGGCGCGATCGAACACCGTGTCGGCGCTGTCGCCCTCGCGTATCGCCGTGATCCCGCACGACACCGTCACCTGGATCGGCGTGCCATGAAAGTGGAATCGCAACGACTCGACCGCGCGCCGCATCTGCTCCGCGGCCGAAAGCGCATCCGCAAGCTCCGTGCCGACCATCAGGCTGACGAACTCCTCGCCGCCGAAGCGCGCGAAGAAGTCTACCTCGCGCCGCCCGCGGCTCAGCGCCACCGCCACCTCGCGCAGTACCGCGTCCCCGCCGCGATGGCCACAGGCATCGTTGATCGACTTGAAGCGATCGATGTCCCACACCAGCACCGCGACCGGACGCCGGAAGCGGCGCCACCGCGCCAGCTCCTCGGCGAAGCGCTCGTCGAACGACACCCGGTTGGACACCCGCGTCAGCATGTCGATGCGCGAACGCTGCTTCTCCAGGTCAAGGTTACGGCTGAGCTCGCGCGACTCCTTCTCCAGCGCCGCCAACCGCGAGTGCATGCGCTCCGACCGCGCCGCATCCGCGGCGAAGCGCGACTGCTCGCGCTCGCGAAACTCACGCACGTTCTGCGCCACTACCTCCAGGCGATCGGTCACCAGTGCGCGCAGCGCCGTCAGGTCGTCGTGCGCCTGCACCTCGCTACTGAGCATCGTCATCTGCGCCAGCAGGTTGATATTCATGGTCTGCCGATCTTCATGATCGCGCTCGCGCTCGGCGTTGCTGCCGGTCAGGAAGCCAGCCATCTCGCTCAACCGCTCGTTCACCTGCGCCAGCGTCACGACCGCCTCCGAGCGCTCGCGTGCGATCGCCGCACTGTGCTCGGCCACCAGGTCGCCGAGCCGCAGCAGCACGCTGGCGACCGCGGCATCATCCGCGGCCGCCTGCAGGTCGCGCTCGAGCGCCGCCAGCTCGCCGACGCGCGGCGCGGCCTGCCCTAGCCGCTCGATCAGCATCGCGATCGCCGCGCGTGACGTCGTCGGTGCCAGGCCCGGCGCCTGCACCGGCGAGGCCTGCATTAGCGAGCCCTCGACTGGCGCCGGCTGCTCCTGCGACTTCTGCGACACCGGTTTTTGCAGCGCCGACTTCTCCACTGCGATCACCGCGCTGGTCAGCGATTCATACAACGCCTGCAGCTGCCTTTCATCCGCATCGCGACGCGCGGCGGCCGACAGGGTCTGTAGCGGCGCGTCCAGCCGGCCGTCATGACCCATGGCAATCGTGCACAGGCGCGCAACCAGCCGGCGCAGGATCTGCTCGACCCCGCGCCAGCGACGCTCCTCGGTTTCCATCTCGCGCAGCGCCTCGAGATGCCTTCTTCTCCAGTCGATGGCTTCAGCCACGCGACGCTCACCTATAAGAATAGCTGACGAGGCTATCGGCAGCGCATGGCCTCAACTTGAGGCGTAATTGATTTTGTCTTTAAATTTCAATACTTTGCGACTACATCGAGCAATAGGGCGTCGCGCTGAAAACCACTTTTTGACCACAATCTGACCACTATTGAACCTGTTGCGTGCACCCCCCTTGTACACGCGGCACATCGCGACTCCCAAGCATCGCGAGCTGCCCCAGCGTCGCGAGCCGCGCAAGCGTCGCGGGCCGCGCAAGCGGGTCTAGCGCGCCAGGCGCCTGCGGATAGCCTGCAGCTCGCGCTGGCGCGCAGCATCGGTTCGCGGATAGGTCATATCCAGCGCCTCGAGTGCCTCGACCACGATCTGCGAGACGATCAGCCGGCAGTTCTTCTTATCGTCGGCGGGAACCACGTACCACGGCGAGCGGCTGGTGCTGGTGGCGCTTAAGGCTTCTTCGTAGGCCTTCATGTACTGTTTCCAGAAACCACGCTCCTCGATGTCGGCGCGGCTGAACTTCCAGTTCTTTTTCGGATCATCGATTCGCTCCAGGAAGCGCCGGCGCTGCTCGTCCTTGGACAGGTGCAGGAAAAACTTGATGATCTGGGTGCCGTTGAGCTGCAGGTGCCGCTCCAGCGTCGCGATCGACCGATAGCGGTCGTGCCAGACGGTGGACTCGTTTGCTTCCTCTACCGGCAGACCCTCGCTGCGCAGGATCTCCGGATGCACGCGCACGATCAGCACCTCCTCGTAGTACGAGCGATTGAAGATGCCGATGCGTCCACGTTCCGGCAGTTCGCGGGTAGTGCGCCAGAGAAAATCATGTTGCAACTCCGCCGGGCTCGGGTGTTTGAAACTGAATACCTGGCAGCCCTGCGGATTGACGCCCGACATCACGTGCTTGATCGCGCCGTCCTTGCCGGCGGCATCCATCGCCTGGAAGATCAGCAGGATCGCGCTACTGTTGGATGCGTACAGCAGCTGCTGCAGCTCGCTCAGCCGCGCCACGTGCTCGCCAAGCAGTTTCTGGTAGTGCTGCTCCGACCTGTACGCCGGCTTCACCCGGGTGGGCCACTTGTGCAGCCGCACCTGCTCGCCTTCGTGCACGCGAAAGTTCTTTGGATTGATTTTCATATTTCCGCTCCGGGCATGTTACCAGCACCGCCAACCTGCGTGCGCCAGCGTACAGACCGCGGCCGCGGTCATCGCTACGGTGCATAATCGGGCTTTGCGCCGCTGCGCCGGGAGAGATCGATGCTTGAGACCATTGCCATACTGCTGCTGATCCTGTGGTTGCTGGGCATGGTGTCGGCACACACGTTCGGCGGTTTCATCCACGTGTTGCTGGTGATTGCCGTCGTCGTGGTGCTGGTGCGCATCATCCGCGGCCGCAATCCGCTGTAGCGTACAACGTTGGAGCGCATAAGGTAACGCGTCGATGCAGTCTCTGGCCGCTGCAAGCTCTCTATACGCCTCGCGCATGCGAGCGCCGCGACGGCTTCGGCCGCGGCGGCGCTGCTGGTCGAAAGGCGGGATGTGGTGCGCTAGTGCGACAGCGCCTCGAATCCGGACACGACATCGAACAGCTCCTCGTCGATCGAACTCTGCCGCAGGCGGTTACTGGTGGTTTTCATGCCTTCCAGCACGTCGTCGATGTTCTTCTCTGCTCGCTGCATCGCCGCCAGTCGACTCGCATTCTCGCTGGCGAGCGACTCGGCGCAGGCGCGAAACAGGCACACGAACAGGTATTCACCGATCAGCGCGGCCAGTGTGGTCGTGCCGCTGCCGAGTACCTCGGGCAGATTGTGGGTCGGCCAATGCCGCTGCATCAGCCCGCGCCGCCAGGCGGCATCCAGCGGTAGCAGCCGCTCGGTCACCGGGGTATAGATCGCGCCACCACCCGGCTTGCTGGCACCCGGCCGGTTATGGAACAGGTACAGCTCGGCAACGCGTCCGGTGCTGCCGGGCGCATCCATCGCCACCAGGATCTGTGTCACCAGCGCGCTGATCGCGCCTACCGAAGCCGGCACGGTGAACAGTCGGCTGCTCGCATGGCCCGAATCCGCCAGGCGTGCCTGCACACGCTCGCCCACGGTCCAGAGCTCGACCGTCCCGGCAACACCCTCCAACGCCTGGACGGCGTGGTCGGCAATGGCATCATTGAACTGGCCCACCAGTCCCTGGTCGGACCCGAATACGATCGCAGCGATCCGGCCCGGTCGCGCCGACGTCCGCGATCGATCCTGCATCGCGCCGGCGTCGGCCTGGCGAAAGCATGCACTGAGTCCAAGCTCGACCGTGCGCGCATAGTCGGTCAATGCGAGCACCGCGCGCTCGTATTGCACGATGCTCGAGGACGCTACCGCCTTCATCGTGCGCACCACGGATCGCAACTCGCCGGCGCTGTCGATCTTGTGCCGCAGTGAGACGCGGGTGTCGCTCACGGTTTGTCGGCCTTAGCAGTCGCCGGTGCCGCGGCAGGGGCTGCGGCTGCGGGTGCGGCTGCGGGTGCGGCTGCGGGCGCGTTTGCATCTGGGGCTGCAACTGGCGCTGCGGCTGGGGCCGGCGCGGCAGCCGGCTGAAACTTCGCCAGCACGCCGGCGGCGATCGCGATGAGCGCCGCACGATCGGCATCATCCAGCGTCTTCTCGCTGTTCAATCGCTCGCTCAACGCTGCCGGCATGCCGGCGGCGGCCTCGAGCAGCGCCTGCTCGGCCGCAGCCATCTGCTCCAGTGGCACAGTGTCGAACTGTCCTGCCGTCAGCGCCAGCAGCACCGCAATCTGCGCTGCGACCGATACCGGGGAGAACTGTGTCTGCCTGAGGCAGGCGCGGATGCGCCGGCCGTGCTCGATGCTCTTGCGGGTGTCGTCATCCAGCCGCGCACCGAAGCGCGCGAATGTCTCCAGCTCCTCGAACTGCGCGTACGACAGTTTCAGGTCGCCCGCCACTGCGCGATAGGCTGCGCGCTGTGCCTTGCCGCCGACGCGCGATACCGACTTGCCGACGTCGACCGCGGGCAGTATCCCGGCCTCGAACAGCGACGGCGACAGGTAGACTTGCCCGTCGGTGATGGAAATCAGGTTGGTGGGTATGTAGGCGGAGATGTCCTGCGCCTCGGTCTCGATGACCGGCAGCGCGGTCAGCGAACCACCGCCATGCGCCTCGCCCAGGTGCGTGGCGCGCTCCAGCAGCCGCGAATGAATATAAAAAATGTCGCCCGGAAACGCTTCGCGCCCCGGCGGCCGGCGCAGCAGCAGCGACAGCTCGCGGTAGGCACGCGCGTGATTGGTGAGATCGTCGTAGACGATCAGCACGTCCCGACCCTGGCCCATGAAATATTCGGCGATGCTGGTTGCCGCATATGGGGCTATGTAGGTCAGGCCGGGCGCATCGTTGCCGGCGGTGACGACCACCACGGTGTACTCCATGGCGCCGTGTTCACGCAGCGCGGCAATGACCTTGGCAACGCCTGACTCGCGCTGGCCGATGGCGCAGTAGACACACAGCACCTCCTGGCCGCGCTGGTTAATGATCGCGTCCAGTGCGATCGCGGTCTTGCCGGTCTGGCGATCACCGAGTATCAATTCGCGCTGGCCGCGTCCGATCGGAATCAGCGCGTCGATGACCTTGAGTCCGGTCTGCAGCGGCACGCTGACCGGCGCGCGATCGATGATCGGCGGCGCGGCACGCTCGATCGGCAGCCGCGTGCCGGCGGCCACCGCTGGCTTGCCGTCGAGTGCGCGGCCCAGCGGATCGATCACGCGACCCAGCAACCCGTCACCAACAGCCACGTCCATCACCCGACCGGTGCGGCCGGCATCGTCACCGGCCTGCAGGTGCGCGTAGTCGCCGAGCAGCACGACGCCAATCTCGGTCGGGTCGACATTGAACGCAATGCCGGACACCTCTCCAGGGAAGCTGATCAGCTCCTCGAAACCAACACCGGGAAGTCCGGATACCCTGGCGATGCCGGTGGACAGGCTGGTGATCGCGCCCACCTCGCGCAGTTTCAGTGGCGAGCTGAAATCCGCGCGCACTTCGTCCAGCTGCGCGAACGTACGCTCGATGACGCCACCGAGACTGTCCGCCGGCGCGCTCATCCGGCAGCCGCGGGTGCCACGCTGACCGCAGGCACCGCACTGGCGGCCGGCACCGCAATAACCGGCGCCACCGTGGCCGCCGGTGCCGGTGCCGGTGCCGGTGCGGGTGCCGGTGGTGGTGCCGGTGCCGACACTGGCTTTGGCGCCGGCGGCGTTGCCGCTGCGGTTGCGCTTGCCAGGGTCTCGTCGGCGTTCTTCTCCAGCGCGCCCAGGTAATCGCTGATGCTCCAGGCGAGCTTGTGGCCGCTCGCGCACAGCTCGATGCCGCTGACCAGCCCCGGCACGGTCTGATAGCTCAAATGCAACGCAGCGCCACAGATCTTCGTCACTGCCTCCTCGATCGCGCTACGCTCGGGCGGCTGCAGTTCGAAGGCGGTGCGCACCGAGAGTGCCCCGTCGGGCGCCGCCACGGGCGCCGCGGCGGCCGCAGCGAGCAGTGCGCGCTCGCTGTCGCCCAGCGCCGCCAGCCGATCGACGAACACGTGCGTCATGCTCTGTTCGAGGCCGACGCTTGCCAGGTCCGCCAGCGTCTTGCGCGCGATCGCAAACACTTCATCGCGCGTGCGGCGGGAAATCTCCGCCCCCAGCAGCTGCTGTTCGTCGCGCCAGGAATCCTTGAGCCGCGCGCGCAGCGCATCCGCCTGCTGGCGCGCCTGCTCGACCAGCCGCGCACCTTCGGCCTTCGCCTGCACGCCTGCCGCCTCCAGCAGGGCGGCGCGCTGGGCGTCGAATTCCGCGTTCTTGTGCTCGAACTGCTCGCGCTCGCTCTTCGCCGCCGCCGCCTGGGCAGCCGCGTCCGCCAACTGCTTCGCAATGCGCTGCTCGCGCGTGCTGATCGCATCCAGCACCGGCTGGTACAGGAAGCGCTTGAGCAGCCACACCAGCACCAGGAAGTTGAGCGCCTGGGCGGCAACGGTGAACCAGTCGATCAGCACCGCTTCACTTCGCCGCGGCGCGCGCGATCACGGCGTTCCAGAACGGATTGGCGAACATCAGGATCATCGACACCACGAAGCAGTAAATTGCCGTGGACTCGATCATCGCCAGGCCGACGAACAGCGTACGCGTGATGGTCGCGGACGCATCGGGCTGCTGTGCCAACGAGCTGAGCGCGGTCGCCACCGCCCGGCCTTCACCCAGTGCTGGACCCAGCACGCCGATGCCGGTGGTGATGCCGGCAGTGACGATCGACGCCACCGCAATGATGGTCATGCTGTCCAAGATGCCTCCTAGGATGGTTGCTTCTGTCGGGTCGCGGCTGCCAGGTAGACCGCCGCGAGGATGCTGAAGATGTAGGCCTGCACCATGCCGGTCAGCAGGCCGAGCAGCGTCATCACCAGCGGAAAGATGAACGGCGTCAGGCTCAGCAGGATCGCGACGATCATCGATCCACTCATCATGTTGCCGAACAGCCGCACCGCCAGCGCCAGCGTGCGCGAGAATTCACTGATGATGTTGAACGGCAACATCAGCACCGTGGGCTCGAGGTACGACGCCAGGTAGCCACCCAGGCCCTGCTCGAGGATGCCGTACATCGGCACCGTCACCATCACGCATAGCGCCAGCGCCACGGTGGTGGACAGCGAGGCGGTGGGTGGCTGGAAACCCGGGATGATCGTTCCCAGCGCGGTCGTCGCCAGCAGCAGGAACAGCGTTCCCAGGAACGGCAGGTATTGCCGCGGCTTGGTCAATCCGACCGCTTCGATCTGCTGCTCCATGCCGGTGACGATGATCTCCAGCAGGTTCTGCCAGCGCGAGCGATCCGGGCCCGTGGACAGCGAACGCGTGATCAACCTGGCACCACCGGCCAGCAGCAGCATCAGCCCCCAGGTGAAGACGATGGTCGCGTTGAGCCGCAACGCTCCGTGCTGCCACAGCACCAGCTGGTCGGGGCTAAGGCGCATGGCTGGTGCTGGCTGCGACTGGCGCCGACGCGGGCGCTGCCGCTGGCGGCGCGAGCGCGGTGAGCCGCGTCACGATCAGGCGCGCCACCGCAAAGCCTGCCAGGCAGATCGCCAGTCGGCTCCATGAGCCGTGCGCGACCAGCACGAAACCAAGCAGGGTCACGCCGGTGCGCAACAGCATGCTGAGCGAGAACCACAGCGCCGCGTAACGCGAGTGCAGGCCCCGCTGCGCGGTCCACCACAGCCCGCCGAAGAACACCGCGCCGAGTAACACCCCGACGCCAAGCGCAAGCCCGGCGCCAAGCGCCACGCCGGGGCCGAGTGCCACGTCGGCGGCAAGTGCCGCCCTGGCGGAGTTCGCCAGCGTTGCTGCGGGTAGCTCAGTCATCAGCGGTGCTATCCCTGTGCGGCATGTCGCTGTGTCCACGTGCTACCCAGTGCCAGGCATTCCAGCAGCCCAGCGCAAGGCCTGCGACCAGCAGCGCCAGCGTCCACGAGTGGACGCCCGGATGACGCCGATCGATCCAGTTGCCGAGCGCCGCGCCCACTAGCGTGGGCACGGTCACCGACCAGCCGATCACGCCCATCATTCCCAGCCCAAACCAGACGACGCGATCGGGACGGGCGTGCGCGTCGAGCTTGCGCGCGATGCGGGCCGCCATCTGCCTCTGGAACCGGGACTCATTCACGATGCAGCGCCGCCAGTCGGCTGATGAACCCGGATTCGATCTTGACCAGCGATGCGTGCAGGCTTGCCTGCTGCGCGTCGAGTTCCAGGAACTCGTGCGCCATCGCCGCGCGCAGCGAGCCAAGGTCGGTGCCGCCGAACGCCCGGCGCACGGACACCAGCACCTGCTCACCGCTCTTGACCATCACGCCTTCGTCGACCGCCACGTAGACCGCAGGCAAGCCATCGCACTGGTACATCAGGATGCCCGGCGCCAGTGCGGCGACGCAGTCCAGCCGCTTCGGCAGCAGACCGAAGCTGCCGTCGTGCGTCTGCGCGACGATGCGGGCAACGCCTGCCTGGTCGGCAAACACCGCGTACGGCAGCAGCACCTTAAGCTGCATGGGCACTGGCTGCCGCCGGCGCCTTCGCCTCGTCGATCGCGCCGATCATATACAGCGCGCGTTCCGGATAGTCCTTGAATTCATCGCGCAGGATGCGCTCGCAGCCGTCGAGTGCATCGTTGCGGCTCACCAGCTTGCCCTTGATGCCGGTGAACTGCTCGGTGGTATAGAACGGTTGCGTCAGGAAGCGCTCCAGCTGGCGCGCCCGGCCGACCACCTTGCGATCCTCCGGCGACAGCTGCTCCATTCCGAGCATCGCGATGATGTCCTTGAGGTCCTCGTACTGCGCCAGCGTGCGCCGCACCTGCTGCGCCAGCTGATAGTGCCGCTCGCCGACGATGCCGGGCGTTGCCATCGTGGACTTAGACTGCAGCAGGTCCACCGCCGGAAACAGGCCCTCGCTGGCGCGCTTGCGCGACAGCACCAGCGACGCCGACAGGTGCGAAAAGGTATGCACCGCCGCCGGGTCGGACAGGTCATCCGCCGGCACGTACACCGCCTGGATCGAGGTGATCGCGCCGGCATCGGTATTGGCGATGCGCTCCTCGAGCCCGGCCAGCTCGGTCGCCAGCGTCGGCTGGTAGCCCAGGCGCGACGGCATCTGTCCCAGCAGGCCCGACACCTCCATGCCGGCCTGGATGAAGCGGAAGATGTTGTCCACCAGCAGCAACACGTCGCGATGCTCATCGTCGCGGAAATACTCGGCCATGGTCAGCGCCGCATGGCCGACGCGGAAGCGCGCGCCCGGCGGCTCGTTCATCTGGCCGAATACCATGACCATGTGCGGCAGCACGCCGGCAGTTTTCATCTCGCGGTACAGCTCCTCGCCTTCGCGACAGCGCTCGCCAATGCCGCAGAAAATACTGACCCCGTCCTGGTGTCCGACCATGTTGTGGATCAGTTCCGTGAGCAGCACCGTCTTGCCGACGCCGGCGCCACCGAACAGGCCGCTCTTGCCGCCGCGCTCCAGCGGTACCAGCACGTCGATCACCTTGATGCCGGTCTCGAAGATCTCCGATTGCGTCGAGCGCTGCGCCAGCGGCGGTGGATCGCGATGCACCGTGCGCCATTCGACCGGCGCGGGGGCGACGCCGGCGTCGATGGCATTGCCGAAGACGTCGAACATGCGCGCCAGGATGCCCTTGCCCACCGGCGCCTTGAGCGGCCCGCCGCTGTCGGCGACGCGCATGCCGCGCGCCAGGCCCTGGGTCGGTGTCAAAGCGATCGCACGAACCGTGTTGTCGCTGACCTGCGCCAGCACTTCCATGATCACGCGGTCGTCGCTGCCCGCGTGCAGCAGCGCATAGACCGGCGGCAGCTGTGCGTCAAAGCGCACGTCGACAACGCTGCCGCGCACCGCCACCACGCTGCCAACGTTGCCGGGCGTGACGCTGTCAGGCATGCGGGGTCGCCGGCCAGCGCCAGTTGCGGATCTCCGGCATGTCCTGGCCGTTCAGATCGATGTACTGCCGGTGCTCGACCAGCTTGTCCTGCAGCTGCTGCTTCAGGTACTCGCCCGCGCCGCCGGTCTGCGGCAGCCGGTCGATGGTATCCATCACCAGGTGAAAGCGATCCAGGTCGTTGAGCACCGTCATGTCGAACGGCGTCGTGATCGTGCCCTCTTCCTTGTAGCCACGCACGTGGATGTTGTGATGGTTGTTGCGGCGATAGGTGAGCCGGTGGATCAGCGTCGGGTAGCCATGGAAGGCGAAGATGACCGGCTTGTCGCGGGTGAACAGTCCGTCGAAGTCGGTGTCGCTCAAGCCGTGCGGGTGCTCGCTCTGGGGCTGCAGTTTCATCAGGTCAACGACATTGACCACGCGGATCTTGAGCATTGGCAGCCGCTCGCGCAGGATCGACACCGCGGCCAGCGTCTCGAGCGTGGGTACGTCCCCGCAGCAGGCCATCACCACGTCGGTGTCGCCGCCCTGGTCGTTGCTGGCCCACTGCCAGATGCCGACGCCCTCGGCGCAGTGGCGCGCGGCGGCGTCCATCGCCAGCCACTGCGGCGAGGGGTGCTTGCCGGCAACCACGACGTTGACGTAATGGCGGCTGCGCAGGCAGTGGTCGACCACCGACAGCAGGCAATTGGCGTCGGGCGGCAGGTACACACGCACCACCTCGGCCTTCTTGTTGACCACGTGGTCGATGAAGCCCGGGTCCTGGTGCGTGAAGCCGTTGTGATCCTGCCGCCACACATGCGATGACAGCAGGTAGTTCAGCGACGCGATCTTGCGCCGCCACGGCAGTCCCAGCGTGACCTTGAGCCACTTGGCGTGCTGGTTGAACATCGAATCGATGATGTGGATGAAGGCCTCGTAGCAGTTGAACAGGCCGTGACGACCGGTCAGCAGGTAGCCTTCCAGCCAGCCTTCGCACTGGTGCTCGCTGAGCATCTCCATCACGCGCCCGCTGGGCGCCAGGAACTCATCATTCGGCACCACCCGCGCATCCCACTGGCGCGGCGTAGCTTCGAACACCGACTCCAGGCCATTCGAGAGCGTCTCGTCCGGGCCGAAGATGCGGAAGTTGCGCTGCTGCTGGTTCAGCCGGACCACGTCGCGCAGGAAGCGGCCCAGCACATGCGTATCACCGATGCCGGGACTTCCGGGAACTGGCACGTCGGCCGCGTACTGGCGAAATTCCGGCATCCTCAGGTCGCGCAGCAGCACGCCGCCGTTGGCGTGGGGATTTGCGCCCATGCGACGAGTTCCGGTGGGCGCCAGTTCCGCCAGTTCCGGCTTCAATCGACCCAGCGGGTCGAACAGCTCCTCGGGCTGGTAGCTCTTCAACCAGCTCTCCAGCAGCGGCAGGTGCTGCGGATGCGCCGCGTCCACCGCCAGCGGCACCTGGTGCGCGCGGAATGTGCCCTCGATCGGCACGCCGTCGACGACCTTCGGCCCGGTCCAGCCCTTGGGCGAGCGCAGCACGATCATCGGCCAGCGCGGCCTACCGGCATCGTTGCCCGCGCGCGCGTGCGCCTGGATGCGCCGGATATCGGCCAGCGCCTGGTCCAGCGTCGCGGCCATCCACTGGTGCATCAGCGGCGGATCGTCGCCCTCGACGAAGTAGGGCGTCCAGCCATAGCCGCGCAGCAATTGTTCCAGCTCCTCGCGCTCGATGCGCGCCGGCACGGTGGGATTGCTGATCTTGTAGCCGTTCAGATGCAGGATCGGCAGCACGGCACCGTCGCTGATCGGGTCCAGGAACTTGTTCGAGTGCCAGGCGGTAGCCAGCGGACCGGTCTCCGACTCGCCATCGCCGATGACGCAGGCGACGATCAGGCCGGGGTTATCGAACGCCGCCCCGAACGAGTGGCTGAGCGAATAGCCGAGCTCACCGCCTTCATGGATCGAGCCCGGGCACTCCGGGGACACATGACTGGGGATGCCTCCGGGAAATGAAAACTGCTTGAACAGCTTGCGCAACCCGGCCTCGTCCTGGCTGATGTCGGGATAGATCTCGCTGTAGGTCCCCTCAAGATACGTGTTCCCCACGATCGCCGGACCGCCATGACCCGGACCCGCCACATAGATCATGTCGAGGTCATGTGCACGGATGATCCGGTTCAGGTGCACATAAATGAAATTCTGCCCCGGCGTCGTCCCCCAGTGCCCCAGTAGCATGTGCTTGATATCGCTGAGGGCGAGCGGGCGCTTCAGCAGCGGGTTGTCGTATAGGTAGATCTGCCCGACCGACAGGTAATTAGCCGCACGCCAGTAGGCGTGCATGCGCTGCAGAAGCTGTTGCTCCAGCGGCTGACGCGCCTGCAGCCTGATGTCTTCGCCCATCGCTGTGATCCCTGCAACGAATATGCCTCGTCATAATTAGACGGCGGCAACATGACAGTCTGTACGCAAGCGTACGGACTGTCTGTCAGCTATCGCTGCCACAAGATGGGATCCGCCTCCAGCGGCACCGATACGCCGTCGAAATGCGGAATCAGCCGCGGCGTGTAATGGTCTGGCGGCCGCGCGCCCGCTACGGCGACGCTGTAGCGGTAGACGCCGGCGGCCACGGCCTCTCCCGCGCGCGTCATCGGATGGCGCTCAGGCTCGCCGCCGCCCTCGCCGGCGCCGATCGCGTCGGCATACAGCTCGACCGCGACACTGTCAGGTTCAAGCTCGCCGAGGCTGACCTCGATCTCGAACGCATGCTCGAACAGCGGGCCGCCGCCGCTGTGCACCGTGAGCTCGCCAAAGCGCAGCGCCGGCCAGGCGCGCTGCAGCTGCTGTCGCCAGTCGAGCATCCGGCGCACGAGGCTGCCGTTGTCCGCCACCCGCTGGTCGTAGCGTTGCGCGGCCGGCAGGTAGTACTGCTCGGTGTAGTCACGCACTGCGCGCAGGCTGGAGAACATCGGCGTCAGGCGCGCCATGCTCTCGCGCATGCGTGCCACCCAGGCGCCCGGAATGCCGGACGCGTCGCGCGCATAGAACTCCGGAATCACCTCGCGCTCGAGCACGTCGTACAGCGTCTTCGCATCGGCATCGTCCCAGGCCGGATCATCGCCGTGCTCCTGCCCGTCGCCAATCGCCCAGCCGACCTCCGGCGCATAGGCTTCCGCCCACCAGCCGTCCAGCTCCGACAGGTTCAGCCCGCCGTTGACCAGCACCTTCATGCCGCTGGTACCGCAGGCCTCCCACGGACGGCGCGGCGTGTTTAGCCACACGTCCACGCCCTGCACCAGCTGCTCGGTGAGCAGCAGATCGTAGTCGCTCAGGAAGATGACTTGCGGTCGCACCTCGGGATTGCGGATGAACTGTGTCCACTGGCGAATCAGTGCCTGCCCGCCCTGGTCGGCCGGATGCGCCTTGCCGGCGAGGATCAGCTGCACCGGCCGCTCGTGGTCGGTGAGCAGGCGCAGCAAGCGCGCCGGATAGTGCAGCAGCAGGTTCGGTCGCTTGTAGGTCGCAAAGCGACGCGCGAAGCCGATGGTCAGCACTTTGGGGTCCAGCACCGCTCGCGCCGCGTCGACCGCCGCGGCCGTCTCGCCGGAGGCGGCCCACTGGCGTGACAGGCGCGCTCGCGCATAGCCGATCAGCGACTCGCGGCTGGCATTGCGGTAGTTCCACAGTTGCGCATCAGTCAAGCGGCGAATGAGCTCGGGGTCGGATTCCTCCGGGGTGCGCCAGCGGTTCTTGCCGCAGGCCTGGGTCCACAGACGATCTGCGGCCGGCGAATCCCACGACGGCGTATGCACGCCGTTGGTCACCGATCGAACCGGAACTTCCGCCTCCGGCCAGCCGGCAAACAGCCCGGCGAAGATATGGCGGCTGACCTCGCCGTGCAGGCGACTCACGCCGTTGACCGCCCCGCTGCCGCGGATCGCCAGGTACGCCATGTTGAAGCTCTCCGATGCATCGCGCGGGTTGCTGCGACCGAGCGCCAGCAGCTCATCGACACTGATGCCGAGCCGGCGCTGAGCATATACGGTGAGGTATTTTGCGATCAGCTCGGGCGCGAAGCGGTCGAAGCCGGCGGCGACCGCGGTGTGGGTGGTGAACAGGTTGCCGGCGCGGCTCGCCGCCAACGCCTGCTCGAACGATTGTCCACTCTGCTGCATCAGGCTGCTGGCGCGCTCCAGCACCGCGAACGCCGCATGGCCCTCGTTCAGGTGGCACACCTGCGGTGTCATGTCGAGCGCGGCCAGCATGCGCCAGCCGCCGATGCCGAGCAGCAACTCCTGCTGCAGCCGCAATTCCGGACCACCGCCGTACAGCTCGCTGGTGACGCCGCGCCATGGGGGATAGTTGGCCGCATCGTTGCTGTCGAGCAGGTACAGCTCGACCCGGCCGATCTGCACCCGCCAGGCGCGCAGCCACAGCGCGTAGCCTGGCAGCTCTATCTTGATGCGCAGCCAGTTGCCGTCGCGATCGCGCAGCGGCGTGATCGGTAATTGCCCCGGATCGTTATACGGATACAGCGCCTGCTGCGCGCCGTCCTTGTCGATCAGCTGGCGAAAGTACCCCTGCTGGTACAGCAGCCCGACGCCGACCACCGGCACGCCCAGGTCGCTGGCCGCCTTGAGCTGGTCGCCGGCGACATTGCCCAGCCCGCCGGAGTAGATCGGCAGCGCCTCGCTGAGCATGAACTCCATGCTGAAGTAGGCCACACGTTGCAGCGGCGATTGCGGATAGCTGCGCTGGAACCAGGCCGGCGCATCCAGCGCCTCGCGGCGCGTGCGCAGCAACATCTCGACCCGGTCGCGAAACTGCACATCGGCCCACAGGCGCTGCAGTCGGTCACGCGACACTGTCTGCAGTACGACCCAGGGATTATGCGTCAGCTCCCACAGTTCCGCGTCGAGCTGCTGCCACAGCTCATCGCTGGAGTGATTCCACGCCCAGCGCAGGTCCAGTGCCAGCTGCGACAGCGCGTCGTAGCCATCATTCCCCGGAGGGTTCATCGCATGTCCGCCTCATTGCCCGGACAGCGCGGCGCCGACGATGCCCTGGGCTTCCACCAGCACACGCTGCAGGTGCTCCGGGCCGCTGAAGCTCTCGGCATAGACCTTATAGATGTCCTCGGTGCCCGACGGGCGCGCGGCAAACCAGCCGTGATCGGCGATCACCTTCAGGCCGCCGATGGCCGCGCCGTTGCCCGGCGCCTGGGTGAGGATGCTGCGAATCGGCTCGCCCGCCAGCTCTTTCGAGGTCACCTGCTGCGGCGAGAGCTTGCCGAGCAGGCTCTTCTGCGCCGGCGTCGCCTGCGCATCCACCCGATCGCTGACGCACTCGCCGAACTGCGCTTCCAGCTCCCGATAGATGAGACCCGGGTCACGACCCACCTTCGCGGTGATCTCGGCGGCCAGCAGCGCCGGGATGATGCCATCCTTGTCCGTGCTCCAGGCGCTGCCGTCACGGCGCACGAATGTCGCCCCGGCGCTCTCCTCGCCGCCAAAGCCAAGCGAGCCGTCGAGCACGCCGTCGACGAACCACTTGAAACCCACCGGCACCTCGTACAGCCGGCGGCCGAGCTTCCCAGCCACGCGATCGATCATCTGGCTGCTGACGACGGTCTTGCCGACCGCAGCGTCGGCGCGCCAACCCGGCCTATGGGTGAACAGATAATCGATCGCCACCGCCAGGTAATGGTTAGTCGGCAGCAGGCCGCTGCTGCGGGTGACGATGCCGTGCCTGTCATGATCGGTGTCGCAACCGAAGGCGACATCGAAGCGATCCTTGAGCGCGATCAGTCGCTGCATCGCGTAGCTCGAGGACGGATCCATCCGGATCTTGCCGTCCCAGTCCACGCTCATGAAGCTGAAGGTCGGATCAACCACGTCGCTGACCACGGTCAGGTCCAGGCGGTAGCGCTCGGCGATCGGCGCCCAGTAATGCACGCCGGCGCCGCCCAGCGGATCGACACCCAGGCGGATGCCGGCGGCACGAATCGCGTCCAGGTCGATCACATTGTCGAGATCGGCGACGTACGCCGACAGGTAATCGTGCCGGTGCGTGCCCGGGCTACCCAGTGCCTGCGCCAGGCCGATGCGCTTGACGCCAGCCAGCTGCGCCTTGATCAACTGGTTGGCGCGCGTCTGGATCCAGCCGGTCACGTCGGTGTCGGCAGGTCCCCCATTGGGCGGGTTGTACTTGAAGCCACCGGCATCCGGAGGATTGTGCGACGGCGTGATCACGATGCCGTCGGCCAGCCCGGACTCGCGCCCCCGGTTGTAGCACAGGATCGCGTGCGACACGGCGGGCGTGGGCGTGTACTCGTCATTGAGCGAGAGCATCAGCTCGACGCCGTTCGCCGCCAGCACTTCCAGTGCGCTGGCGGTGGCCGGCTCGGACAGCGCATGCGTGTCGCTGCCCAGGAACAAAGGACCGGTGGTGCCGTGCTGCGCCCGGTACTCGCAGATCGCCTGGCTGATCGCCAGCACATGCCATTCGTTGAAACTATTCTGCAATGAACTGCCGCGATGCCCGGAAGTGCCGAAGCTCACCTTCTGCCCGGCGACCTGCGGATCCGGACGCCCGGTGTAATACGCCGTGATCAACCGCGGCACATTGACCAGCATCTGCCGCGGTGCGGGCTTACCGGCCAGGGGACTGATACGCTCGCTACTCACGCAGGCTGTCCATCGTTGGTGCCATCGTTGGTGCCATCGTTGGTGCCATAGTTGGTGCCATAGTTGGTGGAAGACTCGTGGGCGGAAAAAGTGTTCCCATCATAGCCGGCCAGATCGCCAATGCCGCCAATCGACAGGTCAGCCGGCGGATTGGCGGCCACGGCACTCGCATCGTGTGCGAAGTGTCCCTGGCGCGGGAACACCGTGGTGACGCGATCGCCCCAGTAGCGCTTCACCGCCGTGAGGATGCGCAGCTTGTCATCCACCAGCACATAGTGGCTCGCCGGATAGCGCCGCTCGACGCTGGCGAGCATCTGTTCCTTGTGAATGTAGATCAGCACCCGTCCGGCTACCGCGTCCCACAGCCCGGCGCGCCGGATCTTGTTCGGTTGCATCACCATGTCGCCGTCGGTAAGGATCACCGTGGTGCCCAGCCGCGCCATATGCCCGATGGCCGCCAGCGCGCCAGCATAGACGCGGTCGGCAAACGGGTAATCGAGCAGGAAAGCCGACACCAGCGGCAGGCGCGGATCATCCGCAGCCTCGCGCCTCAGGCTCTGCAGTGCACCGAGGTAATCGGCATAGCCTAGTTCGACGCGCAGCGCCTCGAAGATCGCCCAGAAGCGCTCGCGCAACGTCGCGCCCAGTTCCCGCTCCAGGAACCGGCTCAGATCCTCCTGCACCGCGTCATTGTCGAGCAGGGTATTGTCAACGTCGAACAGCACCACGACGTCGGCTGGCTC
>Ga0302157_10000892_pt1 | contig 37824 bp, 32 predicted proteins | sample I_Bog_N3_3_FD_193502 | JGI IMG/M metagenome (GOLD analysis project Ga0302157, IMG submission 193502) | Peat permafrost microbial communities from Stordalen Mire near Abisko, Sweden - I_Bog_N3_3 | ecosystem: Environmental > Terrestrial > Soil > Wetlands > Peat | place: Sweden: Abisko, Stordalen...
AATCTAGAAATCACGTGGTTTAGGCAGAGCTTTTCGTAATTCGTAATTCGCAACGGTGGCGCGAACCTCGGCCCAGATCTTCACTATATATGGTAGCTAACTGACACATCTACATAAGCGTCGCGTCTCGCTCATGGTATTCCCCCCGTTTTTTGGAAAGTTCCGTTTTCGGAAAGCCGATTTGTGCATGAAGTGCACATACGACAGTATCGTGACGGCAAGAATGAGGTCAAGCTGGCAGGCACCAAATACGATGGCCACGGCGTTTCAAGAAGGCGCGAGCAGCGGGGGCGTTCCGCATGGCCGGCTCAAGACAATAAGCGCGCGCGGCGGACAGCGAAAGGGGCGGCGGGCGGCATCCACCCTGGCCGGAAAAGACCACGGCATGGCGCGACAAATCCGCCAGGACTCCCATATACGCCGACGGCCCGGCGCCGCAGGCTCGGGCAACGACAGAAGCAGGCAGAAGAACGAGCGCATGATCACCGTCCACCACCTCAACGACTCGCGCTCCCAGCGCATCATCTGGTTGCTGGAGGAACTCGGCCTGGAGTACCAGATCGAACGCTACCAGCGCGACCCGGAGACGCTGCGCGCGCCGGCCATGGCAAGCGCGGTGCATGGTCTCGGCAAGCTGCCGGTCATCGTCGATGGCGACCTGACCCTGGCCGAGTCGGGGGCGATCGTCGAATACCTGCTGGAGCGCTACGGCCAGGGCCGGCTGGTGCCGCCCGCCGGCTCGGCGGAGCGGCTGCGCTATCGCTACTGGCTGCACTACGCCGAGGGTTCGGCGATGACACCGCTGCTGATCAAGCTCATCTTCGACCGCATCGAAACCGGGCCGGTGCCCTTCTTCGTGCGCCCGGTGGTGCGCGGCCTGGCCCGTGCCGTGAAGGCCCGGTTCGCCCAGCCCGAGATCGACCGCCATCTGACCTTCCTGGAGGCGGAACTCGGCCACAGCACCTGGTTCGCCGGCGAGGAAATCACCGGCGCGGACATCCTGATGAGCTTCCCCGTGCAGGTGGCGGCGGCGCAGGCCGGCCTCAATCGAAGCCGGCCGCGCCTGCTGGCGTTCCTGGACCGCGTGGCCGCCCGGCCGGCCTGGCAGCGCTCGGTGACGCGCGGCGGCCCCTACCAGCTCTGACACCGGCGGCCCCTACCAGCTCTGACACCGGCGGCCCGCAATGCCGGCTTTTCCGGCAATCGGGCCTGCCCTTTCAGGTCAACTTCCGCCGGGTTGAGCGGGCCGAAACGATCAATGGAGTCCCGCCGCCGGTTGTGGCAACATCCTTGCGTGGAAGCCGCGGCGGCAGAGTTCCGTTCCAGCCGGCGGGCACGTTTGCCGCTGCGGCGTCTGTCGTGCTGGCCAGAGCGCAGGAACCAACTCAGCGATGCAGCCTCCCGGGACGACCGCCGATCCGAAGGATGGCTCAGCCAGGCCCCTGGTGCTGGTGGTGGATGATCGCGGCGACGTGGCGACCACCATCGCCGCCATGTGCCGCACGTTCGGCTTCCGCGCCCAGCCGGCAAGCAACGGCGAACCCATCCGCCTGCTGCTGGAACGCCACCGCCCGGACTGCGTCATCGTCGATATCATGATGCCCGACGAGGACGGCTACGAGGCGTTGAAGGAGGTGGCGGCGTTCGACCCGGGCATCGGCGTGCTGCTGATGACCGGCCACGGCGACACCTGGCTGCGCATGGGAGTCACCCTCGGCCGGGCCCAGGGGCTGCAATTGGTGCAGTCCGCCGCCAAGCCGGTGCGGGTGGACGACGTTCGCAGGTTCCTCGCTGCCGTATCGGCCCGGCGCGCCGCCGGATAGGCGTTCGCCCGGCATCCCCAGGCCGGCGGCGGACGCGCTGGCAGGGGGTTCTTCCAGGCCCGCTCACCGGGATGTGTCGGGGTATGTGCCGGCTGGGGCCGGCGGGTCGTCCTCGCGCACCAGCACGTAGCCGGCGCCGCGCACCGACTGGATGAGGCGCTGGCCCCGGTCCTCATCGGACAGCTTGCGGCGCAGGCCGAAAATAAGCTGGTCAACGCTGCGGTCCTCGGGCCGCCAGGGGCGGCGCAGCGCCGCCTCCGACAGCCGCTCGCGCGAAACCGGCGCGCCGGCCGCCTCCAACAGGGTCTGCAGGGCGGCGAACTCGGCCCCGGTCAGCGCCACCGGCCGGTCGGCCGCGTCGTGCAGCGAGCGGCGCTGAAGGTCGATGGTGAACGGGCCGACCCGGTGAACGCAGGACGGCGGCGGGGGCGCCGGGCGGACGGCGGCGCGGCCTTGGGTACGGCGGTGCACCGCGCGGATGCGGGCCACCATCTCGCGCAGTTGCACCGGCTTGGCGATGTAGTCGTCCGCGCCCAGCTCAAGCCCGACCACCCGCTCGGTCTCCTCGCCGCGGCCGGAGACGATGATGATGCCGCAATCCCGCTCGGCCGACAGCCAGCCGATCAGCGTCACGCCGTTCATGTCGGGCAGTTCAAGGTCCACCAGCACCACGTCGGGCATAAAGCTCCTTTTCAGCTCCATGCCCAGGTATCCGGTGGGCGCCCACGCGGTGCGCATCCCGGATCGCTCCAGGAAGCGCCGCATGGTGTCCGCCACCGGCTCGTTGTCCTCGATCAGAAGGACGCGGGGCATGGCGAGGGGAGCTTGCGGCTCGCTGGTCATCGTGTCTCGGACAAGGTACATCTTCAAAGTATTCCGTGCCACTGGCCGGAAGCGCCTGGCGCCGGCCGACCGCTCGCAGTGTCGCGCCGTGGCTGGGAGAATGCGCGTCCGGGACCACGCCGTCACAGCAATATGTTTTACGAATGTATCCCAATATCAGGCGCCGCCGCAACTCCTGGTTGCCATGACGGGCTGCGCCATCGGGCTTTGCCGCCGGCCCTTTCGCGCCGCACGCGAAAGTGCTTGCCGGCAGCCGAAGGCCTCGGGCCTACTGCACCTTTCCCCCCGCGTCCTTTGGGCTGCCTGAGAGATTTTCGGAAATGTCAGGAATTGTTGAACTCCGGCTCCGGGCGGCGACAACGTGTTAGTCTGGATGTGGTGAAAGCCCGATCCACATGAACCCGGCCTCGCCGGTTCCAAGCCGTGTGCGCGATGTGGCGCTGCTCGCGGCGGCGTTGACGCTGATCGGTGCCGGCATCGGCAGCATCGCGCTCGACCGCTCGCGCAGCCTGGCCACCGCCGCCCGCGAAAGCGCCCTCATCGCCAATGCCGCCGGGACCTATGCCCGGCTGGGCGTGGACACGGCGATGCGTCAGTTGGACGAGGTTGCCGCCGCCGCGGGAGGGGATGGTTCGCCCGCACGGCTGGCGGAAGCGGCACGGTGCGCGCTCGCCGGCGTGCCGGATGCCAGCTACGTGGCGGTGACCGACGCCCGCGGGCAGGTGGTCGCCACCGCCGGCCAGGTCGATCCGCTTCAGGTTCAGGCGGAAGCGGCCAGGATGTTGTCCGGCCCGCCCGAAACCGGCCCCGACGGACCGGCCTGGCATTTCGGCGGGGCGGGCACGCTGCTGATCGGCCGCCGGCTGGACCCGGCCGCGGGCGGCACCGGCGGCGCGGCCCTGCTGGCCATGGGCGCGGGCTGGATGGAAGCATTCGCCGCGGGCCTCGATCCCGGCGGCCAGAGCGATATCCTGCTGACCGGCGCCGACCGGCAGGTCATCCTGCGGCTGTTCTCGCCCGCCGGCTCACCGGCCCCGCCGCCGGGGGCCGGGTTTGCCGGACAGTTGGTGGAAATGCGCAGCGTGGTGGCGGACCAGCTGCAAATGGCGGTGGTTGTGGGGCAGAATGCGACGCTGGCCGCATGGCGCGGGCGGGTCGCCAATGAGCTGCTGTTGCCGGCCGGCCTGCTGGCCCTGCTGTTCGCCGGCGGCCTGCGGTTGCGCGGGCACCTGCTGCGGCTGAAAGCGGCCAACACCCACCGGGTGCGCCAGCTCGCCCAGCTCGCCACCGCGTCGGAACGGCTGTCGCGGCTGCGCGATGTGGACAAGATCGTCACCCGCGCCGAGACGATCGGCCGCACCCTGCTGGCCTGTGAGCGGATCGCCATCACCTGCGGCGGCGCGGGCGAAACCGCGGCGGACCTGGCACCGGATGCCGGGTCGGAGCGGCGTGGCATCAACCTGCTGAGCGCCGGTGGCGAGACGCTGGGCCGGATCACGCTGATCCGCGCTGCCGGCGACCCCTTCACCGCCGAGGACGACCTGGTGCTGGAGCACTTCGCCCGCGCCGTCGGCTCGGCCCTGGAGGGAGCGACGCTGCTGGCCGACACGATGCGGTCGAAGTTCGAGCTGGAACTGATCCTGTCCACCATCTCCGACGGCATGTTCGTGCTGAGCCACGACTGGAACGTCCGTTACGTCAACGCCGCCGCGTCCAACTACCTGCACCGCCCGCGCGAGGAGATGCTGGGCATGAGTGTGTGGACGCTGTTCCCCGGCATGCACGACGGCGACATGGGCGAGCGGCTGGAGGCGGCGGCGGCGCAGGGCCTGGACGCCGAGTTCACCACTTTCCACGCCCCGCTGAGCGCCTGGTTCGATGTGCGCGCCTACCCCTATGCCGGCGGGCTGACGGTGTATTTCCGCGACGTCACCTTCCAGCGCGAAACCGAGGACAAGCTGCGCCAGGGGCAGAAGCTGGAGGCGATCGGCCAGCTCACCGGCGGCATCGCCCACGACGTCAACAATCTGCTGACGGTGATCCTGGGCAACCTGGAAATGCTGGCCATGCGAGCCGAGGACCGGATCAACGGGGTGCCGGAGCCGCCAGAGGATGAACCCGGGCTTGATCTGACCCTGGCCGAGGCCGGGCTGCGCGCCGGCGAAAGCGCCAGCCAGCTGATGCACCGGCTGCTGGCGTTCTCGCGCATCCAGCCGCTGTCACCGCAAGCGGTGGCGGTCGGCGCCCTGCTGCAAAGCCTGCAACCGCTGCTGCGGCGCACGCTGAGCGAACAGGTCACCCTGCGCATGCACTGGCCGGCGGATCTGTGGCACGCCCTGATCGATCCCTCCGAACTGGAAAGCGCCATCCTCAACCTGACGATCAACGCCCAGGACGCCATGCCGGGCGGCGGCCTGCTGACCATCGAGGCCACCAACGTGGCGATCGACCGCGTCTATGCCGCCTCGGCCGGGATGGACCGCCCCGGCGACTACATCATGGTTTCGGTGTCCGACACCGGCTGCGGCATGAAGAAAGACGTGTCGGCGCGCGCCTTCGACCCGTTCTTCACCACCAAGGCGCCGGGCAAGGGCACCGGGCTGGGCCTGTCCATGGTGTACGGCTTCGTGCGCCAGTCGGGCGGCCACGTGCTGATCGACAGCGAGCCGGGCCAGGGCACCATGCTGCGCATGTATCTGCCGCGCACCAACCCGCCCGACAGCGTCGATGCCACGGCGGCGCGGGAAGGAGCGGCGGGCGGCAGCGAGACCATCCTGCTGGTCGAGGACAACGACCTGGTGCGTGCCCACACCGAGGCCATGCTGCGCGGGCTTGGCTACGCCGTGGTGGCCACCGCCGACGGCCCCTCGGCGCTGAAGGCGCTGGCGGATGGGCTGTGCCCGGATCTGCTGCTGACCGATGTCATCCTGCATGGCAGCATGACCGGCCGCGACGTCGCCGACGCGGCGCAGCACCGCCTGCCGGGGCTGCGCGTGCTGTTCATCTCCGGCTATTCCGGCACCGTGCTGCTGGAGAATGGCGGGCTGCCGCCGGGGGTGGACCTGCTGGGCAAGCCGTTCCGCCGCAGCGAACTGGCGACGCGCATCCGCGCCCAGTTGGCGGGGCCGCCGGCGGCCGGGCCTTCGTCCACCCTGGCACCGGCCGCCTCCGAACCGGGCTGATCCACGCCGCTTCACGCCGGCGGCGGCAGGCGCTAACACCGGGGTCAGAAAAGCGAACAGGGAGCAACGGCCATGAGCGGTTCCGGCGGGCTGGCAATGAGTTACGTCAGCGGCCCTTCCACTTCCCCCCTGCTCGGCGAGACGATCGGGGCGCATTTCGACCGCACCGTCGCCCGCTGGAGCGACCGCCTTGCCCTGATCGTTCGCCAGCAGGGCATAAGGTGGAGCTGGCGGGAGCTGGCCGAACAGGTCGATCAACTCGCCGCCGGGCTGCTGGCGCTCGGGCTGCGGCCGGGCGATCGCATCGGCATCTGGTCGCCCAACAACGCCGAGTGGGTACTCACCCAGTTCGCCGCGGCCAAGGCCGGGCTGGTTCTGGTCAACATCAACCCGGCCTACCGGCTGGCCGAACTCGACTACGCCCTGAACAAGGTTGCCTGCCGGGCGCTGGTGACGGCGACCGCCTTCAAGACCAGCGACTATGCTGGCATGCTGATGCAGCTGGCCCCGGAACTGGCCGCCTGCGAGCCGGGCCGGCTGAAGGCGGCCAGGCTGCCGGCCCTGGAACTGGTCATCCAGATCGGCGCCCGCGGCATCCCGGGCGCGTTGGCCTTCGAGGACATCCCCGCCCTCGGCGGCGCCGCCTGGCGGGCGCGGCTGGCGGAACGCGCCGGCACGCTTCAGTTCGACGACCCGATCAACATCCAGTTCACCTCCGGCACCACCGGGGCGCCCAAGGGCGCGACCCTCACCCATCACAACATCCTCAACAACGGCTATTTCGTCGGCGAGGCGATGCGGCTGACCGAGCAGGACCGGGTGTGCATTCCGGTGCCGCTGTACCACTGTTTCGGCATGGTGATGGGCGTGCTGGGCTGCCTGACCCACGGTACTGCGATGGTGTTCCCCGGCGAAGGGTTCGACCCGCTGGCAACGCTACAAACCGTGGCCGAGGAGCGCTGCACCGCGCTGTACGGGGTGCCGACCATGTTCATCGCCCAGCTCGACCACCCGGAATTCGCCCGCTTCAACCTGACCGCTTTGCGCACCGGCATCATGGCCGGCGCCCCCTGTCCGATCGAGGTGATGCGCCGCTGCATCGAGGTGATGCATTTGCGCGAAATCACCATCGCCTACGGCATGACCGAAACCAGCCCGGTGAGTTTCCAGACCACCCCGGACGACCCGATCGGGCGGCGGGTTTCCACCGTGGGCCGGGTGCACCCGCATCTGGAGGTGAAGATTGTCGATGCCGAGGGGCGGGTGGTGCCGGTGGGCACGCCGGGCGAATTGTGCACCCGCGGCTATTCGGTCATGCCCGGCTACTGGAACGACGAGGAGCGCACCCGCCAGGCGATCGACCGGGCGGACTGGATGCATACCGGCGACCTCGCCACCATCGACGCCGAGGGCTACTGCGCCATCGTCGGGCGCATCAAGGACATGGTCATCCGCGGCGGCGAGAATGTGTATCCGCGCGAGGTGGAGGAATTCCTCTACCGCCACCCCAAAATCTCGGAGGTGCAGGTGTTCGGCGTGCCGGACGCCAGATATGGCGAGGAACTCTGTGCCTGGGTGCGGCTGCGCGAGGGCGAGGAGATGACCGAGGACGAGGTGCGCGAATTCTGCCGCGACCAGATCGCCCATTACAAGGTGCCGCGCTACGTGCGCTTCGTTGACGAGTTTCCCATGACGGTGACCGGCAAGATGCAGAAATACCTGATGCGCGCGCGCATGCTGGCGGAACTGGAATCGGCCGGCGGAACCCCGGGATGACACCGCGCCCGATCGCCGCCGTGGTGTTCGACATGGACGGCACGCTGATCGACAGCGAAAGCATCTACCGGCTGGCGCTGCTGCGCGCGCTGGCCGACATGGGACAGGCGGCGGACGAGGCGTTCGTGCACGGGCTGAACGGCCTGCCGGGTCCGGCGGTGCGGACGCATATCCGCGCGCGTTTCGGCGCGGATTTTCCGGTCGAGGCATTGCACCGCCATTACGAGGTGCATCGCCAGGCGCTGGCGATGGACGGCATTCCGCTCAAGCCGGGCGCGGCGGAGGCGCTGCGCTTCGTCGCCGGGCACGGCCTGAAGCTGGCATTGGCGACCTCCTCGCAACGGCAAACCGTGCTGGCGCTTCTGGGCCAGCTGGACGTGCTGGCGCATTTCGACGTGCTGGTGACGCGCGAGGACGTGGCGCGGACGAAGCCGTATCCCGACGTGTTCCTGGTGGCGGCCGCGCGGCTGGGGCTGGCACCGGAAGACTGCCTGGCGGTTGAGGACTCGGCGCCCGGCGTGCAGGCGGCGCTGGCCGCCGGGATGATGACGGTGATGGTGCCCGATGTGGTGCCGCCCACCGAGGATATGCGGGGCCGGTGCCTGGCGGTGTGTGCCAGCTTGCATGAGCTGCCCGGGGTGTTTGCGGGCAAGCAAGGGTAGGGCCGGGGCGCCGCCCGCATCGAGATGCCGGCTGCTGGCTGGATGCTTGCTGTGGGGGGAGCGGCCCCGGATGGCTTGCGCGTCCATGTCCGCCGTGCACGGTCGCAGTCATCCAGGCGCCTTGATCAGCGTCCCGATGGCGGGCGAAGCATGGGGGTCTTCATCGGCCGGGTCAGGTGGAAGGCGCGGCCTCCGATCGCCGGGCCACCATCGCGGTGTTGCTCCTTTCCAGCCTGGTTCTCGCCCGCCGCTCCGCCGCGTCGTGGCGGTAGCGATCGAAAAATGTCACGTTTAAAAATAGATAATTGTGTTGCACCCGTGCCGTCACCAATGCAAAATTACACGCAATCGGTGATGATCGAACGCGCCCAGACACGTATACGACGACACGCATACGATGACAGAGCGTGCCAGGGCACCGATGCGCCGAATGGAATTGGGGTTCGTGGAAGGAAGGGCTGTAAAGCATGAGGAAAAGCATCCTCGCCGGGGTTTCGATCCTGGCGATTCTTGCCGCCACATCTGAAACCGGGGCCACAACCTTCAGTTACTCGGGCTCGATCGTCACCTACACCATCCCCGAAACCGGCAAATATGACCTGACCGCCGCCGGTGCCCAGGGCGGTGAGAGCTTCTTCGGCTTCCAGAACACCGGCGCCGGCATCGGGGGGAAAGGCGCCCTGATGGATGGGATTTTCAAGTTCACCGCCGGCGAGGTGATCCGGATTCTGGTCGGGGGCATCGGCGCCATGGGCGAGAGCGCCGGGGGCGGCGGCGGCGGCAGCTTCGTCGCCACCCAGGCCAATGTGCCGCTGCTGGTTGCCGGCGGTGGCGGTGGCGGTGGCGGTGAAGCAAGGAGCCAGGACGGCGGGCCCGGCTGGACATTGAACCAGGGCATGATCGGGAGCAGCGGCGGCGAGGGCGGCCATAACGGCGGCGGCGGCGGCGGCGGCACCTACTGCACTGCACCCGCCGGCTTTCGCCATTATTGCGGCGCGAACCGGAGCGGCGGCGGCGGCGGCGGCTTTTCCGGCGATGGCTCCAGCAAGTACCTCAACAGCGTCGGGAACGGCTACAACTCCGGCAACCCCGGCAAGGCGTTCCTGAACGGCGGCGCCGGCGGCGCCGGCAATGACTACGGAACGTCGTTCGGCGGCGGCGGCTTCGGCGACGGCGGCGGGGCCTATTCCAATGGCGGCGGCGGCGGCGGCGGCTTTTCCGGCGGCGGCGGCGGCGGCGGCGGCCTCGGCCAGTATACCCGCTACGGACGCGGCGGCGGCGGCGGGTCGTTCATCGATCCCTTTGCGAAGTTGGTGCAAGGCACCAACGGCGCCAACAGCGGCGATGGCTATGTCACCATCAGCGGGGTCGTGCCCGCCCCGGAACCGGCCTCGGCGGCGCTGCTCGGCACGGTGCTCGCCGGCCTCGGCCTGGTCCGCCGTCGGCGCGGCTGAGTCCAGGGTCCAGCCCGCCCCGGCGCGACATCCCCCGCCATGCAGAACGGCATCCACTTCATCTCCGGCCTGCCGCGCGCCGGCTCCACCCTGCTGGCGGCGCTGCTGCGGCAGAACCCGCGCTTTTCGGCCGGCATGACCAGTCCGGTCGGCAGCCTGTTCAATGCCATGCTGCGTGAAACCAGCCAGCATAACGAAACCGCGGTGTTCATCGACGACGACCTGCGGGAGCGGCTGCTGCGCGGAGTTTTCGAGGCTTGCTACCACGACATCCATCCGCGACAGGTCGTGTTCGACACCAACCGGCAATGGACCGCCAAGCTGCCGGCGCTGTCGCGGCTGTTCCCGCAAGCCAAAGTCATCTGCTGTGTGCGCAACCCGGCCTGGGTGGTGGACAGCATCGAGAGCCTGATCCGCCGCAACGCCTTTGAACTGTCGGGCATCTTCGGCTACGAGCCAGGGGGCACGGTCTATTCCCGCGCCGAGGGCCTGAGCGGCGGCACCGGCATGGTCGGCTTCGCCTTCAACGCCCTGCGCGAGGCGGTCTATGGCGAGCACGCCGACCGCCTGTTGCTGGTGCGCTACGAGAGCCTGACGACCAACCCGCTCGGCACCCTCGCCGCCATCTATGCCTTCATCGGCGAGGAACTGCACGCGCACGATCCCGGTCACATCGAGCCGTGTTACGACATGGTTGAATTTGACCTGCGGCTGGGCACGCCGGGGTTGCACCATGTCGGCAGTTCCGTCCGCGCCCGCGAACGCCAGACAGTGCTGCCGCCGGACCTGTTCACCCGCTTTCAGCGCGACGCATTCTGGGAGGACCCATCGCTGCTGCCGACGAAGGTTCGGCTGGTCTAGAGCAACATCGGCCAGCCAAGCCCCACCGCCCATCCCCGCGCCCCAGTCCCGACGCATTACCCCCTCCCCCACCGCCGCGCCCCAGGCTACCCTGCCGCGCCATCCCGTCCCGGGTCGCCGACAAGGACCGCGCATCGTGACACTTACGCAGGACCACCCCCTCCCGGTCTGGACCCCCCCGCTCGCCGACGGCGTGCCCCGCTCGCTCTGCACCGATTGCGGCGTCTCGCGCGGCGCCGACCCCAAACGCTGTGGCCATGCCTGCCAGTTCATCAAGCCCGACTACCCCGCCCTGGAAGCCCGCGTGCACGGCCGTAGCCGCGACCCCGGCCGCGAGGACGAGGCGTTCTTCGGCCCGTACCGCCGCATGCTCCGCGCCTCGCTGGTGCCGCCCGCCGAGGGCGCGCAATGGACCGGCATCACCACCCGCATCGCCGCCCGGCTGCTGGAAACCGGCGCGGTGGATGCCGTGCTCGCCATGGCGGCCGACCCGCATGATCGCTGGCGCCCGCGGCCGGTGATCGTCACCGACCCCGCCGGCATGGCGCAGTGCCGCGGCATGCGCATGGGTTACGCGCCGCTGCTGGCCCTGCTGGAACCGGCGATCGCCCAGGGCCACCGGCGGCTCGCCGTTATCGGCGTGCCCTGCCAGATATATGCGCTGCGCGCGCTGGAGCGGGAGCTTGGGCTGGATCGCCTCTACGTCATCGGCACACCCTGCTCGGACAACACCACCACCGAGCGTTTTCACGAGTTTCTCGCCTTGTTGGCCGACGACCCGTCCAGCATCACCTATCTGGAATTCCGCGCCGACTACCATGTGGAACTGCGCTTCGCCGACGGCAGCGAGCGCCGCATCCCGTTCCTGCTGCTGCCGCTGTCCAAACTCCCCGGCGACTTCTTCCCGCTGACCTGCCGCACCTGCGTGGACTACACCAACAGCCTGGCCGACATCACCGTGGGCTACATGGGCGGCCAGGGCGAGCAGTGGCTGCTGGTGCGCAACGCCCGTGGCAAGGAATTGCTGGGCCTGCTGGGCGATGAAATCCGCGCCGCCCCGCCGGGCAGCGCCGGCAAGCGGCGCGGACCAGTCATGGGATTTCTGAAGAACACCGAGCGCGCCGCCGGCGGCCTGCCCGTGCGCGGCATGCCCAACTTCCTGCGCCCTCTGGTCGGCTGGCTGATGCCGAAACTCGGCCCGCGCGGGCTGGAATTCGCCCGCGCGCGGCTGGAAATGAAGGCGATCGAAACCGTCCTGCACCTCCGGCGCCAGGAACCCCGGCGGCTGCGGCATATGGTGCCGGCGCATGTCTGGTCGCTCGTGGCGCCTTATGGGTTGGCGCCTGGGGCGGATGAGGTTGCCATACAAAGCAAGTAAGTAAGAGCGGGGCGCTGCCCCGGACCCCGCCAGGGGCCGAGCCCCTGGACCTCGGTCTAAAGGAAGGGTTCGGCTCTCTTTAGCAGTTCTTCCAGGCCGGGTTCGTTCGGGTTGCCGGGCTTGCCGGGATGAATCACCGATACTTGGCAACTCTCGGCCGCTTCGACCAACTGGCGGTAGCTGCCGGCCTTGGGGTCGATGATGGCGGCCTGACGGTTGGCGTCGTAGCCGAACATGCGGTCGTTGAGCCGGATGCACTCGTTGCAACTGCTGCAACGCGCGGTTTCGATATAAGGCGCGCCGGGCGCCGGCTTCTCCGTCTCCACTGGCTCTGCCGCTGCCGGAGCCTCGGCGGGCGCCGCCACGGGCGCGACAACCGGGGCCGCCTGCTGCGCCGCCACCGCGCGGGCGGCGTGCGAGTTGTTCACCCCGCCCAGTTCCTGCAGGCTCCGCCAGCGTCCCAGGCAGCCTCGCGCCGCGCGCAGCAGCGCCTCGTCGGCGATCACCTTGTGCAGCCCGGCCTCGGCGTCGGCCATGAACAAGCTGGGCAGGCAGCGCTCGCGCTCGGTGGCGGGCTGCGCCAGCGCCTGCTCCACCGGCGCCAGGTTGTCGTTCCAGGCCGAGGGGACGACCCGCGCCAGATGCGCGGCGGCACGGCGGTCGCAGGCCAGGAAGTCCACCAGCGTAAAGGCCACGGTTTCGCCCTGGCGACGATGCGCCGCATCCTCGTAGCCGAGCGGATGCAGTGGCCAGTCGGCGCCGGGCTGCGGGTTGCCATCCAGCGAGAAGCGCGAGGCCCAGTCCGACCCCGCGCCCGGATCGTAAACGAAGGCGGGAAAGGCGCGCGATTCCACCGCGGCGGCCGACAGCAGATAGGGCGGCAGCGATGCGGAACCCGGCCCGGCGCCGCTGTACACGCTGAACAGCGCCGGCCCGCCATGCGCCAGCCCGGCCTGCACCCGGGGCAACTGGCCATAAAGCTGCGACGCGCCAGCCTGCAACACATACACGTCGCCCAGGCCCAGCGCGGTGGCGGCCAGCGGACGCACAAGCAGCCCCAACGCGGACAGGCCGCCGCCGGCCTCCAGCAGGTCGTCGGTCTGCACCAGCACCTTGAACGGCAGCCCGGCGCCGAGCGCCTGCAACACCCGCGCCGCCTGGTCCGGAGTCAGGTCCGGCTCGGCGAGATACACCAGATAGTCGGGGAAATCCGTGCCCGGCTGGCCAGCCATTCCGTCGCCGAAGCCGGCGAACAGGGCGTCGTGCCTGGCCTCGTTGTATTCGCCGGCCACTTCCAGCCGCGCCATGGCGATTGCCCTGGCCAGTTCGGCGGCGGCCGGCAAGCGTTCACGCCAGGCATGCTGCGCCGTACCGCAATCGTTGAAGGCGAAGCCATACGGGGCGATGCCGCTGCCGGGCAGCGGGGCGAAACGCTGCGTGCGCAGCACCGACAGCAGCCACTCGATGCGCTTGCGCCGGCCCTCGTCCAGCCCGCCGGCGGATGCGGCGCCGGCGAGCAGCCGCGCCATGGCATCAAAATCGAAGCTGGATTCGAGCGACTTCCCCATCGCCGCGCGCAGCAGCCCCGGCGTGCGGCCGGCCGCCGAGGTGGCGAAGTCAGCCTTGAGAATGTCATCCAGCCGCGCCGCCAGACCGCCGATGACCGCCCCGAGGCGCTCGGCCTTGGCGTGCTGGCGTTCATGCCATTCATGCGCCAGCAGCCGCCCCGGCAGCGCGCGGTCGCAGACGGCCAGGGCGCCGTCCCGCGGCAAGGCGAGGCGCAGGCGGGCGAGGCTTTCGCGCAGATCCAGATCCTCGCCGGTCAGCCGTTCGGCGGCAATCTCCCAGGCGTCGGCCAGGGTCTCCGCCCCGGTGTCGATGGCAGCCCGGCGCAAAGCGGCTTCCAGGCGACGTGCGTGGCCGCGCAGGCGCTGGGCCGCTTCGTCGTCGCCGGCACCGGCCACCGCGTCGTCGAACAGCGCCGACAGGCTGCGCGCCGGCGCGCCAGCGGTCAGCACCAGGGGAAAATCATGGCGCAGGGCGGCGAGGTCGCGATACGGCGCGAACAGCGCTGGCAGCAGCCCGCGCCCCTCGATCGGCTCCAGCCCGCCGGAGGAACCGCGGCCGGTCAGGTGGAAGGCAAGTTGGTCCTGGTGGGCGACATGCATGATCTTCACCTATTCCCGGAGGCTCAGCCGGCGACCGGGGCTGCGGAGGCGCCTTGCGGCCAGATGGTGAACTTGTCGAACTCGGCCTCCAGCCCGGCCCGGATCACCGCCGGCGAGCGCGCCTGCCCGGCGTGGCGCAAATCCTCGTAACAAGGCACATCGGGGTTGTGGTACAGGATGCCGACCGGAATGGGATCATGCAGCGAGGCCATCGCGCGGGCGGCGGCGAGGTCGCGCGGGTCGTGCTCCTGCTGGTTGCTGTAGATTTTGCCAAGCCGGGGGCTGATGGAAATCCCCCGCTCATGGTGCAGCACCCGCACCCGCTGCGGGTCCTGGACATACGGCTCGAACATCTTCGGCAGCCATTCCGGGCAGCGTTGCAGAATGCGTACGAACGAAAGGCCGCGGTGCCGGTAGGCGGCGAGCAGGATATTGTACAGCACCTCGGGTATCCAATCGACCGCCTGCGCCACGAACGAGACGTTCTGCACACCGAGCGTCACTTCCAGCGGTTGCAGGGCTTCCAGGTAACTGCCGCGCGGCGTGGTGTTGCTGCGCGTGCCGATCGGCGAGGTCGGCGAGGCCTGCATCTTGGTCAGACCGTAAATCTGATTGTCATGCAGCATGACAGTAAGGTTCATATTGTATCGGATGGCGTGAATCCAGTGCGCCGCGCCGATGCTGCAACAATCGCCGTCGCCGGTGTTGACGAACACGGTCAGGTCGGGCCGGGCCATGCGGATGCCCTCGGCGATCGGCAAGGCGCGGCCGTGGATGCCGTGCAGCCCGTAGGTGTTCATGTAATGCGGGAAGCGGCTGGAACAGCCGATGCCGGAAACGAACACCGTCTTCTCGGGGCGCAGGCCCTCGTCGCGGCACAGCCGCTGCACCGCGGTCAGGATGGCGTTGTCGCCGCAGCCCGAGCACCAGCGCGGCACCCCGCTCTGGTAGTCCTCCAGCGCATGTTGTTCGTCATGCAGGCGCAGCAGACATTCGGTGGCGTCGGTCATGATGGCTCTCCCGGCGCGGCGCGCAACTTGGCCAGCGCGGCCTCGCGGATGGAGCCGGGCTTGATGGCCTGGCCCTTCACTTCGCTCCAGCAGTCGATGTCGATCAGCGTGCGGGCGCGCAGCAGCATGGCGAGCGCCGAATAGCGGCGGTTGTCGGCGTCGATCATGGCGTCCTCCGGCCGGTCGCTCCAATTGGCTTCCACCGTCAGCACCTGGGCGAAGCGCTGCATGATCGCCTTCAGGCCGGGCTGCATGGGCTGCAGAAATGACAGATGCAGCGAGGAGACGTGGTGGCCTTCCGCGCGCAGCCCATCGACTGCTTCCTCGATGGCGCCGCGGGTGCTGCCCCAGCCCACCACCAGCAGGTCGCCGTCTGGGTCGCCATGCACCGGGGGCGGCAGCAGCGTTTTTTGCAGGGTGGCCAGCTTCAGGCTGCGGGCGCGGATGCTTTCCTGGTTGCTGCCGGGGTCGTAGGCGACGTGGCTGGCGCGGTCATGCGCCAGCCCGGTGAGCGTGTACATGCCGCCGGGCTGGCCGGGGATGAAGCGGCGCGACAGGCCGGTGACGGCATCCCAGTCATACGGCCGGGCGCCGGGCGCCACCCGGCTCTGGTCGGCCGGCGCGGCGAGCCATGCGGCGTCGAAAACCGGCCGCGGCACCGGCTGCTGGGAAGTGGCCAGCGAGGCGTCCGACAGCACCACCACCACCATGCCGAAGGTTTCCGCGATCTTGCGCGCGGCGATGACCGAGTAGAAGCATTCCTCGATCGTCGAGGGCGCCATCACCACTTTCGGCGCGTCGCCATGACTGCCGAACATGGTGGCCAGCAGGTCGCCCTGCTCGACCTTGGTGGGCTGGCCGGTGCTGGGTCCGCCGCGCTGCACGTTCACCACCACCAGCGGGATTTCCCCCATCACCGCCAGCCCGATACCCTCCTGCTTGAGCGAGTAGCCCGGCCCGGAGGTGATGGTGACGGCGCATTTGCCGGCATAGGAGGCGCCGAGCGCGAAGGCGCAGGCGGCGATCTCGTCCTCGGCCTGGTGGACGATGCCACCGACTTTCTCGAACACGTCGCTGAGGTAGTGCGACGCGGAGGTGGCCGGGGTGATCGGGTACATGGCGCAGACCTCCATGCCGGAGGCCAGGATGCCGAGGGCGAGCGCGGTGTTGCCGTTGACCACGATCTGCGGCTCGGTGACCGGGGTAGTGGGAATACGAAAGCGGAAATCGAGGTTGGCTTGCGCCCAGTCGAAGCCCGCCTCAAGCAATGCCACGTTCTGGTCGATGACCTTCCTGTCCTTCTTGCCGAAGGTCAGGGCGATCTGCTCGCGCCCGAGGTCGAGGCTGAAGCTGTAGATGCTGCACAGCATGCCGAGGGCGAACATGTTTTTGCCGCGCCGGGCGTCGGCCACCAGCCTGCGGCACTCCTTCTCCATCGGGATTTCGCGCAGATCGTAGCCGGCGGCCTTGAGCTGGTCGTGAATCCGCACATAGGCGGCGACGATGGCGGGGTCGCGGTCCTCGCGCCACATGCTCTCCAGCAGGATGGTGCAGCCCGGCTTGAGTTCGCCGGCATGCACCCGGCCGAGCAGCACCTGCTCGTTGAACGCCACCACCAGATCGGTCTCGCCGCCGCCGTTGGTGACCGGCCCGGCGCCGAGGCGGATGCGGTTGCCGCTGGCGCCGGCGGTGCTGCGCGCGGGCGGGCGGATTTCGGCGGGGATGATTTCCACCGTCCACACGCCGTTGCCCGAGCGCGCCGCGATGGCGCCGAGCGACTGGCCGCAGCGCTGCGCGCCCTCGCCGGAATCGCTGATGATCTCGACGATATGCTCGGAGAGCACGACGGGCGCGCGGGCGGCGGCGGGACGTTCAAGCGGGATCGTAAGGGCGTCGTTCATGGATGCCTCGGGCGGGTCAGGCGACACGCAAGCGGACGAAATTCTTCTGTTCGGGCGCAATGCCGAACAGCGTGCCGGAGAGGTCGCCGGGCAGACGCGGCGTGGCGGGCTCCGACAGGCCCAGATAGTCCTTCATGCCGCGTGCCGCGCGGCGGCCCGCGCCCATCGCCTCGATGACGGTGGCCGCCCCGGTGACGATGTCGCCGCCGGCATAGACGCCGGCCAGGGAGGTGGCGAGATCGGCGTCCACGGCGATGTAGCCGCGCTTGTCCAGTGCCAGCCCGGAGGTCTGGCCGATGATCGGGTTGGCGTTGGTGCCGATGGCGAACACCACCTGGTCAACCTCGATATCGTGCTCGCTGCCGGGCACCGGCACCGGACGGGCACGGCCGGAGCGGTCCGGCTCGCCGAGGATCATGGTCTGGCAGCGCAGCGCGCGCACGTTGCCCTTTCCGTCACCGAGCACCTCCACCGGCGCGGTCAGCCAGTGGAATTCGATGCCTTCCTGCTCGGCATGGTGCACCTCCTCGGCGCGCGCCGGGCATTCGGCGCGGCTGCGGCGATAGATGCAGCTCACCTGCTCGGCGCCCAGACGCAGGGCGACGCGCATGGCATCCATGGCGGTGTTGCCCGCCCCGACCACGGCGACATGCCGGCCGAGCGGCAGCGGCGTGTCCACCGCGGGGAAATCGCGCGCCCGCATGAGGTTGCAGCGGGTCAGCAACTCGTTGGCCGACAGCACGCCGTTCAGCGAATCGCCGGGAATGCCCAGCATGGCCGGATAGCCCGCGCCGGTGCCGATGAACACCGCATGATAGCCAAGCTCGCCGATCATCTGCTCGATGGTGAACAGGCGGCCGACCAGCGTGTTGCACTCGAAGCGCACGCCGAGCCGGCGCAGCGCGTCGATTTCCGCATCGACCACTTCGTTGGGCAGGCGGAAATCGGGGATGCCGTAGCGCAGCACGCCGCCGGGCAGATGGAACGCCTCATACACGGTGACGTCGCAGCCGGCCTTGGCCATGTCGGCGGCACAGGCCATGCCGGCCGGGCCGGAGCCGACCACGCCGACGCGAAAGCGGTTGGGCTCGATATGCGGGCGGCGCGCCCAGCCCTCGGCAATGGCGCGGTCGCCGGCGAAGCGTTCCAGCCGGCCGATCGCCACCGGCTCCAGCGCATCGCCGACGACGCATTTGCCCTCGCACTGGTTCTCCTGCGGGCAGACCCGGCCGCACACGGCGGGCAGCAGGTTGGTACGTGCCAGCACGTCATAGGCGCCGCGGATGTCGCCCTCGGTTATGCGGCCGATGAAGCCGGGAATGTCGATGCCCACCGGGCAGCCGCCGATGCAGGTCGGGTCGGGGCAGAGCAGGCAGCGCTGCGATTCCAGTTTCGCCTCGGCCTCGTTATAGCCGAGGTTCACTTCCGCGAAATTGGCACGCCGCACCCGCGGGTCCTGCTCGCGCACCGGCGTCCGCTGCTGCGGGATGCTGCGTATCGTCCGTTTCTTCGCCATGGTTCCCGCCTGTTCGGTTCGCTCAGGAGACGGCCAGCAACGCGCGCATGCGGCAGGTTTCGGACCAGCGCGCGGTCGCTGCCTTTTCCTCCTCGGCGTAGCGGCGCAGGCGCATCATCAGGTCGTCGAAATCCACCAGATGGCCGTCGAAATCCGGCCCGTCCACGCAGGCGAACTTCACCACGTCGCCGATCTTCACCCGGCAGCCGCCGCACATGCCGGTGCCGTCCACCATGATCGGATTGAGGCTGACCATGGTGCGGATGCCGTGCGGGCGGGTGGCCTCGGCGCAGGCCTTCATCATCACCGGCGGGCCGATCGCCACCACCTCGTCGATGTCGGGATGGGCAGCGATGGCCTGGCGGATGCCGTCGCTGACGAAGCCTTTCAGGCCCGCCGAGCCGTCATCGGTGCACAGGATGACGTCGTCGCAGACTTCGCGGAAGCGGTTCTCCCAGAACACCAGGCTTTTCGTGCGGAAGCCGAGGATGGCGATGACGCTGGCGCCATTTTGCTTAAAGCCGCGCGCCTGCGGAAAGATCGGCGCCACGCCGAGGCCGCCGCCGACGCAGACCACTTTCTTCGCCTTGCCCAAATGGGTGGGCACGCCCATCGGCCCGACCAGAGCATGCAGCCGGGTGCCGACATGGCAGGTCTGCTGCATCTCCCTGGTGGTCTTGCCGACCGCCTGGATGACCAGGGTGACGGTGCCCTCGGCGGCGTCGAAATCGGCGATGGTGAGCGGAATGCGCTCGCCCTCGGGGTGCGACATGACGATGACGAACTGCCCGGGGCGGGCGGCGCGCGCCATCATCGGATGGCGCACCGCGAGCAGGTAGGTGACGTCGGAGAAGTCTTCGCGCCGGACGATTTCAAATCCGGCGCCGTTCTGCGAATCCGGGGTCTGGGTATCTGGCATGAGAGCGCCTCCCTCCTTGGCGCGAGGCGGGCAGCTACGGCAAGGCGGGGCGGTCCGTGAGTAAGGGGGAGCGATGTCATTGTTCCGAAACCAACACATTGATTTGGATCAACAACCGACCTGCGCGGCGGGCATGCCTCCGAACCGCCGCAGGCCGGACAGGCAGACCCCCGGGCACGCAATGTGACCCGGAGGGCTGGCAACAAGGCGAGGCCGGATGGGGTGGAGGGTTCAGCCGCGGCGGCGCAGCCCGGCCAGGCCGAGCAGACCGGCGCCAAGCAGCGCCAGACTGGCGGGTTCTGGCACCGGGTTCACCGTGACGCTGGCGTCGAAATACAGGCCGGACTCCACCACATGCCGGTCGGCGAAGAACACGTCGATCGTATGCGCCCCGGCCGACAGCGCCGTAACCGTCGTCGGCGCGGTGCGCAGCGCGTGCACGCCGCCGTTGTCCACCACCAGGTTGCCGTCGATGAACACCCATGCGTCGTCGTCCGAGCCGAGATTCAGGGTGATCGAGCCGGCGGAGGCCAGGTTGAACGTGCCATCCAGGCGGGCCGAGACATAGCCGTCCGCGCCGTCACTGGTGCCCGGGCCGGTGGGGAAGAAGTTGGACTGAATGTCGAACGGCAGCGTCACGGTGGTGGGATAGGCATAGGTGGTGCCGGCCGTCACCAGGCCGGCCTGCGGCGTCCACCAGAGCAGTTCGCCGGCGGCGTTGACGTCCGTCAGGATGGTCGAAGGGTTGCTGGCATCCTGCGAATTGCCGGACACCACCGGCAGACCATCCGGGCCGAGCTTCGATTTGACCAGACCGGTCACGACGGCGCCGGAATAGCCTCCACCGACATCGGGGTTGCTGGCGCTCAGCGTGGAGTAGCTGGCGGTGATGGCGCTCGCGTCGGCGGTCCCGGCCGCGAGGAGGGAAGCGGTGGCGATCGCGGTGGCAAGGCCGAGGCTGAAGCGGTGAGTCATGATTATTCCAGTACTTGAACGAGGGATGCAAAGCGAACCGGCGGATAACCACCCAAACACCACCAAAGGTTGCAAGTCTCGTGCCAAAATGGCAGTTTATTGATATTAAATTGTTTTTTAGATTATCATCTCACCCGGCTGGACGAGCTGTAAAGAAACCTGACAGTTCGGCCGTCCTGCGAGCATCCGGCCGCCGCAGAAGCATCGACACGAGACAAGCCGGGAAAAGTCATGTCCAATAAATAAATAGTCTGTGTCAAGCTGTACAAATCATGCGCAGCCATCCTGGCAATCTCACGCGATCCCATGTCGGGTTTCGGCGCAGTTTGAGCGCATTTTTTGTGACTTATCATATTAATTTATGCTGACAATAATCATCTATATGGCTTCATAACTATGTTATTTATTTTAGATAACAAATACTATCTTATTTAATTTTTTGAATTTACTGCCGAAAGTGACCTGTAAGGTTTTCCGACAGTGCGGCAATGGCGTTCACCATGCCGCCGGCTGGGGTTCCAATTCACGCGACCGGGCAGACGCATCCATCGCGATCGGAACACTACCCCGCAGTCTGCGGCACCAGCGCCGCCGCGTTCGCGTGGACGGCGAAATCCGCCTCGGTCAGCATGCGCCAAACGCCACCGACCAGAATCTCGCTCGGGCGGAACCGCGCCTTGTAGGCCATCTTGCGGCTCTCCGGCACCCAGTAGCCCAGATAGACATAGGGTTGCCCGGTGGCCCGGGCGCGCTCGATCAGCCACAGGATGGTGGCGGTGCCCAGCGAGCGCTTCTCCAACCCCGGCGCGAAGAACGAATAGACCGCCGACAGCCCGTCGCCGAGCCGGTCGGTCAGGCACGCCCCCACCAGGCGGTCGCCCGGGTCGCGGAACTCGACGATGAAGGTTTCGATCGGCGTGTCCTCCACCATGGCGCGGTAGTCGTAGAAGCTCATGGTGGCCATGTCGCCGTCGCCGTGGCGGACCTGCTGGTAGTGCTGGAACAACTGGAACTGCTCGGCGGTGGCGCGCGCCGGCACCTCGATCCCCTCCATGCCGGTATTGGCCTTCAGGAGGCGCCGCAGCGTCCGGTCGGTCTGGAACCCGGCCACCGGCACGCGGATCGGAATGCAGGCGTTGCAGCCAGGGCATACCGGCGCGTAAGCGATGTTGTGGCTGCGCCGGAACCCCGCGCGCGACAGCCGGTCGTGCAACGTCTCCGAGTCCGGCCCGGTGATTTCGGTCACCACCTTGCGCTCGGTGCGCCCGGTCACGTACGGGCACGGCAGCGGGGCGGTGGTGTAGAAAAACTGCGGACGCCGCGGCGGCTTGTAGCTCATGCGTTCGGCGGACCTCCCTGCCGCATGTTCCAGGCCGCTTGCTCCGGCGTCAATGGCTCTGGCCGCGGAGGGGGGGCAAAAGCGGACAGCGAGTCGGCGCGCACCACCACCAGCCCCGAGGCCAGATCGTGCAGGGTGCGCCGCCGTTTGGTCACCAGCGCCACCACCAGCAGCACCGCCCCCAGCGCCAGGGTGACGTAGAACCCCACCACGCTGACCAGCGCCTCCAGCAGGTCGGGGCGACCGAGGTCGCTGTCGCGGCGTACCACCAGGCCGAGCAGCACTTGCCCCGGCGTGGCCGAGAGCGGGCTGGCCAGGAAGAGATAGTGGTACAGAGGCGGCACCGCGGGCAGCAGCCCCAGCAGCGGGAAGCCGAGGCCGAGCGTCAGCACCCCGAACACGAACATCGCCGCCCACAGGGTCGCCACGATCACCGCGATCAGCAGCAGATCCACCAGGAAAGCCAGCACGCGGCGGGTCGGCACGCCCTGGGTGAGCCAGTCATCCTCAAGATAAGGGTCGGTCATCGGCGGGCGCGGCCAGGACGGATCGCTCATGGGTTTTCGCTCACCGGGATTCCAGGGGCGTCAGGGTCAAACGCGCCGCCACGCTCGCGGGCTGCGCCGGGATCATGATCATCGCGCCATCGCGCCATCTCTGCACGAAATTCCTTGCCAGCGGACTCAGCAGGTGGCCGGACTGGCCCGGCGCCACCACGAACAGGCTGTGCTCCAGATCGGCCAGATCATAGACACCGCGAAACGCGGCGCCATGCTCGGCGGCGAAAACGCCCCAGGGGGGCGGGGGGCGCATGCCGGCGCGGAACAGGGTGGAATCATCGCCGGGGACGCCAATGCGCGCCTCGGACGCCCGGCCCAGCAGCGGCACGGCACGCAGCAGCGGGTTGGCGAACACCGCCTGGTGCGTCGCCCCCCAGCGCCAGGTGGCGGGATCGGGGCCGAAGCGGGCGGCCAGGCCGGCCATCGCCTCGGCCAGGGTGCCCGGCAGCAGGGCGCGACAATCGCCGCCGCACAGCGCCCCGCCGGCGGGCGACAGTGCCGCCGGAATCAGCGTGACCCAGGGCGCCGCCGCCGCCGCCGCCTCCGGCGGCACGTTCGCGCCGGCCAGGATGTCGAGATACAAACGCTGCATCCAGGCATTGAAAATCAGCGGCTGCGGCAGGCCGGCCTCGGTGGTGCCGTCCCACGCCGCCAGCAGAGCGAGGGCGCGGGCGGGCAGGCCGGGCGGAGCCGTCACGGCGCGCAGGACGGGCAGCAGGTCGCGCGCCAGCATATCGACCGTGTCGGTCTGCATGGCGGCGAAACCGGCCGGACCGAACGGGCCGGGCCGGTCCAGCAATTCGCGGATGCGGCGGGCGCGGGCATCGTCGAACCAGTCGCGGCCGAGCGGGATGGGGAAATCGGCGGGGGCGATGCGCTCGTTGGCGTTCACCAGCCGCCCGCTCGCCGGGTTGAGCACGCGCGGCAGCGCCTCGCCGCTGGCAAAGCCGGTCCAGTCATGCCGCCCGTCCGCCCCGGCAACCGGGCGGCTGCCGTCACCCGCCCGGCGCAGCGGCACCCGCCCGGTGACGAACAGGCCGATGCCCTGGCGGTCCGCCACCAGCATATTCTGCACCGGCGCGACGATCAGCGGCGCGGCACGGCCGGCCTCGGCGAGGCTGGTCGCGCGGTTCAGCGCCAGCAGCCCCGGCGCCGGGTCGCCCGGTTCGAGGTTGGCCGCCGCCAGCGCCAGCACTGATTCCGCGCCGGTCGCATTGGCGTGCTCGCGCAGGTCGCTGATCACCGGGCCGTGCCGGGTTTCCCGCACCCGCAGCACCTCGTCCGGGGCACCGCGCACATGGATGGTTTCCGCCCGCACCGTGTAGGGGCGCGGGCCATCCGGTGTCAGGTAGGCATCCGGGCCGGACGGCGTCTCGATGAACAGATCCTGGGTGTCGGCGCCGGTGGTGGTGAAGGTCCAGGCGACATGGCCGTTATGGCCGATCACCAGGAAAGGCACGCCCGGCGCGGTGGCGCCGGCCAGGGTTCCCGCCGGGGTGTCGATGCGGGCGAGGTACCAGATGCCGGGCAGGCCGAAACCCAGATGCGGGTCGCCGGCCAGCAGCGGCGCCCCGCTGGCACTGTGCCGCCCGTCCACCGCCCATTCGTTGCTGGCGGTGGCGGGCAGAGTGAAGGGATCGGGGAAAACCGGCAGCAAAGCGGCCAGTTCGCCGGCCACCCCGGCCAGCGCCGGATCGAGCCCGGGTGCCAGACCCGCCTGCGGCTGTCCGGCGCCGCCGGCCTCGCGCGGCCAAAGCGCCTCGATCACCGCATCGGGCACCGCATCGGGCACCCGCCCGGCCAGCGACAGGCGGGCCAGCTCGGTGCGCCAGTTGCCAGACAGCGAGGCACCCATGGCGCGGCCCCACAGCAGGCTGTCCACGGGCGTCCATGGCCGCGGCGCGCCCAGCAGCAAAAACTCGGCGGCGGCGAAGCGCCCGCGCAGGCCGATCCAGGCATTCACGCCGCGCGCATAGGCTTGCAGGATTTCCCGCGTATCGGCCGGCAGCGCCGGGTAGTCGGCCGCCGCGCGCACGCGCAACCCGAGCGTGCGCATCATGCGGTCCAGCGGCAGCGTGGCCGGTCCGGCGATCTCGGATAATTCGCCCGCGGCGGCGCGGCGGCTCAGGTCCATCTGCGCCATGCGATCGCGCGCGTGGACAAATCCCAGCGCCTCGGCTGCGTCGGCCTCGCTGCCGGCGCGGATGCGGGGAACGCCGTCGGCGTCAATCAGCACCGAAACCGGGGCCGCCAGCCCGGGCAGGCGGGCCTGCAGATCGCCGCCCGGCAGGGTCATCGACAACAACCACGCCGTTGCTACCGCGGCCAACAGCAGCAGGACGGCCACCAGGCCGGGCAGGAGCACCAGGGCGCGGATGACGGGACGCATCGTCATCAGGTAGAGATGCCCTTAGAAAAGTAAAAGATGGGAGCATGAATCCGTGCGTCAATCGGGGGGCAGGCAAGCCCTGGCCGCGCCACGGGGAGGCGATGAAAGGGTGTTATACGCAACTCCCGGCCGGGGCCGTCCCGCCCGGAGCCGACCCGCGCGAGGTGCAACCATGTGGCTGCTGACCACTTTCGGCTTTTTCAGCATCGTAGAGAAACCCGACGATCGCGGGACCGGCATGGTCACCGTGCGGGCGCGGGTGCGCGGCGACCTGGAATCGCTGCGGTCGAAATACCTGCCGGCGCTGGGCGAGATCAAAGCCACCCCGGACCGCGACTACGTGGCCCGCGGGCGCGTCGCCAAGACCGATCTGGCGGAGGCGCTGGGCCGCATCGCGCTGGACATCGACTACCCGAACTTCAAAAGCGAGGTCGCCCAGCGCATGGGCTATGCCCGTGAGCAGGTCTATGATGACGTGTGGGAGACCCTGGCGGTCCTGCAGGAACGGCAGGAGCCGGCGCGCCAGAACAAGGAATCCAAGGCCTAACAGGCCGCGGTCCGGCTGAACCCGGGGCCGCATGGAACCGCAGGAATACGCCCTGATGGACGCCGCCGAAGGGCGGATGTGGTGGTACCGCGCCCTGCATGCCCGGCTGGCCGATGCGTTGTCGGGGGTGCAGGGCCGCGTGCTCGATGCGGGCTGCGGCACCGGCGGTCTGCTGGCGGCGCTGCAACGCACGCGGCCCGCACTGGCGCTGACCGGGGTGGAGTGGTCGGCCGCCGCCGCCGCCCGCGCCCGCCGGAAATCAAGCGCGGCGGTGGCGTGCGGCAGCGTGAACGCCCTGCCCTTCGCCGATGCCAGCTTCGACGCCGCCATCGCCGCCGACGTGCTGTGCCACGCCGCCGTCGATCCTTCGGCGGCGCTGGCCGAGCTTCACCGGGTGCTGCGGCCCGGCGGGCTGCTGGTGATCAACATGCCGGCTTATGCCTGGCTGCTGTCGGCGCATGATCGTCAGGTTCATAATGCACGGCGCTGGACCGCCCCCGCCACGCGCACGGCCTTGCGGGGTGCCGGCTTCGCTGCGGTGCGGGCGCACTACTGGAACGGGCTGCTGTTGCCGCTGATGGTGGTGCAGCGCAAGCTGCTGGCGCGCGGCGGTGACGCGGCCTCCGACGTCGCCCCGTTTTCGCCATGGCTGGATGCGACCCTGCATGCTGTCACTGCGGTCGAGCGGCGTTTGCCCGCCTGGCTGCCCGCCGGCGGGTCGGTGCTGGCGACCGCCATCCGGCCGCCAGCGCACCATGACTGAGGATTCCGCCTGCATGTCCCCTGCCCCGCTCGCCACCCCGCCGAACCCTGCCGCGCCTGGCCTTTCAATCGTCGTGCCGGTGTACCGTGGCGCCGCCACCGTCGGCCTGCTGGTGGAGGCGCTGGCGAATCTGCGGCCGGAGGGCGGGCTGGAAGTGGTGCTGGTGAACGACGGCAGTCCCGACAATTCCGGCGAGATCTGCCGCGCGCTGCTGCGCAGCGCCGTGGTGCCGCTGATTTATGTCGAGCACGCCCGCAACTACGGCGAGCACAACGCGGTCATGACCGGGCTGCGCCACGCCGCCGGCGCCTATGTCATCACCATGGACGACGACCTGCAGAACCCGCCCGGGGAAGTGATCAAGCTGTATGACCACGCCCGCCTCGGCGGCTGGGACGTGGTGTACACGCGCTACGCCGTGAAGGAGCACGCCGGCTGGCGCAATCTCGGCAGCCGCTTCGCCAACAAGGTGGCGGACTGGCTGCTCGACAAGCCGCGCGGATTGTACCTGTCGTCGTTCCGCTGCATGTCGGCGCTGGTGGTGCAGTCGGTCAGCCGCTATGGCGGCCCCTACCCGTACGTGGACGGGCTGATCATGCAGGTGACGCAGCGCATCGACAGCATCGAGGTGCGTCACCTGCCGCGCGCCGAAGGCCGGTCCAACTACACGCTCAAGCGGCTGGTGCGGCTCTGGCTCAACCTGGCGACAAGCTTCTCGCTGGCACCGCTGCGCCTGGCCATCTTCGCCGGCGTGGCCATGGCGGCGCTGGGCATGGCCGGCGCCGCCGCCACCATCTTCGAGGCGCTGGTGACGCATGCCACGCCGAGCGGCTGGGCCTCGACGATGACCGTCATTCTGCTGGTCTCGGGCGTGCAGTTCATGGTGTTGGGGGTGATGGGCGAATATGTGGGCCGCACCTTCCTGTCGGCCAACGGCAAGCCGCAGGGCACGGTGCGGCTGGTGGAGCGCAGCGACGGCGCGGCGGACGCGCGAGGCCGTTCATGATCCACTGGATCGTGTTGCTGGCGGCGATCGCCGTCAGCATGGGCGGGCAGACCCTGCTCAAGGCCGGCGCCGGCGCACCCGATTTCCTGCGCCAGTTGCTGGACTGGCGCACCATGGTGGGCCTGGTGCTGTATGGCGGCGCCGCCATGCTGTATATCGTGGCACTACGCCGCATCCCGATGTCGGTGGCGCTGCCGTTCACGGCGATCTCCTACATCGCGGCGGCGCTGATCGGGCATTACACCTTCCACGAGCCGCTGACCGTGATGCATCTGGCCGCGATCGGGATGATCGCGGCGGGGGTGGTTACGCTGGCACTGGCATAGAAGGCGCCGGGGGAGGCGCAGCGACATGCGAAGGGCGGCACCGGAAGATGCCGTCCCGTAACGTCGCGGGCCGCCAATTACGGTCGCAGATGCGCCAAGAAGCCCGTTATAGGTGAGAGGTCAGCTGCTGGCTAAACGCAGTCCCAACGTGGTGCGCGGCATCTCGTATCTCGGCTGGGCCTTGGCCGCCACCATGACCGAGGCCGGCATTTGCCGTGTGCTGACCAGCGATTATTTCTATTCGTGCCTGCTGCTGGCGCCGTTCGTGCTGGCCCGGCGCGGCGTGCTGGATTTGGCCGCCGCCTGGGCGCTGGTATCGGCCAACGCCGCGGATGCGGCATGTCTGCCCGACCGGGGCGCGCCGCTCTGGTGCTGGTGGCCGGGGATGGCGACCGGCCGCGCCCGGTGGCGACCATTGCGGCGGGAAGGCCGGCGTGGATTTCCGCCGAGGGGGCGGACCGCTTACCCCCGGCCTGTGCAAGCCGCCCGCGAGTTCGGCATTTGCGGACATCGTTTGCCCTGAAGCGTGCTTGTCAGCAGCTCACCTCCGCTCCCTCCCCGCCCAGGGCTCCGTTAGCCGTTCGCCTGGCTGGTCTCGCTCCGGTCCATCGTGGCGTAGGGATCAATCTCCAGGCGCAGCTTGCCGAGCGTCCGCAGCAGGTTCGGCTCGGCCCGGTTGGTCAACCGTGCCAGTTCGTCGACCGATTGCGGCCTGGCGTCCCGGATGGTACGCAGCAGGCCGTCGCCGGTCAGGCGCACTCCGTCGACAGGCTCCCTCTTCCAACATCATATGGAATGCTTGAGGGTTCAACGAGGTCCCGCGAGGCGATGCGGCGTCCAGGGCAGGATGCGGGACGTCGTTGAACCCTCAAGCATTCCGCTCCCTCCTCCCAACCAGCCTTGCCACCGGTTCTTGAGCATTCACCGACCGGCTGGGGTGAGCGATGCGGCGGCGGCGCATCGCGCGCGCCGCCCAAAGCGAAGCCGCCGGCGCTGCGCCATCCGTGCGTCGCCGGCCGGTTCAGCGTCCCTCCATTTCCTCGCGCAGCATTTCCAGTTCCAGCCAGCGCTCCTCGGCGGCCGAGAGGTCCGCCGTGGCCTGGGCCAGACGCTCGCCGGCGCGGGCGAAGGCGGCGGCATCGCGCGCATACAGATCGGGATCGGCCAGCACCGCCTGGCAGCGCGCCACCTCGTCCTGCAAGGTGCGCATCCGCTCGGGCAGCGCGGCCAAGGCGTGCTTGTCCTTGAACGACAGCTTGCGCGGCGCGGCGGCGACCGGCTCGCGCGCTGGCGGCTTGCCGCGCGGTGCCGGGGGCGCCGGCGCCGCCACGCCCATGATCCGGCCGCCCTGCGCCTGCATGTCCGAGAAGCCGCCGGCATAGTCCACCCAGCGCCCGTCACCCTCGGCGTTCAGCACCGAGGTCGCCACCCGGTCGAGGAAATCGCGGTCATGGCTGACCAGCAGCACCGTGCCGGGATAGTCCGCCAGCAATTCCTGCAACAAATCCAGCGTTTCCAGGTCCAGATCGTTGGTCGGCTCGTCCAGCACCAGCAGGTTGGACGGCCGCGCCAGCGCCACCGCCAGCGCCACCCGGCCGCGTTCGCCGCCGGAAAGCGTGCCCAGCGGGGTGCGGGCCTGGGCGGGGCTGAACAGGAAGTCTTTCATGTAGCCCATGACGTGGCGCGGCTGGCCGTTCACCACCACCGTCTCGCCATGCCCGCCGGTCAGCGTGTCGGCCAGCGTCGCCGCCGGATCGAGGCTTTCCCGGCGCTGGTCCAGCGTCATCATCTGCAGGGTGGCGCCCAGCTTCACCGTGCCGGCATCGGGCGCCAGCTTGCCGGTGAGCAGGTTCAGCAGGGTGGTCTTGCCGGCGCCGTTCGGCCCGACCAGCGCCACCCGGTCGCCGCGGAGAATCTTGGTGGTCAACCCGCGCACGATCGGGCGTTCGCCGAAGCCCTTGGCGCCGAAGCTCTTGGTCAGGCCGGCGGCCTCGATGACGATCCGCCCGGAGGTCTCGCCCTCGGCGGCCTCCAGCTTGGCCGTGCCGAGCGGCGCCTGGGCCGCCCAGTGCTGGGCGCGCAGCGCATGCAGGTTGCCCAGGCGCCGCACGTTGCGCTTGCGCCGGGCGGTGACGCCATAGCGCAGCCAGTCCTCCTCGGCGACGATCTTGCGGGCCAGCTTGTGGAGGTCGCGCTCCTCCTGCTCCAGCACGTCGTCGCGCCAGGTTTCGAAGCCGGCGAAGCCGCGTTCCATGCGTCGGGTCGCGCCACGGTCCAGCCACACCACCGCGCGCGACAGCCGTTCAAGCAGGCGGCGGTCGTGGCTGATCAGCACCAGGGCGGCCCGCAGTGCGGCCAACTCCGCTTCCAGCCAGGCGATGGCGGGCAGGTCGAGATGGTTGGTGGGTTCGTCCAGCAGCAGGATGTCGGGCGCCGGCGCCAGCACCCGCGCCAGCGCCGCCCGCCTTGCCTCGCCGCCGGACAGGCGGGCGGGGTCCTCCTCGCCGGTCATCCCCAGCCCTTCCAGCAGAGCACGGGCGCGGTGCGGGTCGTCGCCCGGCCCCAGCCCCGCCGCCACATAGGCGCCGGTGCTGGCAAAGCCGGACAGGTCCGGCTCCTGCGGCAGATAACGGACCGTGGTGCCGGGCTGGAGGAACCGGCTGCCCTGGTCGAACGGTTGCAGCCCGGCGGCGATGCGCAGCAGGGTGGACTTGCCGGAACCGTTGCGCCCGACCACGCAAAGCCGCTCGCCCGGCGCCACCGATAATTCGGCGGCGCGCAGCAGCGGGGATGCACCCAGCGTCAGCGATATGTCTTGCAGCAGCAGTAAAGGAGGAGCCATGGCGCCTTCCTACCACGCAGCTTCCGGGCGCGGCGCCTGCCTTCGCGGCTCAGCAGCCCGGCGGCACCACCACCAGTTCGCTCAGCCGGCCCTTCATCACGAAGTCGCCGAAATCCATGTTCAGGTCGTCGGCGACGCCGTTGGCCCAGTAGCGCATGCTCACCTCGTAGTCGGGCTGCTGGCCATCGGCGTCGTGGTCGAAGAAAGCCACATGCACCCGCCCGCTCGGCAGCTTCGCCAGGTCGGGCCACTGGTTCGGTTGCGGTCCGTTCCAGGAGAAGATCGCCACCGAACTGTCCTGGGCGCCCTTCTCGCTGGTGCCGTCGAACAGCGGCAGGGTGATGAACTTCTTGCCGGCCCGCGCCGCCGCCAGGATCGCCTCGGTATGCGCCGTCGGGAACAGGGTGCCGGCCGGCAGCTTCCTGGTGGCGGTCTCCGGAGCGGTGTACTGGGCCTCCCCCGGCCCGCCCGTATGCTCCAGCGTGGCCGAGCCGGCGACCTCGCTGGTGACCGCCGTCTCGGTGGTCTGACGCATGCGGAAGCGCATGTTCAGGCCGTCCTTGCTCTCCCAGGTCGTGTAGTCGGAGAGCATTTCGATGTCCTGGCCGTCGCGGTTGGTCACCGTCATTTGCAGCCGCTGGCGCGTCGCCCAGCCGTCGCAGGCATCCACCACTTCATAGGCCATGGTGCCGGTGGCGCCGGCCACGTCGGTGCCGCGCGCCTGATCGAGCGTGAGCTGATACAGCGCGCGATGCGCCGCCAGCGGCGCGGCCGGGTCGGCGGCGGCGGCCGGCCCGCTTCCCATCAGCAGGGTGGCCCCCATCAGCAGCGCGACGAAAGGGCTCAGGACGAACAGGCGCATGCGGACACTCCGGGGTGCGGTCGTGCGAAGATAGGTACGCTCATGGCGCAGCGCCAGCGCGCCCGTTACCCCTTGGCCTTCGGCGGCAGGTCGAGCTTCAGCGACAATTCCTTCAGCCGGGCCGGCGCCACCTCGGCGGGCGCGCCCATCATCAGGTCCTCGCCCTGCTGGTTGAGCGGGAACAGGATCACCTCGCGGATGTTCGGCTCGTCGGCCAGCAGCATGACGATGCGGTCGATGCCCGGCGCCGAGCCGCCATGCGGCGGCGCCCCGTAGCGGAACGCATTCAGCATGCCGCCGAACCGCGCCTCCACGTCGGCGGCGCTGTAACCGGCGATCTCGAAGGCACGGATCATGATGTCCGGCCGGTGGTTGCGGATCGCCCCGGAGGACAATTCGATGCCGTTGCAGACGATGTCGTACTGGAACGCCTTGATGGTCAGCGGGTCCTGCGAGGTCAGCGCCTCCATCCCGCCCTGCGGCATGCTGAACGGGTTGTGGCTGAAATCGATCTGGCCCGATTCCTCGTTCAGTTCGTACATCGGGAAGTCGGTGATCCAGCAGAACCGGAAGCCGCCGTCCGCTATCAGGCCGAGATCCTGGCCCAGTTTCGTGCGCACCGCGCCGGCGAATTTCGGCGCCTCGTCGCGCTTGCCGGCGGCGAAGAACACCGAGTCGCCCGGCTTCAGACCGCAGGCGACGCGGACCGCCTCGGCCCGCTCGGCTTCCAGGTTGCGCGCGATCGGTCCTTTCGGCCCGTCCGCCTCGAACTGGATGTAGCCCAGGCCGCCGGCGCCCTGCTCGCGCGCCCACTCGTTCAGCTTGTCGAAGAAGCTGCGCGGGCTGGCGGCGGTGCCGGGGGCGGGAATCGCCCGCACCACCCCGCCGGCGGCGGCCATCTTGGCGAACAGCCCGAAGCCGGAGCCGGCGAACTGCGCGGTGACGTCGGTGACGCGCAGGGGATTGCGCAAATCCGGCTTGTCGGTGCCGAATTCCAGCATCGCCTGCTCGTAGGGAATGCGCGGGAAGGGGGGCGCCGTCACCGCGCGCCCTTCGGCGAACTCCTCGAACACACCGGCGATCACCGGCTCGATGGTGGCGAACACGTCCTCCTGGGTGACGTAGCTCATTTCGAAATCAAGCTGATAGAACTCGCCCGGCGAGCGGTCGGCCCGGCTGGCTTCGTCGCGGAAGCACGGGGCGATCTGGAAATAGCGGTCGAACCCGGCCACCATGATGAGCTGCTTGAACTGCTGCGGCGCCTGCGGCAGGGCATAGAACCGGCCCGGATGCAGCCGCGCCGGCACCAGGAAGTCGCGCGCCCCCTCGGGGGAGGAGGCGGTCAGGATCGGCGTCTGGAATTCGGTGAAGCCGGCCTCGATCATGCGCCGGCGGATGCTGGCGATCACCTTGGCCCGCAACATGATGTTGCGGTGCACCTTGTCGCGGCGCAGGTCGATGAAGCGGTATTTCAGGCGGATGTCGTCGGGGTATTTTTCCTCGCCGGCCACCTGCATGGGCAGCACGTCGGCCGCGGACTGCACCACCACCTCGGCCGCCCGCAATTCCACCTCGCCGGTCGGCAGCCTGGGGTTCACCGTGCCCGGCTCGCGCAGCACCACCGTGCCGGTGACGGTGATGACGCTTTCCGGCCGCAGCCGGTCCACCGTCTCGAAGGCCGCCGAGCCGGCGGCGAAGACGATCTGGGTCAGGCCGTGATGGTCGCGCAGATCGATGAACAGCAGCCCACCATGGTCCCGCTTGCTGTGGACCCAGCCCGACAGGCGGGCGGTCTGGCCGGCGTCGCTGGCGCGCAGCGCGCCGCTGGTATGGGTCCGGTAGGCGTGCATGGGGCTGGTTCCGCGGGTTGGAAGGGCCGGCAGACAACCCCCCGCCCCCCCCGGTGTCAAGGCGCTACAACCAGCGGCGGGAGCGGAACCACAGCAGCGGCAGCACGGCGCTGACCACGATCAGCCCCAGCGAGAACGGATAGCCCCATTCCCATTTCAGCTCCGGCATATGCTCGAAGTTCATGCCATAGATGCTGGCGATCAGGGTCGGCGGCATGGCCACCACCGAAACCACCGTCATGATCTTGATGATGCTGCTCTGCTCGATATTGATGAACCCCAGCGTCGCTTCCTGCAGGAACTGCACCCGCTGGCTCAGATGGCTGTCATGGTCGAGCAGGCTGTGCATGTCGAGCCGCACCGTTTCCAGCCGCGGCTGCAACGCCGCCGGCACCCAGGGGGCATGGGTGGCCAGGAACGGCAGCATCCGGCTGATGCCCAGCAACGTCTCGCGCAGCTTGGTCACCAGCTCGCCGAGTCGGCCGATGGCGCGCAGCGTGCGCCGCATCTGCGCGGTCACCGCGCCCTGCGCGGGGGCGTCGCGGAAGATCAGCTGGCTGATCCGGTCCATCTCGTCATTGGCCCGCTCCAGCACGTCGGCGACCCGCTCGATGACCTCCTCGAGCACGGTGACCAACACCTCGCTGCTGTCGGCCGCCGGGGCAAGGACCTGCGCCCGCTCGATCGCCTGGTCGAAGATCGGCGCGTCGCCGTAATGCAGCGTGATCACCCGGCCGGGCTGGAGGATGAAACCCACCGGCACCGACCGGGTCGGCTCGCCATGGCGGTAGGGGGTGAGCACCGGAAAGCTCATGAACAGCGCGCCGGCCTCCACATAGAGGCGGCTGGAGTTCTCGATTTCCTGCATGTCGGCGAGCCGGGGCAGGCTCAGCCCGGTGGCCGCCTCGACCTCGAGCAGGCGTGCCTCGTCCGGCTTGTGCAGGTCGATCCAGACATCGGCGCGCGCGGACGGCGCGTGTTCAAGCGTGGTCCCCATCGCGCTCTCCCCTGCTCATACCGGCGGCAGATGCCCGGGTACAACCGCGACGCCGGCGAGTCCAGTGCGGCTCCGACTCCACGGGTCGGCTTTCCTCGGCGCGGCGGGTGCGTGTAGAACCAACCCATGCCTCGTACCGCACGCGCGGAATTTCCGCCGCCCGCCCTGATCACCGAAACCGCCGAGCTCGACGCGCTCTGCACCCGCCTGCGCGCTTTGCCTTTCGTTACCGTCGATACCGAGTTCATGCGCGAGCGGACCTACTGGCCCGAACTGTGCGCGGTTCAGCTGGCCGGCGAGACCGAGGTGGCGGTGGTGGACGCGCTCGCCCCCGGGCTGGACCTGGCGCCGCTGGGCGCCCTGCTGGCCGACACCGCGGTGGAGAAGGTGTTCCACGCCGCCCGCCAGGACATCGAGATATTCGTGCTGCGCTTCGGCGACGTGCCGCGTCCGCTGTTCGACACCCAGGTGGCGGCGATGGTGGCCGGGTTCGGCGACCAGGTGGGCTACGATTCGCTGGTTTCCGCCCTGACCGGCGGGCATATCGACAAGGCGCACCGGTTCAGCGACTGGTCCGCCCGCCCGCTTTCCCCCGCCCAGATCGCCTACGCCGCCGCCGACGTGACGCATCTGCGCCGCGTCTATGAGCGCCTGCGCGCCCGGCTGGAGAAGGAAAACCGGCTCGACTGGGTGGCCGAGGAAATGGCGGTACTGACCGACCCCGCCACCTACCGCCCCGACCCCGAGCAGATGTGGGAGCGGCTGCGCCCGCGCACCAGCAACCGCCGCATGCTGGGGGTGCTGCGCGCGGTCGCCGCCTGGCGGGAGCGCGAGGCGCAGCGCGCCAACATCCCGCGCAACCGCATGGTCAAGGACGAGACACTGCTGGAAATCGCCGCCACCGCGCCGGACACACCCGAGGCGCTGGCGCGTGCCCGCGGCGTCACCCGCGGCTTCGCCGAGGGGCGGGTCGGCGCCAGCCTGCTCGCCGCGGTGGCCGAGGCGAAGGACCTGCCCGAGTCGGCGTTGCCCGCCGTGCCCAGCACGCGGGACGGCCCGCGCCCATCGCCGGCTTTGGTGTCGCTGCTGAAGGTGCTGCTGGCCGCCAAATGCGAGCAGCACAACGTCGCCCCCAAGCTGGTCGCCTCCAGCGAGGACATCGACCGCCTGGCCAGCGAGGACGCGCCCGACCTGCCGGTGCTGCATGGCTGGCGCCACGAGGTGTTCGGCGCCGACGCGCAGGCGCTCAAGCAGGGCCGCATCGCGCTGGGGGTAGAGGGCAAGCGCATCAGGCTGATCGCGGCGGCGGAGTGATCCGGAAGCGTCATGGCCGGTGGGTTGGCGGCGGCAGTGAGGCGGTTGGTGGTTCTGGAGGCGGGGCCTGGAGGGGGGGGCCACGCCAAGCCGATCGTGGCGGCGCAGACGCGGCACGCGACGCTGCGGGCGTTGCTGTTTGCGCAGGGGGAGCGGGCGGATGTCCCGCCGCCATCCCGCCTCCCGGCCCGGTATGGCTCGGAAAGCCCCGGACGATCCCGCTTGCAGGAACGTATGTGCTGCGGCAAGAACCTGTGATCTATGCCACCAGCGGCGGCAGCAAGACCGACACCGGTCGCGACTGCCGGGATGCCTTCCTCGGCCTCGGCAAGAAGCTCTGCGTCTCGTTCTGGGATTGCCTCGGCGCCAGACTCCGCGTGCCCAGCGCCCCAGCCGTCCCCCGGCCTCGCCGACCTTATCCCTTGCCGGGGGCAGCCTGCCTAAACGGGGGGTGTCCAGGTTACAGCCAACAGCAACAAACCACTGAAACGACGCAATAAATCATCCCGAATACATTCCGGGTCAGCCACCAACACCCATAGCGCCGTTGGAAGGTGGCCTCCTGTGGAATCAGATTCCTTGAGGGAAGGGCTTGGTGGTCCGCAACCGCAGACGATCGCCTCGGAGCGCAACGGACTGATGCTGCCTTGCCGTCACCACGTCCCGGCCCCGCGCCGCGAAGAAGTGCGCTTGGCGAGCGCCACCATCGCCGGCAAGTCGGTCAGTGGGTGCCCGGCCAGCAACTCGTGCGCCAGCACCACGCCGTCCCGCCACCGTCCGGTGGGCATGGCTTGACTGCCGCCGGCCTGCAGCCACAAGGCCAGCTGCAGCAGGCGTTCCGCCCAGGCTTTCCGCCGCGGCGGCAGCACCTCCGCCAGCGCCCGCCGCACTTTTCACGGGCATCATGCCATCTTTCGACAACCACGGCTTCCGCGCAACCGCGGTCACCCGACTCAACGGGTGGCCCCGGCTTGAGTGCCTGCTCGAGATGCCCAACCACGCGCAAGGATCAACCGTTCCGCTACAGGGAAGAGAATTTGAACCTGAGTGGCTGAAGCAATGTGCTCGTGTATATCCAAGGATAGACAGGTCATATGCACGTGGGCGTTCTCTCGGTAAAATATGAGTGCATTCTCCTCGAAGTCAACCAAGCTCAGAATTGCCGAGATATCCCCGACACAATCCTCGTTCCACTCCAGAAGCCACGCACCCGGCAGGCGCGACGCAAACCTGGCGATATCAAATACCTCTCGGTCATCGAGACTGGATGAGGCGAAATGGCTATTGGTTAGCGCCAGATCAAAGTCCAAACCGCAAGAACTGACGTCACTCATGTGGGCCTCCTCTTGTATGGCGTTGATAATTAATGTGGTATTAAAATCGTTAACGACTCCTGAACGTGGTGGGTACGCGTCGGCCAACTCACGAAAGTTTGTCGCCCCTTGTCCCAAAGGACGCTTATGTAGATGTGTCAGGCGACCACAACATCTAGCTCATTGGGTCCGGCTGCTGCGCCGGGGCATCAATCTAGAAATCACGTGGTTTAGGCAGAGCTTTTCGTAATTCGTAATTCGCAACGGTGGCGCGAACCTCGGCCCAGATCTTCACTATATATGGTAGCTAACTGACACATCTACATAAGCGTCTCCCAAAGAGCCTGAACTCGAATTACCTTCGCACTTCTACTGAGTTGATTCTCTTGGAAAGACGGGCCTCGGCACGGGTTAGGCGACGGCCAGTCGGCGGGACATGCGCTTGACGCCGGCAAAACCCGGGTTCGCGGTCGCTAGACAGACGCGCGGAATCCACGATGTCTATCAGAGGCTTACGGGAGGCGGATTCCGAGCGTGTGTCTATGCCGGGGCGGGGGGCACGGCCGCCTCGGTGACCGCCAGCAGTTGCTTTGACATTGGAATTCTGAGCTTTTTCGGCAGATCGGCGAGCTCGGGACCGATTTTCGTGCGCTGAACAATGGTACGGCTCTCGGCCACGTAACACCGCCTTCAGCGTCCCCAGCAGGTGGGCGATGCGCGCCCACGGCAGGCCGGTGCGGATCTCGGCGGTGCCTGCACCTGCAGCGCCGGCACGCACAGCTTCACGTGCGCCTCGATCCGCCGCAGCGCCCAATGGAACATCGGCCGCACCTGCCAGCCCGGTCGGGTCGGCATAGAACCACCAGATCAGCCCGCGCACATGTTGTTGGGCGGCATACTGCTGGTCGGTGAAGGTCTCCAGCTTGTGCACCAGCCGCTCGGAATGGATCCAACATCCGCGCGCATCACCTGGGTCTCGACGACAACCCGCGGCGTCACCTTGCCGCGCCGGCCGCGACGCTTCGGCCCGGTCGCGTCCTCCCGCCGCAGCGCCGATGGCGCCAATGGTGATCGCCGCAATCGTCGAGATCCCGAGCAGCAGCGCGAGCTTCATCGGAAGCCTCAGAGGCTGACCCGGAATGCTATCGGAACGACGTAGTGAGTCGCATCAGTGGTTTGCCGCCCTGGGCTGAACGGCTGGCGCAACGGGGTTGCGTGATGTCAGTGACTGCGATTCTCTCGGGTTTG
>Ga0302157_10000898_pt1 | contig 37613 bp, 33 predicted proteins | sample I_Bog_N3_3_FD_193502 | JGI IMG/M metagenome (GOLD analysis project Ga0302157, IMG submission 193502) | Peat permafrost microbial communities from Stordalen Mire near Abisko, Sweden - I_Bog_N3_3 | ecosystem: Environmental > Terrestrial > Soil > Wetlands > Peat | place: Sweden: Abisko, Stordalen...
AGGCTCTTGTCTGACGCTCTGGTAAAAAAGCTCAATCGTCTGATCTTCATTGAACAGCGGAACCACCAAGGAAACTTTCACGTCGGCGTGCTCCGAAAGACCACGTAACTGGCATAGCAGTAACCCACAACCAGACTGACGCCTGAAAAAACGACCAGTGTCACGATACCCGGCAGGGCCAACCCATCTCCAAGCCACCCTATTACAAAGCTCATAAAAGCCATAAAGCCGACAAAGGATAAATAGCGAGCCAACGTTGCAGTTTGCTTGAAGGTATATCGCGAATTGGCATAAAAAGAGAACGTGGCCGCCACCCCAAAAGCACAGATATTACTGGTGGCCTGACGAACCGATAGGACGCTGTGCAGCGTCAGGAAGACGCCCCAGTGGATTAGCGTATTCAGAACGCCAATATAGACGTAAGTCGAAAAATGCTTGAGCAACACACACACGGCCATATCCTGGATTCCGCAGCCGGAAAGAAATACCCGCCCGATAAGTACCGAGGGGCGCTTCCACGTACAACGAAACACCAGCGTGGTGAGAGTTCAACACTAGGCCGCGTCAACAGGTCTGTCTACTGTCAGAAATCACAGGTACATATGAGTTCCCACTCTCCGGCCAAGGCACTCTGCCGTTCCTTCTGGCACGTACACACCTATTATTCCCGACAGTAGACAGACCTGTTGAAGCGCTCTAGTGTCAGGCTCCTGCCCGTGGGTTTTCGTTGCCAGGAAAACATGGACGCTAAAAAACGCCATGACGGGGTTCTTTCAAACCTGCCCTGTCTATCTGAAAAATACCTCTGGGTGCTGGTCCTGGCGTTGGCCGCCTATGTCCGGTTTTATGCTATTCAGGGCCCCTATTTCTGGACCGACGAGGCCCTGTCGGCCCTGATCAGCAGCCAATCCCCCGAGCGGATATGGTTTCACGCAGGGCACGACATCTCTCCGCCGCTCTATTTCCTGCTGCTTCATGCCTGGAGCGCCGTGTATGGCGATGGCGTATTTTCGCTGAGGGCAATGAGTGCGCTGGCCGGGGTACTGAGCACGCTGTTGGGCATGTGGTTGATGCGCTTGCTGGATACACCGCGAACGGCCGTGCTGGCCGGGCTGCTCCTCGCCCTGTTTCCGATCGCCGTCCGTTACAGCCAGGAAACACGGATGTATACGCTGGAACACGTCTGGCTACTGGGTGCAACCATCGCCCTGGTCTACTGGGTGAAAAGGGCTCGTGATCGATACCTGGTGGCGTACGCGCTGCTCATGACGGCAGCACTCTATACCCATTACTTTGCAATCTTCTGCGTACTCTCTCACTGGACGTACCTGTCGATGCTGGCCTTCCAGAGAAACCACCCAACGCGACCTGTTTTCCGTTGGGCGTGGTGGCTGGCCAATATAAGCATCGCCCTCTTGTATGTGCCATGGTTGATCAGCCTGGTCGACGAGTTGTTTATCAACTTTGATAAATTAAAAGTCAGCGGCGATATTTTGTGGGTGCCAGATCCCACGCTTTCTACATTACCCTCTTCCCTCTGGATGTTCTTTTCCGTCAGAAACGGGCTTGAGTTCTTTACAGCGGGCTACCTGCTATTCCCCTTGTTCATCACCGCCCTGGCCCTGGCCGGAGCCTTTCAGATAAAAAGTCGCTTCAAGTTTGGCCTTTTACTTTCGCTCTATACGTTCCTGCCGATCCTGGTTGTTTTTCTGATTTCATTTATATTCCCAGTCTTTGTCGAGCGTTATGTGTCTTTTGCGGCCTTGGGTATACCGATGCTACTGTCTGTCGCCATCAGCAGGCTGCTGGGCCGGTTTCCCATCTTGGCCTTGAGCACGCTCCTGCTGATCATCAGCATTCAGTTGATAGGGCTGCAAACCCTTTACGCTCAACAAGACGATCTGGATGACCCCCGCAATGAGCAGGACGCCCCTCTTGATGACATCGTTGCCTATATAGACGAGCGCTATCTTGAGGGCGATAGCATCGTCGTTCAGGGCGGATACCAATATCTGAGCGTGGCCTATTACAACCGCGCAGGCGCCAAGCCTTTGCTTTTTGATCCACCCTGGGAAGGTCGTGACAACCGACCTAATGGCTACGGCGCATCCACACTCATTTACGCGGACCGGGATAAATTGTTTTTTGAGGATTTTGAGCATTTACCAGCGGGTATAAAAAAGCGCGTGTGGTGGGTGACATCGACTCACTGGGAAGATGAACGACGCCCGTTCCCCAGCGATTGGCAGTGCCAGTTTGCCAAGCACGCCGGCAGCATGGAACTCCGGCTCTATGTCATCCACGCCCCGGCAAACGCGGGCGGGCAACCCCCAACACAAAACTGTGACATTCAGTAATACCCCCGCTTTGCAATTCCCACCGATTCCCGCCAACCTGCACGCCGCCGCTGTACGCGTGCAATTTCTTACACCCACAACAGCCCTATTCAACATTCGCCCAAGAGTTTTCCCGTGATGTCCAACGGACGCGATCGCCGCATCGACTTTTTCCGCGGGTTGGCGCTGATCTTCATTTTCTGGGATCACGTGCCGCAGAACCCTCTCGCCCATTTCACCGTGCGCAATTTCGGTTTCAGCGACGCGGCGGAGATCTTTGTCTTTCTCGCCGGCTTCGCCGCGATCCTGGCCTACGGCAAGATCGCCCGCCGCGACGGTTTTCTGGTGGCCAGCGTGCGTATCCTGCGCCGGGCCTGGGTGCTTTATGTGGTGCATATCTTCCTGCTGGCCGTGCTGATGGGCATCGTGTTCTTTGCCAACAGCCAGGTGGAAACCCGTGACCTGGTGCAGGAAATGGGCTTGCAGTATTTCCTCACCCATCCACAGCAGGCGCTGGTGGACGAACTGTTGCTGCGCTTCAAACCCAACCTGATGGACCCATTGCCGCTGTATATCCTGTTGTTGCTCGGCCTGCCGCTGATCCTGCCGATGCTGCTGCGCAAGGCCGAATACGTGGTGGGGCTGTCGGTGCTGCTGTACCTGCTGGCGCCCTGGTTCCAATGGAACCTGGCCGCCCAGGAGGGCGGCGTGTGGTTCTTCAACCCCATGGCCTGGCAGTTGCTGTTCGTGCTCGGTGGCGCGGCGGCGATCCATGGGCAGCGGGAAAAACTTCCGGAGACCCGCCCCCTGTTACACCAGCCACTGTTCGTGACCTGCGCGGTCTATCTGCTGGTCTGCGCGGTGATAGCCCTGTCGTGGAAATGGCCACAGGCGCATGACGCCTTCATGCCCAAGCTGCTGGGCGAATGGCTCTATCCGATCAGCAAGACCAATCTTTCGCCGGCGCGCTTGCTGCATTTCCTGGCGCTGGCCTATGTGCTGGCGAAGTTGTTGCCCAACAGTGGCTGGCTGGATCACTGGCTGGCCCGACAAAGTTGCCGGATGGGCCGTTACTCGCTTGAAGTGTTCTGCTTCGGCGTGCTGCTGGCACCGTTGGCGGACATGCTCAATGCCCAGGCGGGAGATGGCTTGCCGGTTCGGGTGTTCAGTGCTCTGCTGGGCGTGGCGTTGATGGCAGCGCTGGCCGGCTGGCTGGACCTCAACAAGCGCCTGGGGCGTCCCGCACAAGTGGTCGCCGCCTGACAGGACGGCTGCCGTGGACCATTCGTCGGGACTGTCAGTATTGACAGCTATCGCCGGCGGACCATCGCTGCTGGAATCAATCCTACCCGCCCCACCCTGGCTGATGTGCCGTAACGATGTAGCCAACGACCAACAGTTGAGCGCATCCATGAACGGACTCTCCGGAAAACTACTGTGGTTGCTGTGTCTCTTTCCGGTCCTCGGAATACTCGTGCTCCTGCCCTGGGGCACAAGCCCGCTGGAACAATCCCTGACGGTCATGGACAACACCCTGGTTGCTCCTGCCCAGGGTGAGTGCCGGGATCTCTTCGCGATTTTCTATTCGGGAGACTCGGGCTGGGGGTTCGTTGAACAACAACTGAGCCAGCCCCTCAATGAGCATGCCATTTCGGTACTGGGCGTCGATACCAAGGCTTACTTCTGGAATGGGCGCTCGCCCGAGTCGGCCGTCGCTGACCTGTCCCTCCTGATCACTCGCTACCGCGAACAGTGGCATAAGTCCCACATCTGGCTGATCGGCTATTCCTTTGGCGCCAATGTATTGCCTTCGCTGATCGAACGGTTACCCGCCGAGGACCGCAGCCACGTGATCGCACTGACGTTACTGGGACCGACCCAGGACATCTTTTTCGAGGTTGAACTGGAAAACTACATGCACCAAAGCTGGCTGCGGACCCAGGCCAAACGACTGCGCAACGCCGTCCTGCCCGTCAGGCATTACGATGCCCTGCCCCCCTTGAGCAGCCTCCAGCAACAGCTACCCGTTGTCTGTTACTTCGGAACCGCTCCCTCAATCCACGTGGCCGACAGAAGCCTGTGCGAAACAACCCGATTACCACCCTGGATAAAAGCCACGGCCTATCCGGGGGGTCATGACTTTGGCGGCGTTTTTCAGCCAGTGGCTACGCAGATGCTGCATGACATTGCGCCGCTCCTACCCTCCTGCCACGGGTAAGCCTCTCAGCCAGAAAAACCTGACCCACCTCACATATTTTTCACCGTTCCAAAGCAACGTCTAAGCTTCAGGCAAGTGCGATCAATCTGCGTGAATGGATGAATCGACTATGGGCGCTTTATGGCAATCCGATTCGAGCAACACTGTGGCGCCAGCCAACAGGGAGGATGAAGCGCCTTTACCGAAAAAACCGCGTAAGCGTCGGCTGTGGTGGCGGCTGTTCTGGCTGGTACTGCTGATTGCCCTGGTGTTGCTGGGGTTTGCCGCCTCGCGGGAAATGCGCAGCTCAAAGATCCAGGCGCGCGAGTTCAGTCGTCTCGCTGCCGACCTGGGTTACTCGCTGGAGCCCGGCCCCAGTGACTCGATGCTCTATCCCGGTGACGGACCTTTCGACAAACGCCTGGGCTACAGCGCCCTCGGCGAATTCCTCCCACGCCTGCTGAAACGCAATTACCTGATCGAAGCCCAGGCCCGCTTCTCCCCGGCGCTGCTGGACTACAGCCAGGAAGGCTTCTTCGTGCCCTACAAGGAGAAAATCCAGGCCGGGCTGTCGATCACCGATTGCCGTGGGGGCGATGTCTACCACTACGACTATCCGCAACAACTCTATGCCAGCTTCGAAGCCATTCCACCGCTGGTAGTCAACAGCCTGCTGTTCATCGAGAACCGTGAGCTGCTCGACCCGAAACAGCCCGAGGCCAACCCTGCCGTGGACTGGCCTCGCTTCGGCAAGGCGGTGCTGTCGCAGATTACCAAGGTCCTGCATATCGGCGGCCAGACCGCCGGCGGCAGCACCCTGGCGACCCAATTGGAAAAGTACCGGCACTCGCCGGACGGCCTGACCCTCTCCGGCGGCGAAAAAATCCGCCAGATGATTTCCGCCAGCGTGCGGGCCTATCAGGGCGGGCCGCAAACCCTGGAAGTGCGCAAGGACGTGGTGCGCGACTACCTCAACAGCGTGCCGCTGTCCGCCGTGCCCGGGCATGGCGAAGTGCATGGCATGGCGGAAGGCTTGCGCGTCTGGTACGGCGCCGACTTCGCCCAGGTCAACGCCCGCCTGAACAGCGTTGCCAGCGATCCCCTGAGCCTGTCCCAACGCGGCCTGGCCCTGCGTGAAGTGCTGTCGCTGATGATTGCCCAGCGTCGCCCCTCCCATTACCTGGCCCGCGGCCGCGACGAACTGGCCGAACTGACCGACAGCCATATCCGTCTGCTGGCCCAGAACGCGGTGATCGACGGCCCCCTGGCCGCCGCCGCGCTGGCCAGCAAGGTGACCTACCGCGACTGGCAACAGGAGCCGACGATCCAGCCGGTGGAATCGAACAAGGGCATCAGCCTGGCCCGCAGTCGCCTGTCGGCCATGCTCGATCGACCCCTCTACGACCTCGACCGCCTCGACCTCTCGGCCACCAGTACCTTGCAGTCGGACCTGCAAAGCCAGGCCAGCGACTACCTCAAGCGCCTGGCCGACCCCGAGTTCGCCAAATCCCTGGGCCTCTTGGGTGACCACCTGCTGACCCCCACCAGCACACAACAAGTGCGCTACAGTTTCACCCTCTTCGAGCTCACCCCCGACAGCGCGCGGGTGCGGGTACAGACCGACAGCACCGACCAGCCCTTCGACATCAACGAGGGCAGCAAGCTGGAACTGGGCTCCACCGCGAAACTGCGGGTGCTGACCAGCTACCTGCAGATCATCTCCGAACTGCGTGACCGTTATGGCGATCAGTCACCCGCCGAACTGAAGAAAGCCTCCGACCAGTCCCAGGACCCGATCACCCGCTGGGCGGTGGATTACCTGGCGCAGAACAGCGACCGCTCCTTGCCGAAAATGCTCGACGCCGCCCTGAACCGGCAATACTCGGCCAACCCCGGCGAAAGCTTTTTCACTGGCGGCGGCTTGCACCACTTCCACAACTTCCGCAAGGAAGACAACGGCCGCAGCCCGACCTTGCGCGAAGCCCTGCGCGAGTCGATCAACCTGCCCTTTATCCGCCTGATGCGCGACCTGGTGCGCTACAGCACCTACCAGGGCCCGAACAACAGCGCCGAATTGCTCAAGGACGACAGCGAGCCGCGTCGCCAGGAATACCTGGCGCGCTTCGCCGACCGCGAGGGCACGGCCTTTATGCTGCGCTTCTGGAAGAAGTACCAGAACAAGACGTCCCAGGAACGCCTGGACACCTTCCTCGACGGCATGCACCCGACGCCGATTCGCCTGGCCGCGGTGCATCGCTACCTGCTGCCGAACGCTCCGCAAGCGGCTTTCAATGCCTTTGTCCGGGCCCACCTGAAAACCGAGAAAGTCACCGACGAACGCCTGGCCAAACTCTACAAGACCTATGGTCCCGGCACCTTCGACCTGCCCGACCAGGGCTTTATCGCCAAGGTTCACCCGCTGGACCTGTGGCTGCTCGGCTACCTGCTGAACAACCCCCAGGCGCACTTCAGCCAGGTGGTGGCCGCCAGCGAATTCGAACGTCAGGAAGTCTATGGCTGGCTGTTCAAGAGCAAACACAAGAGCGCCCGCGACAGCCGGATCCGGGTGATGCTGGAGATCGAAGCCTTCCTCGATATCCATCAGCGCTGGCAACAGGTCGGCTACCCCTTCGACCACCTGGTACCGTCACTGGCCACCGCCATCGGCAGTTCCGGCGACCGCCCGGCGGCACTGGCCGAACTGGTGGGGATCATCCTCAACGACGGCGTGCGCATGCCGACCCTGCGCATCGACAGCCTGCACTTCGCCGCCGATACGCCTTACGAAACCCGCCTGGTCAACGACCCCAGCAAGGGCAAGCGGGTGATGCCGTCGGAGGTCGCCACGGCCCTGCGCGAAGCCTTGTCACAAGTGGTGGATGCGGGCACCGCGCGGCGGGTCTCCGGCAGCTTCAAACAGCCGGACGGCACACCGCTGGCCATGGGTGGGAAAACCGGCACCGGCGACAACCGCATCGAGGCCATCGGCGCCGGCGGGCGGGTCCTGAGTTCGAAGTCGATCAACCGCACGGCGACCTTTGTGTTCTACATCGGCGCTCATCACTTCGGCACCCTGACCGCGTTCGTGCCGGGACGCTCGGCCGAGTCGTTCAAGTTCACCTCGGCCTTGCCGGTGCAGGTGCTCAAGGGCATGGCGCCGATCCTGACGCCCTACCTGCAACCGGGCAGCAACACCTTGTGTACCGCACAGAAGGTCGCGCAAACGCCCTGACGACAGGAGAAACGCCTCAACGGGTCGTGTGAAAACGTTTGGCGAGGGTGTAGCTCTTTTTCCAGTAGCTATTGCTCAGCGAATCGATGCGTACCGTCTTGCCGCTGCGCGGCGAGTGAATGAATTTGTCCCCGCCGATATAGAGCCCGACATGATTGACGGTGTTCTGCCCATTACGTCGGAAGAACACCGCATCGCCGGGCTTGAGGTTTTTTCGCTCGATGGTCCTGGCGTTGGAACGGCGCATGCCGACGGTGGTGCGCGGCAACTTGATATCGGCCTCCTGCTGAAACAGGTAGACCAGCAAGCCGCTGCAATCGAAGCCGTTGACCGACATCCCGCCCCACCGATAGGGCGTGCCGATCAGCTGATGGGCACGGCCAACGACCTTATCGATGGGTGCCCGCACGGCCTTGGGCCGCAATCCCTTTAGTACCTTGGCCGATGAAACGGGCTTCGCCCCATCGAGGGCCGCGTGGGCCGACAGGAACAGGCCCGGTGACACCCACAGCAGCGCTCCGAACAAGAAACTGGGCATGAATAAGTCCCGCCTTTTTGACACAAGGCGGCATGGTAAAGAGCTGTCCCGACCTTGCTTAGAGTGCTTTTCTTCTATTGGCGTAGGGGAAAACTCTAAGTAGGCACAGAAAATCCAACCAAACCCTGAAGGGCAAATGTGCACAAACAGGGCTTAACGTCCGTTCGTCACTTTTTTTGCTGCGCGCTTAAGATATATCTTAAGGTATATCTTAACCAGACAGGAGAAAGAGAAATGAGAGAGGAGCCCCCCCACCATCGTCACCATCCCCGGGAATTCGGCGATGGCCATGACGGCTTCGAACGTCGTCCCGGTCGCGAACGCGGCGGCCGCGGCCCGCGGGTCTTTGCCCCTGGCGACTTGAAGCTGTTGCTGCTGGCACTGATTGCCGAACAGCCCTGCCACGGCTACGACCTGATCCGCCAGATCGAAGGCATGTTCGACGGTGCCTACAGCCCGAGCCCCGGCGTGATCTACCCGACCCTGACCTTCCTCGAAGAAAGCGAAATGATCCTCGGCGACGCTGCGGCCGGGAAAAAGCGCTACAGCGTAACCGACGCCGGACGACAGTCCCTGGTCGAACAGGCCGTAGCCCTCGATGGCGTACGCATGCGCATCGATGTCAGCAAGCGTTCGCTGCGCGGTCATGAACGACCGCTGGAAATCCACGAGGCGGTGCACAACCTGCGCCACGCCCTGCAACTGCACAACGGCCGCTGGAGCCCGGAAGAAATCCTTCGGGTTCGCGACCTGCTGAACAACACCGCCAAGGCCATCGTCGATGGGCCGGGCACTACCCCTTCCGGTCAGGAGAAATCGTTATGAATGCAGCCACACAAGGGATTCATCGCGTCATGCACGAAATCAAGCGCCGCCGCCTGGAGGTGTTGCGGGTCGTCGACCTTACGCCGCGCATGCGCCGTATTACCGTCGGCGGGCCGGAGCTGGCGGGCTTTATCAGCCTGGGCACGGACGACCATGTGAAAGTGTTTTTCCCACAGAACGCCACCGAACAGGCCGCCCTGGAAACGATGGTGCTGGGGACCAAGGACAACGGCCCGATGCCCGCCATGCGTGACTACACCCCACGGCGTTATGACCTGGAAAGCGGCGAGCTGGACCTCGACTTCGTCCTCCACGGCGACGGCCCCGCCGCGACCTGGGCGGCCCAGGCCGCGCCCGGTCAGTTCCTCAATATCGGCGGCCCGCGGGGCTCAATGGTGGTGCCGGATATCTTCGACAGCTACCTGCTGATCGGCGATGAAACGGCGCTGCCAGCCATTGCCCGACGCCTGGAAGGCCTGGCGGCCAATCGGCGGGCGCGGGTGGTGATCGAAGTGGAGAATGCTGGAGAGCAGCAATTGCTGCAGAGCCCGGCGCAGGTCGAGGTGACCTGGGTACGGCGCGATGCGCCGGAGCAGGATCTGCTGCGTACCATCGAACAGCTGAATATCCCCGAGGGCAGCCTGTATGCCTGGGTGGCGACCGAAGCAGCCCTGTCACGCAAGATCCGCAAGGTGTTGCTGGGCAGCCATGGCTTGAACGAGGAATTCCTCAAGGCGGTCGGTTACTGGAAGCTGGACGACAGCGCCGAGGAGTGATTCACCCCACCACAAACAGCGGGAGCAGAGCTAACCTCTGCCCCGCCACCGATCCATCCCGATCAGCCCGCCCGACACCAGCAAAAACCCCAACAGAATCTGCCCGGCATTGATAAACACCTGTGGATAACCCAACTTATCCACATCAAAAAAGGGATACGGGTACACCCCGATCAGATGCCCGCGCAGCAGCACATAAGCGAAATAGACCACGGGATAGATCGCCCAAGGCAACCCATCCCACAACCGCAAAGTGCCCTTCCTCACGCAGCACCACCAATAGACCACAAACAGCACCGGCATCACGTCGTGCAGCAACTCATCGGCCAGCCACTGAAACCCCTGGGGATGCCACAGATGGCGCAACAACAGGTTGTAGGCCAGCCCGACCACCACGATGCTCGCCGTCACCCCCGTCTGCACCGCCGGTTTGAGAAACCAGCGCCTGCCCGCTGAGTCCCGCGAAGTCACCGCACAGGTCAGCACCGTCGCCGCCAGGGTATTGGTCAGCACGGTGAAAAAACTGAAGAAGGTCACCAACGCGCCGATCAGGCTGGCCTCCACCTGCCAGCGAAAAATCAGCAGCAGATAAAGCTGGATCGTCAGCCCACCCCAGCCCAGCAACGCCGCTCCCGTCAGCAGGATCCGCCGCCAGCCGCCCGAGGTTTCCACAGCGCTGTGCATCGCTCTGGCTCCCGCGCTCACAGCTCGCGCTTGGTCCGCGCCAGCTTGATATAGAGGGCTTCGACCTTCTCCCGCGCCCAGGGAGTCTTGCGCAGGAACGTCAGGCTCGACTTGATGCTCGGATCGCTCTTGAAGCAACGGATATCGATGCGTTGCGCCAACCCTTCCCATTCGTAATGGGCCACCAGGGCATTGAGGATCTGCTCCAGGGTCACGCCGTGCAAAGGGTTGTTGTTCGATACCGTCATGCCAGGCCTTCAGGTCAGGAAGTGGAAGAAGCCGCGCACCTTAGCCGAGCCTTGGGGCGGGGGGAAGAGCCACGGGCGAAGACAAGGCGTCCCGTATCGGAAATGACTGTAAGACCGCTCTGATGCAGCACGCGAATTGCGCACGAACGACAGTCCCTGTAGGAGCCGGCCTGCTGGCGATCAATCGCAAGAACGCCCTCTGCCTCAAGTCTAGCGCTGCCACCGAAAACACTCGGGGTTTTGTTTTCCTGACAAAAAAGCTATGTTATGTCATAACATATGAGAAATATTAACAATCACATCCGTCTACCGTTCCAGCCTTTCATTTGACTCAAGGCGCTCTATTTCGCGCCCCGCTTGCCAAGGAAGCATCGATGTCCCTCTCCTCTCCCCTGCGTTCTCACCTGACACCGCTGGCCGCCGCCTTGCTGATGGCCTCCCCGGCCCATGCCCTGGACTTGCAACCCCAGGTCATCACCGGCAATCCGCTGGGCAACCAACAACTCGCCTCCCCCAGCACCGTACTGGAAGGCGATGACCTGACCCTGCAACAGCAAGGCAGCCTTGGCGAAACCCTGAACAAGCAACCTGGCGTGTCGTCCTCGTATTTCGGTCCGGGGGCCAGCCGGCCGATCATTCGTGGCCAGGACGGCGATCGCATCCGCCTGCTGCGCAATGGCGTCGGCGCGCTGGATGCCTCGGCGCTGTCCTACGACCACGCCGTGCCGCTGGACCCGGTCAATGTCGAACGGATTGAAATCGTCCGCGGCCCGGCCGCCCTGCTCTATGGCGGCAGCGCCATCGGCGGCGTGGTCAATACCTTCGACAACCGCATCCCCACCACCGCCATCGACGGTATCCATGGGGCCGGGGAGTTGCGCTACGGCGGTGCCGACACCACCCGCAGCAGCGCCGGCAAGCTGGAAGCCGGTGACGGCACCTTCGCCTTGCACCTGGATGCCAGTGCCCGCGAGTTCAACGACCTGCGCATTCCAGGTTTCGCCCGAGACCGCAACGCACCGGCCAGCGAAGAGGCCGATCAACGCAAGGGACGCCTGGGCAACAGTGACGGGCGCCAGGATGGCGGCGCAATCGGCGGTTCCTACACCTGGGACGACGGCTACGCCGGCTTGTCCTACAGCAACTACGACTCCAACTACGGCTCCCCTGCCGAGCAGGACGTGCGTATTCGCATGCAGCAGGACCATTACGCCTTCGCCTCTGAAATCCGCAACCTGCAAGGCCCCTTCAGCTCGGTGAAACTCGATGCCGGCTACACCGAGTACAAGCACAGCGAGATCGAGGACGGGCAAGTCGGCACCACCTTCAAGAACAAGGGTTACGAAGCGCGGGTCGAAGCCCGGCACCTGCCCATCGGTCCGTTCAACGGGGTGATCGGCGCACAGGTCAGTCGCAACGAGTTCTCGGCACTGGGCGAAGAAGCCTTCGTGCCACAGACCGACACCAACACTGGCGCGCTGTTTCTGCTGGAAGAATTAAAGGCCAGCGAGCGCCTGACCTTCAGCCTCGGCGGCCGCCTGGAACATACGAGCATCGACCCCAACGCCCAGGGCAACGAACGCTTCGCCGCCGCCGACCGCTCCAGCAACTTCACCGCCGGCAGCCTGTCATCGGGCGCGATCTACAGCCTGACGCCGATCTGGTCCGTGGCCGCGACCCTGAACTACACCGAACGCGCACCGACCTTCTACGAGCTGTACGCCAACGGTGCCCACGTGGCGACCGGCACCTATGAACTGGGCGATGCCAACCTGTCGAAGGAAAAAGCCGTGTCCAGCGACCTGGCCCTGCGCTTCGACAGCGGCACCCACAAGGGCAGTTTCGGGGTGTTCTACAGCCACTTCTCCAACTACATCGGCCTGCTGGGCACCGGTCGCACCCTCAACGACGAAGGTCAGGAAGACGCGGCCGGGATTCCCGAATACCGCTACTCCGGGGTACGCGCACGTTTCGCCGGTTTCGAAGCGCAGGATCACTGGAAACTTGGCGAAAGCGCCTACGGCAAATTTGCCTTGGAACTGTCCGGGGACTACACCCGAGCCACCAACCTCGACACCGGCGAGGCGCTGCCACGGATCGCTCCGTTGCGCCTGAACAGCGGCCTGCTGTGGGAGCTGGATCGCTGGCAAGCGCGGATCGACGTCGAGCATGCGGCGGGACAAGGGCGGGTGCCGGCCAACGAGACCGGCACATCGGGATACACCACGTTCGGCGCCAGCGCCGGTTATCACTTCGACATCGGCAGCAGCCAGTGGCTGGCCTTCGTCAAGGGTGACAACCTGACCAACCAGACCGTGCGCTACGCCAGTTCGATCCTGCGGGATATCGCGCCGGCGCCGGGGCGCAGCGTGGAGTTCGGGTTGCGTACCACGTTCTGAAGCGCCTTGCGAAGGTCCGGTCCCACTGATCCTTCAGTTGGCCATGAACAAGGCGGCCACCTCTCGGTGGCCGCCTTTTCAAGAGACCGCTGCACGGATCAGCCCTTGCCTTTCCAGCGATCCAATGCAACCAGCACCAGCGATATCACCACAAAGACCACCAGTACCATCAGCGCATTGATAAGCACCTGTGAATAACCCAGTTGGCCCACGTCGATAAAGGGATAAGGATAGGAGCCGACAAAGTAACCACGCACCAGGGCGTAAACGAAATAGACCGCCGGATAGATCAGCCACGGCCACACATCGCTCCATTGCAGGGTGCCCTTGGGCACGCAGAACCACCAATAGATCACAAACAGCACCGGCATCACGTCGTGCAGCAACTCGTCGGCCACCCACTGCAGGCCCTCGGGATTCCAGGTATTGCGCAGCAGCAGGCTGTACGCCAGCCCGACCAGCACAATGGCGGCGGCTACACCAGTCTGTACCGTGGGTTTGAGAAAAAACCGCCGCAGCGGCGAATCCCCTGATGTGGCCGCGCAGGTCAGTACGATCGCCACCAGGATATTGGTCAACACCGTGAAGTAGCTAAAGAAGATATCCACCCCGCCCAACAGGCTTTTGTCGCCCTGCCAGCGCGACATCAGGATCACGTAAAGCTGGAGGATCAGGGCAAACCATCCCAGCACTGCCGCAATTTTCACCGCAATACCGCCCACGCTTTGCGTTAACACCATCTCGTCGCTCATGACCTGGCTCCTGGCTACGCGGCACCTGCGACGGCAAAGCCCCCATCGATTGGGCGCTTATAAACAGGCTGTCTGTTGAGCAAGACCCTAGAAGAATGCAAGACAAGACTCTACTGTCAGAAATGACAGTCCTGACCAACGGTCACCATCAGCGCCGGCCTCGCCAGCGATCCACGGCAATCAGCAGCACCGACAACAGCACGAATGCCAACACCACCCTCCCGGCATTGATAAACATCTGGGGATAACCCAGCTCACCCACATCGATGAAGTCATAAGGGTAAGCACCGATCAGGTATCCGCGCAGCAGCAGGTAAGCGCAGTAGACCAGCAGATAGATCAGCCATGGCAGCGCATCCCGCCATAACAAGCGTCCCCTTGGCACACAGAACCACCAATAGAGCAAAAACAGCACCGGCATCACATCGTGCATCAACTCATCGGGGACCCACTGGAACTCCTGGAAACTCAACGGAACGCGCAACAGCAGGTTGTACACCAGGGCGACCAGAATCATGCCGACCGCCGCGCCGCCCTGAACCGAGGGCTGGAGAAAGAAACGCCGCAGGGTCGAATCACCCGAGGACGCCACGCAGGTCAACACCAGCGCCGCCAGGATATTGATCAGCACCGTGAGGTAACTGAAGAAGACGTCCAGCCCGCCCAACAGGCTCCCCGCGGCCTGGCAATTCTGGTAGAGCTGGATGCCCAATGTCACCCAGCCCAGCAGTGCCACGCCCTTCAAGGCTCCCCCACGCCAGCCTTGCATCAAAACCCTGTCATGGCTCATGACCTTGGCTCCTGACTCGCGCAACCTCCGAGTTCTCAAAGACCCTTATCGGTTAAGCACTCGATACAACGCGGGGCCTGCTGAGCATGACCCTAGAAGAACGCGAGACAAGGCTCTACTGTCAGAAATGACAGTCCTGACCAACGGCAGCCCCGCTCGCAAGCGCTTTGAAAAAACACTACCGACGAATGAGGCTGATACGGTGCGTTAACAGTCCCTGAAAAGGCCTGATGGATCCCCCTCGAATGCGACTTTGCTCTTTCATTCGTATGAAGTTTCCTAGAAAATCCTGACCGCTTGCGCCTGCCAAAACACGTGACTAGTCTTCGTTGGTCACTGCCAATTCAGTGATCGGGTTTAGTCGCCCACTGTTGAGTTAAGGCGCATAGCGCCATCGTCCTGTTCAGGCGCTTTTTTGTTGCCTGCACTTTATGGTGGCTGTGCGCAGGGCGCCCTCGGGCGCGCCGGTTCCTTAGCTCGCCGGTCGACTAACCTGCGTACAGCTGCCACCCCCATCGTTTAGTCGCGACTCGGTAGCAGCTCAACCCATGTTGAGAGAGCTAGACCTATGTCGAAGATTACTCCCGATCCCCCCGTCAACCCGCTGTACAAGCACGACAAGACCAGCGACCGGGTATTCGCCCATTACAACCTGCCGCCGCTGGAACCGCCCGAACCTTGCAAACTGCCGGAAAGCCTGTACCGGATCCGCACGGATGTGCGCTCGGAAGAGTCGCTGACCGCCGCCTATGAGTTGCTCGAATCGGCCGCCGCGACCGCCTATGAATCCGTGGAAAACCTGAGCGGCGCCAACCGCAAGGTGGTGCTGGGCGTGGTGCACCTGATCGAGTTGGCGAAGGCGTTGGTGGATTCGGCGTTGAATGAGCGTGCCGTAGAGCACCCATAAGATTTGTAGTGTCTGGGCCGGCCTCTTCGCGGGCAAGCTCCGCTCCCACATTAGATTTGTGTCGTGCACAACATCCAGGCTCAACGCAAATACTGTGGGAGCGGAGCTTGCCCGCGAAGAGGCCAGTAGCCGTTATGCAAACACTCAGGCAACTACACCTACACAGACAACACCAAATCGCAGCGACTCACCCTAGTGCTGAATAACCTCACCGCGCATCGGCGCCAGCCGTGCAATCAAACGATTCTGCACCGGCACCGGAATACCCTGGGCATCCATCGCCGCAATCAGGTCCTCCACCAGCGCATTAAAATCACTGCGGCTGACGTTCTGGCCCTTGTGGCTCTCGGCCATGGTGTCGCCGGTGTACACGCAAGGCCCGCCCGCCTCCACGCAGAACTGCTCGACCAGTTTGTCCCGCAGGCGCTGGATATCGATCTTGCGGAAACGCTCGACGATCCGTGGGTCATGAGCAATGTTCAGCAGCATGCCCTCGACGATCCGGGTAATCCCCGCCCGCTCGCCGAGGTCACGATAGAGGCTGTCATCCTTGGGCGGCTGCTGGGCACAACCGGCCAGCAGAAGAACGACCAGCAACAGTTTCAGACCACGCATCAGAAACTCCCCTGCACGGACAGATAGGTGCCGTTCTGGTTATCCAGGGTCGCGATTTCTCCGAGCTTGGCGTAAGCCAAAACAAAGGAAACATGCTTGTTGGGGAAGTAACCGACAAACAGATCAGCCCAATCGCTCTCACCGGAAAACGACAGGTTGTCCGGCTTCTGCCGATACTCCACGCCCATGGCCCAGCGCGGGTTGAACAGTACCGCCACCGAGCCCTCCTTGAGCAGGCTGCGGGTATCGCGTCGATCACCGCCGAAGCCCATCAACCCCAGCTCGTTGGCCCGACTGTAGCGCACGCCGCCGTTGACCAGCAGGTTGTAACCGAAGGCCGCCCCCATGAACAGGCGGCTGGCGGCCAGATAGCCTTCGACGTCCTGGTCACGCTTGGCGCCCACCAGTTGCGGAATCTCGAAGTTGGTCTGGTGCTTGTACTCAAGCCCCAGGGACACCTGGGGCAAGCGGTCGTAGATCACGTCACCAAACAGCCGCACCTTCAGGCCAAGGATGTCCTGCCCCAGATGATCCTCCGGCAGGTTCAGCTTGCTGACCAGCGAGCCGAGGTCGAAGCGCTGGCGGGCAAAGGAAACCTCCACGCGGTTGTCGTAGGACGCCGCGGCCCCGGCCACATCGAGCCGATAATCCGGAAGATTGACCGTAGTGGCGAACGCGGTGGCACTCCACTCGTTCTGTTCGCCATAGCCAGTCAACACCGCCCAGGGCGTGATCCCACCGCCCGCCGGGCCTTCGAGGCTGCTGGCCCCACCCGTGGCGATCAAACGGCCGTTGTCGGCCAGAACCGGTTGCGCACCCAGGCAGGCCAGGCCGCAGAGCAAGAGAGATAAACGCTTCATGGCAGTCAATGAACCATAACGGACGGTGAACCCAAAGGTAAGGCAACCCAGGCCTCGAACGCCGCCGCGGTCAACGGGCGGCTGATCAGGTAACCCTGGGCGGTGTCGCAGTGCCAGCGCTCCAGCAAGCGCAGGCTGTGTGCATATTCGACGCCCTCGGCGACCACCTTGAGCCCCAGGTTGTGGCTCATTTCGATGGTCGAGCGAACGATCACCGCGTCCTCGCTGGTTTCATCCAGGTCGCGGACGAAGGATTGGTCGATCTTCAGTTCCTGCACCGGCAGGCGCTTGAGGTGCGCCAGCGACGAGTAACCGGTGCCGAAGTCATCCACCGACAGGCTGATGCCGCACTCGCGCAGCCGGTGCAAAACCTTCAAGGCCTGCTCGGGCTCGCGCATCACGGCGCTTTCGGTGATCTCGAAAATCAATTGTTCGGCCGGCAACCGGTAGTGCTTGAGCAATGCCGAGACCCGGTCGGTCAGGTCGGGGCCGAGCAGGTCTTCTGCCGAAATATTCAACGACAGCTGCAAGCGCAGGCCCCGCTGGTTCCACTCCGACAACTGGCGCACGCCCTCCTCGATCACCCATTGGGTGAGGATCTGGATGCTGCCGGTCCGTTCGGCCAGGACGATGAACTCCGCCGGCGAGACCATGCCGAACTGCGGGTGTTGCCAGCGCAACAGGGCTTCGGCCTGACGCACGCGGCCCAGGCGAATATCCAGCTTGGGCTGGTAGTGCAGCAGCAACTCGCCATTGGCCGCGGCATGGCGCAGGTCGCGAATCAGGGTGACCTGCCGGCGGTGCGCGACGTCGCGTCCCTGTTCGTAGATCTGGATACGGCCGGGGATCTGTTCGGCATCTTTCATGGCGATGGCGGCGCGGCTGAGCAGCTCTTCGGCGGACAGGCCATCCCCCGGGAAGGCGGCAATCCCCATCCGGCAATCCAGGGCCACGTCATGCCCGGCAATCCGCTGGGGCTTGAGCAACAGTTGCTGGAGCTTGTCCGCGGTGGCGACCGCGCCGTCGCTGGCGGTGTTCTGCAGCAACAACAGAAACTCGCCGCCGATCAGGTGCGCCACGGTATCGCCTGCACGCAGGGCGCCCAGCAGGCGCTGGCCGACCTGTTGCAGCATCAGGTCCACCGAGTCGGGGCCGCCGGCTTCGCCGATCGCCCGCAGGTTGTCGATTTCCAGGTAGACCAGGGCCACCGGACGCCCGGCGCTGATCGCGCTGCCCAGGCGTTCCATGGCCAGCGCCCGGTTGGGCAGGCCGGTCAGCCCGTCGTGCAAGGCATTGTGCGCCAGTTGCTGTTCGCGCTCGGCGATACCGCTTTGCATGGAGTTGAAGGCAGTGGCCAGGAGCCCCAGTTCATCACTGCGCTTGAGCGGCACCGGGGTCTGGTAATCGCCCTGGCCGATCCGTTCCGCCGCCTGGGCCAGGGCCCGCACCGGCTGCGAAACACTGCGCGCCAGCAACAAGGCACCGGCCAGGGATGCCACCAGCGAGATCAGGGCGATCAGCAGAATGTTCTGGTCGAGCGGCGCGAACGCCTGCATCGCCGCATCCAGCGGACTTTGCAGCAAGGCGATGACCTGGTTGTCATTTTCGTCGGCCGTACTGGCCAGCATCAGGGTCTTGCTGAGGAAGCTGTGCTGCTCATATTCGGTCAGTTCCTGTATGTGTTTCGTGGCGTTGGCGAGCATCAGATGCTCAATGCTTTCGGCCATGGCCGGCGGCTGGGTGCTCACCAATTGCCCGGGCTGCTGCATGTCCACGGTCAGGAACGACACTTCCAGGTTGCTCAGCGAACGCAGCTCGCGGGCAAACGCGGTGTCCATGGAAAAGCCCATCACCACCCGGGCAATCGGCAAGGGCGCCAGCACCGGTGCTTCCACCAACAGGTGCGGCTGGCCCTGCAACGGCACGATCAGGGTCGATTGCCTGGCCCGCCGCGCGTCGCGCAAGGCCTGGTCATAGCGGAACTGCGAACCTTCGGGCGCCTCGGCCAGGGTGCTGGCAAGGACCTTGCCGTCCATGCTCAAAAGGATCATGTCAGTGGCGTTGATGCGCTTGCCGTGGTTGATCAGCACCGAACGGATGGTCGCCGAGTCGCCGCTGGCGACCGCATCGCGAAAGCCGAAATCCGCCGCCAACAGCTGCACGCCATCGCTCAGGCGCCGGCTCTGGACATCCAGCAGGCGTTCGAACACCCGGGTACCGAGCTGCAATTGTTCGGCAGCCTGGCTGCGGATCGCGCTGCTGGTGGCCGCCTTGACGCTGAAATACAGCGCGCCGACCACCACCAGCAACAGCAGGATCAGGACGCAGGCGACCCGCGCCTGAAAGCTACTTCGCAGTTTCACTGACAGCTTTATTGAAGGCATCGCCGAAAGCACTCGGAGCCGGCGCCGCGGGTGCGTCCGGTGACAGTGGTTGGATCGACAGGCTGAAGCGTTGCTTCAGGTCCGTGGCGGACACACCGATTTCGCCTCCTGGCTGCGGCAGCATATCGGCCACCTGGGGATGCCAGAGCGTCACGTGGTAGCGGCCGGCGGGCAGTTTGTCGAAACGGATCAGGCCCTTTTTATCACTGACCGCGAACCAGGGATCGTCGGTCACATAGACATAGCCAAGCATCCAGTCATGGATGTTGCAACCCAGCACCACGATACCGGGCTTGTCGAACAGCACCGGGTCCGACGGCGTGCCTTCGTACAGGCGCAGTTCAAAGCGCTTGGGCGTCGAGAAGGAATAGACCTGATGTCGGATATTGTCACTGTTGGGAAAGCGGATCTGGGTGCCGGTATGCACCGCCAGCACATGGGGGTCGTACTGTTTGTCACGCTGGTCCATGTCGGCCTTGAGGCTGAGGACCGGCGGCGGCGCATCGCCCTGCAAGGTCAAGACCGCGTTCGGCAAGGGCTTGCCGTCCTGATCGACGATCTCGGCCTGGAAACCGGCGGCGGCGCTCGTGCCGCTCGACAACAGGCATGCAATAAACAGAAACAATCCAATCAACGAGGTTGGGCGGGCCATGCAGCAACTACTCATAAGTGGGTGATCGTGGGGGCCGACCTTGGCATGAAAGCGTTCCGCGAATGCAGAGTACCGAGGGTTGCAGGGAAGAGCACGCGACAAATGGGGCCATTAGCCACTATTCTGGCAAAGCCGACGAACAACCTTGCGCCCGGCCAAACCTCTACAGAAAAAGTAACTCTGTACAACGCTTATTGATCAACTATCGGCCGACTTTCGCAAAGCTATACCCCTCGGCCATTGAAACCACCGGCGGCTCGCCCCATCTAACTGGCATATATCACTGTGCAGGTGCCCCATGAGCGAGCAGCAGGAATTCCCTGAACATCCGACCCTAGAGGCCGACACCGAACACACCCTTGACGATGCCCACGCCGCGAGCGCTTCCGGCACCGGCCTGGCGCTGCCCGGGCAGAACCTGCCGGACAAGGTCTATATCATCCCGATCCACAACCGCCCGTTCTTCCCGGCCCAGGTGCTGCCGGTCATCGTCAACGAAGAACCCTGGGCCGAAACCCTGGAACTGGTGAGCAAGTCCGATCACCACTCCCTGGCGCTGTTCTTCATGGACACGCCCAGCGAAGACACCCGCCATTTCGACACCAAGGCGCTGCCCGAGTACGGCACCCTGGTGAAGGTCCACCATGCCAGTCGCGAAGGCGGCAAATTGCAGTTTGTCGCCCAGGGCCTGACCCGGGTGCGTATCCGTACCTGGCTCAAGCACCATCGCCCGCCGTACCTGGTGGAAGTCGAATACCCACACCAGCCGAGCGATCCGACCGACGAGGTCAAGGCCTACGGCATGGCGCTGATCAATGCGATCAAGGAGCTGTTGCCGCTCAACCCACTGTACAGCGAAGAGTTGAAGAACTACCTCAACCGCTTCAGCCCCAACGATCCGTCGCCGCTGACCGACTTCGCCGCCGCCCTGACTTCCGCCACCGGTAACGAGTTGCAGGAAGTGCTCGACTGCGTACCGATGCTCAAGCGCATGGAAAAAGTCCTGCCGATGCTGCGCAAGGAAGTCGAAGTCGCGCGGCTGCAAAAGGAAATCTCCGCCGAGGTGAACCGCAAGATCGGCGAGCACCAGCGCGAGTTCTTCCTCAAGGAACAGCTCAAGGTCATCCAGCAGGAGCTGGGGCTGACCAAGGACGACCGCAGCGCCGACCTCGAACAGTTCGAGCAGCGCTTGCAGGGCAAGGTCCTCCCGGCCCAGGCGCAAAAGCGCATCACCGAGGAAATGAACAAGCTGTCGATCCTCGAGACCGGCTCGCCGGAATACGCCGTCACCCGCAATTACCTGGAATGGGCCACTGCCCTGCCCTGGGGCGTGTATGGCGAAGACAAGCTCGACCTCAAGCATGCGCGCAAGGTCCTCGACCTGCACCATGCAGGCCTGGATGACATCAAGGCACGCATCCTCGAATTCCTCGCGGTCGGCGCCTACAAGGGCGAGATCAGCGGTTCCATCGTCCTGCTGGTAGGGCCGCCGGGCGTGGGCAAGACCAGCGTCGGCAAATCCATCGCCGAATCCCTCGGGCGGCCGTTCTATCGCTTCAGCGTCGGCGGCATGCGCGACGAAGCCGAGATCAAGGGCCACCGCCGCACCTATATCGGCGCCCAGCCGGGCAAGCTGGTGCAGGCCTTGAAAGAGGTCGAGGTGATGAACCCGGTGATCATGCTCGACGAGATCGACAAGATGGGCCAGAGCTTCCAGGGCGACCCGGCCTCGGCGCTGCTGGAAACCCTTGACCCGGAACAGAACGTGGATTTCCTCGACCACTACCTGGACCTGCGTCTGGACCTGTCGAAAGTGCTGTTCATCTGCACCGCCAACACCCTGGATTCGATCCCGGGTCCGTTGCTGGATCGGATGGAAGTGATTCGCCTGTCGGGCTATATCACCGAGGAAAAACTCGCCATCGCCAAGCGCCACCTGTGGCCCAAGCAGTTGGCAAAGGCCGGCGTCAGCAAAAGCAGCCTGAGCATCAGCGACGGTGCCTTGCGCGCGGTGATCGACGGTTACGCCCGGGAAGCCGGGGTCCGTCAGTTGGAGAAACAACTGGGCAAACTGGTGCGCAAGGCGGTGGTCAAGTTGCTGGACGCGCCGGACACGGCGATCAAGATCGGCAACAAGGACCTCGAAGCCTCGCTGGGTATGCCGGTGTTCCGTAATGAACAGGTGCTCTCCGGGGTCGGTGTGATCACCGGTCTGGCCTGGACCAGTATGGGGGGTGCCACTTTGCCGATCGAGGCGACCCGCATCCATACGCTCAACCGGGGTTTCAAGCTCACCGGGCAGTTGGGTGAGGTGATGAAGGAATCGGCGGAGATCGCCTACAGCTACGTCAGCTCGAACCTCAAGCAGTTTGGCGGCGATCCGGAGTTTTTCGATAAAGCCTTTGTGCATCTGCATGTGCCGGAAGGCGCGACGCCGAAAGACGGTCCGAGTGCCGGGGTGACCATGGCCAGTGCGCTGCTGTCCCTGGCGCGTAACCAGCCACCGAAGAAGGGCGTGGCCATGACCGGTGAGCTGACGCTGACCGGGCATGTGCTGCCGATTGGCGGGGTGCGCGAGAAGGTGATTGCGGCGAGGCGGCAGAAGCTGTTCGAGCTGATCCTGCCGGACGCCAACCGTGGGCATTTCGAGGAGTTGCCGGATTACCTGAAGGAAGGCATCACGGTGCACTTCGCCAAGCGCTTCTCGGATGCGGCGAAGATTTTGTTCTAACGGATAGCGACCATGCGCGGACCTGTAGGAGCCGGCTTGCTGGCGATTGCAATCTAACCGTCGACGCCTTTGTCGACTGATCAACCGCAATCGCCAGCAAGCCGGCTCCTACAAGGACCGCGCCGTCTGGTATGGCGGGTCAAGACGCTATCCGCGCTCTCAAACGCCAGGCATTAGTGCAACGCCAGCTCCACGGGTTATGCTCGGTCATCGCTGTAATAACTGGAGACACTATGACCCCGACTCGCCTGCTGCTGCCGTTAAGCCTCGCCTTGCTCGCCGCCTGTGCCCAGCAACCGCGCCAGAACGTGACGCTGGAAAAACAGAGTGACTGTCCGATGCAACTCAAGACCGGGCAGAACATGATCCTCAGCCTGCCCAGCAACCCCACCACCGGTTTTCGCTGGGCCATCCAGGACTCGGCCGGCGGCGTGCTGAAAAGCCTCGGCCCGGAGGTCTACCACAACCCCGACGACAACGGCCTGGTGGGCAGCGGCGGGCAATCGACCTGGCGCTTCCAGGCCTTCGCCGCCGGCACCGGGCGCCTGCGCCTGACCTACCAGCAACCCTGGGAACCGGAAGCCGCGCCGGCACAAAGCTTCGACTGCCCGATCACGGTGAACTGACATGCCTTGGCTGATCCTCGCCCTGATGGGGGCTGCCGCGTTCCTCTACGGCGTGAGCATTGAGCTGCCGATGCTGTGCCTGCTGACCAAGCCGGTGCCGGTGTTGGTCCTGCTCGGCTGGTTGCACGATGCGCCGGTGACCGAGTATCGCCGCTGGATCGGCCTGGGTTTGATCTTTTCCCTGCTGGGAGATGTGCTGCTGGCCTGGCCGGGCGATCTGTTCGTGTTCGGCCTGGGCGCCTTCCTGGTCGCGCACCTGGCGTACCTCAAGGCCTACCTGGGCGACTGTCGCCGACTGGCGCCGTTGCCTTTGCTGCTGGCCCTGCTGATCGGCGCCGGGCTGCTCGGCATCCTGATGTCCAAGGGCCTGGGCGACCTGCTGATCCCGGTCACGGTCTATGCACTGGCCATTAGCGCCATGCTCTGGCGCGCCCTGGCCCGCCTGGGTACCGATGTGCCCAAGCGTTCCGCCCTGCTGGCGGCGGCCGGCGCCCTGACCTTCGCCTTCTCCGACAGCCTGATCGGCATCGATCGTTTCGTGGTCAAGTTCGCCGCCGCGCCTTACCTGATCATCATTGCCTACTGGCTGGGACAATGGGGCATTGCGGCCTCGGCCTTCAGCCAGAAGCCGCGCTGAGGTTTGCAGCGAGCGGGCCAGGCGTTTTATCCGACAAAGCGCGCATCGCGGCGCCAACTTGGCTAAAATGCCGGCCTTTTCAGCATCCGCCGGAACCGTCGTGAGCAAAGAACCCGATCGCCTTTTCGCCCAGCCCCTGGCCCAGGTGCCGGACTTCGCCTTCAACGAAGACGTGGTGCGGGTCTTCCCGGACATGATCAAGCGCTCGGTGCCCGGCTACCCGACCATCGTCGAGAACCTCGGCGTGCTCGCCGCGCAGTTCGCCCAGCCCCACAGCGTGCTCTATGACCTGGGCAGCTCCCTCGGCGCGGTCACCCAGGCCCTGCGCCGTCACGTGCGCAGCGACGGTTGCCGGGTGATCGCTGTGGATAACTCCGCGGCCATGGTCGAACGCTGCCGCCAGTACCTCAACGGCCAGGACTCGATGTTCCAGGAGCTGCTGCCGGTGGACGTGATCGAGGGCGATATCCTCGCCCTGGAATTCCAGCCGGCCTCGGTGGTGGCGCTGAACTTCACCCTGCAATTCATCGCCCCCGAACAACGCCAGGCGTTGCTCGGGCGTATCCGCCAGGCCTTGCTGCCCGGCGGCGCGCTGATTCTCTCGGAGAAACTGCGCTTCAATGACCTCGAAGAACACACGCTGCTCACCGACCTGCACGTCGCCTTCAAGCGCGCCAATGGCTACAGCGAACTGGAAATTGCCCAGAAGCGCAGCGCCATCGAAAACGTCATGAAACCCGACAGCCTCGAAGAACACCGCGAACGCCTGCTGGCCGCGGGTTTCTCGAAAGTCGTGCCCTGGTTCCAATGCCTTAACTTTGCCTCGTTGATTGCCCTGCCATGATTGATCTGTCCCCCCTCGCCCGCCGCCTGGCGGGCACCCCTTTGGCCGCGTGGGCCAACGGCCTGCAAGCGCAACTCGATGCCCGCATGGAAAAAGGCCATGGCGACCTGGAGCGCTGGCAGAGCGCGCTCGATGCGCTGCCGAAGCTCCAGCCGACCCAGGTCGATCTGCTGAACGGCCTGACCCTGGACACTGATTGCGACGACGCCACCCGCGCCAGGATGCGTAGCGCGCTGATGGGCTTGTGCCCGTGGCGCAAAGGCCCGTTCGATCTGTTCGGTGTGCATGTCGATACCGAATGGCGTTCGGACTGGAAATGGTCGCGGGTCGCCCCGCACCTGGACCTCAAGGGCAAGCGCATTCTCGATGTCGGTTGCGGCAACGGCTACTACATGTGGCGCATGCTCGGGGCCGGCGCGGACACGGTGATCGGGGTCGATCCGAACTGGCTGTTCTTCTGCCAGTTCCAGGCGGTGCAGCGCTACTTGTCGGAGCCGTCGGCCTGGCATCTGCCATTCCCTTTCGAGGACCTGCCGGCCGAGCTGGAAGGCTTCGACACGGTGTTCTCCATGGGTGTGTTCTACCATCGGCGCTCGCCCATCGAGCATTTGCTGGCGCTCAAGGACTGCCTGGTCAAGGGCGGCGAACTGGTGCTGGAAACCCTGGTGGTGGAAGGTGACGAGCATCAGGTGTTGATGCCGGAAGATCGTTATGCGCAGATGCGCAATGTCTGGTTCCTGCCGTCGGTGCCGGCGCTGGAGCGCTGGTTGCGCCGTGCCGGGTTCAGCGACGTGCGCTGTGTCGATGTGAGCGTGACTACGGTGCAGGAGCAGCGCGGGACCGAGTGGATGAAGTATCAGTCGTTGAGTGACTTCCTCGATCCGGAAGATCACAGCAAGACCATCGAAGGCTTGCCGGCGCCGATGCGGGCAGTGATGGTCGCCCGCAAGTAAGATTGGGGCGACTCAGGACTTGCTTCTGCGGGCCTTGAAGAACTCGCTGAGGATGGCCCCGCACTCCTCAGCCAGGACGCCGCCTTCGAACAACACCCGGTGATTAAGAAAGTCCTGGGTAAAGAACTGCCCCTGGCTCTGCACGATCCCGGCCTTGGGTTCCAGTGCACCATAGACCACCCGTGCAATCCGCGAATGCACGATCAACCCGGCGCACATGCTGCACGGCTCCAGGGTCACGTACAGTGTGCTGCCCGGCAGTCGGTAGTTGTCGAGCGCCTGGGCGGCGGCGCGGATGGCGACCATCTCGGCATGGGCACTCGGATCGCTGCCACTGATCGGGCAATTGAAGCCCCGCCCGATGATTTCGCCGTCCTGCACCAGCACCGCGCCCACCGGCACTTCGCCCAACAGCGCACCCTGGGCGGCCAGCGCCAGGGCTTCACGCATGAAGTCCTGGTCGCGACTGCGGTCGATGATCGGCGTCGGCCGTATCTGACGCATCAGGCCACCTCGATGGCGGCCATCAGGCCGGTTTCCATATGGTCGATCACATGGCAATGGAACATCCACACCCCCGGGTTATCCGCGACCAACGCCACCCGCGCCCGCTCGTTCTTGCCCAGCAGGTAGGTGTCGGTGAAGTACGGCGTGATCGTCTTGCGGTTCGAGGCGATGACCTTGAAGCTCATGCCGTGCAAGTGGATCGGGTGCTGATACTGGGTCATGTTCTTCAATTCGAAAATATAGCTCTTGCCCTTCACCAGCTTGGCGATGGGTCGGTCGGCGCAGGTCTTGTCGGTGATGTCCCAGGCCTTGCCGTTGATCTGCCAGAGGCTCGGTGGCTGGCCATTATCGACGTTCACCGAAACCGAGCCAACCCATTCGAAATTGAAGTTGAGCTTTTCTGCGTTCGCCAGGTCCGGCTCGGCTATCGGATTGGCCGGCAAGGCCTTCGGCCAGTCGGTCGCCGTGCCGCTGTCGGCCACCGAACGAAAGGTCGCCAGACGCACCGGACCGTTGCGCAGCGATAGCTCTTCACCGGCCGCCGGCGCCTTGATCGCCAGACAGATGCGCATCCCCGGTCCCAGCCAGTATTCCTTGCCCAACGGGCGCGGCTCCACCGGGTTGCCATCCAGCGCATAGATCCGCGCTTCGACACCGGGGATATTGAGGCGATAAGTCAGGGTGTTGTCGAGGTTGAGCAGGCGAACCCGGGTGATCTGTCCGGCCGGTAAATCGACCACGGCTTGCGACACGCCGTTGACGGTCGACAGGCGCCCCGCCGTGCCCCCACGCGCGGCTTCACGGGGAATGCTGAAAGGCACGAACGCGCCGGCTTCATCGACGTGCCAGCTTTTCAGGCTCAAGGTGCGTTCGTGCTGGAAACCGGTGGGTTCACGTTCCTCGACAATCAGCGGACCGACCAGGCCGCGCCCCAGTTCTTCACTGCTGTTGACGTGGGGGTGATACCAGTAGCTACCGGCGTCCGGGACACGGAACTTGTAGTCGAAGTATTCGCCAGGCAATACCGGCAATTGCGACACATAGGGCACGCCGTCCATTTCCAGCGGCAGGCGGATACCGTGCCAGTGAATGGTGGTGGCCACCGGCAGGTGGTTGATAAAACGCACCCGCAGCCATTCACCCTGGCGCACCCGCAACTCGGTACCCGGCGCCGACGGGCCGAACGCCCAGGCCGGGGTTTGATGCCCGGCCACCAACTCGACGTCCAGGGGCGCGGCGATCAGCTCATAGTCATGGCCGGCATTGGCGTCGGCCATTTTCCCCAACCAGTAACGCGATGCACCGCCGGCTCCAACGCCCACCACTGCAAGACCGGCCAGTCCACCGAGTATCTGTCGACGGGTAAAGGACATGAACGCAACCACCTCACCTATTCAGCCGCACGCCTGGGCGCGCAAAAGGCGAATACGATACACCCGCAGTTGCGAAACCGTAAGAAAATCAGTCCAGCCCCAACAACAAATGGGCCACGCCACCGGCCAATATCATCACCCCGGCGACACCCGCCGCCCGCAATGCCGACTGATCGACCCGGGTGCTGTCATTCAATGCCACCCGCAGGCGTGTCAGGGCCACGCGCTGGTGGGACTTGAGATTGCCCTCACCGCCCAGGGCCGCGACGATCTCCGGGCGCAGCGCCTCTTCTGCCGTGGCAACCGGCGTACTCGCTTGATCCGCCACCAGGTCCGGCGTCAGGGCTTTCCAGAATGCCCGCTGAAATTTCTCGAACATGTTCAGTTCTCCAGGACCCGCGGCTGCAGCGCCGTGGTGTGTTGATGATCGAGCAGGGCTTCACGCACCTGCCCGGCGTTTTCCAGGCCAAGAATCCGTTGGGCCAACACCTGGCACTCCGTCAACTCGACCTCGCGGACCGCCGCCTTGATCGCCGGAATCAGCGGCACGCTGACCGACAGTTCATCCACGCCCAAGCCCAGCAATACCGGCACCGCCAGCGCCTCGGAAGCCAGCGCACCACACACGCTGACCGGTTTGCCGTGGGCATGGGCGGCCTTCACGGTGGTGGCGATCAAGCGCAATACCGCCGGGTGCAGGCTGTCGGCCTGGCTCGCCAGCTGCGGGTGATCACGGTCCATGGCCAGGGTGTATTGGGTCAGGTCATTGGTGCCGATGGAAAAGAAGTCCACTTCGGGGGCGAACAGATCGGCCATCAGGGCCGCCGCCGGGACTTCGATCATGATCCCCAGTTTCGGCAACGCCTTGAGGCCCAAGGCCAGGGCTTCATCCTCGAGGAACTGGCGCGCCTGCCGCAACTCGGACAGTTGGGTAATCATCGGCAGCATGATGTGCAACTGGGTCAGCCCGGCACAGGCAAGAATCCCCCGCAATTGCTGACGCAGCAGTTCCGGGCGTTGCAGGCACAGGCGAATGCCGCGCATGCCGAGGAAGGGGTTGGCTTCAGGGTCCATCGGCACGTAGGCCAGGGGTTTGTCGCCACCGACATCAAGGGTGCGTACCACCAGGTTGCGCTGCGGTCCAAGGGCGCGGGCAATGGCCGAATAGGTCGCCGCCTGCTCCTCGACACTGGGCGCACTCTGGCGCTCCAGATAGAGAAACTCGGAACGCAGCAAACCAACCCCTTCGCCGCCCAGGGTCAACGACTGCTCCACCTCTTGCAGCGAGGCGACGTTGGCGGTCACCTCGAAATGATGACCGTCACGGGTACGCGCCGCCTCGGACGCCTGCTCCTTCTCGCGCTGGTGACGCTGGCGTTGCTCCTGACGCTTGACCAGCAGGCGTTGAACATCCGCTTCTTCCGGCATCAGGTGCAGGCGCCCGAGGTCGGCATCGAGCAGCACCTGGGTACCGGCGGGCACCTTCAGGACCTCGGCGGGCAAACCACAGAGGGCCGGCAAACCGAATGCCCGGGCCAGGATCGCCACATGGCTGGTGGCCCCGCCACCGACGGTGACAAACCCAAGGACCCGGCGGGTATCGAGCCCGGCTGTTTGTGACGGGGTCAGTTGCTCGGCAATCAGGATGGCGTCGTCCGGCATCTCGGTGACCCGCTCCTCGACCCCGAGAATCAGCCGCAGCACGCGCTGGCCGACGTCCTTCAAGTCCAGCGCGCGCTCGGCCAGCAAGCTGCTGCCCAGGCGCTCGAACAAGGCACAGGTGTCCTCGGTGACCTGGCGCCAGGCGAACGCCGCGCTTTTACCCTGGGCGAGCAGGACCTGGGCCTGCTCCAACAGGCTCGGGTCTTCCAGCAATTCCTGATGCGCGCGGAAAATCTGCGCCTGGGCGCTGCCCTCGGCGTTGTCCCGCAACCGCTGCAAGGCCTGGGTCGCTTCGTCCAGGGCCCGCTCGAGCGATGCGCGCTCATGGGGCTCATCGGAACCGAACTCCGGAACTTCCAGCCGCTGTTCGGCCACCTGCACCACCCGACCGAAGGCCGAGCCCGGCGAGGCACACACACCGCGTAACAAGGTCGGCGAAGAGGCCTCGACCACCACAGGAATATCAATCACGGCCGCAGGCTCGACCGCCTCACCGCAACCCTCGGCCAGCAGGGCCGCCAGCGCCTCGATGGCGGCCGGGGCATCCTCGCCCACCGCACTGACCTGCAACACATCGCCACGTACCGTCTGCAAGGCCATGATCGCCACCAGGGACTTGGCATTCGCGCTGTCCTGGCGCCGATGCACCACGATGTTCGCGGCAAAACCCTTGGCCGCCTGGGCCAGCACCGCCGCCGGACGGGCGTGCAGGCCATTGGCGTTGGGCAAGGTCACGGGGCTTGAGAACAACGCCTCGCCTTCCTCTTCCAGCACCGGACCCGCCGATGCACCGTTGTGCTCGACACGCAGCAGCGGCGCACCGCTTTCAATCAAACCACTGGCCGGAGCCAGCCGGGTGAACGTCTCGCCACTGACCACCAACACCAGGGTCAACAGACTGCGGGCGTGCAAGGCGATGTAATCGACATCGAACTCGATCAACGCCTGCCCGGCCGTCACCCGCTCGCCCTCGCGGACCAGGGCGGTGAAGCCCTTGCCCTGAAGCTGCACGGTGTCCAGGCCGATATGCATCAGCACCTGCACGCCGTGATCGTCGGTAATGCTGATGGCATGGCCGCTGGCCTGGACATTGCTCACCACCCCGGCCAACGGTGCGCAGAGCACCGAAGACGTCGGGTCGATGCACAGGCCATCACCGATCATGCGACTGGAGAACACCGGATCAGGCACCTGATCCAACTCGATCAGCACCCCGGACAGGGGCGCGAGCAGTTCCAGGGAAGAGGTTGCGGTCATGACATCACCTTTATCATTGTTCTTTGAAGCGCCGGCGCGGCGAAGGCCGCGCCAGCATAGGACTTATTCCCACCAATACTCGACCTGCACACCGAAATTGGAGCCATGCAGGGCGCTGCCGAAACTACCGGTATCGGACAACGCCGACCCCGCATCGAACTGATTGGCCGCACGCTGGGCCGCCGCGTTCCAACTGGCATAGGTGTAGTAGAGGCGTATCTCGGGCCGCGTCCAGAAATCCGGACCTCGGGGTGACCAGGTGGGGGCGAAGGTAAACTTGCTGAGCTTGCGGGTGCCGCCCGGCGCCTCGATCTGGTCATGGCCCAGTTCGGTCACGAGCTTGAACTGCTCGGTAATGGCGTAGGTCGGACGTACCCCCAGGGAGATCCAGTTCTGGCCCTGGCCGTCGGGACGAATGTCCTTCTGGTACACGGCCTCGATCTGCCCGCCGAATTGTCGCGTGATCTGCCAGTCGAAAAACTCGACCGCACGGTAGCTCTTGTTGCTGGTGTCCAGGGTCGGATCACCGGTGTAGCCCAGTCCGGTACCCGGCCCCTCGCCGTATTGCAGGGCGAACTTGTTCTTGCCGCCGAGGAAGTTCTTCTGCACATGCTGCGCGGTAATGGCCCAGCCCTGGTGGGTGTCGCGGCGTTCCGGCACGTCGATGTAACTGACACCGAACTCCATCTGGCCGTCGGTATTGGTCTTGAAGCCGGCGACGTTGAAGTCGTGACGGTTGAGATAGTCCTTCTGGTACAGGTTGTCCTTGCGCGAGAAGGCATAGCTGTATTTCAAGTCGCCGATCTTCACGTCCTCGATACCGCCGCCGGTGGCGCTCTGGTTCCAGTAGTAGAAGTCGGAGATATGGATGTCGTTACGCTTGTAGTAACGCCGCCCGGCCCACACCGAACCGCCATTGAGCGAGGGCAGGTTCGACCACTTGGCGAACATCTCCGGCATGCGCACCGTGCCGTTGTCACCGTCGAAACTGGGATTGTGACCGTACTTGTTGTACAGCGAAGCCATCCCATCGACGCTGAGCACCGAGCCGTCGTCGAGGGTCAGCAGGTCCTGGCGCAACTCGAGTTCCGCATACTGTTCGCACTCGTTGCCCAGGCGATACTTGGAGTCCGCACCGGGCAAATGGAAACAGCTTTGCGAACCGCCGCTGGTCGAACCGCCCAGGCCGCTGCGCAAGTAACCGGCGAACTCCAGGGCCTGGGCCGAGAATGGCAACCCCAGACACACGCAAGACACCACAAGACCGCGATTTATTGTTGTTTTCATTGGCTCCCCCATTATTTTTATTGTGCAGTGCTTGTTGATTATCGGGCGCGGCTCTCCCGCGCACGATTTGCTGCGAACGGCATTAAATGAATGAAACGCCTTATTTTTCTGACAGATGCAGTACAAAAGACTCGTAAGGTTTCAGCGACAGATGTCGGCTACGCGGCAAGTCACCGGCGTAGTTACCGATCACCAGACGCTGGCTCTGGCCATCGATGAAAACGCCTTCGGGCAATTCAACTTCACAAGGCTCGGCATAGAAGTTGTTCACCACCAGCAGTCGCTCGCCCTGCCCCTCACGCACATAGGCCCAGACCCGTGGATGTTCGGGCAGCAACTGGCGGTAGACACCGTCCACCATCAGCGCTTCGCTGCGCCGCAAACCGACCAGGGCACGATAGTGATGCAGCACTGAGCCGGCATCGTCGAACTGTTTGTCGACATTGATCCAGGCGGCGTTCGGCGGCACATCGATCCAGGGTTGGGCAGTGCTGAAACCGGCATTCGGCCCAGCGCTCCATTGCATCGGTGTGCGCCCGTTGTCCCGGGATTTCTGCATGATCGCGGCCATGCTCGCGGCTTCGGAGTCGCCCGCTTCGCGCTTGAGCCGATAGATGTTCAGGGTCTCGACATCGCGGTACTGCTCGATGGACTCGAACCCCGGATTGGTCATGCCCAGCTCTTCGCCTTGATAGATGTACGGTGTCCCCTGGAGGAAATGCAACGCGGTGGCGAGCATCTTGGCGGACACGTCCCGGTATTCGCCGTCATGGCCGAAGCGCGAGACCACCCGTGGCTGGTCGTGGTTACACCAGAACAGCGCATTCCAGCCGCCACCGGCCTGCATGCCGGTCTGCCAGTCGGAGAGGATGCGCTTGAGTTCGAGGAAATCGAAATCGGCGCGAACCCATTTCTCCATGTTCGGGTAATCGACCTTCAGGTGATGGAAGTTGAAGGTCATCGACAGCTCTTGGGACTCCGGATGCGAATAGCGGATGCAGTGCGCAAGGCTGGTGGAGGACATTTCGCCGACATTGATCAGGTCATGGCCCTCGAAGACTTCGCGGTGCATTTCCTGCAGGTAGTCGTGCACATTCGGACCGTCGGTGTAGAAACGGCGGCCGTCGCTGGCGTCTTCGGGAAAATCGGCGGGCTTGGAGATCAGGTTGATCACATCCAGGCGGAAACCACCGACGCCCTTGTCGCGCCAGAAACGCATCATCTTGAACACTTCCTGGCGTACCTGGGGATTGTCCCAGTTCAGGTCGGCCTGGGTGTGGTCGAACAGGTGCAGGTAATACTGACCGGTCTGGGCCTCGTACTCCCAGGCATTGCCACCGAACTTCGACTGCCAGTTGTTCGGCTGGTCGCGCCAGATGTAGAAGTCCCGGTACGGGTTGTCGAGGCTGCTACGGGCCTGGCGGAACCATTCGTGTTCGATCGAGGTGTGGTTGACCACGATATCGAGCATCAGCTTGATCCCGCGCTTGCCGGCTTCGGCGATCAGCAGGTCGCAGTCGGCCATGGTCCCGTAGCTCGGGTCGATGGCGTAGTAGTCGCTGATGTCGTAGCCGTTGTCACGCTGCGGCGAACGCAGGAACGGCGTGATCCACAGACAGTCGACGCCCAGCCACTTGAGGTAGTCGAGCTTGTCGACCACGCCCAGCAGATCGCCGGTGGCCTGGCCTGAGTGGCTGTAGAAACTTTTCGGGTAGATCTGGTAGATCACCGAACGCTGCCAGTCTTGCATGGGGATTCCTTGGTCGTGCCAGTGGTAGCTGTGTTGTGTTTTCGGGCGTCAGCGCGAGCACCCTCGCGCTGACGCTGCCGGATCAGGCGACGCGATAGCCGGGACGGATGATTTTCAGGCTCAACCCGCAGGTCAGCACGAAGGGCACGACCATCGCGATGACCATGCCGACGATGAACATCGGGATGTATTGCGGAATGATCGAGATAAAGCCCGGCAGGCCACCGACGCCAATGGCCGAGGCCTGGACCTTGTTCAGCGAGAGGAAGATGCTGCCCAGCGCCGAACCGATCAACGCGGCATAGAACGGAAACTTGTAGCGCAGGTTGACGCCGAACATCGCCGGCTCCGTGATGCCGAAATAGGCGGAGATCGCCGAGGTCGAGGCCATGCTGCGCTCCCGTGCATTGCGGCTCATGTAGAACACCGCCAGTGCCGCGCTGCCCTGGGCCAGGTTGGACATGACGATCATCGGCCAGATGAAGGTGCCGCCCTGGGTGGAGATCAGTTGCAGGTCCACCGCGAGGAACATGTGGTGCATGCCGGTGATCACCAACGGCGCGTAGAGCAGGCCGAAGATCGCGCCGCCGAGCACCGGCGCCACGTTGAACAGCATGACCACGCCTTCGGTGATCAGGATGCCCAGGTGACGGGTCACCGGACCGATGACCGCCAGGGCCAGCACGCCGGTCACGACGATGGTGGTAATCGGCACCACCAGCAGTTGAATGGCATTCGGCACCCGCGCCCGCAGCCATTTCTCGATGACGCTCATGACATAGGCGGCCATCAGGATCGGCAGGATCTGGCCCTGGTAGCCGACCTTCTCGATCCGGAACCAGCCGAAGATGTTGAAGTACGGCAGGCTCTGGCCGTCCAGGCCGGCGACCGCCTTGCCGTAGTTCCAGGCATTGAGCAGGTCGGGGTGCACCAGCATCAGGCCGAGCACGATGCCGAGGATTTCACTGCCGCCAAACCGCTTGGCCGCCGACCAGCCGACCAGGGCCGGGAGGAACACGAAGGAAGTGTTGGCCATCAGGTTGATCAGGCTCCACACGCCGTCCAGCGACGGGTAGGCCTCCAGCAAGGTCTTGCCGTCGATGAACATGCCCTTGGCGCCCATGAGGTTGTTCACCCCCATCAGCAGGCCGGCAATGATCAGCGCCGGCAGGATCGGCATGAACACATCGGAGAACACCCGCACCAGACGCTGTACCGCGTTGATCTTGTCGGCGCTCTTCTGTTTGACGTCGGCGATGGTCGAGGCGGCCATCCCGGTGATCTCGCGCAGGGCGGCGTAGACACGCTCCACTTCCCCCGGACCGATGACGATCTGGAACAAGCCGCCGGTGAAGAAGGTGCCTTTCACCAAGTCGATATTGGACAACGCGGCCTTGTCGACCAGGTTCGGGTCCTTGAGGGCCAGGCGCAGACGGGTGACACAGTGAGCGGCCTGCTCGAGGTTTTCAGCGCCACCGAGACCTTTCAGCAGCTCGCGGGCGATATTCGGATAGTCGTGGCTCATGCTTTTCTTCCACTGTTTCTTGTTATTGGAGGGTGTTGGCAGCACACAGAAACGAAAAATACTCGTCTGTACGAGTTAAAGCAACAACTCGTACAGACGAGTTACAGATTTATCGGTAAAAGATCCGACAAATGGACAAAGTTTCGACCTGCCCTTAAGGTTCAAGGTCCCAGGACATCGCGTCGGCTACCCTGTTGGCGAGTACTTTCGATCCAGAGCGAACAGCATGAGCAAATACAACCAGATCTACAGTGATCTGCTTGCCAGCATTACCACAGAGCAATTGGAAAAAGGTGCCCGGCTGCCGTCGGAAACCGAACTGATGGACAGCTACCAGGCCAGCCGCGGCACCGTGCGCAAGGCCATCGAGCAATTGCAGGAGCGCGGTTTCGCCCAGAAGATCCATGGCAAGGGCACCTTCGTGCTGTCCCGCAGCCCGATCGAGTTTCAATTGGGCGGCATCGTCAGCTTCCAGGAAGCCCATTCCAGCCTTGGCAGCAATATTGGCACCGAAGTGGTGGAGTTCAGCGAGATCGCCCTTGAAGGCTCGCTTCAGGAGCGCCTGGATGCCGAACCCGGTAGTTCAGTGATCCGCATCAAGCGGGTGCGGCGGATCGACGGCAAGCGGATCATCCTCGACATCAACTATTTCGTCGCCGACCGGATTCCCGGCCTGACCCGGGAAATCGCCGAACAGTCGATCTATGCCTACATCGAGAAAACCCTGCAACTGAGCATCAGCTTCGCCCAGCGCACCATCGAGGCGGCCCGTTGCAGCCGGGACGATGTGCTGCACCTGGACCTGGATGGGGCCAGCCATGTGATCGTGGTGAAGAACCAGACGTTCCTGCACGATGGCCGGCAGTTCGAATACACCGAGTCGCGGCACACCCTGGACAAGTTCTACTTCTCGGATGTGGCAAGGCGCTGAGCCGCTGACGTCGGGCGATTCATAGCACCAGCGCCAGCCACTCGGGGTTCACCGAGCCGAGCTTGCTGGTGGCTTTCGTGAGGTTGATATCCTGGGCCGCCTGCGCGGTTTCAATCATCCGGGGCTCAAGGTCATAACCCCGGCCTTCGAGCCAGCCCAGGACTTCCGCCAGGTGCCAGACCGAAGCGCTGCCTTCGTGGACCGCCAACGGAAATGAAGCCCCATGACTGAGCATGAGCTTGCGCATGTTCTGCCGCGAAACGCCGACGATATCGGCGATATCCGAAAGGCCGACCAGGTCGGGCACAACCTCTATGAGACGCGCATCGGGGATAGCACGCTTGACGTCCTGCAAAGCGCTAAGCAATGCCTGAGCGGCGCTGTCGGCATCCCGGGAGAACTTCAGCGCCAGCCTTCCAGGGACTCCGCAGCCGATCAGTGAGTCATCGCAACCGTTCTCCAACAGAAGCTCGATCAACACGTCATGATCGTTGTTTTGCTCTGAGAGCTGATATCTCAGAGTGAATTCATACTCCTGCATGTTTCTACTCCTTAAGCGTTGCGCTCAGAGGATCATCACTGGCGCGGTTCAGGTCGCAGTTGTCAACAACCAGCCGCAATTCACGGGCATGCCTGTATACGTTACGCGGAGTGCTATAAACGCCCGTCATGCAAAACTCGCCACATCGACACAACTCGCTGTTGAGCGGGCAATACATCCTGCCCCAGGCATGCGAACCGCCTACTTTGATTCGCCAACCCAATGCCTCTGCATGACGCAGTACGTTCTCGATCTCCTTGATCGGGTGTCTTGCTCTAGCCATCCATAGCCTCCAGTCTTGCGCCGTGCGCAATGGTTGTCAACTGACAACCAAGTCCATTTATCGACAAAAAATGACTCGACCGGCACCTCGATTCGGTGTCGGTTTCTTGAGTGTAGGGAGACAAAAAACTTCGGTAGATCAATGTGTTTGCGAGGTATTGCGAGGGCAGGCGAGGTAATTTTTCCTATGATCTGAAACGACAAAGGCGGTCAATACCGAGGTATCGACCGCCTTTGCTTTAACGCTTGAGGCTTACATCACGCAGGGATCATTCCCACTCGATGGTTGCCGGCGGCTTGCTCGACACGTCGTAGGTAACGCGGGAGATGCCTTCGATTTCGTTGATGATCCGGCCGCTGACGGTTTCCAGCAGCTCGTACGGCAGGTGCGCCCAGCGGGCGGTCATGAAGTCGATGGTTTCCACCGCACGCAGGGCCACGACCCAGGCGTAACGACGGCCATCACCGACCACACCCACCGATTTCACCGGCTGGAACACCACGAATGCCTG
>Ga0302157_10000900_pt1 | contig 37599 bp, 30 predicted proteins | sample I_Bog_N3_3_FD_193502 | JGI IMG/M metagenome (GOLD analysis project Ga0302157, IMG submission 193502) | Peat permafrost microbial communities from Stordalen Mire near Abisko, Sweden - I_Bog_N3_3 | ecosystem: Environmental > Terrestrial > Soil > Wetlands > Peat | place: Sweden: Abisko, Stordalen...
ATCTCCTTTGTTTTCAAGATCCTGCAATTTCCATCGCCGGTAAGTGGTTTGTTTGGAAGATGATGCACGAATTGATACCCCAGGGGGGGTACACCCATGCCGATGCCGAGTACCATAATCACGTGAACCATGTCCTGATCGTCGACGACGAAGCCGAAATCCGCGACTCCCTCGAATCCATCCTGAGCGAAGAGGGCTACCTGGTGACCACGGCGGCGACGGCGCACGAGGCGTTGACGCTGCTGGGCGATGCGATCTACGACGCGGTGCTGCTGGACATCTGGCTGCCCGACCGCGACGGGCTCGACGTGCTGGGCGACATCCGCCAGATGGACTCCGCGCATCTGCCCGAGGTCATCATCATCAGCGGGCACGGCACCATCGAGGCTGCGGTGCGCGCCACCAAGCTGGGCGCGTACGACTTTCTGGAGAAGCCGCTGTCGCTGGACCGCACCCTGATCGTGCTGAAGAACGCGATCAGCGCGCGCCAACTGCGCGAGGACAACCAGGAGTTTGTGCGGCAGCTGCGCTTCCGCGCGTGCGTGACCGGCGGGAGCGTACCCATGAAGGCGCTGCGCCAGCAGATCAAGCTGATGGCGCCCACCAATGGGCGTGTGCTGATCTACGGCGAGTCCGGCACCGGCAAGGAGCTGATCGGGCGCGCCATGCACGCGGAAAGCCTGCGCAAAGACCGCGTATTCGTGGAGCTGAACTGCGCCGCCATCCCCGAAGACCACATTGAGACGGAGCTGTTTGGCTACCGCCGCGGGGCGATTGCAGCAGCGGCCTCGGGCGCTCCGGCGGAGAAGCGTGGCACATTCGAGCGCGCCGACGGCGGGACACTGTTCCTGGACGAAGTGGGCGACATGAGCCTCAAGACCCAGGCGCGCGTGCTTCGAGCTTTGGACGAGCAGCGCTTTCTGCCGGTGGGCGCGACCCATCCCGTCCATGTGGATGTGCGCGTGATTGCGGCGACCAACAAGGACCTGGAAGAGGAGATCGCACGCGGCAACTTCCGCGAGGACCTGTTCTACCGGCTCAACGTGATTCCGTTCTTTGTGCCGCCGCTGCGCGACCGCAAGGAGGATATTCCGCTGCTGGTGAAGGAGTTTCTGCAGGAGTTTGGCCAGCAGTACGGGCGGCCGCATGTGGAGATGCATGTGGACGCGCTGGATACGCTGCGCCAGTACAACTGGCCGGGGAACGTGCGCGAGTTGCGCAATCTCGTCGAGCGCGTGCTGATTATGAATCCGAAGAGCATGCGCATTGAGCGCAAACACCTGCCCATGCTGGCCAACCGCGACGCCCGCGATGGAGCCCGCGCCGGCGCGCGCGGCGAGGAGTTCTCCACCCTGCTGGAGGCGCGCGAGGCCTACGAGCGCGACTACATCCTGAAGAAGCTGGACGAGTGCCATGGCAACGTCAGCCGCACGGCGGAAGCGCTGGGACTGGAGCGCAGCCACCTCTATCGCAAGATGAAGGCGCTCGGCGTCAACGTGAAGGAATAATCCAACGCCCTCCACACCCTCGGACTGAGGAACGCCCCGCGTCCTCATTCACATCCGCCGCGCGGCGGGCGGGCCGGGCACCGGTGATGGCAGTCACCGAAAGCGCGCACTGACTGGCGTGTACTCTCTGCATGAAGTTTGCAGGGAAAATCTGCGCGCTGAGCAGCATCGCGACCCTGTTGTTCCTGGCTCCCGCCGCCCAGGCCCAGCACAAGCCCAAGGACGCGGAGTGCCTGGCCTGCCACTCCGACCCCACCCTGACCGGCACGGACGCCAACGGCCGATCCGTCAGCTTGTATATAGATACGGGCAAGATGAAGCAGTCGATCCACGGCGGCATGTTTGCCTGCGTGGATTGCCACACGGACGTGAAGTCGTCGCCGCACGAGAATACGCCGGCCAAGGTAAGCTGCGTGCAGTGCCACGCCGATGCGGATGCGGCCTACAAGCGCAGCTTCCACGCGACCGCGAAGAAGCCGGACGGCGGCACGCCCGCCACCTGCGTCGACTGCCATGGCGACGCGCACACGATCCTGCCGGCCAGCGACCCGAAGTCGCCGGTGTACCACTCGAACATTCCCGCCACCTGCGGCACCTGCCACGGGCAGAAGTTCCTGATGGAGTCGACGGGGAATTCCGCGCAGCCGTTTGTCTCCTACCAGCAGAGCGTGCATGGGCGCGCGGTGGAGAGCGGCTCGCAGACCGCCGCGGTGTGCACGGATTGCCACGGGTCGCATGACATTCTGCCCGCCAACGATGCCAGCTCGCTCATCAACAAGTTCAATGTCCCGGCCACCTGCGGCAAGTGCCACAACGATGTGACCAGCGTGTATGTGCAGAGCATCCACGGGCAGGCGATTGCGCGCGGCAACAGCCTGGCGCCGGTCTGCACGGACTGCCACGGCATCCACACCATCAAGGCGCCCAGCGGCACCAGGGCCTCCGTCTCCGACGAGAGCCTGACCCGCGACACCTGCGCCGGATGCCACCAGGGCGTGCGCCTGACCAAGGAGTTCGGCGTCGCGGGCAACCGCGTGTCCAGCTACCTGGATAGTTACCACGGGCTGGCGTCGCAGGGCGGCTCCATCGTGGCGGCCAACTGCTCCAGTTGTCATGGCGTACACAATATTCTGCCGTCCAGCGATCCGCGCTCCACCATCAACCCGGCCAACCTGGAAGCGACCTGCGGGCAGTGTCACAAGGGCGTGACCCGCAAGTTCACCGCTAACAAAGTTCATGTGGACATGGACGGCGACCGGTCTTCCGACGCCGGCTCGGTGGCGATGCGCTGGGTCAAGTGGATCTACGTGCCGCTGATTGTGCTGGTGATCGGCGGCATGCTGACACATAACGTGATCCTGTGGCGCGCCAAGCTGATTGCGCGGAATCGGGCACGCACGCACACAGTCGTCCGCATGACCCGGAACCAGCGCTGGCAGCACTTGATTCTGCTCACCAGCTTTTTTGTGCTGGTGGTGACGGGGTTTGCGCTCAAATATCCGGACTCGTGGTTTGCGGCCATCCTGGGGCTGGGCGAGCGCTGGCGCAGCATCATCCATCGCGTGGCCGGAGTGCTGCTGATCGCCGACGGCATCTACCACATCTTCTATGCAGCGTTCACAGCGGAGGGACGGCGGTTGATCTGCGACCTGTTCCCAACCCTGAAGGACGCCACCGACGCGTGGGGGACCATGCTCTACTACCTGGGCCTGCGCACGGAGAGGCCGAAGTATGGCCGCTTCAACTATGCGGAGAAGGCCGAGTACTGGGCGCTGGTGTGGGGCACTGGCCTGATGGCCGTGACCGGCATCATGCTGTGGGCCAAGATCTGGGTGGGCAACCTGCTGGCGCGCTGGTGCCTGGATGCGGCCACCGCGGTGCACTTCTACGAGGCGATTCTGGCGACCCTCGCGATTTTGGTGTGGCACTTCTACCAGGTCTTCTTCGACCCCGATGTGTATCCCATGAACACCGCGTGGAAGGACGGCAAGATGTCCGCGGAGCACTATCGCGAAGAGCACGCGCTGGACACAGAGACTTTGGCGGAGGCCGATGCAATGCCTCCCCAGGACACGGAGACCCGGCCTGAAGGTGGGCGGCTCGGTGAGTAGTACACAGCAGTAAGAAGTGGATTGAAAGGAAAGAGGAGAGTATGAAAATTCGTTTTGCAGCAGCAGCCGTAGCGATCTCGATGTTGGCGTTCAGCCAGGCGCGCGCAGAGGATGGCGCCGCATTGTTCAAGACCAAGTGCTCCATGTGCCATGGCGATCAGGGCCAGGGCAAGCCGCCCATGGCGCCCAAGATCGCCGGCACCAGCAAGAGCGTTGTGGATGTGCTGACCAAGGGCGGCGAGCCCAAGGCCCCGCACATCAAGCCGATGGCCACCGTCACGCCAGACCAGGCAGCGGCACTGGCCACGTTTGTGAAGTCCTTGAAATAGGCTCCCAGAGCAGTGCGGCAGTCGGGGAAGAGCCGGAACTCAACCCTGACTGCCGCGGGATCCTCTGCTTTACTTGTGCTTCTTGGGTGGGGTCGGAGGCGCAGGCGGAGACAGCGTGATTTTGGGCGGCGCGGGCAGCGTGGCCGGCACCGGCTGAACGTTGCCTTTGCGGATCTCGATGTCGCCATTCACGGTGGTGATACGGACGGTTGGGCCGCCGGAGCCGACGGCGCCGCTGATGCTCTTGTGATCGTCCTTGTCCGTGGTGGGCAGCGCAAAGTCGGTCTCCGTGTCGCCGTCGGTGGTGTTGGCCTGCACGGAGAAGCTCGCCTTCTCCGGTAGCGTCGCCTTGATATCGCCGTTGCGGTCCTCCAGCGAGATGTTGCCGATGGCCGGTGCGGCGGTCAGGTCGATGGTGCCGTTCTTGTTGGTCACGGCCACATCGCCGGCAATGCGGTCGAGCGTGACATTGCCGTCGTGGGTATTCAACACCAGCGGTCCCAGTGCCTGGTCGGCGGAGATGTCGGAGTCGTGGCTTATCTCTGCCTGGCCATCCAGCCGCGCAAGCTGGAAGTCCGCGCGGCTGGTGTGGAAGTGGATGGCGCCGTTAATGTGCTCGAAGTGCGTGGTGCCGAAGAAGTCGCCGGCGATGTTGACGGCGCCGGTCACGTCCGCCAGGGTCAGATCGTCGCAGTGGCCGGCAATGTTGATGCCATCGTCCAGGTTATGGGCGGTGATGGACGAGCCGCGGCTGTTGATGTGCGCGTTGGTGGGGCCGGTGATGGCGGAGAGTTCGATGTCGCCGTGGTTGGCGGTGACGGCCACCGGCGCCTGGATGGACGCGACATGGATGTCGCCGCGGTTGGCATTGACGGAGATGGCAGCAGCCGCTGGCAGCGTGATCACCAGGTCCGAGCGTCCGCCGTCCACCGCGGGCATGGTCAGGGTGAGCGCCGAGCCGCTGGCGGAGTTGACGGGCGAGAGCTGCTGCGCCTTGGCATCGGCGTCGGAGTCCGAGCGGGCGTACACCTGCTTGTGGATGGAGATGTGGATGGCATTGTCGTCGGATGTGCCGCTGATGGTCACGTCTCCGCGCGGATTCACCACGGCCAGTGAGCCGCCGGCCTGCAGGTTCAGGTTCAGGCTCTGGTCGGACTCGTGTTTGTCGCCGAAGAACTCGTCGACGTTGTCCGGGCCGATGTGCATGCCGTTCAGCCAGCCATCCTGGTAGGGATGGTCGGAACCGCGGCTGGCGGCAATGCCGGTGATGACGACAAAAACCAGCAGGATGACCGCGCCTCCGCCGATGGAGCGGCGATACTCCGGCCACTGCGGATCGCGCGGGCGCGCCTGATCAAGCGCCCACTCCGCCAGGATGACCAGGCCCGCACCCACCAGCAGCAGCGGCCACCAGTGGCCGTACCAGCCCCAGAAGCGGTGGTGGTCCAGACGACCCGTCTGCAGCAGCAGGACGACCGTGCCAATGGCAATCAGTGCAATGGGACCCAGGATCGACCCGCGCCGCATGCCTCGCATCTGGTAGCGCATCTGGTCGCGCTGAGCACGGGCGGCGTCGCGCATGGCGCGGGCCTGGTAGCGCAGATAGCGGCGGTACTCGCGCGGATCATTGGCGTTGGGGGGCGGAGGATAGTTTCCGCTGGGTGGTGGAGGATAGCTGGCCATGACTTACCGTCCTTCCTGGTCGCTGCTGGGTCCGCTGGGCGCAGGGTCGCGGGGCGCGGGATTGCTGGGCACCAGGCCAGTGGATGCGACAGATGGCGCGACCGGAGCGGGGGGCGGTCCGGGGAAGGGTGGCGCATAGTCATAGCCCCAGTCCACCGCATGCCGGATCACCATCATCGCGCCACCGGCGATCAGGAAGATCGGCCAGCTATGAGACCAGCTCAGGATGTGTAGCTCGTCCAGCAGCCAGATGAAACCGGTGAGCACGACCCAGAAGGAGCTGCGAATCGCGCTGCGGAGCCGCCAGCGATACATCGGGGTGGGGTCGTTCTCCAGACCGGGGCCGGTGCCGGTCATCTTGCGCACAAAGCTCCAGACGCCGACGCCGATCACCAGGAAGGGTCCAAACAGGTGCCGGGGAAAGAAATGGAACCAGCTGGAGTCGCCAAACAGGAAGAACAGCCCCAGGACAATCAGCCCGATGGCTCCCGCCGGAAAGCGCCGGTAGTTGGGGATCTTGCCGTCCGGAAAGGGCGGCATAGGCGGCACTGGAGGAACGGGCGGCACCGGAGGCGCGCCGTACCCGTACGGGCTACCCCATTGCGCGGCTGGCGGAACATAGGGCGGAGAGTACGGCGGGGAATAGGGAGACGCGTACGGATTGGCTGGCGGAGCGCCGTGGTCCGGCGGCGTGGCTCCAGCCGGATTGCTGCCAGCCGGGGGCGGAGGCCCAGCGTGCCAGCCGCGGTTGAAGCCGAGCTGGTCGATGGAGAGGTCGTTCAGCCCGAAAGGATTGGGCAGCGGCGTGCCGTCGCGACGCGCGCGTGCGGTGTGGTGCGCCTCAATCACCATGTAGAAGATCCAGCCCGCGATGAAGATGCCGAAGACTCCGCTGACATCGTGCGCCACAACCACCAGCGTGGCGAAGACCGCGAGGTGGATAATCCCCTTGCCATACTGCTCGTTGTACATGGCGCCCACTCCGGGGATAAAGCCGAGCAGCGCAGCGAGTCCGGGGTTGGGTTCGCCCGGTGCAGCGGGCCGGCCCGGCGATGTATATCCGGGAGACGAATAGCCCGGATACGGATAGCCCGGATACGGGAAACCGGCAGGGGGAGCGGAGGCATTGGTGCGCGCGGCCAGGCACTGCTCGCAGTACACAGAGGTCCCGGTTGTGCGGGTGCAGTCGGCGCAGATCGGCTTGCCACAGTTCTGGCAGAAGGCGGTGCGCTCCAGGTCGGGATGATTGGCGCAGTTCATACCAGGATTCCTTCCACTTCGTTGAAGCACGTATTGGCAACGATGTACTGGTTCAAGCTGGATCGGTTCAGGCCGGCCTGGTTCAGGCTGCCGGCGGCGGCCAGCGAGAGCGTGTGTCCGGGAGTCTCCCGGCGGCTGCTGCCGGGCGCCGGCGCGGGGCGGGATGCCGGCTGTTTCTTCTGCTCCGGTTGGGCGGCGGGGCCGTTCTTGCCCGGCTCGGCAGCCGGGGTCTGGCCCTCGGGCTTGGCCGAACCCGGCCGCACGCTGTCCGAGGTGGGCTGGCTGCTGCCGGGCGCCTCGCTGCCCGGTGCTTCGCTGTCAGACGCGCCCTGCAGGTCATGTACCCGCGACTCCAGCACGTACACCACGCGCAGGCCTTCGTAGTACTGCACGCCCCGCGTCCTGGCCGAGACAAAGTCACGCTTCAGGCTGCCTGGGCTCAGGTCGCTGGCGTGCATGTCGCGCAGCCGGATGCCGGTCAGGTTCATGGTGAGCGCAATGGAGAAGAAAGCCATCGCGGCGGTCATCGCCAGGCGCGGCTGCAGCAGGATCTGCCCGAACGAGCTGCCGCGTACAGCCGTCGTGAAGCGTTGGCGGAAGGGAACGACGTTGGCATAAGCACCGGCTCCGGGAAGGGCGATGGGCTGGGCGATGGCCGTACCCGGAACTCCCGCAGGCTCCATTCCGGCATTGGCCTCGAAGCCGGAATGGATACCGGCATGGGCGCTGGTTTGGGCCAGGATGCGCTCCAGCAGCGCGGCCGGCGGCTCCGGCGCAGGGTGGCGCAGCAGCTCCAGAAACGCGAAACCGCGGCGGGCGTCCGCCAGCAACTGGCTGCAGGGGTCGCAGCCCGCCAGGTGGATGTCAAACAGCTCCTGGTCGGCGGCGGTCAGCGTGCCGTCCAGTGCGTCGGTCAGCATGGCCTCGCACTGGGCGCAGTGCCCGCTGCCTCCGGTCCTATCCCCAAACTGCAGCATCTTCGGATTCTTGGGGTCGCCGAATTGTCGATTCTCTGCCACCTAAACCACCTGCCCTTCTATACGTTGCAACAGCCTTGCAAGTTCCCCGCGGCCGCGGCTGATGCGGCTCTTCACGGTGCCCTCCGGAATGCGCAGCACCTGCGCAATCTCCTTGTAATCCATGTCTTCCAGGTCGCGGAACACCACCGCCTCGCGCAGTTCCGGCGAGAGCTGAGCCAATGCCTGTTGGATGCGAACCTTCAGCTCCAGACCGGAGGCGTGGGACTCCTGCGACGGCCGCGGATCGGCCAGGCGGCTGGCCATGGTCGCGCCATCCTCCTCGCCGGTAAGGCTCGCGTCCAGCGAATCGGAGGCGCGCTCCAGCCGTGTGCGGCGGAAGTGATCGACCAGCAGATTGCGGGTGAGCGTGGTCAGCCAGGTGTTGAAGTTGCCCTTCTGCACATCGAAGCTGGCCAGGTTGCGATACAGCTTCAGAAACACGTCCTGGGTCAGGTCCTCGGCGTCCGTGGAGGAGCCGGTAAAGCGGTAGCAGATCCCATAAATGCGCCGATGCTGCGTGGCCACAAGCTTCTGCCAGGCCTGCTGGTCGCCCGCAATACACTGGCGGACGAGCCGGCCCAGGGCCTCCTGCTCGGCATATTGTTCGGGCGTTCGCTGCAATATGGCCTCTTGCCTGGTCGTCGCTGGAACTGGATTGGACGATGGCAAAAGTGTACCCTTTCGCGGCGAGGCTGGCGCAAACTCGAAGCCTCGGCGACCGGCGCGGGGTTGGCGGGGAAGAACCCCGGAAGCTGGCATCGCCATTTGCAGAACGCCCATGCAGCAGCTATACGCAGGCGTTCTCCGGTTGGTTCAAATCATAGGTCCCGGCTCCCGGATTTCAGCAGGGGATTTTCAGAGGGCCCCGGCCAGCCCTTACTTCTCCCCCGGCTTCCCGGCCTGGTCGATGACCATCACATCGACGAAGGTGTCCATCGGGGTGAGCTCCAGCCCAAGCTGCTGGTGCAGGGCCTGGAACAGGTCTGGCGCAGGTTGGGTGGGGACAGTTGCAGGCGGCAGTTTGGGCGGGTGGCCATTGAAGTCCGACTTGCCAGGCTTGTAGGTGAAGTGGAAGTCGAACCGCGCGGTCAGCCCCGTCTGGTCCACCACAGGGCGGTCCAGAACAAGCGATTGCAAATAGACGCTGAGGTCTTCCAGCGTTCCATTGCGCACATGCACGGTAACCCCTTCCGCCGCGGTGGAGCGGTGGATGCCGGGCAGTGGCCCGACCATGGCCGTAGGCGTCAGCCTCCAGCTCCCATATGGCGCGGTCAGCACATAGGCGGAGAGACTGGCCTTGTCGGCATGGTAGGCCAGGTGGAAGCGCTCGGCCAGCAGCTTCTTGATCATGGTCCGCAACTGCTGGTCCGTCGGCACACCCTTTTGCTCCATGGGCGCCACCACGTCGAAGCGATCGGTACGCAGCCAGTCCGGCCCGCCGACGACCTGCTGTGCCTGCACCTCGTAGGCAAACGAGATCAGATCGACCGCGGAAGAGTTCCGCGTGACCAGGTCGCGACCGTCCACAATCAGCGCCTGCATCGATGGCGCTCCGGATGTACTCGGCTTGATGCTTGCTTTGCCGAAGGCCACGTCTGCCTCCGCCGCCATGAGCCGGGGCGGCGGCGGCGGAGCGGGAATCTTCCATGCGGTCTTCGGCGTCGCGCGCTCCAGCGTGAGCGGCAACGACTTGGCGTCCTGAATGCGGGTGCCGGCGATGGTGTTGCCGTCCGCGCTGAGGGTGCCGTTGTAGACGATGCCCAGGGACTCGATCTCTGCCTGGAACACCGCCCCATCCAGGACGACCGCCGAGGCCTTGAAGGGTTGCGCGCCCTGATCGATGCTGTAGAACGTGGCCGTCCACCCGCCCTCCGCCCTGGCAATCTTGAGGATGAGCCGGCGGTGGGATTTGCCGTCCTCCAGCGTTCCCTGCCATTGGCCGGCGATATCGCCCGGCGCATGGGGTTCGGTGGCTGTTGGCGGAGCGGGCAGCACGGGTGCTATGGGGCGTACGGGAGGCGCGCAGCCGATGGCTGCCATGGTCGCGATGCATGCGGCCACGAGTAGTCGAGCCCTGGAATGGGAGCCTGATCGATTGGTCGCGGGTGCAGCTTCGCCCATGCTGTGACTATACCCAAACACGCGCCGGGGCTCGCCGCCCCGGTGTGCGATCTTGGGGTCAGTTCTCCGTCGGCGTCTTCTCAACGCTGTCGACCACGAGCTGCTCCATCGGGGCCTTGCGCGGCTCCAGCTTCAGGCCAAGCTCCTCCACGGACTTGTAGATGGTGGTGCCGCCGCCAGGGTCGGAGGCCTCCGCGGTGGGCGAACCGGTCTTGGCCATCGGCCCCGGGTTGACCCCGGCGGCGGCCATCTGGGAGCGCGCAATCGCCATCAGCTCCGCCAGCGGGATATCGAGCGCGATCTGGTAGTTGCCCTTCAAGCCGGTCTGGTCCACCACGGCACGGCTGCCGCTGCCGCCCATCTTCATCACATTGGTCAGCATATCGGCAAAGCCTTCCATGGTGGTCATGGTGGATTCCAGGTGCAGCGTCTGGGTCTGGGTATTCATCCGCTGCGTCACCACACCCTTGGCGCCCATGTTCACGGTGGAGGAGCCGTCCTTCATATTCACCGTCACGCGGATCGGACCGTCTGGCCCATCCACCTTCATCTCGCCCGGCTTCAGTGGCGCATCCGGATCAATGGGCGCGGGCGCCGTGGGCGACTCCTTCAGCTTGGGCCCTCCCTTGGCCACCACCAGCGCCAGCACCGGATGGTCCGCCGTCTCGCGATGCACCTTCAGCTTGAAGCGGTCTTGCAGCAGCGCCTGCAGCATCTGCGGCGCATCCTTGCTGGTGGAGCCCTCGGGCAGGGTGGCCACGATGTCGAAGTGCAGCGTGGCCATCCAGTCCGGCCCGGAGACCTGATAGTCCTTGAGCTTGTAGGCCGTTACGATGAGCTCCCGCAGCGTCATAAAGTTGTACTCGGCTCGCGCAGCGTCCACGTGTGCGCCAAAGCGCGGCATCCTGCCCGCAGCCATATCTGCCTGCAGCTTGGCCATGTCCAGCGGAGCGGACGGCTTCACCGTGGCCACGTCAAATGCAAGGTTCGCCGCGGGAGCCGCCGCCTGCGTGGCGGGTGCGGCCTGCGCGGCGGCGGGTGTTGCCGGCGCGCTGCGGGCTGCCTGTCCAAACGCCACGCCAGTTGCCAGCAGCAGCCCGGCACACACTATCACTGCCAATCGGTTTCGCATCGTTCTCCGTCCGTTCTTCGTCGTTGATTGCCACTAACTATGGATACGAGGTTCGTGCCGGCCTTGTTCCGTGCGGAACAACCAGCCGACGCCGCTCAACCGCCTTTTGGATTCGCCGCGATTATAGTCCCGGGGTGTTGCCGCTCTTCTCCATCGCAGCCCGCAATTCCAGCACCTGCAACTGGAGCTGCTTGATCTCTTTCAGGATCTCGACCCTGCCCTTATTCACCGCAAATCTCAAGAGTTGCACAGCGCCCGTGATCAGCAGCATGATGGTCGTGAACGCACTTATGTGGCCTCTGGGCGTATCCAACCAATACTGATTGTGAGAAACGCAATCAGCAAAAAGGCCTACTGCAAGCAACCAGTATGCCGCTGCCACCCACTTCCCCAGGCGCAGCCTCTGCTCATTTTTCGCCAGTGTGGATGCCATCTCGTCCCGGTAGGCTGCAACGTTCGCAGGCTGCGGCATGCGGGAAAGAATACGGTCTCGGATGTTGTCTTTATTTTCCATAACCACCTCGTTTCAAAATGTCCTTCATGGCTTTCTTTCCGTAGAAAATGCGCGACCGCACCGTACCCTCGGAGCACCCCACGATCTGCGCGATGTCGGCCATCGACAGGTCCTGGAGAAAGTACAGCACCAGCACCTCACGGTGTTTCAGCCCGATCTCGTTTAGCGCCGCGTGGATTGCCGCCGCGTCCTCTTCGGCGAACGACGGCTCGTCAGCCTCGCCGAAGCCGGCGTACTGCTCCTCCTCGACCCGCTCGCGCGAGCGGTTGCGGCGGATGCGGTCGACCGCGACTCCATGCGTCATGCGGTAGAGCCACGCCCGCAGTGCGGCAGGCTCGCGCAGCTCACCAATGCGGCGAAATGCACGAATCCAGACATCCTGCAGCACGTCGAGCCCGTCGTCCTGGCTGCCGGTCAGGCTGGTGGCGTAGTAGAGCAGAGGCCGCTCCATCACGGCGACCAAGTCTTCAAAGGCCCCCGGATCGCCCGCCTGGCAGCGCAGCGCCAGCCACTCGTACAGTGCTCGGTCCTCGTTCTCCATTGGAGTGCTCACGTTCTCTGCTTCCGGTTGGTTCACAGCTTAAGTCGCAGCCGCGCGACCCAGCGTTCAATCTACCGGGCCAGTTTCCAGGCCGCGAGTGCTGCACATCACTCGAAAACGCGATGCACGAATCTCACCATCAGTTGGTGATATAATGGATGCCTGGAGGGTTCGAGCATGAGAACGACCATCACTCTCGACGACGATTTAGTCCGAGCAGCGCAGGAATATACCGGCATTACGGAAAAGACCGCACTTATCCGGCGCGCCCTCAGGGAGTTGATTCAACGCGAGGCTTCCCGGAGGCTTGCCTTGTTGGGGGGTACTATGCCCGACCTGGAAGACGTCCCCGGACGGAGAGCGAACGACCAGTGATTCTCGCGGATACCTCAGTATGGATTGATTTTTTCCGCGCGGACGATCCGGACTTGCGCATGCATCTTCGCAATGAGCAAGTCCTGATGCATCCCTTTGTTGTGGCAGAGCTGTCCCTTGGCTCGCTGCATGATCGCCGCAAGACGCTCACCGAACTGGACCGGCTGCCCCAGGTGCAGGTGGCTCAACTCGACGAAGTGAGAAGAATGATCGAATTCCACTCGCTTTACTCGAAGGGCATCGGTCTTACCGACACGCACCTGATTGCCTCATGCCTTATCTCGCGGGATGTTCAGCTGTGGACGCGCGACACGCGCCTGGGAGGTGTCGCCAAAGCACTTGGCGTGATCGCCATAGTTCCGATGATCAACTGACACCCTGCAACCGACAACCGTCTACATCGCCGGCTTGGGAATGACCCCGCAAGCAATGCGCGCGCCGGCGTTCCCGGTGGGGTCGGTCATCATATCGTCGGCCTTCTCGTGAATCATGATGGATGTCCCCAGCACCGAGGTCGGCACCCCGGGCGCCAGCGTCAGGTAGCTCACCCGGTAGGTGATGGTCCCGGTGCCATCGGCTCCGATGGTGACGTTGTCGCCCAGGTCGCCGTTGTGGTGGCCCATCGGATTCTTGAGCCCATGCTGCTTTGCATCCGGGTTGAAGTGGCCGCCGGCCGTGGTAAACGGTGCATCGCACACCGGGTTCTGGTGGATGTGGACCGCGTGATCGCCGGGCGGCAGGTTCTTGAGCGCCAGCACCACCACCAGGTTGCCGCTGCGCGTGCTCATGCGGAAGGAGGCGGTGCCCGCGTCCACGCCCGCCGCAGTCTTGATGGGGACAACCAGTTGGGGCGCTCGTGCGCCCGCCGCGGATGCATCTTGCGCGCGGGCCGCGGCCGTGGACACTGTGAAGGCGAAGAGAGAAAGGACTGTGGCAGCGAAGATGGGACGCATCGTGGGCCTCCTGAGGGCGGCGTGCTGAATCAGCATAACGCAGGATCGCAATCGCTGGTCAGCGTCCCGGCGCGAAGATGCGCATCCGACGCTGCTCCCGTTCGATCGACTTGCGGCGGCCCAGCCGCAGATCCTGCAGGCTCACCCCTCCGCAGACACCCCAGGTAGCACCATAGGCCCCTCTCGCATACGAAAAATGGCATGCCACCCCACGTGCGGGGATGGCATGCCAGGATTCGTCGTTCTGGACGGCTCGGGCTGAGACTACCAGGAGAAAATACGGCGACGGAACGAGCCCATCATGGCCACGGCTCCGGTGCCAAGCAGCAGGAACGAGGAGGGTTCCGGCGTTCCTGCCGGTTCCGTGCTGTAGGTTGCCGTGCCATCGCTGTAGTCGGTTAGCGTGCCATCATCGGTGGTGGTGAAGACCGGGGCGTTCAGGTCGTCGTTGAACAGGCTGGAAGGTGCGATGGAGCCAAAATTGAGCGCGAGAACCGAAGGATCCCACAGGCCGCCACCGTCCGGCGAGTCGAAGAAATAGACGGTGTCGCTGCTATCCAGAAGCGAACCATTCTCGTTGATTGTGATGCCCGACAGGCCAAACGAGCCTGCGTAAGACCCTGTCCCCAGGAACGAGTCGAGAGGTGCGTTCGGAACGTAGATATCGTAGGTGTTTCCACCATAGTTGATGTTGATGTCATCCGATTGAGCGTAGGCGCGCGCAGCAAAAGGTACAGTCATAAGTGCAAAGAGAGAGAGAAGCAGGTAAATCCGGCGCATGTAAGACTCCCCGAAGTACGGTATATGGGCCGATCTAGCAAAATTCGACCGCAGAATAAGTGAAACACCCTGCCGTCGGGAGGCAAATACAACTTTCGACTAAGTGACCTTTCGGCTGCGTGGCCACGGCCCACAGCAGGGATGGCGCATATGCGCGAGGCAGCGCAAACTTGAGACGCAAAAAAAGGCATGCCGTCCTCATTGCGAGGAAGACATGCCAGGATTTGCCGCTCTGAAAAACTTACGGGGTCGAGAACTTAGCTGAAGATGCGGCGGCGGAACGAGCCAACCAGGCCAAGAGCTCCCGTGCCCAGCAACATCAGCGAGGAGGGCTCCGGCGTCGCCGAGATGGCCGTGGTGCTGTAGCCGATGGTTGCGTCCGCGGCATCGATCAGGCTGCCCGTGCCGATGGTGAATACGGGGGCGCTGAGGTTGTCATTGAACAGGCTGGTGGGAGCGATAGAACCAAAGTCGAACGGAACGAAGGAAGGATCCCACAGTCCGCCGCCCATGGAGGACTCGTAGAAGTAGACGGTCTGGCCGGTGCTCACGGTTGAGCCCGGACCATCGATGGTAAGCCCGGACAGGCCGAACGCGCCTGCGAACTCCCCAGTACCCAGGAACGTGCCGGTGGGTGTCTTGGGCACCATCATCGTGTAGATGCTCGATCCGTCATCGATGGTGATCAGATCGGACTGAGCATTGGCGCGTGCCGCAAAAGGAACCGCAGCGAGAGCGAGCAAAGAGAGAAGCAGATTGATTCGGCGCATGTAGAGTCCCCTGAACGAAAGAATTTTTTGTGCCAGCAAAAGCAAAGCGCAGCAAACATCGACGGCGTACGTTGCTATCGTGGCTGGATGCAAACCTTACAGTTCGGGATGCCGCTTTTGAAGGTGGGCAAAGCCTACCTGCCACCTGCATCTCCCAAACATTGCATTCCCCGTCGGTGATCGCCGCTCCCAGACACAGGAGGGGCGACACACGTACTTCAGCAATCCGCCTGCCATTGCGGGCGCTCAAAACAAAGCGATTCACATCATGCTGAAGCCTGGAATCTGCAAAAGTTTGCGCAATTGCTGAAAAGGTTTCCACTTTCGCCGCCGCGCCACGCAGATTGAAGCAGGCTCAAACCGGCCTGGGCAGCTCCAGTTGTTCGCTCTCCGGAGCCTCCAGATAGGGCCGGAAGCACGCGCGGCAGCGCGCCTCATACACCCCGGCGGCGCCCACCACCACCAGCTCGCGGCTGGCCCCCAGCCGTTGGGTATGGATCGCCGGCGCGCCGCACACGATGCACACCGCGGAGAGCTTGGTCACCTCGTCGGCAATGGCCATCAGGTCCGGAATCGGGCCAAAGGGATCGCCGGTAAACGTCGTGTCCAGGCCGGCGACCAGGATGCGCTTGCCCATATGCACCAGCTCGCCCACCAGGTGCACAATGCCGCGGTCGAAAAACTGGCCTTCGTCGATGCCCACCACCTCCACCTCGGACAACTGCGGGTAGAGCGCCTCGCGCAGCCGGGCCACGTTGGCCACCGTCACCGCCTCGTGCGTCTGCGCGCTGTGCGAGGCGATGGAGGTGCGGTGATAGCGCAGATCGATGTCCGGCTTGAAGCAGGCCACTCGCTGGCGCGCAATGCGGGCACGCTTCAGCCGGCGGATCAGCTCTTCGCTCTTGCCGGAGAACATGGGGCCGGTGATGACCTCAATGCGTCCGGGTGCATGGAGATTGGTGTTCGAAGAATTCGGAGAATTCGAAGGATTCACGGAGCCGTGCCTTTGCGCTGTGCGGAAGTGCGGGGATCGCCCTCGCAACATCCTACGCGCAACCCCGCCGTGGATTTCGCGTCCCTTCGCTGCATACTCCGCAGCGCGGAGCCCACGTAGGCCCCAGCGCCGAGCATGCAGGCCAGCTCGACGTATGGAGGCCGGCTCGGTGCATGCAGGCCCAGCGCTGCGCGGGCGCGTTCTTTTGACAGCGCGTCGTCGAGTTGGTAGCGTGGAAGATGGATGAGAGCGCGGTTCGGGCGTCTTCCGGCCTCGGCCTTTTGGCCGCGGTCTTCAGTCGTCCGGCTTCAGTCTGCTGGTTTCGCTCTTCCGGCTCCAGTCGTCCGGCTTCAGCAGGCAGGGCTCCGGGCCGGTATTCCAGCTCCGAGCGTCTCGCGGCTCCAGTCCCCATCGTTCAATGGTTAGGACACCGCCCTTTCACGGCGGTAATACGGGTTCGAATCCCGTTGGGGACACCAATAATAGATCAGCAAGTTACCGACTAAGCAGCCTCTTTCAATTTTTGGGTCTGGTAACGCTGTGGTAGCGATAGAACCGGAATTGCTCTCATTTTTGGGTTGTTTCGGCGTCTCGGTTCCGGCGTCCTTGGGTTTCTCCGCATAAGCGCCGTCTAGCAGTTTCACAGCATCTGACAGGAATGCTGGACTGAGATGCTGATACCTTGCCGCCATTCGCAAATCCTTGTGGCCCAGGATGAGCGCGACCGTGTGAATGTCCGCCCCTTTCATTCGCATCCAACTTGCCGCCGTGTGGCGTAGATCGTGAAAGCGGAAGTCTGAGATTTTGACGAGACGGCAGGCCCGCAGAAAGGCGACGGAGACATTCTCCGGGTTTACAGGTTCACTACTGAAAATCAGATCAGTAGACTTTGCCTTTTTCGGGTGAGTGACGGTGGCAAGCGCGTCGATTGCTAGGGTATACGCATCACAGGCCAAACCGGAACACCATGCGGCAATCACGCTGAGTGGAAAGCTCGCGAGAGGTTGGAAGCGCACTGAAGAACTATTCTCGCTTCGGGACGTGTACCGGAGCGGATGGACTGGATTGGATTCACCCGACGCCGCGCGCAGAGCCTTGCAGGTGCTCGCAGAATATGGCTGGGTACGGCCCGTTACTTTGGGAGATACGCGGCCAACTTCCTGGTTACGCGTGTAATCTTAGTCGCACGAGGATCTACTTCTCCGATCTTTCACCGTACGCATATCAACGCCTTTGGCCTACCGCTGCAGGGCAACCCATCGATGTCCAAGATTGAGGCGAAGTTGGGCAGTACTCGCGGGGTTTGCATCTCCGCTCTGGGGCATACGCCTGTGAAGGATGCCCTCGTCCGAGCGGGCTTCGCGCGGGATGGGAATCGCGGCTGTGCGCGATCACGCCCTGCATGAATGGAGCACCCGTGATGGACGGGCCATCTGGTCAGTTAGTCTGCTAAAGTTCTACGGGCGGACGCCGAGGCCGGTGGTGGATTTACCGGGGTAGATGGGGCTGATGGGGGTAACCACCGGGGTGGCAACGCCGATGAGTTCGACGACCGTGGTGCCAGTGGAGTTGCCGTCTCCGGGGAGCCAGACGTCTCCGGAGCCGTCGACTGCGATGGAGATGGGGTAGCTCTGGGCTCCTCCGGAGAAGCCGCCGGCTGGGGAGATGACGGTTCCGGCGGGGTTGAACTCGACGGCGCCGATGCCTCCTGTGACCTGGCCGTTGCTGACCCAGATGTTTCCTGAGCCGTCGATGGCGACGCCGTCGCCCTGCATGGCGGTGTCGGTGTAGCAGTTGGTGATGGTGCCGGAGGAGTTGATCTTGGCGAGGCACTCGTTGGAGATGCCGTTGGTGGTGCCGCTGGTTTGCCCGACGGCCCAGACGGTGTTGGAGCTGTCGATGGCGATGCCGGAGTTTGCGCGGACGCCGGGCAGGCCGGACTGGAGATACTCGGTGAGGGTGGCGCTGGTGCCGGGGTTGGTGAGTTTGAGCAGGCCTGCGTCGTTGCCGTAGACCGACCAGACGACGTCGTTGGAGTCGATTGCGATCTGCTCTGGTGTGGCGCTGTTGGAGTAGGTGTAGGGCGAGCCGGTGACTTCGCCGCCGGATTGGGTGAGGTCGTAGAGTTTGGTGTCCTGATAGGTGCTGACCCAGGGGGTGTTGTTCTTGTCGATGGCGATGTACCAGGCGCCGTTGGCGTCGTCTGCGAAGGTGATGAGAGATGCGACGCCGTTGGAGATCTTGGTGATGTCGAGGCTGGCTGCCCAGGCGTTGCCTGCCTGGTCGATGGCGATGCCAAGCGGAGTGTTGATGCCGTTGCCGGTGAAGGTAGTGGCGACGCCGAGCGGGCTAAGCTCAATGACGCTGCCGACCTGGCTGGGGCCGCCGTTGGTGTTGGCGATCCAGGCGTTGCCGGAGGCGTCGATCGCAACGCTGGAGGGGTTGAGGAAGCCGGAGTAGGTGATGCCGATGGAGAAGTCGCTGGGCGCGGTACCGAGGCCGACGAAGGGCGGCGTGGACGAGGCGAGGGCGAAGAGAGCGGAGACGTTGGCGCCGGCGTTGTGCGCGATGTTGATGGCGGCGGTGGCAGTATCTGTGGCGGTGGTGCCGGAAGAGCCGCTGGACTTGGCGTTGCTGAAGAGGGTGTTGCAGTTGGAGGAGGTGGAACTGGTGGTGTTGACGCAGGCGGCCAGGATATCGGCGAGGGAGTTGATGAGTGCCTGGGGGACGGTTCCGCCGCTGGGTGTGGTGGCGCGGGCGGTGTAGGGATAAGCGGAGATGTTGTACATCTGGGCGGCGTTGGCGGCGGCGTTGAAGACGCCGGTCTGAGCGAGAGTGCTTCCGTTGCTGGAGATGTGGTATGAGTCCGTGGCGAAGCCGGCGAGCGCATAGGCGGCGGCGATGGTGGAGACTTCGTTGACGTCGACGAAGCCGACCTGACCGGCGAGCGTATGTCCGGAAGGGCAATTGCCGAGGACAGCCATCATGCCAATGGCAGAGTTATTGTGGATTCCGTCCGGCTCGCCCTGGAGGGCGAGGATGTAGACCTGGGTGCTGAGGGTACAGGTGTAATCGCTGGTGACGGTGAAGTTGCCGCCGCCGTCGGTGAGGACGTAGTAGCCTCCGACGGTGCTGTCGAAAGCAGCGCCGGAGGTAGTGCTGGTGATGAGGGAGGTGGCCTTGTTGGCGGTGGAGGCAGCGATGCCTGGGCCCGCGTCTCCGCCAAGGCCTACGGCGAGGACGAAGATGTGGGCGTTGGCGATGGGCTGCTGCCCGCCGTGGAGATTGCCGCTGATGGTGCCGACTGCATTGGTCTCGCTGGTGAGGCTGGGCGGGGCGTTGAAGTCCGCGGAACAACCGGCGATGAGAAGGCAGACGAGAAGGAGGGCGATGGAAGCAGGGGAGGATATCATTCGCATGTTGATGCTCCTGAAATACAGTGTTTCCGCAAACTTCGGCCACTCTATTCAAAACCAGAGTCTTCAGGCAGTTTGATTAACGAGTAGCAGACACGTGCTGGCGGCAGTTCCAGCAAGGGCAGTTTTCGCGTCGCAGGCTTCGGTCGGCAACGGCCGCCGTGCCGACCCGCTTCGATAAGCGTGCAACGAATCAGGCAATCCGTCGCTGGCCCTAGCTGCGCGAGGGGAAAATACCCGTGAGCGCGATGCAGTAGGAGATGGCCAAGTACGGCATCAGGTTATTGTGGGGCTGGCTTCCGCCCGAACTGGCCTGGGCGGCGGCGGACATGGCTCCGCTCTGGGCGGAAGAGTAGACATCGGGGCTTCCGCGGCCGGTGTCTCCCAATACGACCGCGGGCGAGGGCGCGGCGATATGTCCAGCGGTGGCGTTGGCCGGCAGGGTGTGGGTGTGGGCGGGTATCTGGGCGGTGAGGAGGGTTACCGTCTCGGTGCCGATGGTCTCGCCGATGGTGTACGCGCTAAGGCCGGGAGCCTGGCCCTGGCCGACGGCGAGCTGGCCCTGGAGATTGGGGAGCGCGAAGTTGGTCGTTCCATTGCCGCCGTAGTAGGTGCCGAGCAGCGAGAAGAGAGCGGTGTTCTGGCTGATGGCCATGAGCTGGCCGTTGCATAACGCCCAGCCATAAGGAGCGAAGTTGTAAGGGAAGGGCCGAATCTCGCCAAGGAATTGATCTGCCATGGGTGTCTCTCCTGAGGACTAGTCTCGCGAGGGGAAGATGCCGGTGAGAGCGATGCAAACGTTGAGGACGAGAAAGGGAGACCGGTTCTCGTGGGGCTGGCTCGATCCTGCCGGGCTTGAGCCAGACCCGAGCGTGGTGAGGCTGGTGCCGGGCGAGCCATAGGGGTTGGCTGCGGCGGCGGGATAGTTGTTGACTGGGGAGGGCAAACTTCCACTGGTCGAAGTAGCCAGCAGCGAGTGCGAATGCTGCGGCATTTCGGTGACGGTGAGGGTGTGAGAGTTCTGGCCACCGATGCCGCCGAGATTGTAGGTGTGTCCGCTGGGGCTGGTGCCGGCACTGATGGCGCAATTGCCCTGGAAGTTCGGCAGGAGAAATGTCGTGGTGCCATTGCCGCCGTAGGTGGTGCCGAGCAGAGCGAAGAGGGCCTGATTTTGATTGATGGCCAACGTCTGGCCGTTGCAGAGGGCCCAGCCTTTCGGGGCGTAGGTGAAAGCGAAGACTCGAATCTCACCGAGATAGGGCGTTCCCATAAAGAAAGTCTCCTGTCTGTGCGGCTAGTTCTGGCTGGGGTAGATGCCGGCGTAGGCGATGATGTAGTTGAGGCAGAGGGTTGGCTGAAGATTGTTGTGCGCTTGTCCGCCGCCGGTGGAACTGAGGATGGGACCCGTTACAGCAGTGGCAGGGGGTGCTGCATACTGGTTCGCGGTGGAACTGGCAAATACTCCGCCAATGGGGGAAGGAGCATTTCCAGCCGTGGACTGGACCGGGATGGGATGGGTATGGGCGGGAAGCTGTCCGGCGGTAACAAGGACGGTCTCGACGCCGCCGGTCTGGCCCTGGACGTAGTTATTGGAGCCACCGATGTGGACCGGCGTCCGGCCGCTGAGATTGGGGAGTTGGAAGGTGGTCTGTCCGTCGCCGCCGTAGGTGGTGCCAAGCAAGTTGAAGAGGACATCGTACTGGGAGATTTGAAGGGTCTGGCCCTGGCAAAGGAACCAGCCTACCGGCGCGAAGTTGAAACCTACCAGCCGGATCTCTCCTACATATGGTTGACTCATCTTTCCCTCCGGTCATTCGCAGACTGCAATCAGAACGCACTACAACAGATGCCTCGCCAAAGTGGCGGAAGCAGAAATTGGATATGGCAAACAGATGCTGGGAAATGTTTGTGGGAGGCCGTCTTGGACTATTAACTGTTGAGAATAATACTCCCGGGGTCTGGGTGCGCGCATTACAAATCGCTGTAAATTTTACCGTCGACGTTTCAACCAGAGAGAGCGTTTGGCTCCCCGAGCTGACTCGTGGTGTGGACTGTCATGCGATTGAAGATGGCTTCGTAGCGGATGCCTCTCACTTCGACTGCGACCGGCGTGAGGAAAATCGCGAGTGGTTCGCCGCCTTCGATCATCAGGTCCGCGCAGGCCGACGGCAGGACAGGATGCGTGGGACCTAGAAAGCTGAGGACGAAGCTGTCGCCTAACGTCACCTGCGGGCCTTTGGGCGGGTGGGTGAGTGGCTGACACGCCTCGAGGACGAGTGTCGCTTCCGTGCAGTCGAAGGTGCGTGTACGGATGGGATGTCCGAGCAAGGTCTGGAAATAGGCGCTGCTGAGGCCGCGCGGAACATCGGCGGTATTGGACTGGGTGACGGGGAGGGGCGATTCGGCGTTCGACGAATGCGCAGGGGCCGGTCCGAACGCTTCCATGGCAACGTTGATGCCATCACTGCTGATACGGCGGAAACCGAGTCGTTCGTAGAGGCGCAGTGCGGGATTGCCGGGCCGCACCGAGAGCCGAAGGGGCAGTCCAGCCGTTGAGGCACGCTGGCACAGTGCGCGCAGCAGCGATTCGCCGAGGCCTTGCCCTCGATAGGCGGTAAGCAGGGCGATGTCTACGAGGCGAATCTCCTCGAGTGTCTCGTTGACAAGCATGCGCCCCACCCGTTGGTCGCCGACGCGGAGGATGTAGTCGCAGGCGTTGGGGAACTCGGTGGCAAAGCCGCCGCGTTGAGCGCTGAACTGCATTGCCAGCAGTTGGTCCAGCGAAGCCGGCGGCAGACCGAGGGGAGCAAACTCCGGAGCGCGCACCTCGTAAAAAAGCCGCGCGAGGAATGAATCATCTTCCGTCGTTGCCAAAGTCGACGCGACGTCCATAGCCCTGAGATTTCCCCCTGTTTGGTTGGCGTTGGACCATCCGGCCTATCCACGCAGTATCTTACGGGACAGGATGGGTTGTTCTGGGCGGGAAAGTGGTGCGGTATCGCCGGAGGTCCCTGCTAGAGCCGAGGTCACTGCCGGCGACAACAGCCGAGTCACTCACTGACACTGAGTTGGGCTGCATTTCGAGGATTGGTCCCCTGACGTGCTAGGAATCTGTGATGTCGGCCTGGGTGGTTCTCCATCTGCACGAAGTCGCCAATGCGCGAAATGAAAGGGATCATTTGGGAACGCCGTCGCCGTCGAGCCGCGCGGTCGCGGGTTATCTCATTGTGACGCCCAAGAGACTCTACCTTCCTCTAGGTCTATCCGTCTGAGGGGCTGGACGCTGAGTCTGCGCAATGCTCAGGTTTCGACATTCGAGATCGACTTCAACAGGTCGGGAACGGATCGCCGAACACTGGCGAACCCCTGCCGGCTCAGAGCGCGCCGAGGAAGTTGACGAGGTCTTGCTTTTGCATCGGGTTCAAGCCCATCTGGAACCGTGCATTGTAAAAATTGACGAGTTGGGTCAGTGTGGCTGCGGAGCCGTTGTGGAAGTATGGCGCCCGGCCCGCCAGTCCGCGCAGGCCGGGAATCTTCACGCGGTTTACGTCGGCGCACAGGCCGGTGAAGAGGCCTTTGCCGGGGTCGGTCGTCACGTAGGTGACTGGCGCACCGGTCACGTCGGTGCAGCCGGTGATCTGGTAGATAGGCAGATCAGGCGCGGTGAGCTGGGCCACGCCTGCGAGAATCTGCGGGTCGGTCTCGCTGAGGGTAAGCCGGGACGAGCCGGTATCCATCAGCAGCGGCAGCGAGTGTTGGCCAAGGTTCGGCGCATCGTGGCATGTACCGCAGGACGCGTGCAGCACGGCAGGACGTCCCAGCGCGACGTTGTCGTTCAGCCCGCGGACACTGGTGATATTCATCGGTGCCGTGTTGAAGACTACTTCGCCGCGCGCGATGCTGGCCTGTGCCGAGCTGGTGCTACCGATCCACGGGGTATAGAGGTTGAAGATATTTGGATTGAACCTTGCGCCGTTCGGCTCACCGCCGAAGGCATCGTTGATGCCGGGGTAATAACTGGCCGCTGCCATGTTGGTGGGTCCTCCATTCGCGCCTCCCACCGAGAGTGACCCGGCAGCCGCGTCGGTCATCTGCGCGGTGAAGACGCTCTGCTCGAATGCGAGCCCCGCGTTCATCTGCGCCGTCGTTGGGCTTGCGCCGTTCTGAAAGTGCATGGCGATCGCATTTAGTATCTGCGCGGTCAGATCGGTGGTCAGATTAGCGCCAAAGCTGCTCGGGGTGTCGAGAGCCGCGGGCGTCTCCCGCATATCCCACATCACTGCACTGAGATACGGTAGCCCGGAGACCGGCAGAGGCCTCCGATAGATCGACACCGTCTGCTGGCCGGAGCTCACGCTGGTAGCGCAGCCATACGGATCGTGCAGCACCGTAACGGTGAATTGCGCATTGGCGGGCAGCGTCACCGCGACGCGGATCAGCCCGTTATTGAGCAGCAGGCTGTGGCCGGCGGGATCACCTGTAGCCGCGGTGGGGCAGTTGGCGCCATCGATCGCGGCGAAGAGGGGATCGGTGCCGCTGGTCGAGGTAAATAGAGTCATCGCAGCAATCGGCGTGATCGTCATCCCCTGCGAGGGTTGGTGGCAGGTGGCGCAGGCGCGGCCGTTCGAGCTGGTAATCGCGAAGAACGGGTTCGACTCGTCGATCAGGCCTTCCGTGGTGTAAGTCGCCAGCGTGCCGGTCGTGTTTGTGTAGGGCTGAAGGTTGGGAATCGTAACCGGGGCCGTCGTCGATGACGTAGCTACCGTGTTGGCGCTGCATCCCGTCAGAAGGATGAGCGAGATCGTGACATAGGAGCTTATGTGCGATTGGGGCATGGACGGCCTCGTAAGCCTTTCGGCGTGATTGGCAAGGTAGTCATCCGATTCTCGTTAATGTCAATTTACCGTAGCTGTTCTTCGCAAGGTGACGGGCGCGAGATGGATACCGTGACGCGCGGCAATCGCCTCGATCTCCTGCACTCGTTGCGGCGTGATGCCTCCGCGCCCTTGGGAAAACGCCTCGAATCTGCCCTCCAGTGCAAGGGCTATCCCTTCCAACAAGCACCCGTGGAGCACATGAGGAGCCGGGTGATTGTAGAGGATGCTGCGAATATCCGGCTCAAAGGTCATGCCCGCGGTCACCTGCCCCAACCCTCCTGAGAACACTCTCGCCCCTCTGGAACCCGAAGAGAGATTCTTCGGATATCCGGCATCGCAAACGATCGCTCCCGTAGCGATGCCATCCAGCAGCAGAGACGGAGAGGCGAGGCTTGCTGCGCAGATCACCAGGTCGGCACGGGCGGGAAGATGCGCCAGGTCGGGGGCAACGTCTGCTGTGACCCCTACCAGCCGCAATTCCGCTTCCAACCTGTTGAGACGCTCAGGATTGCGGGCGTGCAGCAGCACTCGCTTCACCCGCTGCGCAAGACATCGGGCGACTCCGGAACCAACATCTCCGGTTGCGCCGACGATAAGAAGAGTTGCCGACCGCAGGTCCCTTCCTTGCAAGGCGCACATCTCTTCCACCCCTTGAACGATGAAGGCAACCGTCAGCGTATTGCCCGTGGTAAAGATGGCGCCCGCGTGCTCGAAGAGGCGATCGATGTTGCCCTCGATCAGGATAGAACTGAATCCACCCAGGCTCACAATCTTCGCTCCTTCCCTGGAGGCGTACGCGGCGGCCTCGCGCACACGTCCGAGATTCTCCCGAAGAAACGCAGGGCCCAGGCGATCGGGAGGAATGAACGAATCGATATAAAGCCCATGGACCGTAGAGCCGAGCACCGACCGCACCTCAATGCGGCAAACCGCCCGCGGCGGAATCCAGGGAAGGATCTCAGGCACTTCCTCGTCAGGAATAGGGGGATGGTCCGGCCCGCGCAATAGAGCGAGCACGTCCGCGGCCGCCCTCCAACTCTCCTGATGCCCAATCAAGGCAAAGTCTGTGGGCATGTGCCGCTCTCAGTTCGCTATACCGGCAACTGGGCTACCCAAGCGAGCGTCATCTCGCCAGGCAGTCCCAATGCGTCGAGTGTCTTCAAGTAGTGCTGCAGAGATGCACCGCGCAGCTCGGAGCTAGTCAGACCGACCTTGGGGAGCTGCGGTTTGACGCAGCCTCCGTGGCACAACTCGCAACCGCAGTCCTTATCGTCACGCGCCAGCATCTGCGCCAGAGTAGTCATCACTTCAAGATGAAGCGCGTAGACTTTCTCGTCAAACCGCCGCGCGTCAAGAGCACGCTCCGCCCTGAGGATCAGCATCGCGTGTTCGATGTGATCTTCTTCCTCGACGGCGATCAAGGCGAAGGTCGTCCCCATGCTTCCCGGCGCCACCTTTCCGATCCTCTTATAGCTGGCCACCGCGAAGGATTCGAGCATCACCTCCTGAATGATCAGGCAGCCGATGAAGTCGCGCGCCTCAATCTGGTGAAGGAATGCAGCACGCAGCCGCTTCCAGTACTTTGCCCCGACGTCGTTGGGAACATCGATGCCCAGCTTCGCCCCCTCTGCGGCAAAGGCGGCAGCATGCCCACGCTCGCCTTCGGCATGTTCCAGCGCGTCGGCCACCTCCTCCGGATCAGTGCATATCTCTGCCAGGGAGGAGTAGTTCAGGACTGCGATCATCTCGCCGGTTACGGCCTGCGCCAGGACATCCTGCCACAATGGTCTATTAGCAGCAACCGTAGCACTTTGAGTTGACGAAAGATCCAGACAGCTTACAAGTTCCATAGCGTTCTCCTGATGGATTCGTCCGCGCTTAGGTCGCTCATTGTGCCTGCCCGCTCGCAAGTTGCCATTGGCTGTATTGAGAGACGGCAAAGCGGGCTGCGCCTCCTGGGACCTTGTCAATCGCCTTCAGTGTGGCCTTGTCCGGCTCGCCAGTACCTTCCACGTGCAGTTTGTAGTAGCCACGGGTGTGAAGAAAGACCGCGCGCTCAGTCCCCGCATTGGCTGATGGCGCGGCAAAGGTGATGTCGGCGCTGTCTCCTATATTTGGCATCGCCAGGTAGCGGCCATCTACTGCGGCCAGTTCAGGCAGGACATCCCTCCCTTGCAGGTCCTGCGCGGTCGCCGGCTTCAGCTTTTCCACCCGTACCGGGCGGTCCGGCGTGTAGTCCACGGCGAACGAGTTGAGCGCCCAGAAGCCCGCCGTCGGATGGATGCGGATGCGCAATTGGTCGCCTTCCACATGGCTCACATCCAGGGGAAGAATTCGGTCCATCGAATTGAACGCGCCGGTCCCGGGAAGCACTCCGCGCACTTCCCAGCCGGTAGGCTCCTCGACGTACACCTTCAGCCGATAGAGCTCCTCACGCTCCTCCCAAGCGGTAAGCTGCCTGCGCACGGATCCGCTGTGATTCAGAGCGAAGTAGAACATGCCAACGTCTCGTCCGCGCAGGGCCACGATCTTCTTGATCATCATCGAACCCCACAGACTGGTAGTGGCGTTGGCGATCAGCTTGACCTGGGTCGCTCCAGCCGGCTTGGGGAAGGTCATGATAATGTCGCCTTGCACATTGCCGGCGGCATCGGCTACCGGGGGTGGCTCCCAGATGAGGTGGTCGGTGGAATGCAACCAGGGAAGCAGGTCGTCGCCTTCAGCGTCGCGCGCGGAGACCAGGTTCTGCGGCGCCGACACCGTGTGCAGCTTGCCGTCGACATCCGGAACGACGCGCGTCCCGATGGGATGGTCCACCACCCAAAGCTCAGTGAGGTTGGTCATCTGGGTCTCGTCAACCTCGTTGGTCATGCGTAGCTTGTAGCGGCCGTCCTCCTCTTTCAACTGTCCCAGCTCGGAGACGTCATCCTTCTCCAGGCCGCGCGCAATGGCGCCGCCGTAAGGTTCGGCCTCGAAGACATAGCGTTCGCCGTCCCACGAATAGATGTAAGGGCATGATCCCGCGGTCGGCGTGGTAGACGTGGTAGAAGTGGGCGCAGTGGTCGACTTCTTACTGGCCTCTGCTGCGACGACTGCAACAACCACCACGGCAGCCGTCAACCCGGCAACCAGGCCCACCGTGCGCGCCGTCGACACCTGCGTTGTCTGCACCCAATACCGCTGCACATCGGCCAGTGGAACGTTGACTGGCCCTTTCTTGAAGACGCCGGAGACCGTACCGTCCTTGACGGTCGCACCCGGCGGGTCGAACTGCACGTCCTCACCCTTGATGGTAGTGACCCTGACGATCATCTGGGTTGAGGACAGCGGCGGCAGGCTGGCCGCCGGCACCTGTTGGACCGTCCGTACCTTGCAGCCGGAGAGGCTGAGCAGAATAGCGAGAACGACAGCAGCCGCACGCCTTGGCATAGACCACCTCGGAGGGGATTTACTCGGGCCGCAGCTTGGACAAAATCGTCGTTCGCCGATGAACTGGATTCTGGGAACTAACGTGAAGTGTAATCGACGCTCTTGTGGCCAGTCCACTGCAATTCACGTAAGAATCTTCGCTTTCTGCAAGTCAAACTTGACAGACCTTCGCCTCAAATGCGGGGCGACGCGGTTGAGACGATCCTGAAATCGGAGCGATAGGGGTCTCCCAGGCGTTGCCGTCAGGACAAAGGTTTTTATGTTCTGGAATACACCAACATGAACGAACCCTCTTTGGAGGGTTCGCACCGACGGGTTCGGAAACGCTCACCTGACCGCAAATGGAAAACGCTGATATCGATTTCTCGATAACAGGACATAGATCGAGCGGCAGATAGAGCTTCCTGGGCGTCACAATGAGATAACCCGCGACCGTATGGCCCGATCACGGCGGCGTCGTCTGCCATGTCCGATGTCGAGACGCATCATATATCCTCTCCACTTTCTTCAGGTGTAGGCTTCAAAGTAGTCCATAGTTCTTCCAACCTTCGTGCAAAGCGAGGTCTGCGGTACGGTTAGTCCCCGCCACTTTCCGAGCGCCTTCACCGGCACAATGCCACTGGCACTCGCGGCAGCCTTGCTATTGCCGTTTCCGCTGGCCGGTCAGACGATCCAGGCGCCGGATGGTGCGGAAATGAGCGCACAGGGTGCGAGCGCGCCACTAACGCCAGAGGCGCAGGCTCGCCTGAAGGGGCTTCAGGACCAACTGAACACGGCGGTTGCGGCGCGCGACGCGCGAACAGCGGGAAAGGTTCTGAACCAGATCGGCGAATTGTGGCTTGGCCTGGGAAACGCGCATAATTCGCTGGAAGCTTACAACAAGGCTGTGACCGCGGCACGGATGGCTCAGGACGCGGAAGACGGCGTGACGGCGCTGAACGGTTTGGGGAACGTGGCACGCACGCAGGGACAGAATCAGGAGGCGCTGCAGGCCTATCAGAGTGCGCTGCAGGTGGCCACAAACCAAGGAGTGGCTGCGGGCAAGGCAGACGCGCTGAATGGGCTGGCGCTGACTTTCGCGAACATGAAGCAGGCGGACAAGGCTCTGGAGGCGGCGACGCAGGCTCTGGCGATTCGTCGATCGCTGGGCGACCACGCTGGAGAGGGCGTGATTCTGGCGGAGATTGCGACCGGCTATGGAGCGGCCGGCGATCTGCGAGAAGCGCTGGAGTATGCGCAGCAGGCGCTGAGCGCGTTTGAGGCGGCGGGCGCGCCCCTGGGCCAGGCCAATGCGCTGATGGGGATCGGGGACATCTACGGCAGCCTGAGAGACAAGCGCGCGATGGACTACTACACGAAGGCGCTGGCTATCGCGCGGCAGTCGAATTTTCCTCGGATTCAAGCGATGGCGATGAACAAGATCGGGCTGGTCGAGAATGCGCTGGGCCAGAACAAGGAAGCGCTGGACAATTACGCGCAGGCACTGACGATCTTCCAGCGCATGAATATGGCCGACGCGAGTGGGCAGACGCTGAGCAACATGGCCATGTCCCTGTCTGACTTGGGAGAGAAGCAGAAGGCGTTGGAGTACGACAACCAGGCGCTACCCATTTTGCGCACGGCGGGCGATCGCAGCTCCGAGGCCGCGATTCTGAACAACATGGGCATGATCTACCAGCAACTGGGCGACCGGCAGAAGGCGATCGACACGTACAACCAGGCGGTGCCGATTGTGCATGCATTGGGTGACCGGGCCAATGAATCCCTGATGATGGACAACATGGGCGCCGCGTACGTGGAGATGGGCGAGAGCCAGAAGGCGATCGATATCCTGAACCAGGCCATCGCGCTGCAGACGGGCCTGGCCAGCTCGCGCCGCGAAGCCATGGCCCGGATCAGCATTGGCATTGCGTACCACAAGCTGGGTGACGACCCGAAGGCGGTGGAGTCGTTGAATCGCGGCCTGGAGATGATACGGCAGGCGGACGATCGCCCCAATGAGGCGCGCGCCTACACGGCGCTGGCCAAGGTGTATTGGGACATGGGAGACAAGGCCAAGGCGCAGGCGAACCTGATTCAGGCGCTGCCTCTGGCGAGGGAGCTGAACGATCCTCTGATCGAGTCGCCGATCCTGTACGGGATGATGCTGGTGAACAAGGCGCAGCCTACGCTGGCGATCTACTATGGCAAGCAGTCGGTGAACCTACTGCAGCAGGTGCGGAGCAATATTCAGGGGCTGGACCGGGCGCTGCAGTCGACCTTTGTTTCGTCGAAGTCGGTGTTCTACCACGGTCTCGCGGATTTGCTGATTGAGCAGGGACGGCTGCCGGAGGCGCAGCAAGTGCTCGATATGCTGAAGCAGCAGGAGTACGCGGATTATGTGCGTGGTGGGGGCACCGATCCGCTGAGTCCGCTGACGCTTACGGCGGAGGAGCAGAAGGCGCAGCAGGATTATGAGAAGTCGACGGCACAGCTTCTGACGGCGGGCGAGAAGTGGCAGGAGTTGAAGAACATGAGCACGCGGACGCCGGAGCAGAATGCCCAATTGAAACAGCTCTCCGACCAACTGACCGCGGCGAACAAGGCGCTGAACGACTACTATGCGCGGCTGTATGTGCTGTTCGGCAAAGACAGCGCGGCAAACAAGCAGGTGGCCGATGTGAAGGGGGACGTGAGCGCGCTGGCGGAACAGATCGCGGATACGCCGCATACGGTGGCGCTCTACACGATGGTGACAAGCGACCACTACCGGGTGATCGTGATCACGGCAACAACGACGGTGGCGCGGGAGTATGCGATTGCCGACACGGAGCTGAACAAGAAGGTAGCGGACTTTGAGCAAGTGCTGCGCAGCCCGTCGCGCGATCCGAAGCCGCTGGCGCAGCAGTTGTACAAGATCCTGATGGGACCTGTGGAGGGGGACCTGGAACAGGCGAAGGCGGAGACGCTGGTGTGGTCGCTGGACAGCGTGCTGCGCTATGTGCCGATGGCGGCGCTGTACGACGGGAAACAGTATGCGGTTGAGAAGTACAACACGGTGACGATTACTCCGGCGAGCATCGCTCACCTGGAAGACAAGCCGGATGTGAGCAACCTGAGCGTGGTGGCGATGGGGATTGCCCGCAAGTATGAGGATGGATTGCCCGCTCTGCCGGCGGTTGCGGGCGAGCTGGACGATGTGGTGAAGGACGCGCATGTGAGCGGGGCGAACGGCGCTTTGCCAGGAACGCTTCTGCTGGACGGCCAGTTTACCGAGAAGGCAATGGAGGAACAACTCAGTGGGACGCACGGGGTCGTGCACATCGCGAGCCACTTCGTGTTCAAGCCGGGAGATGATGGCGACAGCTATCTGCTGCTGGCTGGCGAAGGAGGCGCTGGATTCCACTTGACGGTGGCGGACTTTCGCGACAACAGGAACCTGACGCTGCGGCATACGGACCTGTTGACGCTGTCGGCCTGCGAGACGGGGATGAGCGGGAGCACCGGCAATGGGCGCGAAGTGGACGGGCTGGGTACGACGGCGCAACTGAAAGGGGCGAAGGCGGTGATCTCGTCGCTATGGTCGGTGAACGACTCGAGTACGGGGCAACTGATGGGCGACTTCTACAAGCGGTGGGCGGAGGGCGGGGGCAAGGTGACCAAGGTGGAGGCGCTGCGGAAGGCGCAGCTCGATTTGCTGCAGGGACAGGTGAAGCCGAACGGCGGCGGGACCGGACGCGGGTTTGCCGCGGAGAAGACTGACGTTGATAACCGATCCGGCTATGCGCATCCGTACTATTGGGCGCCTTTTGTCTTGATGGGAAATTGGCGATGACGTTGTGACGGGGCTGAGGACCTCCACACACGCTCGCCCACGCCTCGATCACCTCATTCGTGCAAAGGTTACGCGATGGCTACTGGAGTGTAAGCGCGGGCTGCTTTGCCGCGGGAAGCGACACGCCGAGAATTCGCGCGAGGGTCGGTGCGATCTGGCGCATGTCGATCACGCCCAGGTCTTTGTCGCGGGCGATGCCCCGGCCTGCGGCGAAGAACGAAGCACGCATCTCTGGAGTGGTGGCCGGGTTGTAACCGTGCGCGCCCTTGTCTGTGGAGTCGGTGACAAGCGCGCCTGAGAGCGCGTGGCCATCACAATAGCCGGGCCTAAACGTGAGGACTATGGGTGCATCGGGAAAGCCGCCGAGGGCGGCGACAGCTTCGTGGTCAAGCAAAGCCTCGATTCCATTGCCCGCGTCGGCGGCCAAGTCGTGGAGGAGCGCACGCACCTTGTCGAGGGTCGCGGTGTCGGAAGGGTCGTGGAGGACGATGGGCGCCATGCATCCGGCCAGCCAAGGCTCAGCTTGCCAGGACTTCACCGTAAGGGCGCCACTGGCCGAGGTCTCCACTTGTATGAGTCCGGCCTTGAGAAAAGCGATGTAGAGATTGGTGCTATGCTCGACCTTCGCGAAGCCGTGATCTGAGACGATGACGATCGCGGCCTGCGGGAAGTTCGCCCGCTCCTGCGCGACCAGCCTACCAATCATTCCATCAAGGCCCTCGAGGTCGCGGTTCGCCTCGTCACTGAAGGGGCCGTGGAGATGCTCCTCCTCGTCGAGCGAGCTGAGGTGGATGGTCATGAACTCTGGGCGGTGCTGCTTGAGGATATCGAGCGAGTAACGCGTGCGGACCTCGTCGCCATCGAGCGTGGTGTCATTGCCCATCATGTATGGAGTGCCGACCCGCTCGGCGATGCGTGCCAGTTCGCCGTCGGGGCGCGAGACGGCGTTGATCATCAGGCGATCATCCGGGTTGAAGGCATCGCCGGCGGACGCGCCGCGCCAGTACTCTGGGAGAAGATAGTCGATCGAAGCGGAGTCAACAGTGACCGGCCAGGAGACGCTGGCAGTGTGCAGCCCGGCGGCGTGGGCGGCCGACCAGAGGGTAGGAACCTTTATCTGATCGGCATACCAGTACCAGGCTTCGCGCAGCCTTCGCTCGGGATCGAATTTGGTGTTGTTCAGGATGCCGTGCTCCGCCGGCCAGACGCCGGTGACGATCGTCGTGTGGCTGGGGTAGGTGACGGTGGGGAAGACCCCGACCACTCCATCGGCGTGCGTGCCATCGGCAAGGATCCGGCGCAGATTGGGAATGCGGAGATGGTGTTCGTCGGCCTGGGTTACGTAGTCCGGTCGCATGCCATCGACTGAGATGAGCAAGACGGGCTGGTGGGTCTGAGCCAAAAGAGGAGTGGCGGCCAATAGGAGGCCGAGAGCAACTGCTGATCTTGACATAGCCCATAAGAGCACTCCCCGATGAACGTAGGTTGAAAAAGCGATCGACAAGCATTTCGTGTGGACATTGGCTCCGGCGATTCACCGACGATTTACGGCGGTTTGATGTGGCGATTACTTTTCCAACCTAATTTCCATAGCATGACTCAGAGAATATTCTCCCCCGCGTGCCTCGTCGCGTTGGCCGTGCTGTCTCTCGTGTTTTCGGCGCAACTGCAAGCCCAATATGACAACGGCAGCCTGGTGGGCGCGATTCGCGACGCCAGCGGCGCGCCCCTCGCCAATGCGGTGGTCACCATCAAGAACAACGACACGGGCATCACCACGCAGACCAAGACCGACGGCTCGGGCGACTACGACGTGCCGTCGCTGAGGGTCGGGGAGTATACGATCTCGGCCAGCGCGCCTGGCTTCTCCGACGCCGTGGCGCAGGACATTGCCGTCTCGGTGGGCAACCGGCAGCACATCGATCTCACGCTGAAGGTTGGCGCTGCGTCGACCAGCGTTGAAGTCTCGGGCGTCGCCTTGCAGCTGGAGACGGAGACCAGCGAGCGCGGGCAGACCATCACGAACTACCAGAATGAGTCGCTGCCTCTGGTGAGCCGCAACTACTCTGACTTTCTCGCACTGATTCCCGGCTCGCGGCAAGCGCCGACGGCGGCGCTTTCGAGCTCGGTCAGCTCGCTGCTCCGCGCGGGCGCGTTCAATGTCAATGGGCAGCGGAGCATGTTCAACAACTTCCTGCTGGACGGGATCGACAACAACGCGTACGGCGAGAGCAACCAAGGCTTCGACAACCAAATCATCGCGGTGCCGCCGGACTCGGTGGCGCAGTTTCAGGTGGTGACGAACAATGAGAGCGCGGAGTATGGCCGGGCGTCCGGGGCGACGATCAATGTGGCGTCGCTGGGCGGGACCAACCGTTTGCATGCGACGGTCTATGAGTTCATCCGCAACACCGACCTGAACGCGCCTGGCTTCTTCAAGCCGACCCTGGTGGGCTCGAGCGGGATCTCGGTCCCGTTCAAGAAGCCGACCTTCAATCGCAACCAGTACGGTTTCAACGTGGGCGGTCCGATCCTCAAGGACAAGCTGTTCTCCTTTCTCGACTATGAGGGATTTCGCCAGGTGTTGAAGCCTCTCAGCGTGCTTTCGCTGCCCACTCAGAATGAGCTCTACGGCGGGGCGGGCGGATCGATTGCGTCGCCCACTCCGGTGCTGGTCGTCGCGGTGAAGAACCCGATCACGGGCACCGTCTATCCGGCAGGCACTCCAATCCCGACCAGCGCGATCAACTCGGTTTCGCTGCAGATCATCAAGGACTTCGCGACGATCGCCGCCGCGCTTCCGGCAACGGGGTTGGCGACGTCCGGTCTGGCGCAGGACGATTACGCGGTCCAGGTGCCGTTCACGGACAATGCCGACAAGGGCGATCTGCGATTCGATTATCAGATTGACCCTTATAACTCAGCCTTCCTGCGGATCAGCGACCGCAAGGAGAATGGCGTCAACTATCCCACCCTTCCAATCCCGCTGGACGGCCAGACCAACGGAAAGATCAGAATTCTCGATCAGCAGATCGCGCTTGGGTACACGCATCTCTTCGGCGCGGACAAGGTACTGGACGTTCGTCTGGGCCTCGACCGCACGAAGGCCGGGAAGTACAACCTGTCCATCGGCAATACTTCGTTCAACTACATCCCTGGGCTGCCGACCAGCAACGCCGTGGTGGCCGGCGGCCTTCCTTCCCTCAGCATTACCGGCATGACTGCTTTCGGGCGGCAGAGCACGAATCCGCAGTGGCAGGACCCCGCGTTGATCGACCCCAAGGTGAACTTCAGCTGGGTCAGGGGAAAGCATTCGCTGAAGTTCGGCTATGAGTTCGAGCACATCTGGATGGCCGTGAACGACAACAATCCGCTCTACGGCTCGTGGACCTACGGCGGAGGCTACTCGAACGCCGGGGGCTCGACGGTCACCGACACTTACTGGGCGGACTTCCTGTTCGGGACCACGAGCGCGTACTCTCTGGCGAACTTCTATGAAGCGCACCTGACGCAGACGATGCAGAGCCTCTATGCCCAGGACGACTGGAAGTTGAGCCCGAGCCGGACCCTCAACCTCGGGCTGCGCTGGGAGTACGGGTCGCCGTACTCCGATCTGCACAACAACATCTCCAACTGGGATCCGAGCACGCAGACGGTGCTGACAACCACACCCGGGGCGGTTGCGGGCAGCGGCATCACGCCGTTCTCGGGCAGCGGAACGTACGGCCATACTCTGGTCAATCCCGACTTCAAGGACTTCGGCCCGCGCGCTGGGTTCGCCTATGCCATTGACGCCAACACTGCGGTCCGCGGCGGGTTCGGGATCAGTTATACGCACTACACGCGGGCCGGGTCGGGCGACATTCTGGGGATCAACGCACCGCAGGCGCAGTTCGCTTCTGTGACGCAGATTGCTCCAACGACCACGAATCATTGCTCGACACCGCTGCCGGCGCAGATTATCGCGGTGGGCACCACGACGCCGTCCTGCTTTGCGACGGCGGACCAAGGTTATCCGAGCGGCCTGGTAACGACCTTCAATTCGGCGACAGACAACATTACCTACATCCCGAAGAACACCCGCGACAGCTATGTCGAAAGCTACTTCTTGAGTGTGCAACGCTCATTCACCAAGAACACGCTGTTTGACGTAGCGTATGTGGGTAGTCACGGACTGAAGCTGCAACAGATCGTGAATGCCAACCAGAAGAACCCGTCGCTGGGCTTTGCGCGGCCCTTCGCCAACTGGCCCTCCGACATCACGGAGGCGCTGAACGAGGCCTACTCCCACTTCGATTCCCTGCAGGTGAAATATGAGCAGCGCTTTGTGGGCGGACTCACCTTGTTGAACTCCTTCACCTTTGAGCACTCGCTGGACAACGCCAGCGCGGCGTTGGAGGCGCTAACTCCGTCGCCCCAGGATGCAAACAACCTTCACGCCGATTATGCGCAGTCGGATTACAACCTGCCAGTGGCCAACATTACGAGCCTGGTGTATGAGCTGCCGTTCGGCCATGGCCGCCAGTTCCTCTCGAGCGCGAATCCAGCGGCCGATTCGGTGCTGAGCGGATGGCAGGTAAGCGCCATCAATACCATGCAGGCGGGCACTCCGTTCAACCTTACCTACGGGCCGAACGGCGCGCAGGCGGTCTCGCCGCAGATTGCTTCGAACGCGACCTATCGCGGCGCGACGGAGTATCGCCCGGACCGCATTCCTGGGCAGCCTATCACTCAGGGGCGGGGAAACCGCGCCCCGAACACCGGGTATGTGAACTACGTCAATCCGGCGGCATTCATTCTGCCTCCGATTAAAGACGCCGCCGGCAACCTGCTGAGTCCCTTCGGCAACTCCGGCCGCAATCTCCTACGCAGTCCGGCTTTCTACGAGACTGATCTCGCGCTGAACAAGAAATTCAATACTCCCATTGAAGGTCTGAAGCTGGAGTTCCGCACCGAGTTCTACAATATCTTCAACCACACGAATCTGTACCTTCCCGCGGCCGGCAGCAGCACGGTTGGGGGAGCGATCAGCGGGACCCAGGGGACGACCACCGGGGTGTACGGCGTTGGCGGCACCGTTCCTGAGAGCGCAATCACTGGCGGAGCTCTGGCCGCGAACACCGGGCAGGTCACCAGCACGTTTGAGCCGCGCATCATTCAGTTTGGACTGAAGATCCTCTACTGATCCTCTCGGTGGCGAGATGGTCGGCGGAGGATGCGCAAGCGCAAGACGCTCAAGGGGAACAACACTCGGACACAGTTCTTGACGCTGCGGCAGGTCGCCAGGGTCGGTCAAGCTTACTCGAGTCAACTGTTGCCAAATCGCCATAGCGTATTTCCAGACTAATCATTCTGGAAACGTGCTGCGGCCTGTTGGCGTAAACCGGCGGTGAGTGAAAGCTAATCGACGGAGCCTGGCCGACTTTTCGTTATTGATCCCTTGTTGCTGCCTGGAATCTGACAGGGGACTATCATCCGTCCATGGGTAAGGTTTCCTTGGTCCTGCTGGCAAACCTCAGATTTTCGGATCTCAGTGAAACTGAATCCTCGGTTCTCCACGCCGTAGAAAATGGGCAGGTAGCCGCGGCAACAAGCCCGTCTAGCATCAGGGCCGAGATACTCGAGTAGCGCTGCACGGACGCCGACGCCGTCAAGAAGGTTCATCGGCACGGGCTGGCTCTCAGGGGCTACGGGATAACCGGTTTACAAGGGCCTGGGAGACTGCAAAGCAGCTCCAGGCCCAGACCCACCTTCCCTGCGGCGGACTACTTGGCGTCGCCGATGGTGGTCACGGTCAGCGTGCTGTCCTTCAGGTCGCCCTGCACGCGCACGCGCCTGCCGGCAAAGGGAGCAATCGCCTCCTTTTTGCCCGCCAGTGTGAGCGTCTTGTCGCCCACCACCAGCACGTAGCTGGACCCGGCCTTGACGCACTCCTGGGTGCACTGGGCCGCGCTCTTGCCCGGCATCATATGG
>Ga0302157_10000901_pt1 | contig 37597 bp, 35 predicted proteins | sample I_Bog_N3_3_FD_193502 | JGI IMG/M metagenome (GOLD analysis project Ga0302157, IMG submission 193502) | Peat permafrost microbial communities from Stordalen Mire near Abisko, Sweden - I_Bog_N3_3 | ecosystem: Environmental > Terrestrial > Soil > Wetlands > Peat | place: Sweden: Abisko, Stordalen...
GCGAATTACGGATCGCGGTGCCTGCGTTCCTTCTCGTGATGGACGATCCGCAGCGCCTGCGGCGCCGCGGGGCTTGGGCACGGCGGCGGCGGCAGCGGCGGCAGCGGCAGCGGCAGCGGCAGCGGCGAAGTATTGGTTCGACAAAACGACCGTCGCGTAGCGCCCATCCAAGCCGCGCGACGCCGAAGGCGTCGCGCTTCGTCCCTCACGAGAAGGAGCGACGGCGGACTGGCCCGATGTTCGCGTCAAGCCCGTTGCCCTGTGTCGATGCTGGCCGCGTGCATCGACGCGGCCTCGATGGCCCGTCGATGCAAAAGCCCCTTATAAAAACGACGACGCCGTATTTGTCTCAACCGCCAAGCCGCCACCAGCGCGGACGGTGGGGGACTCTGACCGGCGAGGTTAAGGAGGGAATTTTTCCGAAGGAAAAAGGAGGGACAGGAGCCGGTCAGAGTCCCCCACCGGCCCTGCTCAGACCAGGCCGGCAGGCAATTCCAGGCAAACGCAGCGCCCCGATCCCCAGGCCCCGAAGCGTCGCCCCCCGCCCACCACCGATAATGTCGTCAATGCAGATCCATCGCGGCCTCAGATCCCTCGCAACCCTCGCCCTGGCGAGAGGCGGCACGGCGCTGACCATCGGCAACTTCGACGGGGTGCACCGCGGCCACCAGGCGATGCTGGCGCTGTTGTGCAACGAGGCGCGCCATCGCGGCGTGCCCGCCTGCGTGCTCACGTTCGAGCCGCACCCGCGCGACTTCTTCGCCCGCCGCGCCGGCAAGCCCGACCTGGCGCCGGCGCGCATCGCCACGTTGCGCGACCAGATCGTCGAGCTCGAGCGCTGCGGCATCGAGCACGTGATCCTGCTGCGTTTCGACGAGCGCCTCGCCGCGCTGTCGCCCGACGACTTCATCGGCAACGTGCTGGTGAAGGGCCTGGGCGTGCGCTACGTGCTGGTGGGCGACGACTTCCGCTTCGGCGCGAAGCGCGCAGGCGACTACGCGATGCTGGACGCCGCCGGCAACACGCTCGGCTTCGACGTGGCGCGGATGATGAGCTACGAGGTGCACGGGCTGCGCGTGTCGAGCTCCGCGGTGCGCGAGGCGCTCGCCGCCGGCGACCTGGCACGTGCGGCGTCGCTGCTGGGCCGCCCTTATTCGGTGAGCGGCCGCGTCGCCCACGGCAGCAAGCTGGGCCGCGAACTCGGCGCCACGCAGCGTGGCGCCGGCGACGGCTTTCGCACGCTGAACCTGCGCATGCCGGAGGCGCGTCCGGCGGCCTCGGGCATCTTCGTGTCGCGCGTGCACGGGCTCGCGCCGGAGCCGCTGCCGGCGGTGTCCAGCCTGGGCGTGCGGCCCACCATCGAGAAGGCCGGCCGCGTGCTGCTGGAGACGCATTGCCTGGCCTGGCCGGAACCGCTGGGCCGAGAGGCCGCCTACGGCAGGCTGATCAGCGTGGAGCTGGTCAAGTGGCTGCACGCCGAGCGCGACTACGGCTCGCTGGAGGCGCTGCAGGCCGGCATCGCGGCCGACGTCGGCGCGGCGAAGCGCTTCTTCGCGAACCTGCACAACCCGTGATCAGCGCGTCGCCCATCGGCGATAGCGCGTCGTCAGGCGCTTCGTGCGCAGCTGGTCGATCACCAGCGTCCAGAGCGCCGAGTAGGCCCGCGCCGCGCCCTGCCCCGCCGCGACGGCGCGCAGGCGGCGCTTGACCAGCGCCATGCCGGCAAGCCCGCTCATGCCCTTGTCCTTCCACGCGACCTGCTGCACGGGTGCATCGACCTCGCGGCCGGCAAACCACGCCGCCGGCAGGTCGGGCACCTGGGCCAGCGCGGTGGCGATGCCCACCATCGCGACCCCGCTCGCCAACACCTGTTCGGCGACCGCGCGCCGGCGGATGCCGCCGGTCGTCATCACGGGCATCGTCGCCACCGCGGCCAGATCCTTGGCGAACTCGAGGAAGTAGGCTTCGCGCGCCAGCGTGCGACCGTCGGCATTGCGTCCCTGCATCGCCGGGCTTTCGTAGCTGCCGCCGGAAAGCTCGACCAGGTCGACCGGCAGTTCGTTGAGCCACAGCAGCACCTGGCGTGCTTCGTCTTCCGAGAAGCCGCCGCGCTGGAAATCGGCCGAGTTCAGCTTCACCGCCACGCAAAAGCCCGCGGACACCTGGGCGCGCACGGCCTTGACCACGTCCAGCAGCAGGCGCGCGCGATTCGCGAGCGAGCCGCCCCAGCCGTCGCTGCGCCGGTTGGCCAGCGGCGACAGGAACTGCGAGAGCAGGTAGCCGTGCGCGGCGTGGATCTGCACGCCGGTGAAGCCGGCCTCCTCGGCCGCACGGGCCGTGGCCGCGAAGCGGGCGACGACCTCGGCGATCTCGGCCTCGGTCATCGCCCGCGGCTGCGCGAACAGCACGCTGTGCCTGCCGATGTCCAGCGCCACCGCCGATGGCGCCCAGGCTTCGCCCTTCATCGCCGCGAACACCTGGCGCCCGGGGTGGTTGATCTGCATCCACACCTGCGCGCCATGCGCCCGCGCCGCGCGCGACCAGGCCGTGAACGGCTCGCGCGGCGTGTCGCGCTCCAGCACGATGCCGCCGGGGCCGGTCATCGCGCGGCCGTCCACCATCACGTTGCCCGTGATGATCAGGCCGGCGCCACCCTGCGCCCACGCGGCGTACAGCGCGCGAATGGCCGGGCCCGGCACCTGGCCGGCATCGGCCATGTTCTCTTCCATCGCGGCCTTGGCCAGGCGATTGGGAACGACGGCGCCATTCGGCAGGGAAAGAGGCGTCGACAGCGGGAGCGAGGTGGGAGATTTCATGGTGCGAGAACCTTGGAAAACTGCGAAGTGGCGCCATGTTAAGATTAAAGTCAACTTGAAGGTCAAGCCCTTTGGAGCTCCACGATGAAGATCGGTGAACTGGCCGCCGCGACGGGCATCGCCACCTCGGCGATCCGCTTCTACGAACAGAGCGGCCTGCTGCCGGCCGCCCAGCGCGCGGAAAACGGCTACCGGAGCTATTCCGCCGAAGCCGTGGAGCGGTTGCGCTTCATCCAGGTCGCGCAGGCGCTCGGCTTCACGCTCGACACGCTGCGCGCCATCTTCGTCACGACGGGGGAGCTCTCGCAGACGCAGTTGCACGACGAGCTGACGCAGCGCCTGGACACCCGGCTCGGCGAGATCGACCACATGCTGGCCACGCTGCGCGCGCAGCGCAAGGATCTGCACGCGCTGCGCGAACGCCTGCTCGCGAGCTGGGCCGCGGGCGAATGCGTGGATCCGGCCAGCGTGCAACTGAGCCCGGTCGAGCCTGCGGTGGCCGCCCCGCGTCCCGCGCGGGACAAGTCCGCGCTCGCGCAGCGCCCTGCGCCCGCCCCGGCGCGCCGCGCTTCGCGCCGGTAGAATGGGCCCCATGTCGCTGCCATCCAGCCTTCGCCTCGCTACCTGCCGCTGGCACGCCGCCACGCGGCGTCAGGCGACGCGCGACCGAATTATTGGCGGGCTCGCCTCGGCCTGAGCCCACCACCGACCGCACGCGCGCTTTCAAGAGGTCGTGCGACGCGGTCAACCGGCACCCCCTCGCCGTCGCACCCGACGGCCCCCGGCCTTCCAACGCCAACGCCCTCCGCGCGTCGCCGCCCGACGTGCCACCGCCATGACCGCCGACACCGACAAGACAACCCCCGCCACGGACTACCGCGCCACCCTCAACCTGCCCGACACCCCATTCCCGATGCGCGGCGACCTGCCCAGGCGCGAGCCGGGCTGGGTGCAGCAATGGGAGAAGGACGGCCTGTACAAGCGCCTGCGCGACGCCCGCCAGGGCAAGCCGCTGTTCGTGCTGCACGACGGCCCGCCGTACGCCAACGGCCAGATCCACATGGGTCACGCCGTCAACAAGATCCTGAAGGACATGATCGTCAAGACCCGTCAGCTGATGGGCTTCGACGCGCAGTACGCGCCGGGCTGGGATTGCCACGGCCTGCCGATCGAGAACGCCATCGAGAAGCTGTATGGCCGCAAGCTGAGCCGCGACGACATGCAGGCGAAGAGCCGCGCCTTCGCGACCGAGCAGATCGGCCAGCAGATGGTCGACTTCAAGCGCCTGGGCGTCGTCGCCGACTGGGAGCACCCGTACCGCACGATGGATTTCGCCAACGAGGCCGGCGAGTTGCGTACATTCAAGCGCGTGATCGAGCGCGGCTTCGTCTATCGCGGCTTGAAGCCGGTGTACTGGTGCTTCGACTGCGGCTCGTCGCTGGCCGAGTTCGAGATCGAGTACCAGGACAAGAAGAGCTTCACGATCGACGTCGGCTTCAAGTGCGCGGAGCCGGCCAAGCTCGCAGCGGCGTTCGGCCTGCCCGCACTGGCCCAGGACGCCTTCGTCGTGATCTGGACGACCACGCCGTGGACGATCCCCGCCAACCAGGCGCTGAACCTGAACCCGCAGCTGCAATACAGCCTGGTCGACACCGAGCGCGGCCTGCTGCTGCTGGCCTCCGCGCTGGTGGAGAAGTGCCTGGAGCGCTACGGCCTCGCCGGCACCGTGGTCGCCACCACGCTGGGTCAATCGCTGGACGGGATCCGCTTCCGCCATCCGTTCGCGGAAGTGGACGCCGGCTACGACCGCCTGGCGCCGATCTACCTGGCCGACTACGCCACCGCCAACGACGGCACCGGCATCGTCCACTCGTCGCCCGCCTACGGCGTCGATGACTTCAACTCGTGCATCAGCCACGGGCTGGCGATCGACGACATCCTGAACCCGGTGCAGGGCAGCGGCGTCTACGAGCCCACGCTGCCGCTGTTCGGCGGCCAGTTCATCTGGAAGGCCCAGAAGGCCATCATCGACGCGCTGCGCGACGCCGGACGGCTGTTCGCCACCTCCGAGATCACGCACAGCTACCCGCACTGCTGGCGCCACAAGACGCCGGTGATCTACCGCGCCGCGGCGCAATGGTTCGTGCGCATGGACGAGGGCGAAGGGGTGTTCACCAAGGACAAGGCGCCCGCCACGCTGCGTCAGCTCGCGCTGGCCGCGATCGACCAGACCCACTTCTACCCGGAGAACGGCAAGGCGCGCCTGCGCGACATGATCACGGGCCGCCCCGACTGGTGCATCAGCCGCCAGCGCAGCTGGGGCGTGCCGATCCCGTTCTTCCTGCACAAGGATTCGGGCGAGCTGCATCCACGCACGATGGAGATCCTCGACCAGGCGGCCGACATCGTCGAGCACGGCGGCATCGAGGCCTGGAGCCGCGTAACGGCCGAGGAGATCCTGGGCGCCGAGGACGCGCCGATGTACACGAAGAGCACCGACATCCTCGAGGTGTGGTTCGACTCCGGCTCCACCTTCTTCCACGTGCTGCGCGGCACGCACAAGGGCACGACTGAGCATCCGGGCTTCCATTCCGAAGGCCCGGAGGCCGACCTGTACCTGGAAGGCCACGACCAGCATCGCGGCTGGTTCCACTCGTCGCTGCTGATCGCGTGCGCGCTGTACGGGCGCGCGCCGTATCGCGGCCTGCTGACGCACGGCTTCACCGTGGACAGCCAGGGGCGCAAGATGAGCAAGTCGCTCAAGAACGGTGTCGATCCGCAGGAGACCAGCGCCAAGCTGGGCGCCGAGATCATCCGCCTGTGGGTGGCCGCGTCCGACTACTCGGGCGACATCGCCGGCGACGACAAGATCCTCGCCCGCGTGGTCGATTCGTATCGGCGCATCCGCAACACGCTGCGTTTCCTGCTGGCCAACACGAGCGATTTCAACCACGAGACCGACGCGGTGCCGCTGGGCGACCTGCTCGAGATCGACCGCTACGCGCTCGCGCGCGCCGCGCAACTGCAGGCGGACATCCTCGGCCATTTCCAGGTCTACGAGTTCCACCCGGTCGTCTCCAAGCTGCAGATCTACTGCTCGGAAGACCTGGGCGCGTTCTACCTCGACGTGCTCAAGGATCGCCTGTACACGACGGCGCCGAAGTCATTCGCGCGCCGCTCCGCGCAGACCGCGCTGTGGCACATCACGCACGCGATGCTGCGCTGGATGGCGCCGATGCTCAGCTTCACGGCCGAGGAGGCGTTCCCGGTCTTCGCGCCGGGCGCGTCGTTCTCGATCTTCACCGAGACCTTCTGGCATCTCGAGTCGGGCGATGCCTCGCTGGTGGCCAAGTGGGAGCGCCTGCGCGCGATCCGCGAAGTCGCCAACAAGGCGATCGAGGAAGTGCGCAAGTCGGGTGGCGTCGGCTCGTCGTTGCAGGCCGACCTGGTGATCACGGCCAACGCCGAGGATCGCGTGCTGCTCGATGCCCTCGGCGACGACCTGAAGTTCGTCACCATCACCTCCGCCGTCACGGTGGTGGCGGGCGACGAACTGGCCGTCACGGTGACGCCGTCCACCGCGGTGAAGTGCGATCGCTGCTGGCACTGGCGCACCGAGGTGGGCGCCGATGCGGCGCATCCGACCCTCTGCGGACGTTGCATCAGCAACCTGTTCGGCACGGGCGAAGTGCGCAGCGCGGCCTGACCGCGCCCTGTGCGCTGCTGGAATGACGACGAGGCGAGCGCCGCAGGGGCTCGCCTCGTTTTTCCTTCACGGCGCGTCATCGAGCGCGCGCGAATGGCTTACTGGTTCAGCGTCCAGACGTAGTCGACGTCCGTCGTGGCCCCCACCGGGCGGCCCATCTCGTCGGTGCCCACCTGCACCGGGCATTGCGCCAGCGCTTGCGCCGCGGCCTTGTCCAGCAGGCGGTTCTCGCGCGCCGGGCCCGAGGACTGCAGGATCCGTGAACCCGTGACGCGGCCGCTCGCGTCGACCGAGAAGCGGATCCGCGACGTGCCCGTGACGCCTGCGCGCTGCGCCGCGGCCGGGTACTCGGGGCGGCACTGCGCGGCGCCGGCGTTGATGCGCGCGGCACGGGCCGGCACGCGGACCGGGTCGTGCGCCGGGTTGTCGTCGCCCTCGATAGCCGCGACGACCACCGGCGGCTGAACGACCGTGTCGTCCCTCCTGGCGACCTGGATCGTGTCGGACGAATCATCGGGAACCGGAGGCAACGGCGCCAGCAGCAGGTGCGGCTGCGTCGTCGGCGGCTTCGGCAAGTCGACCGGCTCTTGCACGACGGGTGGGGCGGGGTCGACCGGCACCATCACGACCGCGGGCGGCGCCGCCGGCCCCGACTTCAGCTTGGCGGACAACAATACGGCCGCCAACAGCACGTGCAGGCCGACGACGACCAGCAAGCCGACCGGGTGGCGGTCGGTACGGCGCTGCGAAAGGGCGAAGTTCATGCGGAGTCCTCCTGGGTAGACCAATGGGCGCGCCGTCCGGGCCGGACTCCCTGAATGCGCGTTTCGTCTCCATGAAACGCGGCGGATGTCGAAAGGGGGTGAACGGGCCGGAAAAAAGCTTGCCGGTCGCATTTCCCCGATGTCATCGCCGTGCTTCCCGTTTCATGCGGCTCGCCGTGATGCCGTCAATGCGGGAACGCCGCTTTTTTCATACGTTTGCTAACAGTTGGGAAGCGCTCGACAACGGCTAAAGTAGCTGCTCTTGCGTGCCGTCAATCCCGTGCATCGCGTGCCGCTTTCCGAACCTCCTTCCGGCGTCTCCATGGCTACCCTCTCCCGTTCCTCGCCGCGCTCCGGCGGCGGCCCCTCGATGTGGCTGTGGCTGGGCATCGCGCTCGCCGTCGTGCTGCTCGATCAATTCGCCAAGACACTGGTGGTGGGCGGCTTCGTGCTCGGCGAGCGGCGCGAAATCACGTCTTTCTTCGAGGTCGTGCGCTGGCACAACACCGGCGCGGCGTTCTCGTTCCTGGCCGGCTCGGCCGGCTGGCAGCGCTGGTTCTTCGTGGCGCTGGCGCTGGCGGCCTCGCTGTTCATCCTCTGGCTGCTCAAGCGCCACGCCGCGCAACGCCTGTTCTGCTTCGCCATCGCGATGGTGCTGGGCGGCGCGGTGGGCAACGTGATCGACCGCATCTGGCACGGCTACGTGGTGGACTTCATCCACGTGCACTACCGCAGCTTCGACTTCCCGGCCTTCAACCTCGCCGACAGCGCCATCACGCTGGGCGCGATCTGCCTGATCATCGACGAGCTGCGGCGCGTGCGCAAAGGGTGATGCCGTGAGCCGCCCGCCTAGCTCCCTCCTCGCGAGCGCCGCCACCCTCCTGTTCGCGCTGGCCGCACCCGCGGCCCACGCCGCGCTGCCCGCCGGCTTCGCCGCCAACGATCTCGAGGCGCTGACCAGCGTCGAACTGCGCGAGCGCATCGCCCACGGCAGCACCACGATCCTCGTGCCCATCGGCGGCACCGAACAGAACGGCGCCCACATGGTGCTGGGCAAGCACAACGTGCGCGCGCACGTCCTCGCCGACCGCATCGCCGACGCGCTGGGCAACGCCGTCGTCGCGCCGACGATCGCCTACGTGCCCGAAGGCAGCATCCATCCACCCGCCGCGCACATGAAGTACACCGGCACGATCTCGATTCCGGACGCCGTCTTCGAAGGCCTGCTGGAGGCCACCGCGCGCAGCTTCAAGCAGCACGGGTTCAAGGACGTCGTCTTCCTCGGCGACCACGGCGGCTACCAGTCCGACCTCACGCACGTGGTCGACAAGCTCAATCGCGAGTGGGCCAAGGATCCCGCATGCCGCGCGCACGCGCCGCTCGAGTACTACCGCATCACGCAGACTGCCTACGTCGCCGCTCTGAAGGCGCACGGGGTCTCGAACGCCGAGATGGGCTCGCACGCCGGCCTGGCCGACACCGCCCTCGCGCTGGCGATCGATCCCGCGCTGGTGCGCGAGAACAAGCTGGCCGGGCCTTATCCGGCCGGGGTCACCGGCAATCCGAAACGCGCCACCGCCGAACTGGGCGAGCTGGGCACCCGGCTGGTCGTCGAAACCACCGTCGCCGCGATCCGCAAGGAAACGCAGGCCCCTCGTTGAACTCCTCCATCGCCTGATGCCCGTCGCCGTCGACTACCCGATGCTGCCGCTGCTGGACATGACGCTCTTCCCGGGGAGCGAGACGTCGCTGTTCGTGGGTCGGGCGTTGTCGCGCGCGTCCGTCGAAGCCGCCGTCGCCGGCAATGGGCAACTCGTGGTGGTGCGCCAGCGCGAATTCGGCACGCTCGAATTCACCGCCACCGACCTGCACACGGTGGGCACGCTCGCCACCGTCACGTCGCTCACGCGCCTGCCGGACGGCACCCTCAAGATCACCGTCTCGGCCACCGATCGCGTGTCGATCGACTCCGTGCGCCGCGCCGATCACTTCCGGGTGTTCGCCACCCTGTTGCCCACGCCCCTGTGTGCGCCCGTGCGTTCCGCGCGCCTGCGCGGTGCGCTGCTGCGTCGCGTCGGCACCGCGCTGACGCCGGAGCAACTCGCCACGCTGCGCGGGATCGGCGAAGCCGGTCGCCTCGTCGACACGCTCATGCCGCTGCTGGCCACACCCAGCGCGCGCAGCATCCATCCGCATCACTCGCTGCACCAGGGCCTGCTGGAAAAGCTCGACGGCGAGGCCCGACTGCTCAAGCTGATGAAGATGCTGCCGCACAATCGCCGCGCCGAGGTGCCGACCAACGTCGACTTCACGCAGGCGCTGCCGCTGCCCGGGTTCGATCCGGCCGGCGAGCCGCAGGCGCGCACCACGGCCGACGGCAGCCTGTGGCTGGTGTTCAGCGCGATGCCGCCGTCGTGGTTCCAGGCCACCGACGCCACCGGCCCGCTGGGCCCGTGCACCGACCTCGACCGCCTGCTGGAGCGCGCGACGGGCTGCCCGGTGTTCTGGGACAGCATGAAGCTGCTGCTGATCGACAACCCGAAACCCGATACGGTGCTGCGTATCGAGCGCTTCCTGCGCGGGGTTCGCCAAAGCTGGCAGGCCGAGACGCACTGAGCCCGGCGACGCGGGTGCGACTTTATGCACGACCGGCCTCGATTTCGTTGCCCGGCAACGTGGAATGCCAAAAAAGTAAGTAATTGAAACAAGACAATGGCGGACCAGCCCCCGGTCAAGCCAGGGCTCACCACGCGAGTTGACACGTCGGCTATCGCGTCCGACCTGCCGCCCGAGTCCTCTTTCAAATGCCTTTTTCCCGCAACAAGCCGCTGTGGTTCCATGAGACGCAGCCCGCTGTCTATCTGGCCGCCGGCGTCGCTGTCATCTTCCTGCTGCGCAACACGCTGGGGCTGGCCAGCGGCGCCCTGCTGATCGCAGCGGCGGTCGCCATCCTGGCCTCGCGCCGGCTCGGCGCGCGAGCGTTCCGCGAGGCCGAGGCGAGCCGGCAGTCGACCATCGTGGCGCCGCCGAGCCGCCTCGCGGCCACCACCGAGTTCGTGCGCGCGATCGTGCCGCCCAAGCTGGGCCACAAGGACATCGACCGCCAACACCGCAGTCTCGCCTCGAAGACGGCCACGCTGCGCGTCGCGTACGCGCACAACGACGACCAGGCCGACATCGAGCTGCTCATCCACGAGTTGATCGACGCCTTCGCGCACCATCTCCAGGCCGAGATCCACGCGATGGGGCGCCTGGGCGTCTCGCGCAAGGACGAGGACGTCGAGGCCGACCGCATGCAACTCGCCAGCGCCGAGTACGACTTCGATCACTATCGCGCCGGCGGCATGACGCTGGAGGCGCTGATCGACCGCGTCGGCGGCCCGCTGGTGGCCGGCCACCTGATGCGCAAGCACCCGCTGCTGCCGTCCATGAAATCGCTGTTGCAGCAGCTGCGCGACGCCAACGCGACGGGCTGAGGACGGTCAACGGGCGGGACTCGAATCCGGGCGAGAATCGAGGCCGACACGACGCGCCGCGCGCCATGGAACGTTCCTGGCCGCGCCGTCTCGAACCACGTCCCCCGACACGAAGCCACGCCCTCATGAATTCCATCCTCCGCAGCGCCCTGCCGCTGCTGGCGCTCGCCGCGCTGCCCCTGGCCGGTCACGCTGCCGGTGCAGCCGCCTCCCCGGCGACGAACGCCATCGCCACGGTGCCCGGCATGCCGCCCGTCATCGACCCGAACAATCTCTACAGCGAAACCAACGGCCCCGCGCATGTCAGCGCGGCACTGAAGGACGACCTCGTGCGCGTGTACGTGCCGAACCTGCGCGGCAACTCCGTGAGCGTGATCGACCCGGCCAAGATGAAGGTGGTCGACACGTTCAAGGTGGGCCAGAGCCCGCAGCACGTGGTAGTGGGGTACGACCTGCGCACGCTGTGGGCCGCCAACAATGCCGAGCGCAGCAACAACGGCAGCCTGACGCCGATCGATCCGCGCACCGGCAAGCCGGGCAAGGCGATTCCCGTCGACGACCCGTACAACATGTATTTCACGCCGGACGGCAAGTCGGCCATCGTCGTGGCCGAGGCGCGCCACCGCCTCGACTTCCGCGATCCGAAGACGATGGCGCTGCAGTACCAGATCGACGCGCCCAAGTGCGGCGGCATCAACCACGCCGACTTCTCCATCGACGGCAAGACGGCCTTCTTCACCTGCGAGTTCGACGGCTCGATCGCCAAGATCGACCTGGTCCAGCGCAAGGTGGCCGCCTACCTGGTGCTGCCGATGCCGCGCACCCGCCTGAAGGATCACGTGGTGCCGGCCGGCGGCCCCACCACCGAGATCTGCACGTCCAAGAAGGGCATGCCGCAGGACATCCGCTTCTCGCCCGACGGCAAGAAGCTGTACGTCGCCGACATGGAAGCCGACGGCGTGCACGTGATCGACGCCGCCAGCTTCACGGAGACCGCGTTCATCTCCACCGGCGTCGCCGCGCACGGCCTGTACCCCAGCCGCGACGGCAAGAAGCTCTACATCGCCAACCGCGGCTCGCACCGCATCCACGGGCCGCGCCACGGCCCGGGCAGCGTCTCGGTGATGGACTTCGCCACCGGGAAGATCGTCGCCACCTGGCCGGTGCCCGGCGGCGGCAGCCCCGACATGGGCAACGTCACGGCCGACGGCAAGTACCTGTGGCTCTCGGGCCGCTACGACGACGTCGTCTACCGCTTCGACACCACCTCCGGCGACGTGCGCCAGATCGCCGTGGGCCAGGAGCCGCACGGCCTGACCGTGTGGCCGCAGCCGGGTCGATACTCCCTGGGGCATACCGGCAACCTGCGCTGATCCGCGTGGCCCTGCAGTTCCGGACGTCGTGCTGATGCGTGAGGCCTCGACTTGGTCCTTCAGGCCCGCCACCGAGGCCGACCTGTCCTTCCTGATCGCGCTTCGGCTCGGCACGATGGCGCCGCATTTCGCTCGCCAGGGCATCGTGCTGAGCGACGCGGAACATCGCCTGCGTGCCGAGTTCCGGCTAGGAGTCCGGGCGGCAGAGGGTAAGTTCGTGTCATCGGCCGAGGCAGTTGGTCCGTTGTGAATAGATGGCCGCCAACTACCTCCCCTACGACCCGCAGCAGATGCTGCTGCTGCCTGAAGCGCTGCAGGAATGGCTGCCCGAAGGCCACTTGGCGCACTTCATCAGCGACGCGGTGGACGGGCTCGATCTGAGCGCCTTCCACGCCCGCTACGAGCGGGACGGCCCGCGCAACCAACCGTTCCACCCAGCCATGATGGTCAAGGTGCTGGTCTACGGCTACGCCACCGGGGTGTTCAGTTCGCGCAAGATCGCGCGCAAATTGCATGAGGACGTGGCGTTGCGGGTGCTGGCCGCCAGCAACTTCCCGGCGCACCGCACGATCCGCGACTTCCGCGCGTTCCACCTGAAGGAGCTCAGCGAGTTGTTCGTGCAAGTCGTGCGCCTGGCGCGCGAGATGGGCTTGATCAAGCTGGGCACGATCGCAGTCGACGGCACCAAGGTCAAGGCCAACGCGAGCCGCCACAAGGCGATGAGCTACGGCCATATGCTCAAGGCCGAGGTCGAGTTGAAGGCCCAGATCGACGCGCTGCTCAACAAGGCGCGCGCGGCCGACGAGGCCGAGAAGAACGAGCCCGAGTTGGACATCCCGGCCGAGATCGCGCGGCGCCAGGATCGGCTCGACGCCATCGCCGCGGCGCGTGCGCGCCTGCAAGAGCGCCAGCGCGAAGCCGACCTCGCACGCGGGCGCAGCGACGACGATGATCAGAAGCCGCGCGGTCCGCACGGCAAGCCAAAGGGCGGTCGCTACAAGCAGCCGTTCGGTGTTCCCGAGGACAAGGCCCAGGACAACTTCACGGACCCGGAGAGCCGCATCATGAAGCGCGCCGGCGGCGGGTTCGACCCGGCCTACAACGGCCAGACGGCGGTCGACGACACGGCCCACATCATCGTGGCGGCCGAACTGGTCAACTGCGCCGCCGACGTGGGCGAACTACCCAAGATGCTGGAGGCCGTCCATGCCAACCTTGGCGAGTACCCCGCGCAGACGCTGGCCGATGCGGGCTACCGCAGTGAAGCGGTGTTCGAGCAACTGAGCGAGCGCACGGATCTGATCGTCGCACTCGGACGCGAAGGCAAGCAACACGTGGCGATCAACGCGGCCAACCTGCCGCGAACCGCGGCGATGGCCGAGAAGATGAAGACTGAGCCAGCGCGCACCGCCTACCGGCGACGCAAATGGCTGGCAGAGCCGCCCAACGGGTGGATCAAGAACGTCCTTGGGTTCCGTCAGTTCAGCATGCGCGGCCTGCACAAAGTGCAAGCTGAGTGGAAACTCGTGTGCATGGCGCTGAACCTGCGGCGGATGGCGACGATGCAGGCAAGTTGAGCAGTTCGACGGCCGAAGCAGGCCCGTGTGCACTCGCGCCGCGGACACGTAGCACCTCAGGTGCCCCGTCGACTCCCGCTCACGGCCGCCGACGAACTCAAATCGTCCAACTCGATGCCATAAACTCGACCCAAACCGTCTGCCGCCCGGACTCCTAGCCGCCGCCCGCATCATCGAGCTCGATGGCTTGCCCATCGGCGTGGTGAAGGTGCTGCAGGACGGCGCCACGTGGACGATCGAGCAGTTCCAGATCGCCGCTTCCTCCCAGGGCGGCGGCCTCGGTGCCGCGGTGCTGCGCACGATCATCGCAGAGGCCCGCGCGGCCGGCGCGTTGCTGCGCCTGAGCGTGCTGAAGCAGAATCCGGCGGCGCACCTTTACGTGCGACTGGGCTTCCGCACGCTGGCCGAGTCGGCCAACTCGTACAAGATGACGCTCATCGAGACCGGGACGTCGACGGGCGAGTGAATCAGGGGGCGCGCTGTTCTTCCAGCGCGCGCAACGACCCGTCCTGGAGCTGCAACAGCTCGGGCATGCCAGGCCGCACGGCGAGCGCGCGCTCCAGCAACGGCAACGCCTCGGCGTGACGCCCACCCTGGATGTGCGCCACGGCCAGGAAACGCAGGCTCTCGAACTGCTGCGGATGCTCGCGCAGGAGCTTCTCGTAGATCTGCACCGCCTCGTCCACCTGCCCGGCCTGGTGCAGCAGCAACGCGCGCCGCACCTCGAAGCCGACCAGCGGATCCTGCTTGGGCACGACGCGCGGCGCGGGTCGCTGGAAGATGTTCGGAGCAGGCATGGAAACGGATCGGAGAGAAGGATCCGCGATTATCCCGCGCGTGCGTTTCAAGCCAGCAGCACGCTGCAACCCGTGGTGGTGCGCGCCTCGAGATCGCGGTGCGCCTGCGCCGCCTGCGCCAGCGGATAGCGCTGGTCGATGCGGATCTTGACGCTGCCGTTGCGCACCACCTCGAACAGCTCGTCGGCCATCGCCTGCGTGCGCTCGCGCGTGGACAGGTGCGTGAACAGCGTCGGGCGCGTCATGTACAGCGAGCCCTTGGCGGCGAGCGTGCCCGGCGCCACCGGTGCGGGCGCGCCGGACGAGTTGCCGAAGATGGCCATCAGCCCGAACGGGCGCAGGCACGACAGCGAGCCGTCGAAGGTATCCTTGCCGACCGAGTCGTAGACCACCTTCACGCCCTTGCCGCCGGTGATCTCCTTGACGCGGTCGACGAAGTTCTCGCTGCGATAGTTGATCATGTGCGCCGCGCCGTACTCGGTGGCCAGCGCGCACTTCTCGTCCGACCCGGCGGTGCCGATCAGCTCGAAGCCCAGCGTCCTGGCCCACTGGCATGCGATCAGGCCCACACCGCCGGCGGCCGCGTGCCACAGGATCGCGTCGCCCGGTGCCAGGCCTTCCACCGGCAGCGTGCGGCGCAGCAGGTAGTTGACGGTCAGGCCCTTGAGCATCATCGCGGCGCCGGTCTCGAAGTCGATCTCGTCGGGCAGCCTGCACACGTGCAGCGCGTCCAGCACGCGCTGCTGCGAATAGCTGCCCGGCTTGGGTGCGGCGTAGGCCACGCGGTCGCCCACCGCCAGGTGAGTGACGTTGGCACCCACGGCTTCGACGACGCCCGCGCCCTCCCCGCCCGGCGTCAGCGGCAGCGGGTTGGCGTACAGGCCGGTGCGCTGGTAGACGTCGATGAAGTTGATGCCGCAAGCGTGGTGGCGCACGCGTACCTGGTCCGGCCCGGGCTCGCCCACCTCGACATCGACGAGGCGCAGCACGTCGGGGCCGCCATATTCACTGATCCGGATCGCCTGGCTCACGGGGGTTCTCCTGCACGTGGTTTCGATGCGACCGGTTTTAGCACGCGCGGCTTGACCTTGGCGGCGGCCCGGGGCCGGGCGTCAGAAGCCGGCGGCCTGTCCGTCGCGCCGCGAATCGCTGGCCGCCACGTAGCCGTCCGCCATGTCGTCGGTCAGGCGCCAGATGAACTGGCCCGAGCCGAAGTCCATGTACGGATCCATCGTGGCCTCGGCCTGGTGGCCGAGCGCGCGCAGCCCGGCGATGAGCCCGGGCGCCATCGTGTGCTCGAAGTCGATCGCCAACCCCGTGGCCACCTTCCAGCGCGGGGCGTCGCACGCGGCCTGCGGCTGCTGCCCGTAGCGCAGCATCCGCATCAAGGTCTGTACGTGGCCCTGCGGCTGCAGGTTGCCGCCCATCACGCCGAAGCTCATCTGAGGCCGGCCGTCCTTGCTCAGGAAGCCAGGAATGATGGTGTGGAACGGGCGCTTGCCGCCGGCCACCACGTTCGGATGCCCGCGATCCAGCGTGAAGCCCTGGCCGCGGTTCTGCAGGCTGACGCCGGTGCCGGGCACCACCACGCCGCTGCCGAAGCCCATGTAGTTGGACTGGATCAGGCTCACCATGCGCCCGGCCTCGTCGGCCGCCGTGAGGTAGACGGTGCCGCCGGAAGGCGGCGTGCCGTGTGCGAAATCCTGCGCACGGCCGGGCTGGATCAGGCGCGCGCGCTCGCCCAGGTACGCGTCCGACAACAGGTCGTCGGCGCTGACGTCCGTCATCGCGCGCGGGTCGGCCACCCAGCGGTAGGCGTCGGCGAACGCGAGCTTCATGGCCTCGATCTGCAGGTGCTGCGCCTCGACGCTGTCCACCGGGAAGCGCGCGACGTCGAGCTTCTCGAGCATGCCCAGCGCCATCAACGCCGCGATGCCCTGGCCGTTGGGCGGGATCTGGTGCACCGTGTGGCCGGCGAAGCCCATGGCGATCGGTTCGACCCACTCGGGCCGGTAGCCGGCGAGATCGGCGACCGTCATAGAGCCGCCGTTGGCCGCGGCATGCGCTGCGAGGCGGGCGGCGGTCTCGCCGCGGTAGAACGATTCGCCCCGGGTCTCGGCGATGGCCCGCAGGGTGTGCCCCGCCGCATCGAACACGAAGCGCTCGCCCGGCTCGGGGGCGCGGCCGCGTGGCATGAAGGCCTGCGCGAAGCCCGGCTGCGCGCTCAGCGACGGCACCTGGCGCGCCCATTTGTCCGCCACGATGCAGGCCACGCCGTGGCCGCGTTCGGCCAGCTCGATGGCCGGCTCCAGCAGGTCGGCGAACGGCAGGCGTCCGCAGCGCTGCGACAAGGCCACCCAGCCTGCGACGGCGCCCGGCGTCGTCACCGTGTCCCAGCCGCGCATCGGAATCGCACCGCCGTGACGGCGTTCGAAGTAGGCCGGATCCCAGGCCGCCGGCGCCACACCGGAGGCGTTGAGCCCCTGCAACCGCTCGCCGTCCCACAGGATCGCGAACAGGTCGCTGCCCAGGCCGTTGGACACCGGCTCGACGATCGTCAGCGCCGCCGCCGCGGCGATCGCCGCGTCGATCGCATTGCCGCCCTTGAGCAGCATGCGCAACCCCGCCTGCGAGGCCAGCGGGTGCGAGGTGGAGACCACGTTGCGCGCGAAGACAGGGCTGCGCAGCGTGGCGTACGGGTTGTGCCAGTCGAAGCTCATGTCGTGCCTTGCCTTTGCAGCGCGTTGTCGGACTGCCGGATCATCGCGCAAATGGACGGCCCCTCAAGTCCGGGGGTGGGCCTTGGCCAGCATCCAGATGCCCGACAACACGAACACCGTGCCGATCGCGATCCAGGCCGTGAACGGCTCGCCCAGGATCACGACGCCCATCAGGATGGTGCTGACCGGGCCCACCATGCCCGTCTGCGCGGCCACGGTGGCGCCGACGCGCTCGATGGCCATCATCACCATCAGCACCGGCGCGAACGTGCAGGCGGTGGCGTTGAGCAGCGACAGCCACAGCACCGGCGTCGCCACATGGGCGGCGGACAGTGGCCGCGTGAGCGCGAACTGCGCGAGACACAGCAGGCAGGCGACGGTGGTGGCCAGGCCCGTCAGCCGCAGCGAGCCGAGGCGCTTCACTTCCTCGCCGCTGAAGACGAGGTAGACGGCGTAGCTGACCGCGCTGGCGAAGACCAGCGCCGCTCCCAGCATCACGTTGCCGCCGGCAATGTGGACCTCGTGGCCGAAGACGAGCAGCACGCCGGCATAGCTCACCGCCAGCGCGACCAGCTGCGCCCGTGCGACGCGACGCTTGAACAGCACGCGGCCGATCAGCAGCACCAGCGTCGGGTTGAGGTACAGCACCAGGCGCTCGAAGCCCGCACTGACATGGGCCAGGCCCGCGAAGTCGAGAAAGCTGGCCAGGTAGTAGCCGGAGAAACCCAGGCCGGCGACGACGCGCCAGTCGCGTGCGGTGAGCCCGGGACGTCCACGCCCGGCCCACCAAGCGAGGCCGACGAACAACGGCAGCGCGAACAGCATGCGGTACATGATCAGCGTCACCGCGTCGACGCCGTGCCGGTACGCGAGCTTGACGATGATCGCCTTGCCGGAGAAGGCGATCGAACCAGCCGTCGCGAGCGCGAGGCCGGGCCACAGCCGTTGCGGGCGCGGCACCGGGGTGGTGGTGCTCATCGTGGCCAGGGTTGGCGTCGTGATGGGTTCAGAGGCCATGTACGAGCTTACCCGGGCCGGCGCCACGGCAGCATCGTGCGTCGGCAACGGCAGCTTCGCGCACGCCGCGAGCCGCGACAAAAAAGCGCCGCAATTGCGGCGCCTCTCGGGAAGTCGCCGCCAGCAGCGGCGCCAGGTCGTCGACTCAGCCGCGACGGCGGCGGGCTGCGAAGCCCAGCGCGGTGATGCCGGCCAGAAACAGCGACATCGTGGCGGGTTCCGGCACGCTCGAGACGCTGACGTTGTCGAGCAGCGCGCCGACGTCGCCGGGGCGGCCGTCCAGGAAGCTCAGCATCAGGGTATCGCCCGTGGCCGTCGTCGTGACGCTGTAGGTGGTGAAGCCGTCGCTCGAGGCGAGCGTCGGCGTGAGCATGCTGCCGCCAAACATCACGGCGACAGAGTCGCTGTTGCCGTCACGCTGGTTGCCGGCCAGCTGGAACGTGGCGGTGTAGGTCAGGCCGGCGGTCACGGCGAAGGACGTTTCCAGCAGCCCGGCGGCGCCGTTGGAGCCGTCGAGGTCGATGTAGCGGCCGTTGCCCGGGAGCAGGTCGAAGAAGCCGGGGTTGCCGATGACGTCGACGGTGCCGTCGTTGCCGATCGTCCAACCGGCAGGAACCGCGTTCAGCCCGAGCGTGTCGCTGTCGAAGTTGTCGCTGAAGACGGTGGCGGCGTGGGCGCCGGCCGAAAGAACCATCGCTGCAGCGATGGCAAGCATGCGGAATTTCATTGTCATATCCCCTCGAAGACGTTTGGTGTCACGAACATTGTGAACAAACGCACGGTTCAGCAGGGACAAGGGAAACCACTATGCTGCGCCGCAACATCACCAGAATTGGGGAGGTCTTGCGAGCGGGCGCGGCGTTGTCCTACCCGGCGGTCGAGTTCAAGCAGGAGGGCGGGCCGTCGCTATTTGCTCGTCCACTGCGGCGTGCAGCGCAGGATCTCGTCCAGCGTCGTCAGCCCCTCCGCCACCTTCATCAGGCCGGCCAGCCGCAGCGGACGCATGCCTTCGAGCATCGCCTGGCGCCCCATCTTGATCGCGTCCAGCGTCGGATGGATGTTCTCCTTCAGCGGCTCGGTGATCGGCATCAACTCGTACAACGCGGCCCGCCCGCGATAGCCGGTGTTGCGGCAGGCCGCGCAGCCCACCGCCTTCATCGGCCGCAGCCGGCCGCCCAGCTTCCAGGGCTGCGCCAGTTCCTCGATCAGCTTGGCGGTGTCGCCTGCGTCGTCGGGCGTCTTGCACAGTGGGCACAGCGTACGCGCCAGGCGCTGCGCGAGCACGCCGATGACGGTGGCCGAGATGAGGTACGGCGGCACGCCGAGGTCGACCAGGCGGGTGATGGCCGACGGCGCATCGTTGGTGTGCAGCGTCGAGAACACGAGGTGGCCGGTGAGCGAGGCCTGGATCGCCATCTCGGCCGTCTCGAGGTCGCGGATCTCGCCCACCATGATGATGTCCGGGTCCTGGCGCATCAGCGAACGCAGGCCGGTGGCGAACGTGAGGTCGATAGCCGGCTGCACCTGGGTCTGGTTGAACGCCGGCTCGATCATCTCGATCGGATCTTCCACCGTGCAGACGTTGACCGACTCGGTAGCGAGCTTCTTCAGCGTCGAATAGAGCGTGGTCGTCTTGCCCGAGCCCGTGGGGCCGGTGACGAGGATGATGCCGTGCGTCTGTCCCATCAGCGCCTGCCAGCGCTCGGCCTCGCTGGTGGAAAAGCCCAGCGCGTCGAATGGCTTGTCGACGGTGCCCGGATCGAAGATCCGCATCACCACCTTCTCGCCGAACGCGGTGGGCAGCGTGGACAGGCGCATTTCCACCTCGGCCCCGGGCATGCCGCCGGCACCGTCGGGGCGGCGCGTCTTCACGCGGCCGTCCTGCGGCCGGCGGCGCTCGATCACGTCCATGCGCCCGAGCAGCTTGATGCGCGCGGTCATCGCGTTCATCACGGCCGCCGGCACCTGGTGCGCGGTGTGCAGCACGCCGTCGATGCGCAGGCGGATCGCCGCCATGTCGCGGCGCGGCTCCAGGTGGATGTCGCTGGCGCGCTGCTCGAACGCGTACTGCCACAGCCATTCCACCACCTGCACGACGCCCTGGTCGTTGGCGTCGAGCGACCCTTTGGTCTTGCCCAGCTCGACCAGTTGCTCGAAGCTGTTGGCCACCGAGGCGCCGGTGGTCTTGTTGGCGAAGCGCACCGACGCCGCGAGCGAATAGAACTCGCCGGTGTAGCGCGTGATGTCCTCGGGGTGCGCCAGCTGCAGCCGCACCGGCCGCTTCACGAAGGCCTCGATCTCGGGCAGCCAGCCGATGTCGAACGGCTCGGACGTGGCGACGATCACCTCGTTGGCGTTGATCGTGATCGGCAGCGCGCGCCGCATCTCCGCGTAGGCCACCGACATCACTTCGGTCACGCGGCCCACGTCCACGCGCAGCGGATCGATGCGCTGGTACGGCAGCTCGAAGCGCGCCGCGAGCCAGCGTGCCAGCGCATCGGTGTCGAGCACCCGGCCATCGCGCACGTCGACGAGGCTCGCGCCGCCCAGGCGCTGCAACGGATGCAGGCCGGACGCGCTGTTGCCGAAGCGGCGCACCAGCTTGTCCGCCTCGTCGGGCGCCAGCACGCCGTCGTCGCGCAGCCATTTCAGCAACTGGCGCAGATCGAGACGGCCGGTGGGCGTGGCGTGGCGCCGCCCCGGCGCGCCGGCGCGCGGGGCGCCCGCGGGCGCGCCGGATGCGGCTGGCTTGATGGGCGGGGGCGAAACGGGCATGGGGGGTGGTCTCACAGCGAGAGGGGGCGCACCATGCGCAGCCACTTGCGCGCCGGCAGGCCGAAGCGCGCTTCGATGTTATCCGCCCGGGCGGACAGCGTGTCGCGATCGGGCACGACGACGCCGCGGCCGGCGATGACGACGGTATTGCCCTCGCGCGTGGGGCGCAGGCTCCAGACCTGGTCGAGGCCGAAAGCCGAGGCGATGCGCGCCGCGCTGGCGGCGAAGCTGGTGTCGCGGCCGAACAGGTTCACCGCCATCAGGCCGCCGTGCGCGAGCACGCCGCGGCACGACGCGTAGAACACATCGCTGTCGAGCACCGGCGCGGCGGCGTCGTGGTCGTACAGATCGACGCTGAGCACGTCGGCGGCCTGCAGGTTCGCGGGGTCCTGCACCCAGGCGCCGGCATCGGCCTCCACCACCTGCAGCCTCGCATCGTCGTCCGGCAGCTGGAACCACATCCGGCAGGCGCGAATCACGGTCGGATTGAGTTCGACGGCGGTCGTGCGCATGCGCATCGCCTTGTGCGTGAAACGCGTGATGGACGCGGCCCCCAGGCCCAGTTGCACGGCGTGGCCCCGGTCCACCTCGGCCTCGGGCCGCCACAACATCCACGCCATCATGCGCTGCACGTACTCGAGCTCGATCGTCTGGGGCTTCCTCACGCGCATCGCGCCCTGCACCCAGGGGGTGCCCAGGTGCAGGTAACGCACGCCGTCCTGCTCGGACATGGTGGCGGGTTCCATCTGGGGAGTACGGCTTCTCATTCGTCTCGATCGGTCTACGGCGCCAGATCGTAGCGCGAGAAGACGGTGCGCCAGGCGTCGAGCTTGCGCGCGAAGCTCCATGACGCATTCGCGGGGCTGGTGGAAGGCAGCGTATGCACGTCCACGCCCAACTGATCGGTGATGCGGCGCACGCGCGCGGATTCGCCGCCGTTGTGGGCCACGGCCTGCAGTCGGGGCGCGAGTTGGCTCAGCCGCGCGAGGTCATTGGGCACCGGAACGCGGATCGCGCTGTCGAGGCTGCCTTCGCGCTCGCAGCTGCGATACACGTCCCACAGTCCCACGCGATGGCGCTCGAGCGCGGCGAGCCGCTGCGCGTAGTCGAGCGCCACGAGGTCTTCGTTCCACAGCGCCGACAGCAGCGGCCACAGGTTGTTGCGCGGGTGGCCGTAGTACTGCTGCGCGGCCAGCGAGGCGGCGCCGGGGAAGCTGCCGAGGATGACCAGGCGCGTATCGGCGGCGATGACGGGAGCGAGGCCTTGGAGCATCGGCCGATTGTGACCGGCGCCCGCGCGAGGCGGATGTCCGGGTCGTGTCCGACCCGACACACCTGCTGGCGCCGTCCTACTTGCCGGTCACCTTGTCGACGCCGTGATGGATCGCATGGCCGGTGGCGCGCACGCCGTTGTGGATCGCGTGACCCGTGGCACGCACGCCGCGGTGGATCGCGTGGCCCGTCTCGCGCACGCCGTTGTGGATGGCGTGGCCGGCGCGGTGCGTGTCTTCGCTCACGGTGTTGCTGGCGACCCGCGCGTCATGCTTCGTGGCTTCTTCCGTGCGTGCGACCGGGCCGGCGCGGTGATCGGCATAGGCCTCGTTCATGCGCTGCTGGCGTGCGGCGTCCGTGCCCGGGTTGGGCAAGGTGTCCTGCGCGAACGCGGTGGTGGAGAGCGCGACGAATGCGATGGCGAGAGCGGCGTGGATCTTGTTCATGGAATTCCTTCGGGTGACCTTGTCGCTACGCGACAGCGGATGATGACAAAGAGAGCAATCGGCGAGCCCGCTACTTCAGCAGGGTGGCCTTGAAATGCATCCACACCAGCGTGCCGCCGTCGACCTCCGGCGCCGCCGGCCCGACGGCGCGTTCGGCCAATCGATTGTCGGTGGCGAGGCCGGGCATCACGTGGCCGCTGCCATGCAGCACGACCTGCTGCGACACCTGGCCGCCGACGCAACTGGTGCGCACGATGCGTTCGGCCCAGCGATGGCGATTGTCCGCGCCCTGATCCGTGATCGCCTCGCGCGCGGTGGGCGCGGCACAGCCGGCGCGGTCGGCCCAGAAGCGGAAGGTGTCGTCGGCCGAGCGCAGTGCGGCCTGGGTCTCGCCGCGGCGCACGGTGCCGTCCACCTGGCCGCCGAAGGGCACGGCCGGATCGTCGGTGCCGTTGACGGCCAGCCAGGGCAACGGTCGCGGCGACTTGCAGTTGCGGGCCAGCGCATCGGGCATCGTCGAGAGCAGGCTGGCCGCCGCCCGCAACGCCTCGCCAGCGTCGCATGCGAAACGCATCGTCATGAAGCCGCCGTGCGCCGAACCCACCATGAAGACCGCCGACGGGTCGCCGTGATCCCGCGCGATGACCTCGGCGATCACGGCGCGCAGGAAACGCACGTCGTCCACGGTGGACGCCGGATTGCCCGCGATCGAGCTGCCCCGGACGTCGTTCCAGTGGCGGTCGAGCGCCTCGGGCGCGACGACGAGGAAGCCCTCGCGCGCGCCCAGCGTCGGCAGGCTCGTCTCGCGCCAGATGTCCTCGGCCGACTGCGTGCCGCCATGCAGCAGCACGACCACCGGCAGGCGGCCCATGCCGCGCGCGCCCGGTGCGGGCTGCACGAGATAGCTGCGATCGAGGCCGCCCACCGTGATGTGGCGTCGGCGCGCGCTGGCCACGTTGCCGCGCTCGGGCATCGGACTCGTCGGAGTCAGCGCGCGCACGAGCGACGATGTCGTGACGGCGTCGGACGCGGCGGCGGCCTCCACCGCCGTCGCACGAGCCGATCCAGAAGCCGCGGGTGCCACGCTCGTCGCCGGGCCGGCGTCCGCGCGCACCAGCGTGACGGCCCTGGCATCGACGACGGCCTGCGCCGGATCCATCGGCAACGCCAGTGCCATTGCCCCGCCCAGCACGATCGCGAGCGCCGCCAGGCCCCGGTGGAGCGGGCGGATCGCATGTTGCAGGCGGCGGGCGGGATGACTCATTGCTTGTTGTTCTCGGTGTGGCCTGTCCAACGCGGGGGCGAGCTCGGCCGTTGACGGCTTCAACCTGTACCGCCGCTGACGGCCGTCCGCGCCACTGCTTGATCGAACTCGACAACAACAGTTCCGCGGGAGTTCAACTTTTGCGATGGCTCACGTCATGTGAACGGCGTGTGAAGACGGTCGGGCAACAGAAAAGGCACGTCGCTCCCGCGAGGTGCCTTCGAATGAAATGCGCGTGCGCACACGCGAGAACGGGCCCGGGCCCTGCGCGATCAGGCTAGCCCATCGCGAGGGACTCGCACACCTCGTGGAGCACCGCCGCCTCTTCCGGCGGCAGCTTGCCGGCGGCCAGCAGCGTGGCGCGCTGCACGCCGCGCAGGCGGAAGTACAACTCGTCTTCGAGCGCTTCCACTTCGGCGGCATCGGCGGCCGCCATGGCTTCGGGGTTCCACATGCCGCTGTCGTTCCAGCCGGTACGCAGGCGGCCGATCAGGAACTGCGCCAGCTCGAGCGCCTTCTTCATCGCGAGCAGCTTGGAGCGGCTGGCGACGGCCGCCACGTTGGTTTCGGCGGCGGTCAGCACGTCGCCGAGCGCCCCCAGGCGGGCCTGGATGTCGGCCGGCTCCATCACCGATTTCTGCGGCAACTGCGCGGTGGCCGCCTGGGTCACGCGGCCCATCCAGCCCTGGTCGAACTCACCCGGCACGGCGCGCAGCGCCACGCTGGCGCGCAGCAAGGTGTCGTACGGGCTGCGCACGGCGCTCAAGGTGGCCTCGGTCACGGCCAGCAGGCGGCCCAGCGGCGAGAAGTTGTCGGCCTGGATCGCGTGCGGGTAGCCCGAGCCATCGAGGCGCTCGTGATGTTCGGCAACGGCGCGCGCCAGCGAGGCCGGATAGTTGGTGAGCTGCGCGATCAACAGCGAGCCGACGTGCGGATGCACGACGAGCTGCTGGTAGCTGGCGAAGTCGAGGGCGCGATCGGCGTCGGCCTCGCCGTGCGTCGACGCGATGTACATCTCGCCCAGGTCGTGCGTCAGGCCGCACAACATCGCCAGCCGGATCGAGGCGACATCGCCGCCGCTCGCGGCCATCAACGCGCCGTTGAGAGCCATCGCCGCCACGGCGTGGTCATACGCCTGCGGCCGCGCCGTCTCCGCCGCGGTGAGCAACAACTGGACGACCGGGTGCAGCGGCAGGTACGCCGCCTCGCGCGCCAGTCGGGCGCCGTGGGCACGCAGCAGCGGCGAGAGCGTGGAGTCGCTTTGCAGCAATTCGTTGAGCGAGTCCAGCAACGACATCGACGTGACGCCGTCCTGGGCGACCAGGCAGCTTTCCAACGGCTCGCGCAGCTGGCGATCGAGCAGCTTGCGTTGCAAGGCAGCAGACACCGGCTGGTTGCTGGCCCACAGCTTGATGCCCGAGATGTCGAAGATGTCGGTGGCCGCGATGATGCGCTTGGTCTCGCTGGCTTCGAGGATGGCAGCCAGCGCGTGCGGATTGGCGCGACCGAAGGACGCTTCGGACTTGGACAGGGTCGACATGGGGCTGGCCTGGGAGTTTCGTTCTGTGGTCATCGGCCGGCGGCGCGCGCTATCAAGGGGATGTATCCAGTGAATACCCTTGTCTTTGCCCCGTTAACCACTCGAGTTCGAGGTTCGGGGACGTTCGTGCGTTGATGGCGATGAGGTGAGAGGCGTGTCTTCGATGGGTGCTCGCGTTTGGTCGAGACTCGTATCGCGCGACGGTTCGAGTTGGAGTCCAAGCAGGGCTTGACGTCAAGTCCGATGCGGGCAGCAACGGGCGCCGTTCCTTAAATCGTGGCGACACTGCAGTACGCAATCGCACAGGTAGTAGCTGCGGCTGCGTGGAATCCGCCATGCGACTGGGCCAACAATTACCTCAGCGATCTCGGCAATACTGCCTGCGAAATGGTGTTGCACTTCAGATTCGAGGCCGCCCTTCAGGCTGTGACGAGATCGGTATCGGAGGCGACGAGCTCGGGGTCGGACAGGCCCAGGCGGAAGATCTTGTTGCTTGTCTTCCAGAACACCAGCTCGCGCTCGGCCGGACTCGGAAGCACGTCTTCGACGATCTGCACATGCTCCTTGATCCCGTAGGGCACCGGACCGAAGTCCGTGCCGAACACCACTCGGTCCACACCGCACAGCTCGATCGCGGCGCGTACTCCAATGGCGTTGAACCCCATGGTGTCGAGCAGGATGTTGGTCTTGCAATAGTCGAATGGCGAGCGCCTGTTCGTGTAGGGCTTCCCGGCCGGCGGGTTCTTGATCCCGTTGTAGTTGAGGTGCCAATTGAATTCGAGGCGTCCAACGATCGACGCGAGTCCGCCGCCCATGTGGACGATGAGCACCTGCAGCTTCGGATGGCGATCGAACACGCCGGAGGCAATCATCCGGGCGACGTTGACGGTCGAGTCGAAGGGCCGGCCAACCGCCTCGTTGAGGCGGTATTGCATGAGCACCTCGTGCCCGATCGACTGCATCGGTGGGTGAATGTGCACCACGATGCCATTGGCTTCCGCAAACTCCCACAGCCATTCCGCCTTCGGGCTGTCGAGGAAGACGCGATCCGCGCCGTCGCCGTAGCTGGACGCCACCGCAATGGCCTTGGCGCCGCCGTGCCGGATCATCTCCTCGACGATGGGCCGACAACTCTCTTCGAGTGCGTGTGCGTTGGCCGTCGGTGCGAACTCGCCGGGATAGCGATTCATGATCTCCATGTATTCGTCGTTGAAGAACTTGAGCCCGTCGCCGGTGCTGCCTTGGAGCAGATCCCGCGCAAGCCAGGCGACCTCGCCGCCGTTGGTCATGAGGCTGAGGGTGACGCCGCCCTCGCGCTGGATAGGCACGGCGTAGTCCAGATCGAAGACCTCCCGATAGGCCATCAAGTCCAGAGCGTTGGTCTGCGGAAATCCTTGCTTCGGGTCGAGCAGGCCTCGCTCCTCGATCTTGGCCTGCATTTTCTTTCCCCACGGGTGTCGGTGGGTATCGACGATGGTCCGGCGTTCAGTCTTGTTGGGCAGTGTCATGGAGATCTCCTGGACAGTTGGCCTGCGGTCGATCGATTGCGAATGAGGACACTGTCCATTTGGCATGCCTTCGCTGATCGAATTTGTTCAGTCGCATCGACGATGTGGCGTCGCATTTCATCGTCGACGTTTCGTCTTGTGATCTGGAACGAGCTTCCCCCCGGGTCGCATCCCGGTCTGTGCGACAGCACACGCACCCCTCACGGGTTGCTGAAAATGCCTTGCCTCAAGGTGCACCGCCGGAGGGGCTGGCGCGTTGTCTTTGTCGACCGACGAAAGAGCAGATCCCTGCGCGGAGCCGACACGTTCACCGAAGGCTTGTTCACCCGGCGTCCGCGGCACGACTTCGTCTCGCCAAAGCATGGTTGCAGGGCCCAGGCGAAGCCATCTTGAGTTTCTCCGGCCGGCACAGGAGCCTCGCACCCGCTAGCTTCGGTGTGGACACGTGGGCACCAGACCCAAGGATCTGGCCAAGCCGCGGCGCGGTCGCCGACTGCGTCGCCCCGAGTTCAAGGCGTTGGTCCGAGCAGAGTTGCCCTACAACCCAAGCTGCCGTTCGCCGAAGACCGCTCCTGGCCCGCAGCTCGCGTTCGCCAATCGGCATCGCACGACGGCGCACGAACAGACAGGGCGCCTTCGAACAGCGCGACCGCCTGGCTCGGGACACCCCGATGGATCAGTACACGAGGGAGAAGGTGACGTAACCGGCACCTGCCTCGGCAAGGTGCTTGATTCCCGACGTGCCGGCACTGATCGCAACGAACTTGAGCTGCCGCTGGGTTTCCTTCGCGTGCTTCGCAAGCTCCAGGGCGGCGGTCATCCTGTCGTTGGCGTGAGGCGCCAGATCGTTGTACGCCAGTTCGAGGTTCGCTCCGGCTGTCATGAGCGAATTCAGGTACGCGGGTTTGAACGTAATGTTGAGCAAGTGATCTCTCCTGGTTTTCAGTCAGCTGACAGACGCTCTGGCCAGTGATGATAGTCCCCGGAACTTTGCCGGTTTTCGTCCAGGACACGGCGCTCGCACCGGGAGATTCCAGGCCCCGCCCGACACCTCGGCTTTTCAGACCTGCAACGCCGCCAGCTTCGGCATCACCGCATGCGCATTGGCCCGTGTCAACGCCGCCAGCTCCGCCGGCGAGATCCCACGCAACTGCGCCAACGTCCCGGCGATCCGCGCCAGTTCCGCGGGCTCGTTGCGCCCCTGTGCCAGCGGCGGCGACACGGCCTCGCGTTCCGCTGCCGTGCGATAGATCCAGTGCGGCGGAATGTCCGGCGAGTCCGTTTCCAGCACGGGCGCCGACGCCGGTACCGCGGCGGCGATGCGGCGGATCTGCAGCGCGGCCTCGAAGGTGACCGCGCCGCCGAAGCCCAGGCGGAAGCCGCGTTCGACGAAATGGGCGGCCTGCTGGTCGCTGCCGTTGAACGCGTGCGCGATGCCGCCCGGCACCTCGATGCGGCGCAGTCCGGCCAGCACCGCATCGGACGAACGCCGCACGTGCACCAGCACCGGCAGTCCGGCGCGGCGGGCGATCTTGAGCTGCTCGCGGTAGAAGTGCTCCTGGCGCGGGCGGATGGCGATCAGCTCGGGCAGGAACAGGTCGACGCCGATCTCGCCGACGGCCACCAGGCGCGGGTCGTCCTTGTGCGTGCGCAGCGCCTGCTCGAGCCGATCCAGGTCGTCGTCGGGCGCGTCGCCCACGCACAGCGGATGGATGCCCAGCGCGTAGGCGAGCCCGTGCGCGTGCGCCAGCGTGCGCACGGTGTCGAAGTTGAAGACGCCGACCGCCGGGATCACCTGCATCGTGACGCCCGCCGTGTTGGCGCGCGCCACGACCGCCGCGCGATCAGGCGCGAACTCGCGGGCGTCGAGGTGGCAGTGGGTGTCGATCCACTGCAGCGGGGCGGACTCGGAACTCATGCGCTCGCCCGGATCGGCGCTATCCGCCGATGGCCGATTCGTCTTCGGCCGCGAGCGGCGGCACGAGGACGCCGCGCTCCAGCCGGAGCTGGCGCTGGCAACGTGCCGCGATGCGACTGTCGTGCGTGACCAGCACGAACGCGGTGCCGCGCTCGCGGGCCAGCGTGAGCATGTGCTCGAACACGCCGTTGGCGGTGTCGCGATCGAGGTTGCCGGTCGGCTCGTCCGCCAGCACGCACGCGGGGCGCGTGACGAGTGCGCGCGCGATGGCCACGCGCTGGCGTTCGCCGCCGGACAGCTCGCCCGGGCGGTGCGCCGCCCGCGGCCCCAGGCCGACGGCGTCCAGCATCGCCTGTGCCTGGCGGTGCGCCTCGGGCGTCTTCACGCGTCGGATCAGCAGCGGCATCGCCACGTTGTCCAGGGCAGAGAACTCGGGCAACAGGTGGTGGAACTGGTAGACGAAGCCGAGGTGCTCGTTGCGGAACAGGCCTTGCCGCGTCGCGCTCAACGCGTTCAGGTCCTGGCCCATCAGCGTGACGCGGCCCTGCGTGGGGGCGTCGAGACCGCCCAGCAGGTGCAGCAGCGTGCTCTTGCCGGAGCCGGACGCGCCGACGACGGCCAGCGTCTCGCCGGCGTGCACCTGGAGATCGACGTTGGTGAGCACCTGCACGTCGAGGCCGCCCTCGGAGAAGCGGCGGCCGAGGCCGGTGGCCTGCAGGACGACCTGCCCGGCCTGGATCTGGTCACTCATAGCGCAGGGCCTCGGCGGGGCGGACACGGCTGGCGCGCCAGCTCGGATAGACGGTGGCGAGGAATGCGAACAGCAGCGCCCAGAAGGCGATCGGCACGATGTCCGAGGCTTGCGGATCGCTGGGCATGTGGTCGATCAGGTACACGCTCGCGGGCAGGAAGGTGGTGTGCAGCAGGTGTTCGATGGCCGGCACGATGGACGGGATGTTGAACGCGACGAGCAGCCCGGTCGCGATGCCGCCGACGGTGCCGGCGATGCCCGACGCCGCGCCCTGCACCATGAAGATCAGCATGACGGAGCGCGGGCTCGCGCCCAGCGTGCGCAGGATCGCGATGTCGGCCTGCTTGTCGGTGACGGTCATCACCAGCGTGGACACGAGATTGAACGCGGCGACGGCGACGATCAGCGTGAGGATGATGAACATCATCGTCTTCTCGATCTGCACGGCGTCGTACCAGGCTGCGTTGGTGCGCGTCCAGTCCTGCACGCGAACGTCGCTGCCCAGCCCCGCCGCGAGCCGGGCCGCCGCGGCGCGGGCGTCCTGCACGTCGGCCAGGCGCAGTTGCACGCCGGTGGCGCCGCCGGTGCGGTACAGCTTGGCGGTGTCGTCCAGCGCGGCCAGTGCCAGGCCGCTGTCGTACTCGTAGTGGCCGACCGAGAACACGCCCACGACGTTGAACGACTTCAGGCGCGGCAGCGCACCCGCCGGCGTCACCTGCGCGCCCGGCGCGATCACCGTCACCTGGTCGCCCACGCTGACGCCCAGCGAGCGCGCGAGCTCGGCGCCCAGGACGATGTTCCAGCTGCCGGGCACGAGCTTCTGCAGGATGCCTTCCTGCTCGAGCTCGGCCGCGAGCGACGTGATGTGCATCTCTTCGTCGGGCACCACGCCACGCACGACCGCGCCGCGCATGCCGTCGCCGTGGGCCAGCAGCGATTGCGTCTCGGTGTAGGGGGCCGCGGCGCGGATGCCGGGCTCCAGGCTCTCGGCCTTCTTCGCCAGCGCCTGCCAGTCGGCGAGCGCGTTGCCGTTCTCGTCCATCAACTGCACGTGCGGGATGGCCGCCAGCATGCGGTCGCGCACTTCCTTCTGGAACCCGTTCATCACCGACAACACGATGATCAGGGCGGCGACACCCAGCCCGATGCCCAGGATGGACACGAGCGAGATGAACGAAATGAACGAATTGCGCCGTCCCGCGCGGCCGGCGCGCGTGTAGCGCCAGCCAATCAACCACTCAAAAGGCACCGCAATGTCCCCGCCCGCGTGGAGGCACGCCGGCAACCGTTCATTCTAGGCGGCACCCGGCCGAGCGCCTCGATGCGGCGCACCCCGACAGCGCACGGCGCATTAAGATGGCATTCAGGCAAGCGGCGCAGAGTGAGCGCCTGAGAGAATGGATCAATGAACGCACCGGATTTCGCAGGCGCCTCCCGGGAGGTGCTGTCATTCCTGCACCAGCGCATCGGCATGGACCTGTGGATGGTGACCCGCGCCGACAACGAGGACTGGGTCGTGCTCGCGGCCGAGGATCACAGCTATGGCGTCAAGCAGGGCGACGTCTTTCGCTGGGCGGACACCTTCTGCTCGCGCATGGTGCGCGGCGACGGCCCGCGGGTGGCGCCGCGCGCGATCGACGTGCCGGCGTATGCCGCGCTGCCGATCACGCGGCAACTGCCGATCGGCGCCTACGTGGGCGTGCCGCTGGTCGACACCGAGGGCCAGCTGTTCGGCACGCTGTGCGGCCTGAACCCGCAACCGATGCCGGCCAGCATCGTCGCCGAGCAGCCCATGGTGGAGGTGCTCGCCGACATGCTCAGCGGCCTGCTGAGCGCCGAACTCAGCACCAGCGCCCTCACCCGCGAGGCCGAGACCGCGCGCTCCGAAGCGCTGACCGATGCCTTGACCGGACTTGCCAATCGCCGCGGCTGGGAAGTGGCGCTGGCCGCCGAGGAGGAACGCTGCCGCCGCTACGGCGCCACCGCCTGCGTGGTGGCGATCGAGCTTGACGGCATGAAGTCGCCGGGCGTCTCGCCCGTGGCCCGCGACGCGGACGAGACCTTGCTGATCCGCGCGGCGCAGGCGCTGCGCCAGACAGTGCGCAAGCCCGACACGCTGGCCCACCTCGACGACGACCGCTTCGTCGTGCTGGGCGTCGAGTGCAGCACGGCCGAAGCGATGGCGCTGCTGCGCCGGCTCGAGCACAGCGTGCAAGGCGCCGAACTGTCGGCGGCGCTGGGCATGGCGATGCGCGACCGCAGCAGCGGGCTGTTCGACACCTTCGAGCGCGCGGTCGACGCGATGGTGGAACACCGTGACGCGCGAGCGCGCGACTGAAATTCGCCGCTGCAGGGCCGCCCGCCCCTGCGCAAACCCTGCCTGGAGAAGACGCCGCGTCACGCGAGAATTGGCGCGGGCGGCGCATGACCGCCTCCAACAACCGTTCAGAGGCAGGGAGCCCGCATGACACAGGAAAAGAATCCGTATCGTCCACCGACCGCGGAGGTCGAACACGCGTCGGAAGCCGTCGACGAGCGGGAGCCTGCCGGCAAGGGCCGACGCTTCGCGACGCTGGTCATCGACTACATCGGCTACTACATCGCCAGCTTCCTGGTCGGCATCGCGATATATGCGATCGCCGGCCATGCCGTGCCCGGCGTGCTCAAGGGCGGCTGGTCATACCTGTTCGGCTTCACCCTGATCATGGCCTACTACCTGATCTTCGAGGGCTTGTGGCAACGCACGCCGGGCAAGATGTTGCTGGGCACGCGAGTGGTCGACGAACATGGCGCTCCACCCACGTTCGGCGCCATCGTCAAGCGCACGCTGGCGCGCTGCGTGCCGTTCGAGGCCTTCACCTTCTTCGGCGAACACGGCTTCCACGACAAGGTCTCTCGCACCCGGGTCGTTCGCACGCGTTGAGGCGCACTGGCCGGCGCCGACCAGGGGCGCACGGGATAATCGCCGGATGCATCTCGTGATCCCCTATGCGTCGGCCCTCTCCGACGCCGCCGTGCAAGCCCTCGGCACCTTGAGCCTGCCCAATCTCGAGCGTTTGCTGGCCCGCTGGGCCGTGGTGCAGGACGCGAGCACGGCGGATCTGCCGGGCGCCGATGAATACGCGTTGTCGCTGCCTCACGAGCGCCTGCTCGCGCGCCTGCGCGGCTGGCCCGCGGACGACGGCCTGCTGCCCTTCGCCGCCGAGGCCGCGCGCCGGGACGGCTTCGCGCCGGAGACGGGTACTGGCTGGGGCCTGCTGACGCCGGCCCATTGGCACGTGGGCCACGACCAGGTGAACCTGATCGACCCGGCGCTGCTGGAACTCGACGAGCCCGAGGCCCGCACGCTGCACGCCACGCTGGCGCCGCTGTTCGAGGATCTGGGCTGGACATGGCACTGGGCCGGCCCGACCCGCTGGTACGTGAGCCACCCCTCGCTGGCCGAGTTGCCCACGGCATCGATCGATCGCGTGATCGGCCGCAACGTGGACCTCTGGCTCAACGACCACCCCGGCGTGATGCTGGTGCGCCGCCTGCAGAGCGAGGTGCAGATGCTGCTGTACGTGCATCCGCTCAACGACGCGCGCGAGGCGCGTGGCGCGATGAGCGTGAACTCGTTCTGGCTCAGCGGCACCGGCCCGACGCAACCGGCCGACAAGGCCTTGCCCGCCGACGTCGTCGTCGACGACCGCTTGCGCGCGCCGCTGCTGGCCGACGACTGGAGCGCCTGGGCCGATGCCTGGCACGCGCTCGATGCCGGGCCGCTGCGGCAGTTGGCCGAGGCCCCGACGACGAGCGCGACGCGCCTGTCGCTGGCCGGCGAACGCAGCGCGCGCACCTGGCAGCCCGCGGCCCGCCCGTGGTGGAAGAGCCTGCTGGGCTCGCGCGGCGCGCACGCCCAGCCGCTGCTGGGGGCGCTGTGAGCAGCTCGCCCCGCATCCACGTGCGCGACGTGCCGCCGCGCACCGCGTTCGCGCTCGAGCAGGCGGGCATCCACCCGTTGCTCGCACGCCTGTTCGCCGCGCGCGGCGTGCGCAGCGCCGACGAGCTCGACGACGCGATGGCGCAGCTGCTGCCGCCGTCCACGCTGCGCGGCAGCGCCGAGGCCGCGCGCCTGCTGGCCGACGCGATCGAGCAGAACAAGCGCATCGTCGTCGTGGCGGACTACGACTGCGACGGCGCCACCGCCTGCGCCGTCGCGCTGCGCGGCCTGCAGATGCTGGGCGCGGCGAGCGCACGACTGTCCTACGTGGTGCCCGATCGGCAACTGCACGGCTACGGCCTGACGCCGACGATCGTCGACCTCGCGTGCGGTGACGATGGCCCCGACACCACGCCGGCATTCGACGCCGCACGCACGCCCAGGCCCGACCTGCTGGTGACCGTCGACAACGGCATCGCCAGCCTCGCGGGCGTCGCGCACGCGCGCCGGCGCGGGATCGACGTGCTCGTGACCGACCATCACCTGCCGGCCCTCGTGGACGACGTGGTGGTGCTGCCCGACGCCAACGTCATCGTCAACCCGAACCAGCCGGACTGCACGTTCGAGAGCAAGGCGCTGGCCGGGGTCGGCGTGATGTTCTACACGCTGCTGGCCACGCGCGCGGAACTGCGCGCGCGCGGACGCTTCGACGCCGCGTCGCAGCCCCGTCTCGACGCGCTGCTCGACCTGGTGGCGCTCGGCACCGTGGCCGACGTCGTCAAGCTCGACCCGAACAACCGCCGCCTCGTTGCGCAAGGCCTCAAGCGCATTCGCGCCGGCCGCATGCAGCCGGGCATCGCCGCGCTGTTCCACGTCGCCGCGCGCCGCCACGAGCGCGCGAGCGCGTTCGACTTCGGTTTCGCGCTGGGGCCCCGGCTGAACGCAGCGGGCCGCCTCGCCGACATGACGCTGGGCATCGAATGCCTGCTCACCGACGACCCGGCGCGCGCTGCCGAACTCGCCGCCGAGCTCGATCGCATCAACCGCGAGCGGCGCGACGTCGAGGCCGGCATGCGCGAGCAGGCCGAGGTGCTGATGGAGCAGATCATGCCCACCGGCGCGCCGCCGCCCGCCCTCGCGCTGTTCCACGAAGGCTTCCACGAGGGCGTCGTCGGCATCGTCGCCGGCCGCATGAAGGATCGCCTGCATCGGCCGACCTTCGTGTTCGCGGTCGGCGCCGACGGCTACCTCAAGGGCTCCGGCCGCTCGATCCCCGGCTTCCACCTGCGCGACGCGCTGGACCTGGTCACCAAGCGCCACCCCGGCGTGCTGCGCAAGTTCGGCGGCCACTCGATGGCGGCCGGCTGCACGATCGCGCGCGAGGACTTCGAGACCTTCGACAAGGCATTCTCCGCCGTGGCGCAGGCGTGGTTGAGCCCCGCGGCGCTGTCACGCGTGCTCGCCACCGACGGCCCGCTGGCGCTGGAATGGTTCAACACCGCCACCGTCGCCGCGCTCGACGCCCAGGTCTGGGGCCAGGGCTTCGAGGCGCCGACGTTCTGCGACGAGGTGGACGTGGTGCAGCAACGCCTGGTCGGCGACAAGCACCTGAAGCTGCGCGTGCGCCACGCGGGCACGCTGCGCGACGCGATCTGGTTCGGGCATGCCGAGCCGGTGGCCGAACGGGTACGGCTCGCGTATCGGCTGAGCATCGACGAATTTCAAGGGCAGCAGAGGCTGCAGATGGTGATCGAGGCGGCGGGCTGAAGCCGCGACGCGCGCGTCGACCTGCATGTCGACGCGCGCTGGCGGCAGGATCAGTTGCTCAGCAACATGTCCGCGATCACGCCGGTCGCGACGGCAGCGAGCACGAAGTCGCCGTTGACCTGCACCCAGTGGTAGCCGGAGGGCGGCGCACTCAGGTGATGGCTGCGCCAGTCGGTGACCTCATAGCGCTGGCCGCGATACGCCGCGGGGATCCTGTCGCCCTTGTGCCAGGCGTGGTCGGGGCCGGCGCCGCGTCCCTGGTCAGCACGCTGCGGCATGGTCTGGTGCTGGTCACGGTGATCGTCGCGATCCTGCGCCATCGCGATTGCAGGGACGGCCAGGGCGGCGACGAGCAGCATGCTCGAAAGGGTCTTGACGTTCTTCATGAGAGCTCCTTGTTCAGGTTGGGTGGGGTCATTCTTCGTCCGACGCGGCGCCCCGCGCGTAGGCGCGCAGACGCTTCGGGCGTAGTCCCTGCAAAGCTCGCTGCGTAGGCCTTGCACCGGTTTGCCGCACTTAACGCGGCAAATGCTTCGGCTTACGATGTGTCAATGCCGACACCTCGACCTGTAAGGCCCGGCAGGTGCCGCGCGACAAAGTGTCATCGCAACTTCAGCCGCAGCCAGTCCCTGCGGCGCTCCATCATGGCCACCACTCGCCAAGGCTCGTCCAGTCGTCTCCTGCGTCCCAGATCCATCGGCGCCTGGCTGGCGTTTGCCGGCTTCGTCTTGTCCATTGGCAGCCATGGCGCGGGCGCAGCCACGCTCGATCGCTGCTCCGCGCAATCCGGCGCCACCGTGCCCACCGTCGTCGAGCTCTACACGTCCGAAGGCTGCAGTTCCTGCCCGCCGGCCGACCGCTGGCTGTCGGGGCTGAAGGCGCGCGACGGCGTCGTCGCCCTCGCCTTCCATGTGGACTACTGGGACAGCCTGGGCTGGAAGGATCGCTTCGCGCAGCCGCAGTTCACGCAACGGCAGAACGCCACGCAACACACCAGCGGCGCGCGCTTCGCGTACACGCCGCAGGTGATCGTCGACGGCCGCGACGCCCCGAACTGGCCCGGACTGCAAGGCGCCGCGCTGCAAGGCAAGATGGTGGCCACGGTCGGGCTGAAGCTAGCCCATGACGCCAGCGGGCTGGCGCTGACGGTGTCGCCGGGAGCGGGCGCGCCGGCGAAGCTGTCGGGCTATGTCGCCGTCATCGACGACGGCCTGCAGACCCACGTCGGCGCTGGCGAGAACCGCGGCGAGACGCTGCATCAGGATGGCGTGGTACGCGAACTGCTGCCATGGAACCTCGTCGGCACGCAGCCGTCCACGCTGCGTTTCACGTCCGGCACTGCGCCGGAGCCGGGCACGACGCGGCACTGGGTGGCCGTGGCCACGGACGGGGCCTACGGCAAGCCGGTGCAGGCCGTCACGCTGGCGTGCGCACGCTGAAGCTCGCAAAAACCGACCGCTCGGTCAGGGAATCGTGACTTCCACCAACGGGGGCTGATCCGAAATAAGTTACGCTGTGAGACGCGAAGCGCTGCGGAGACCCCGCTGGCGCCCGCCTTACCCGGCCGGCCGCGGCACATCCACCGCGCGACCGGCCGATTCGCAGCTTTCTTTCCGCCCGCCACCGCGGGCGCGGAGCATTCAGCCGATGACCCAGCACGACCCCTTGAGTCTGCATGTCCCGGAGCCCACGGGGCGCCCGGGCCAGGCAACCGACTTCTCCTACCTGCACCTCTCGCCCGCCGGCGAAGTGCGCCGTCCCCCCGTGGACACCGATCCGAGGTCCACCAGTGACCTGGCGTTCTCGCTCATCCGGGTCCTCGACGCCGACGGCAACGCGGTCGGGCCCTGGGCGCCGGACGTCTCGGTCGAGACGCTGCGCACCGGCATGAAGGCGATGATGAAGACGCGCATCTTCGATTCGCGCATGCTCATCGGCCAGCGCCAGAAGAAGATGTCGTTCTACATGCAGAGCCTGGGCGAAGAGGCGATCGGCTCGGCCCATGGCCTGGCGCTGGTCGACGGCGACATGTGCTTTCCCACGTATCGCCAGCAAAGCCTGCTGATCGTGCGCGACTACTCGCTGGCGGACATGATCTGCCAGCTTCTGTCCAACGAACGCGACCCGCTCAAGGGTCGCCAGTTGCCGGTCATGTACTCGGTCAAGGCCAAGGGGTTCTTCTCGATCT